>WNGN01007913.1_pt1 | contig 11576 bp, 8 predicted proteins | sample 5400561 | NCBI WGS metagenome assembly WNGN01 (sample SAMN13153379, study PRJNA577476) | soil metagenome | isolation source: 115 cm soil or saprolite under Garry oak tree replicate 2 | place: USA:California | collected 2016-06-15
TCAGCCGCGCATTGAAATCGAGAATCTTCACTGTTTGTGATTCCTGTTTGCAGAAAAATTCGGCACGGGAATGGATCTCAACGCTTTTGTTCCATGAGGCTGGCGACGGTGCTCATGAGGTCGTACTTGGTGAGGATCTCGAAGCGAGAGTCGCCCATTTCGACAAAGACCGCAGGATTCTCGTGGCTGAGGATTTGCGTGACGCGCTCGACGGGCGCGGTCTTCGGCACCTGCGGGAGAGGCTTGCTCATCATTTCGCGAACGACGAGCTTGCGAAGATCCTTGCCTTGCAGCGCGAGATTCAGGATTTGGTCTTCATAGATCGTGCCGATGGGAATGTTTTCCTCGAAAACGGGAATCTGCGAGATGTCCTGCTCCTGCATGGTCTTCAGGGCGTGAAAGACGGTCTGGTGAGGACGCGCAATGACCAGTTCACGAACTTTGCCGCTGGCGTGCTTCGCGTTAACGACTTCCGCCGCGGTGATGGCGGTGGCCGCGTCCACGTAGCCGCGCTCGCGCATCCACAAATCGTTGTAGACTTTGCTGAGATAGCGCGTGCCGGTGTCCGGCAGCAAGGCGACGACGAAATCTCTGAGGCCGAGATTCCTGGCAAGGCGGAGTGTCGCGGAAATGCAACCGCCCCCGGAGCCCCCGGTGAAAAGGCCTTCCATTTTCGCCAGGCGGCGCGCAACGACGAAGCATTCTTCGTCGTTTACTTGGAAGATGTCGTCGAGGATTTTCAGATTCATGGTCGTGGGGAAAAAATCCTCGCCGATGCCTTCGACCACGTAGGTCTTGGCTTTGATGGTCTCGCCGGTCTTGACGAAATCGTAGTACAGCGAGCCGTAGGGATCGACCCCGATAATTTTTACGCTGGGATTTTTTTCCTTCAAATATTTTCCCACGCCGCTGACGGTGCCGCCGGTGCCTATCCCGCAAATAAAGTGCGTGATCTTGCCTTCGCTGTCCTCCCAAATTTCGGGACCGGTGGTGCGGTAGTGGGCTTCGGGATTGCTGGGATTGTCGTACTGATTCGGGTAATAAGAATTGGGAATTTCGCGCGCGAGTTTTTTGGCCACCGAATAATAGCTGCGCGGATCTTCCGGCTCGACGGCAGTGGGGCAAACGATGACTTCCGCGCCGAGCGCTTTGAGGAGATCGACTTTTTCCTTGGACTGTTTGTCGGTGGTGGTGAAGACGCACTTGTAACCGCGCACCGCCGCGACGAGCGCCAAACCCATTCCGGTATTGCCTGAAGTGCCCTCGATGATCGTGCCGCCGGGCTTCAGCAAGCCTTTTTTTTCGGCTTCGTCGATCATGCTGATGCCGTTGCGGTCTTTCACGGAGCCGCCCGGATTGGTGAATTCCGCTTTGACGTAAATCTGCGGCTTCAGGCCTTTGTTGATGCGGTTCAGACGAATCAGTGGCGTGTGTCCGACTGCTTCGAGAATGTTGTTGCACTTCATCAGTGGTCTCGGTTTCTCCGCCGGATTGCTTTCAGTTTAGCATCTTCCCACGGGGTTCCCCTACCTGGAGGCACAAGCCATTTTCTTGCGTCGAAACAGGAGGAAAGTAGATTATTCTTTCCATGATTTCGAGGAAAGGGAGACCTTGATGACGCGGCAGAATATTTCGAGCGGGACGGCGTGGGAGCCGATTGTGGGGTACTCGCGCGCGGTGAGAATCGGCAACGTGATTACCGTGTCCGGAACGACGGCGACGGGGCCGGACGGGAAGATCGTGGGCGTGGGCGACTTGCGCGCACAAACGGTGCAAACGATCAGGAACATCGAGGCGGCGCTCGCCAAGGCAGGCGCGTCGCTGAAGGACGTTGTGCGCACGCGTATCTTCGTGACCAACATCGCGGAATGGGAGAAGGTGGGGCGCGCGCATGGCGAATTTTTTGGAGATATCCGGCCGGCGACGAGCATGGTGGAAGTGAGCAAACTGATTGCGCCGGAAATGCTGGTGGAGATTGAGGCGGACGCGGTGGTCGAATGAAGTTGATGAGGTAAATGAGGTAAAGGAAGTAAAGGAGGTTAAGGAAGTACAGGAGGCAGAGCAGCGGCGGCGGCATTTCCTTAGAAGGCTCGAAATCTGTTGAGGAATTTTCATGGCATCAGCGCTATACGATTCTTTCATTGCGGATTATTACGACGAATCGCCCATCGTGAAGGGGCGGCTGCAGGACGTGGCGTTCTATCGCGATGCGGCGCGCGAATTCGGCGATCCCGTGCTGGAGCTGGGCTGCGGCACGGGGCGCATCACCATGGCGCTGGCGGAAGCGGGGAAGCGGGTCACCGGGCTCGATCTTTCCGAACGAATGCTGGAGCGCGCTGCGAAGAAGCGCGCGGAGCTGCGCGTGGAAGCGCGCGAACGCGTACACCTGGTGCAGGGCGACATGGTGCGGTTCGACCTGGGCGAGAAATTCCGGCTGATTATTATTCCTTTCCGGCCATTTCAGCACCTGCTGGAAGTGCGGGAGCAGGTGGACTGCCTGGAGTGCGTTCGCAAACATCTGGCGCCGGGCGGGCGGCTGATCCTGGATGTGTTCCAGACGGATGCCGAACGCATGCACGATCCGGTGCACATGCGAGAAGTGCTGGTCACGGAGTACAAAACGGCGGACGGGCGGCAGGTGCGGATCAGCGAGCGAGTGGCCGCGTTTCATCGCGCGGAACAGATCAATGACGTGGAAATGATTTTCTCCATCAGGCATAAGGATGGGCGTCAGGAGCGGCTCGTGTTTGCCTGGCCGCTGCGGTATTTCTTCCGCTACGAGGTCGAGCACCTGCTGGCCCGCTGCGGCTTCCGGGTCTCCGCCGAATACGGCGATTTCGACAAGACCCCCATCCGCGACGATTCCCCTGAAATGATTTTCATTGCCGAACCCGGCTGGTAGCGTTGAAAAAATCTACCTACCACTTGGCGCGGACGCGGTATGTCCGTCTTGTTGATGACGCGAATCAGGCAAATCCCCGATGTGGAATCAGGTGAACCCCTGATGTGAATGGTACAGAAGTCGACCTTAACCTGCTTGTTGTGTTCGAAGGTGGGCTGAGCGTCCCGAAGTCCTGGCACTGGCCAGTACCCATCTACGGGGGCTCAGACGTCATTCCCAAATGGGGGAAGAGGTACGGCAAGAACGCTATTCCCGACGCTTGTCGGAAGTTGCGAGGCAGATCCCCGGCCTGGTCCTCCCACTCAAAGGGTACGTCGATGAAACGAGCAACTTTTCTGCTGTTCCTGGGAAGCGTGATGGCAAGCCCGATCATTGCGCAGAAGCCTGCGGTGCCGCTGGTTGCCCAAGTAATCGATGAAACCCAGGTCGTAAGGCTCCACGGCAGCGTGCATCCCTTGGCGCAGCCGCGCTATGACCGAGGCGCAGTGCCCGATGCGTTTCCCGCGGAGCGAGTGCTGCTGCTCTTGAACCGCCCCGCGGAAAGAGAAAGCGCGCTCCAGGAATTCCTGGGCGAAGTGCATCGGCGGGAATCGACGAGCTATCACCAGTGGCTGACACCGCAGGAGTTTGGAGAGCGGTTCGGCCCGGCGGACTCGGATATTCAAGCGGCGGCAAATTGGCTGAGAGCGCAGGGTTTCAACGTCGCGAAGGTGACGAAGAGCAAGCAATTTCTCGAGTTCTCGGGCACCGCGGCCCAGTTGCGCCAAGCCCTGCATACGGAGATCCATCAATATGATGTTGAGGGAGAAACACACTACGCGAACGCCAGCGAACTCAGCATTCCAGAGGCATTAGCGCCCTTGGTCGGCGGAATTTCGCCCCTCCATGATTTTCGTGCCAAACCATACGCTCAATTGACAGGCCGGGCGCTCTATTCGCGGGCAAACAACAAGGCCATGCCGCTGTGGACGTTTTCGACTCCCGGAGCCGCAAACCCTGATTTCTTCCTGCTGGCGCCCGAGGATTTTGCCACGCAGTACGACCTGGGACCGCTCTATGCGGCGGGAGTAGATGGCACGGGGCAGACAATCGGCATCATCAACGAGTCGAATATTGACATCAGCTTGGTGAATGCCTATCGGCAACTGTTCGGACTCTCCAATAACCCCACGCAAGTGGTGATTGATGGGCAGGATCCGGGCACGCTTAGGGGTCCGGATACGGAAGCGTACCTAGACGTGGAAGTTAGCGGAGCGGTAGCGCCGAAAGCCACAGTGAACCTTTACATGGCGGACGGCGGCAACCTGCAAGATCCTATTGGGCTCGCGGCAATCCGAGCGGTAGAAGACAATCAGGCATCAGTGCTGAGCGTCAGCTTCGGGAATTGCGAACCTTTTCTTGGAAATGCGGGCAACCAGTTCTGGAATGCGTTGTGGGAACAAGCAGCGGCGCAAGGGCAAACGGTGTTGGTGGCTACGGGCGACACCGTTTGCCCTTGCGCCGCTGCTTGTTCCCACAACGCATTCCAGAACTGGTTGCCCGCATTTGGATGTGATCCCCCATGCGGAGATTTTCGCCGGAGGCGGCGGAGCAAGCAGTTGCAGCACGATCACCACAACGGGCACCTCCAGCACGTGCGCAAGCGGTTACGCGAAGCCAAATTGGCAGAGTGGGCCCGGGGTACCCGCGGACAGCGTGCGTGACCTTCCGGATGTTTCACTCTTTGCGTCCAACGGGGCGAACTTGAGCGCGTATCCGATTTGCGCATTTGCAGGAGAATGCGCGGCGGGCGCCGGGGCCCAGGCGTTAATTGAAGTTGCAGGCGGTACTTCCGCGTCGACTCCCGCGATGGCCGGGATCATGGCGCTCGTGAACCAGAAGTACGGAAGGCAGGGACAGGCAAACTTCACGCTGTACCCCCTAGCGCAGCAACAGCCCGCCGCTTTTCATGACATCACACTGGGCAGCAACAGCGTGCCATGTTTCCAGGGAACAACCGACTGCGTTCAAAACGCAAGCGGCCATTATGCGACGACGGTGTATTCGGCGGGCCCGGGTTATGACCTGGCGAGCGGGCTCGGATCCGTCGATGCCAACGTGTTGGTCAACAATTGGAACTCCATCACATTTAAGCCCACGACCACTTCTCTTCAACTCTCTTCCACAAGCATCACGCATGGGATGCCCATCACGGTGAGTACATCGGTCGCGGCTAGCTCCGGCACGGGAACCCCTACTGGAGGCGTGGCCATTCTGACGGATTCGCCGCTGCCGTCCAACCAATCGCAAACCGTTCTGAATTTGAGTGCGGGAACCACCAGCAGCATCATCAATTATTTTCCGGGCGGCTATTACAACGTTTCCGCGAAATATGACGGAGACGGGGTGTTCGGGAGCAGCACGTCGCCGCCTGTTGCGCTCAAGGTGAGTCCCGAAAACTCAACCGTCACTCTCTCGCTTAGCATTGGCGGAAAAACGATCGCTGCCGGAGGAAGCGTCGAATACAACTACCCTTTCCCTTTGACTCTCAGTATTCAGCCCGTCGGCGTCAGCTCTATTACGGGCAAACCGAACGGAGTCACCACTGGAACGGCTACATTCACGATTGATGCGGTGAGCGCCACAGTGCCGCTGAACGCCAGCGGCGAGGCCATTTGGACGCCTCCCGCGCTCTCGATTGGAACGCACACAGCCAGCGCAACTTACTCGGGTGACGCCAGCTTCAATGCTTCCTCCGCAACCCCGGTCACCTTCAACGTCACGAAGGGATTCCCGTCTATGAACGTTTCCTTTGACGCGCCGCTTCCCCCTCCAGGACCGAGCCTCAACATTGATGCTGATGGAAGTTTGACAGTTACGATTGTCGTCGGACCAAACAATGGTCCGTTTTTTGGAAACTTCGTCCCAGTTGGGACAGCAGCACCCACCGGTGCTGTGACGGCGTGCTTGCAACCACCGAACGCCGCTGATGCCTGCTTGAATCCTACGTATTCGCTGACGGCACCACTGGCTTCTTCGAGTGGAATCAATTCGCTGTCGTCAACGGCAACAGTCACGTTCAGCAATTTGGCCGCCGGCTTTTACTTGCCTACATTTGTTTACAGTGGAGATGGCAACTGGCAGAAACAGGGACTCGTCTTTCTCCGCGACATCAACGTGGCTCCCATCACTCCGCTTGCGACCACCACGACCACACTGAGCATTACGGCGGCGAGTATTTCCAATGGACAGTTCGCCACTATCTCCACCACGGTCACAAGCTCAGGGACACCATCAGGGGCCGCGCCGACAGGAGCAGTGGATTTCTATGACAATGGAGTTTTCCTCGTTTATATTTTGCTGCCTCTGGGGAAAACCGGTTCCACGTTCTCAGCCACGTTTTCGCTTCCTGCGTCGGGTTTTTGGAGCAGCGGATCCAATCAAATCACGGCCATTTACGATGGCGACAGCAACTACGCGCCTTCTACCAGCAGCGTAGCCACCATTTCGCTAACGCAAAGAGTTGGCGATTTCGCGCTTGCCCCGCAGCTCCCGGAGATCACATTTGCTCCTGGAAGTTCAGGAACCGTAGGCCTGCACCTCGCCGCTTTGAATAACTTCAGCGCAGCTGTGACGCTCTCGTGTACCACATCCTCAACCAATGTCACTTGCGGTGTAAGTCCTTCGTCCATCAATCTCAGCGGGACCGCGACGGCGATGTCGACCATCAACTCCTCGACGACGGCTGCGGCCACGGCAGTGCGTTCCCCGGCGCGCAGTCAACTCGCTTGGCTGGGCTCCGTTAGTGGCGTCCTCCTCGCGTGCGTCTTAATGGTCGGGTCCGCGAATCGCAAGCGGCACCGCTTCCGAATACTGGCGAGTTTCAGCCTGCCTGCGGTCATGTGCTTAACTGCAGGTTGCGGTGGCGGCGGCCAGATGGTTCAACCGCCCCCGCCTCCTCCGGTGGGAACTGCGTACAGCGTGGTGGTTACGGGCACGGCAAACGGCATCGTCCACAATGTGAAAATCACCGTGATTGTTCGGTGATGATGGAGACTTTTTCAGGGGAAGAAGCAGCCAAGCCAGCAAAGAACTTAGCTTGTGGCAGTATCGCTATTGTCTGGCTCCCGGCGCCACTGTAGCTGCCAAAACCGAGGAATCCCAGGTCGTCCAAAGTGGATCGCCCTCAGACTCCCGCGAAACGCACGAGTAAGAGCGTGGGGTTCACCCCAGATCGCTGGGCCGATCCACCGGACGATCGCCGGCCGGAAATTCCTTACTAGAGAAGATTAGCGTCTGACTCTCAAAACTGGATTTGCGCAAAGAGAAGTAAAGGCTTTAAATACTCCATCGCCTTATGGAACGCAGAAGAGACTTTTTGAAATGCGCAGCAGCCCTTGGCGCTCGGAGCGTGTTCAGTTCGCCCTTCCCGAAGCTGCAGGTGCAGGCTCAGCCGGGCACACCCGCCGAGGTAAACGAACGTACTTATTGGCTTGCTGTGCTCGAGAGACTGGCCAAGCCGGTGCTTGAAAACCTGGCCCGGGGCGAGCTGAAGAAGAAAATGCCTGTGGAGGCAGCGAATCCCGATCGAAGGAAATATACGCATCTGGAGGCTCTTGGCCGGTTGCTTGCCGGAATCGCGCCTTGGCTCGCAGCCGGGGGACTGAATGAATCCGAAGCGAAGCAGCAGCAGAGGTTCGTCAGTTGGGCCCAGGCATCTCTTGACGCTGCCACGGATCCTAAGTCGGCTGACTTCATGAATTTTCACGACGGCTCCCAGCCCCTAGTGGACGCGGCGTTTCTAGCGCAGGGAATTCTTCGAGCGCCGGAGATTTTGTGGTTTGGACTGGATATGCGGGTGCGCAAACAGTTGATCGCTGCGCTCCGGTCCTCCCGTGTCATTCCCACTCCGGACAAAAATAATTGGGTGCTGTTTGCCGCGATGATTGAAGCCGCTTTGCAAACCATGGGCGAGAACACCGTCGAAGAGCGGCTGGAAGCTCCTGTGCGCCGGATGCTGCGTTGGTATGTCGGAGATGGCGCGTATGGGGACGGAGAATTCTTTCACTTCGATTATTACAACAGTTTCGTGATTCACCCCATGCTGCTGGACGTGCTTGCCGTCGTGAAACAGAAGGACCGCGAATTGGAGGGCGCCTATGCAATGGAATTGCAGCGGGCGCGGCGCTACGCGGACATCTTGGAGCGGCTGATTGCCCCTGACGGTACATTCCCGTCGATGGGTCGTTCCACCACGTACCGGTTTGGCGCTTTTCATGCTCTTGCTCAAGTTAGCCTGATGCGCGAATTGCCCGAACACCTGAAGCCGGAACAGGTCCGCTGCGGCATGTCTGCCGTCATCTTCAAAATGATCGGGGCGCCGGGAACCTTTGATGATGGGGGCTGGCTGACAATCGGCTTTTGCGGACACCAGCCATCGCTAGCGGAAAGTTACATCTCCACGGGAAGTCTTTATCTCTGCGCCACGGCCCTGTTGCCTTTGGGCTTGTCCCCTTCCGATGCCTTCTGGAGCGCTCCGGCCATGCCTTGGACTTCCCAGCGTATTTGGTCCGGCCAAGCCCTTCCTGCGGACCACGCTCTCGTCGAGCCATCAGCCACGCGTGAGCGTTCTTCATGAATCCTGCTCGACTGGACTTGGGAGGCAGCAATCGCGTGGTGTTGACCTAGCTGCTAGTGCATGTGCCCGCACACTTGACCGATGAGGAAGCAGCTACACTGCCCTGCGCTGGAGTAACCGCGTGGAGCGCTGTTATCGCGCTCGGGGATATTAGACCTGGCGATTCCGTTGTAGTTCTGGGGACCGGAGGTGTTTCGATTTTCGCGCTCCAATTCGCGAGATTTCTCGGAGCCCGCGTCATCGTAACCTCGAGCAGCGATCAAAAGCTCGTTCGGGCAAAGGAACTGGGCGCCGCTGAAGTCATTAACTACAAGACGGATCCTGACTGGCCAAAGGCAGTCATGGAGTTAACCGAAGATATCGGGGCGGACTATGTTGTGGATACCGTGGGAGGGCTGAAGGAAGCCATTGCAGCTGTGCGGCTGGGAGGCACGGTGGCATTGGTGCGACTGCTCATTGGTGTGACTTCGGAAGTCGACCTCGTTGCGTTCATGGGCAAATGTGCTCGCGTAGAAGCGGTCGACGTGGGCTCGCGGGAAATGTTCGAAGCGATGAACAAGGCGATTGCATTTCACGCTATGCGTCCGGTGGTGGATCGGGTCTTTGGTTTCTCCGAGCTGCGAGAGGCCCTTAACTATCTGAGGGAGGCTCGCCACTTCGGCAAGGTTTGTCTGCGGGCTTAGCTCGAAAGACTTTCCTCGACGTGACGGAAGGAATTGAGATGTAACCCGCAAGCCGCGCCATTGGCTATAGAGTCGCAACCTTCCTTCATCGAGTGTGCTCTCCCTTGGAGAACTTACGAAAAAACTTTGGGCGCTATACGAACATCAACTAGTCCGGGTGCCGTGCCTCACGAATTCGCAGGCCTCCTTAGAACGACCGGGGCAAACCGGGCATCAATCTGCCTTGCTTTCGGTTTGTTTTTCTCTTCGGTCATGAGTCCCCGACTCCATGCTTGGAGCGCGCCGTTCGGAACTGATCCTGGCTCCGTAGGCAATCTATCCCGCTTCGCTCGATATGCACAGCTACAACTTTCTGATGCAAGAGGTTCCCTTCGAAACCAGATGAATAAACCTTGTTGTTGTGATGAGGCCTGTGAATCTGTGGAAACTACAACAAACCTTTTTGCCGCGTGCACTTGGAGAGTTGAGCCCCAGGTGGCTTTTTGTGAAAACAGCGGAAAACTCGACCCACTTGGCTCGGCACACCAGCAGGTCACCGTTTTATCCGGATCCGTCAACAAGTTCTCCGCACCTTTTTCAATTCTTCTCCACAGGATATCTCCATCGAGGGCCTGTAGCTCCATCACCGGTCTGACAATCTGCTGGCCGACGTGTTTCTGCAGCCGCTGCCGATTGCGAATAACGCGCCGCAACCCAGATCACCTCTTCGCGAGGCAGGTTTGACCAGCCAAGCCCCTTTCAAGCATGCAAACTAAGCGCTATAGCTCTGTCGAAGTTGAAATAAATCTCCGCGCAGATGCACTGCGTGAACTCTTTTATTGCCCACTGGGTCCGGCGGATGAACTTCACCGACGACATATCTGGGCCAAGATTCGAAAAATCAGCGACAGCTCGCACGATCGCGGTCTCATTTGCCGGCCTGGGCGCTCGGTACAATCACTTTCCTACCGAGCTTTCTAGCGGGGCAAAAATGCGGACGAGTTGGAACTACTACTCGTGTCTGAGCGCAACGATCGGATCGACGAGCATCGCCCGCCGCGCCGGCAAATAGCACGCCGCAAACGCAACCGCGGTAAGCAAGATCGCAACCGCCGCGAACGTCGCCGGGTCCGTCGTGCTGATGCCGAAAAGCAAGCTTTTGATCAGTTCCGTCAGCAATCCGGCGGCGATCAGGCCGATGGGCAGGCCCGCGAAAACCATCATTGCCGCTTCGCCGAACACCAGCTTCAGCACATCTCGTCGTTGCGCTCCCAGGGCCATTCGAAGGCCGATTTCGTGAGTCTGCTGGCCGGCCACGTAAGACATGACGCCGTAAATTCCGATGCTGGCAAGCACCAGCGCAATGGCCGCGAACACACCCAACAAGATCATCGCGAATCGCCGTGACACCAGTGACCTCGCTATGATCTGGTCCATCGACTCAAAATTGTAGGTTGCCTGCTCGTGGTTCATCTGCTGCATGGCTGAACGGATCTTGTCCGCAGTCGGATAATTTGGAGCCTCGGTGCGAACCACGATCCCCGCTCCCTTCCCCAGCCACGGGTCAGGGGCTTGTTCGGCGAGCGTGTAGAGTTGAACCTTCACAGAGCCGCTGAGCTTCTCATCCTGTGCCCACTGTTCTGTGTGGCCAACTACGCCGACGATTTCCATAGGCGAATCCTCCACGAGGATGCGCCGGCCGATCGGATCCTGGTTTGGGAAATACTCTCGCGCGAGATTCTCGTCGATGGTTCCGACGCGGCGTGATTGTGCACTATCTTCCGAGGTGAAGAATCGCCCGCGGAGAAGAGGAATGCCCATCACCCGGAGATAATTCGGGCTCACGATGTAGAGCAGCGTTTCGGGCATTTCGTTCACCGTCAGTGGCTTCGGCCTCCCTTCGATCCAGAAGTGTTCTTCCCAATCATCGCTCAGCGGCATGGATGCATCTGTCAACGACGCCGCTTCCACGCCCGTAATTTGTGCAATGGTATCAGGAAGGCGACGAAGCATCGGCCGGACTTGATCCGGTGCTTCCTTCAGGACGGAAGGAGGAAAAGCCAGATCGAAACTCAAGACGTTCTGCGGATTGAATCCCCGATTCATGCCCCAGAGGCGCGCGAGGCTGCGAAGCGTCAGGCCCGCGCCGACCAAGAGCACTACCGCCAGCGCCAGCTCAAGCACTACGAAAACGGCCTGTGTGCGATGCCGCGCTCCGCTCGAGCCGCGCCCCCCTTCTTTCAAAGTCTTATTCTGGTCCGGGGACGCGGTCTTCAGAGCGGGCGCGAGGCCGAAGAGCACGCCAGCAACCATGGAGACGGCCAGTGTGAAAAGCAGAACGCGGGAAACGCCGCGCACATCGTTCGCCCTTGGCAGTGCCTGTGGCAGAGCGCCC
>WNGN01016760.1_pt1 | contig 11575 bp, 11 predicted proteins | sample 5400561 | NCBI WGS metagenome assembly WNGN01 (sample SAMN13153379, study PRJNA577476) | soil metagenome | isolation source: 115 cm soil or saprolite under Garry oak tree replicate 2 | place: USA:California | collected 2016-06-15
ATTCACCTTGTAATCCAACCTGGGCCAGTCAAAGGTGCCTCTAACGGTTAAATGTATCCAGAGCCTATCCCCCAATCGTTGTAAATTCTAGAAAAAAAAGGCATTCCTCCGTTAGAATGGTCTGAAGCTTAATAGGATATGTCTTGAGATGTGGTGAATACTCAACCACATCAGGGATGTTATTGGTTGTCTCCGTTAATAATTGGTATTCTCTTCTGGAGAGCAACATGGCACGATGGGTGGCGCTAGATGTTGGAGAGGCTAGAATCGGTGTAGCGATAAGCGATGCATCAGGGTTTCTGGCTTCACCTTATACGACGCTGCATGTCACTCGTGATGAATCTCAGACATGGAAAGCTATTCAACGTCTGATTGAAGAAACAGAGACTGAAGGACTTGTAGTAGGCCTCCCCATTAGTATGGATGGTGAAATACACTCTCAAGGAAAACGGGTGCAAGCTTTCGCCGAACGTCTGAAAGAGCACATTGCTGTTCCGATCACATTCTGGGATGAGCGCCTTTCAACTGTCGAGGCAGAACGTTTGCTAGTTGAACAAGGAGAGGCTGAGCTGGGAAAGCGTTATAAGACCATTGGTGGAAGAAAACACAATCAAACAAAGCGGCGGCGCAGAAAACAAGAGATTGATGCTCTTGCTGCAGCTGTCATTTTGCAGGAATACCTGGATACTCAAATGAGCAAAACGAGAGGCACTGAGTGATGAAAAAACGAGGACAGCGCGGCGCTATCATTGCGGTGCTTCTGCTTGGCCTGCTGATATTTGGAGGAGTATACTTTGCGTGGACGACGGTCACTGATATCTTCCAACCCGTAAACACTGATCAAGGTAAAACTGTGGCAATTGTGGTGCAGAGCGGAGATACGGCGCTCCAGATTGCCGATGAATTGCAGGCAAAAGGCTTAATACGTAATGCGCTCGCCTTTCGTATATGGGCTAGAATTAAAGGTTTGGACATTCATCTACAAGCAGGCGCGTATAATCTGAACACGAGTATGACTATAGATGCAATCATTGGTCAATTGCTCAATGCGCAGCCTGACGACTTTGTAGTATCTATTCCTGAAGGCTTACGTATTGAGCAAATCGTGCAGAGGCTGGGGGCTGCTGGCCTACCCAGATTCAAGACACAAGAATTCCTGAATTATACAAAAAATCCGGCACAATTCCCTGATGCAGCCAAATATCCGATCCTGAAATCTATACCTTCGGGAGATAGTATGGAGGGGCTGCTCTTTCCTGATACATATCTGATACCCGTGAATGCGACAGCACGTGATGTCGTAAATATGATGCTGACAGAGTTCAGCGACAAGGTTCAAAAAAATCATCTCGCCGTATTGGCACAGCAGAATCATATGTCGTTATACCAAATGGTCATTCTGGCCTCAATAGTTGAACGTGAAGTCAGATTTAATCAGGATCGGCCATTTGTTGCCAGTGTCTTTTGGAATCGAATTTACAAGCCGAATGATGAAACTATAGGAAGACTGCAAGACGATCCAACAGTGGAATATGCACGTGACTCACAGCCTGGAACGACGGTCTATTGGAAGCCGCTTCAGGATGTTGGTGGCAACATTGCCTCTAATAGTCCCTGGAATACCTATACGCATCCAGGTTTGCCGCCCACTCCAATTTGTAGCCCTGGCCTTGCCAGTATGCAAGCGGCGGCCGCGCCTGCCAGCACAAATTACTACTACTTCCTCTCCAAGAAGGATGGGACTATTGTTTATGCAAAAACGAATGCGGAGTTCGAGATGGACGTAAAGAAATATTTACATCCTTGAAACCAGTGCAAACACCACTCAGCAGCAATACTTCTAATCTTGCATACGGAAAAGTATCATAGAGAGAATTAATCGATGAACTTAAATATCTGGCAGATTATCTTTTTGGCCGTGCTTCAGGGAGTGACAGAACTCTTTCCTATTAGCAGCCTGGGCCATACTGTAATTATACCCGGGCTGTTAGGCTGGGGGAATCTTATTAATGATACAAGTTGTGGCGGGCAAAGTTGTTTTCTACCCATCATTGTAGCCCTACATCTTGGCACAAGTATCGCTCTTGTGATCTATTTCTGGCGAGATTGGCTGCAAATATTTCTCACTCTTGTTAAGAATGTTAAAGAAGGCGAAGTTCATACTGGGACTGAAGAGTGGGTGAGCTGGCTGATCATTATCGGCGTCATTCCAGCGGCAATTTTTGGCGTTTTGTTAGAAACACCTCTCAAGCAACTGTTTGCTTCCCCTACAATTGCTGCCGCATTCCTGGTTGTGAATGGATCCATCCTGTTTGCAGGGGAACGCTTGCGGCGACGAGCGGAAGAGAAAATGACGTTTACTACTGCGAAAGAGCGGGAGGCTAATTTTCGGAGCCTATCATCTCTTTCATGGAAAGAGGCGCTCATAGTCGGTATCGCACAATCACTGGCACTGATACCCGGAATTTCGCGTACTGGTGTGACAATAGTCGCTGGCCTGGGTGTGCGACTCAATCACGAAGATGCAGCTCGCTATTCCTTTTTGTTGGGTACACCATTGATTGGTTTAGCAGCCTTGCTTGAGATACCACAACTTGTTGGCCAAACAGCTCAAACGTGGCTCTATGTTGTTATCGGCGCGATGATTGCAGGAATAGTAGCCTATCTAGCCACAAAATTTCTGATGAAGTATTTTGAGACCGGGCGGCTTTATCCTTTTGCCTATTATTGTTGGGGTGCTGGGCTTGTATCACTTTTCTTACTTTTTACCATTGCGCATGGCAGAGTATAAAGACGGGTGAGCATCCAAAATGGCTATTTCGTGCAAATCTATGTGGCTGAATGTACTTTACACGTTTGATACAATAGATACGCTCTGGAAAGACCAGGGTAGTTATTTTAGGGCGATTGTAATCTACATATCGCTCATCTAGAAGAGGTAGGTGGCTCCAAAAATGAAGAATCCCGCAATTTTCTACGCTGCTATTGTAATTGGTATTGTAGGTTTAGCTGTTGGTATTTATTACCAGGTAGGTGGTGCCCATCCAGCTCGCGCAATTGCTGGACTCGCAGTTGGCGCTGTTCTGCTAGTTGTTGGCTCATGACTCGTTCCAAAGGGGTTGCCAGGTAGGCAGATTTGGAGCAAGATAACCACCAGGTGAATATGATTATTTCCTGGTGGTTTTTTGTGTTTTATTGGGCAAAAACGTTTACCTGTTTCAAATTTGCTGGTTTAACCTCTTGAGAAGATGTGAGAACCTGATATAATAAGCATGCCCAGAATGGGCTAATCTAGAAGAAAGGTATAGAATTCATTATGAAGAATCCGGCAATCTTCTACGGAGGAATTGTGCTGGCTATTGTTGGTATCGCTCTCGGAGTATTTTTTCTAATTCCGGGCATTAACCATGTTATTGCTGATAGCAATATGCACATTAAGCATGCTATTCTGTCCTTTGGCCTTGCTGCCATTGGCATCATAGGGGCGCTTGTTACACGGCCCAAGGCCGCGACGAGGTAAAAGTAAGAAAAGCGCGAAGAAAACCGCGACCAGATCAACTATGTCAGGTCTGGTCGCGGTTTTCTTCGCGCTTGTGACAAATTTCAGCCGAGCACCTCTCCAATGATGTGTGAATATCCTCGTAGGAATTCATCTGCGCTCATCACTTTCTTGCCCTCTAATTGAAGCTTCTCCACGATTAAGAGGCCTTTGCCTGTAACTACTGTGAGTGTTTGCAAGCCATTCTCTTTGCGCAGACTGACCGTTCCGGCCCTGGCTTCTGAGCCTGTATCAGATTGAACTGCATGCGCGGAAATAATTTTCAATAGCTTATTGCCCCAGTTGGTATAGGCACCGGGCCATGGAGTGAACGCGCGTACTGTTCGTGCCAGTACATCTGCTGGATGGTTCCAATCTATCTTACCATCTTCCTTGTGCAGCATGTGCGTATGAGAAGCAACTCGCTCGTTCTGTGGCTGCGGTGTGATTTTACCCTGTACCCAGAGTGGTAGTGCTTCTAGTAGCGTGCTGGCTCCCACTGCTGCTAATTTGATAGTGAGGCTTCCGGTAGTGTCATCTTCAGCAATCGGGATCGCACGTTGAAGCAGGATTGGTCCTGTATCTACTCCTGCATCTACGAGCATGATGGTCACTCCGGTCTCTGTATCGCCCTGTAAAATTGCCTCGGAGACGGGCGAAACACCTCGATACTTAGGAAGTAAGGAAGCATGTATATTCAGTGTTCCGTAATGTGGAAGGTCTAGCACAGCTTGCGGTAAAATTTGACCAAAAGCGGCTACAATATATAAATCAGACTGGTATGCTGCGAGCCTTTCGATATTTTCTTGACGCTTAAGTGATCCTGGTTGCCAGACGTGAATTTCTTGAGATAGAGCGAGTTGTTTAACAGGAGAATATATAATCTCTTTTCCTCTTCCCGCTGGTTTATCTGGACGAGTAATCACGGTCACAATTTCGTAACCATCTCGAAGTACTAGACCTGGTTTTGATCCAGCGATCAGCGCTTCCAAGGCGGGAACGGCAAACTGGGGTGTTCCCATGTAAATAATCCGTAACACGATGCAATCCCTTCTACATAGGTCGAATATAGTCTATAGAGCGTATTCTCCCATATTAGCATATTCAGGCTACCTGGTCATCAGAAGTAACCCTTCTCCACCTGTTTGTAGAGCTATATGGTATACTTGCTCTCACCAGGAAGACATTGCAGCGAATGCAAAATGTGAAAAAATGCATCAATCACCTTACATTCTCAGATTCAGTATTTATTCTAAAGTACCGCCATTGACTGATCCTCGGATCGTGCTGCAACGCGCTGATGAGGTCAGCACCGCATTTCGTAAGCTCAGCGATGCTCAAACCAGTACCTTAGTGCTCACAGGCGATTCGGGAACTGGTAAATCAATGCTTGCAGCGCTACTGTATCGGCGTTTAGAGATGGCTATACAGGCTGGACAAGCACCTATACAGCATTTGGTGTGGTTGAGTCTCGGTTCAAATGCGACATTGCCTGATGTGATTGCTACGATCCTTCGTGAAATCGAAATAGGGGAAGAGAGAAAGATGAGTGCAGGAGTAGGGAATGTAGGGACGGGGCTTGCCCCCGTCCCTACATTCCCTACTCCTGCACTTGCCCCCGCCCCTACATTCCCTACTCCTGTATCATATGAAGGTTTTTCTGATTTTTTTATGCAGAAACCAGAAGAGCAGATTGGATTATTGTGGCGAGTATTATGTCGACCACAAGAAAGCGCTTTTGTGGTATTGGATCAATTTGAGGAATTGTATGACGTCGAAAACTCCAAGGGAATAGTTGGACGAGGTGCAATACCTCTTTTTCTGAATATGCTCCAAAGTAACCTCGGTGGCAGTAAAGTTGTGTTGACGAGTCGGATTTCGCCATTTAGCCAGCAGAATCCTGAGGATACATGTATACGCACAAACCTGGTTTCACGTATTAGCATTCCTGAAGGTATTGCGTTACTGCAGCAACGAGGCGTTCAGGGATCACCCGAAGAGCTATCGTTCATCTGGCAACGCTGCGCAGGTCACGTTTTTGCATTGTTATTGTTCAGTACGTTGATTGCTTTGAGTGGATTTTCTCTGAGCTACCTGCTCAATTCGCCTGACTATGCGCCAATGTGGAATGGCGATGTCACATCCAATTTGATTGGTACGGTCATTAATTTTTTGAACCCAATTCAACGTACCATCTTACGTACGCTTTGCCTATTTAACGAACCAGTTCCTGTAGAAGGTCTGATCATCGCGACAACAGGGCAAGACAATTCCGCTCTTGACATACCAACGTTTGAACGCGAATTAGGTGCCTTAACGGGATTCGCACTTGTGCAACAATATTCGCAAGATAACGGCAGGTCTAGTTATTTTCTCCATATTATATTACGCCACTACATTAAGGAACATTATCTTGAAGGTAGCGACAGACATACAAGTGGTGATTTGACGATTGCGTTAGGTGTTACGGTTGAACCCAACCCAATACTAGGCAATCCAGAGGCCCGAGACGTTGCGCTTGCCGCAGGTCATTTACGAGTTGCTGCCTATTATGCACACCTGGCGCAACGATATTGTCCTCCCTCCAATAAACGTCAAGGACTTCAAGATGTTGAGCCATTGATAGCAATTGCGCATCACCTTTGCCTTGGCTGGCATTGGCAGCAGGCTTACGACTTGCTCTCATATGAGGAATTAGACGAAAATATGGTGCGTTGGGGGGCATGGAACATATTGATTCAGCTTTATACCTCCATGGTGCCGCCACTTGGTATAGTAACCCGTCGTGACGAAGGGCAGATTTTTAGTCAACTTGGCCTGCTCTATGGTCGATTGGGTGATTATAAACAAAGTATGTTCTATTTTGAGCAAGCGCTTGCTACAGAAGATGAGATTGGCGATCTGCAAGGCGAGGGCGTTACGCTTGCGAACCAGGGGGAAATACTGCGTAGTATGGGTGAAACGCAACAAGCCCATGCTAAGTTCGAGCGAGCGCTCCTGTTGAACAGGCAAGAAAATGTCTTGCATAACCTTGGTTTGCTCTATCATAATGAGAAGAACGATGAGCAGGCAATGTATTATTACAAGCAGTCTTTGATGTTGGCTCAAAGTCTGCAAGAACGCGCAAACATTGGCATAATCCTCACAAATATAGGCATGCTGCTTTTCGATCAAGGTCAACTACAAGAATCATTAGCCCTATTATTGCCTGCACTTCAAATCAGACAATCTCTCCAGGACAGGACTGCCAGTTCACTTGTGCTCTTCCTGGAGACGCTTGAGCAAATGATGGGGCATGAGGCGTTTGTAAGGTTGAGGCAGGAGGCTTTGGGACGAGAGTCAGAGGTACTGGCAAAGGTGGGCGCTAGCCAGTCCAGCTCTTAACAGAAAATCCTCGTTTCCGCTAGCATAACATTCCCTCCACATGCTATACTGCATGCTAAACATTAGTCTAACCAGATAGCATGCACTAAAAAGCAAAAGACCTATACGAGCTTAGCATAAGCTGGCTTATAAAACCATAAACTTTCCAGCGGTGTAGAAAGAGAGTTTTTCTATGTCCACCACCACACCCAGTTCGAGTGAGACACAAGCGGAGGAGGGCGCAGTTGCCCAAACTGCTGGTCGTAATATACAGGGCTGGCTGCTCATTTTACTTGTCTTTGTCGCAGGAGCAAGTTCGCTGGCTGTGGAACTTTCAGCATCACGTTTGCTCGCGCCTTACTTTGGAACCTCTCTCTTTGTGTGGGCAAACCTTATTGGCCTGATTCTGCTCTATTTAACTATTGGATATTACCTCGGCGGGCGATTAGCCGACCGCTATCCAAGACCTGAGGTGCTCTATACACTGACAATCATAGCTGCATTACTGATCAGCCTGATCCCCTTTCTCTCAAAACCTATTCTCCAGTGGTCGCAGAGTTCCTTTGCTTCCTACTCAGTAGGCGTCTTTTACGGGTCACTGATCTCGGTTATCCTGCTCTTTGCTGTTCCTATGATCCTGCTGGGCTGCGTCTCACCGTTTGCTATTCGACTACGCATCGAGCGTTTGGGCAAATCTGGGCGTACTGCCGGCCAACTCTATGCTATCTCTACGGCTGGAAGTATCCTTGGAACGTTTTTACCTGTGCTCTTCCTCATTCCTACTATTGGCACCTATCGCACCTTTTTTACATTCGCTGTGGCGTTATTGCTGGTCTCGATTGTTGGCCTGGCGAGTACACGATTTGATAGTCCTGTTTCGCGGGGGAGACGTATAAACAGCAGCCTTCTCCCAATGTTGCTGCTAATCCCAATGGCGCTCTCGGTTTTGACGATACAAGGACCAATTAAAGCAGCATTTGGTAGCAACGGCGGAGGTGTGCTGATCACTGAACGGGAGTCCGTCTACAACTATATCCAGGTAGTTAAGGTGGGCGATGAGACACAGTTGATCTTAAACGAGGGCGTGGGTATTCATTCGATTTACAATCCCAACAGTATTCTCACTCAGGGCCCATGGGATTATTTCATGATTGCGCCTTACTTCAACAATCCGCCATTTACACAGAATCAAGTGCGCAAAGTTGCGGTCATAGGGCTGGGGGGTGGAACTGCTGTACGTGAATTTACAGCCGCATATGGGCCAATCCCGATTGATGGCGTGGAGATCGATAGCGCTATCGTAAATATGGGACGACAGTATTTTCATATGAATGAACCTAACCTGCATGTGGTTTTACAAGATGGACGTTACTTCTTACAGACTAGTTCTCAGAAATATGATGTGGTTGCGATTGATGCCTATCAGCAGCCGTATGTGCCTTTCCAACTCACCACAAAGGAATTCTTCCAGGAGGTGCGCAACCATCTCACTCCAACCGGAGTGACGGTAATCAACGCTGGGCGCACAAGATCAGATTTTCGGCTTGTAAATGCATTGGCACAGACGATGCGCTCGGTCTTTCCAAATGTCTATATCATAGATACAGCACGCTTCACCAACAGCATGGTAATAGGCACCAACTCGCCAACCTCACTCAACAATTTCATGATAAATACTGGCAGTTTGCCAAATCCATTGCTCCAGAGTGTAGCTCGGGAAAGCATTATCTACGGCAACATACGTGAAGAGCATTCGCGCACTGTTTATTTTACCGATGATCGCGCTCCGGTCGAACAATTGATCGACCAGATTATTCTTGGCGCTGTCGAAAATAAAGGAAATTAGTGAAGGAGAACCCATGAAACCCATCGACCTGAGTAACATGCGTGTGATTGACCTGTCGCAGAACTGGGACGTGAATACCCCATCGTTTGCGACCTACGAGGGGCCTACCGTCAAGTGGATCAAACGTCCTGCCTTTGAGAAGGTGGGAGGGCAATTTATTTCATCGACATTGCATGTTGGTACCCACCTTGATGCACCCCTGCACTTTATCACCAACGGACAGGATATTGGCAGCATTCCACTGGACAAGCTAGTGGGTCCGGGAGTCGTGGTTGATCTGGAAGCAATGGGAATTGGTGATTATGAGATTTATACGTCGGAGCACTTCGAGGCATGGGAGCGCAAAACGGGTATTCGTATCGAGCCTGGTGATATTGTAGTTGTGCATACCGGCTATCACAAGCATTACCAGAGCAACTGGTACGGTAAATGCGAACCAAATGAGATTCGCTATTTCAATATGCATCCCGGCCCCACACATGAGTTTGTCGATTGGACGTTGAAACGCCAGATTTCGTGGTTTGCAATTGATGCCAGTTCAATGGATCACCCGATGAATACGGTGCTGCGCATTGTACGCTCCGATCTTGCTGCCAGGTGCGCAAAGAAGCTCGGCAGACCGCTTGAGGAAATCTGGCCCGAAGATGATCTACAGCTCATGCATTACCAGTTGTTCCCACATGGTGTGTTCCACGTTGAGAACGCGGGCGGCATGATCGACGAAGTGCTCGATATGCGCCTGTGGATAGGCTGCTTCCCATTCAAGTTCAATATGGGCGAGGCAGCTTTCTGCAGGTTGGTGGCGTTCGTAGAGAAATAGAATACATGCAAACAGGGTGATTGTTGCCAGGTCAACCTGGCAACAATCACCCTGTTTGCATGTATTCAGGATATTGTTTTATGCCGATTTCGTCTCGCTTTCCCTCTCTGATGCCAGTCGCCTGAACACAAAATAACCTGCGTAGAACATGGCTAGCCACATGATGAGATCTACTGGCCACGCGAGAACACTATTCCACACCACATAGCTTGTGAGTGTGGTAGCAGCGAAGAGATCTCGAGCAAAACCAAAAATGGGAACTCCAACCAGCAGTAATATGGCGAACCAGTGCGAGCGTGTGTGCCAGAAACGCCAGATCAACAGGTAGGCCAGTCCGCCGAAAATCAGAATTGGTGTAGTATACAAAGGTAGAGGTAACTGCAAGATCAGCCCACTGGCGGTATAATGCCAAAATGAAGCATAATAGGCTATGAGATCGAAAAGCGCGTTTATGACGCCCATGGTTAGCCCACCCACGAGTGAAGCCAATATTACTTCTCCTGGTGGGCGCATGAACAGCAGAAACGCCAGGTACACTATAACGATGAATGGCACTACGTGCAACAGATATAATTGCATCTCCATCGAGAGATACTCCTTTATGATGATTTGTAACAGACGAATCAGGATATCAGTAGTAGTCCGTCAAGCTTGATTTGATCGGAAGCAAAAAAGGAGGTATCCTTGAAAGAAAAAGAACTGTTCAAGCCAGACAAGGAGACCTCCATGAAAAAGAATAGCATTCGCTTAACCCAAGAGCAACGTCGAGACCTCGCAGCCTTAATCAGCGCTGGGCAGGCCCCAGCGCGCAAGCTCACCCATGCGCGTATCCTGCTCAAAGCCGACTGTGGGCCAGACGGACCCCGCTGGTCGGCGCGGCAGATCCATGAGGCCCTCGAGGTGGGCGAAACGACCGTGCATCGGGTGCGCCGCAGCTTTGTGCAAGGGGGCTTGGAAGCTGCGCTCAATCGCCGCCCACAACCGCCTCGACACGAGAAACGCAAGCTGGACGGCGAGCAGGAAGCGCATCTGATTGCGCTGCTGTGCGGCCAAGCGCCGGACGGATACGAGCGCTGGAGCTTGCGCCTGGTCGCAGACAAGCTGGTCGAACTGGAACTCGTGGAAAGCGTGAGCCATGAAACGGTGCGACAGGTGTTAAAAAAAACGAACTGAAGCCCTGGCTGAAGCGCCAGTGGTGCATTCCACCAGAGGCCAATGCCCACTTTGTGTATCATATGGAAGACGTCTTGGAGGTCTACACGCGCCCTTAGGATGAACGTCGTCCACAAGTCTGTATGGATGAAGGGAGCAAACAGTTGGTCACGGACCTGCGTGAGGCCTTGTCGATGGAGCCGGGTCATCCCAAGCGCATCGACTATGAGTATGATCCCAATGGGTACTGTAACCTGTTTGTGGCCTGCGAACCGTTGGCAGGCAAACGCTTCCTCCAGGTGAGGGAGCGACGCACCACACGCGACTGGGCGTTGTTTGTGCGCGACTTGATCGACGTGCAGTATCCCAAGGCCGACAAGATCGTCTTGGTCATGGATAATTTGAATACGCACTCGCCTGCCTCCTTCTATGAGGTGTTTGAGCCAGCAGAAGCCTGGCGGCTGTCGCAGAAGTTGGAGATCCATTACACTCCCCTTCATGGCAGTTGGTTGAATATGGCCGAGATCGAACTCTCGGTGCTGGGACGACAAGCTTTGAGTGGACGCCTGGCGACGATGCAGCAGGTGCAAGCACGCGTGGCAGCCTGGCAGCAGAGGCGCAACCAGCAGCAAGCCGCCATTCAGTGGCGCTTTACCACCCAGGATGCACGCATCAAGCTCAAGCGTCTCTATCCGTCAAATGAAGCTTGACAGTGTACTACGAGTGCCTGGGGTTTTTTGTTAATCGGCATCATTGGCCCATACAGATTTTGGGGTGATGTTGTTATTGAGCATTATCGGTCCCATACGGATTTGTGGTGCGTGATATGAAGTTGTCTGCGTGCTTCAGGCGTTTA
>WNGN01007004.1_pt1 | contig 11573 bp, 10 predicted proteins | sample 5400561 | NCBI WGS metagenome assembly WNGN01 (sample SAMN13153379, study PRJNA577476) | soil metagenome | isolation source: 115 cm soil or saprolite under Garry oak tree replicate 2 | place: USA:California | collected 2016-06-15
CCGTTGACCTAGGTCAGGCGCGTGAGCCACTGGGCAACCACGACGTGACTGAACGCGTACCCCTGGAACTGGATGTTGGCCACCGGAGTCGCGCTCGCCGCCCCCGCCGCAGGCGCCGCGCCGGCCGCGCCGCTGGGCGCACCTGCCGCTGCGGTCTCCAGGCCGGAGGTCCCGGTCAAAGAAGTCAGCCATGCCTGGTTCGGGATTACCATGGACACGTCCCGCAGGACACCAGACCACTGGACCTGCTGGGACTGGAGCGTCTGCACCAGGGCCTGCCCGGTGGCGACCTCGGTCTTCAGGGCTGCGAACTGCTGAAGCCCGGCAATCTTGTCCTGGAGGCCGCGGTTCACGACCTGTTGCGCCTCGAGCTTGTGCTGGGCGCTCGTCAGCCGGGCAGCCTGGAGCACGTAGATGAAGCCGAGCAGCGCGAGCACGCCCAGCATTGCAGCGACCACCGCTGCCGTTGCGGCTCGAGACTTCTGCTTCTCTCGAACGATCGTTGGGAGAAGGTTGACCTGTGTCATCCGCGCACCCCCGGAAGAGCCAGGCCGACCGCGACGGCGAGCAAGGGCTCAGCCTCAGCGGCGGCTTCGGGCGGGAGATCCAATTCCGGGGTCACCCGATGGAACGGGTGCCCCCGGGCGACGACGGCAGGCAGGCGGTCGGCCAGAACGCGACGCAGCTCGTCCAGCTTCGACCCGCCACCGGTGAGCAGGACCCGTCCGATCTTGGCCCCCGGCATCTGGGACTGGTAGAAGTCGAGCGATGACCGGATCTCGTCGCTGAACGACGCGGCGCGGCTCTCCGCGACCTTGACCGCCTCACCGGCGCGCACGAACCGCGGCACGCCCCAGGCGTGCACGCAGATGCTGGTCACGTCGGCGCCGACGTCGACGATGGCCTCGTCGCCACCTTCCGTGGCGTCCAGTCCGATCCCGTCGATCGAGCCGACCGAGCGGACGATGGCGAACGGGACGAGGTCCAAGCCGACCGGCCGGAGGCGGGCCGACTCGGCCGCTTGGACGATCTGCTCGATCATCGCCTTTTGCGCAGCCACCAGGAGCAGCCGAACCATCCGGCGACCCTCGCGCTCGAATTCCTCGAGAACATGGAAATCCAGGACAGCCTCCTCGACAGGGATGGGGACGAACTCCTGAACTTGGAAGGGAAGGGTCTGGCGAAGTTCCTTGTCCGAGAGCCACGGAAGTGAGACCTCCCGAACGACCACCCGCTGGTTTGCGACACCCAGGATGACCTCTCGGCTGCGGAACTTGCCCCGCTGCCAGAGCTCCCGAAGCGCCTCGCCGACCTGACCCGGGTCGTGGACCTCCCCGTTCACGACCGCGCCTCCCGGCGTGGGAACCTGGGCCACGCGAACCAAGGTGGGACTGACCCCCCGCATCGAGAGCTCGGCCGCGCGCACGGCCGTCGAGCCGATGTCCACACCGATCCTGGTTCGTCGCATCTACGTAGCCCCCTCCGGCCCTGTCCTGCGCTCTTTAGAGGTAGAGGTCAATGTCTCTCGGATGTGCTTCGTCCTGATCCATGCCAACGAAGTAGTTTTCGAACCCTTCGGTACTCGACTTGAGGGGGTGGACCTAAGGAATTCGGTCCAACCCGGGGCGAACGGAGCCTCGGCCGGGGGATGGACCCATTCGGTCGACGCGCCTCGAGGTTCCGTCGGGCGGCCTCGGGCGCTTGGGATCAGTGCAGGGCCGCGGTGTACCAGGACGCCACGCGAGGAGCCAGGAAGGCCGCCAGGACCGCCCCAGCGGCCAGCGAAGGCCCGAACGGGATGGCCTGCTTCCGATCCACCCGCAACAGGATGAGCGCGCCCAGCGCCAGCATGCCTCCCACGAAGAACGCCAGCGCCGCGGCGACCGCCACATAGGCCAGTCCGAGCGAGCCCAGCACCATGCCGATCAGCGCGCCCAGCTTCACGTCTCCCATGCCCATCCCACCCGAGACGAGCGCCAGGGCCAGGAGCCCGGCACCGAACCCCAGGAACCCGACGGCGGCGCGCACGAGGTCCAGGTGCTGCCCGAGCGCGACCCCTGCCAGGATGAGGACGGCGAAGCCGCCCAGGCCCGGATAGACGATCCGGTTCGGGATGATGCGAAGCCGCAGGTCGATGACGGCCACGGCCAACATGACGGCGAAGAACAGGGCCAGCACCGCAGCTACGTACGGCCGGCCGAAAGCCGCGGCCGCCCCGGCGAAGAGCGCCCCCGTGGTCGCCTCCAGCACCGGATAGACCGCCGGGATGGCCGAGCCGCACGTCCGGCATCGCCCTCGGAGCAGCAGGTACGACAGGATCGGGATGTTGTCCCTGGACAGGATCGTCGTCCCGCACTCCGGGCACGCCGATGAGGGAGCCACCACCGACACCTTCCGGGGCACCCGGTCGATCACCACCGTCAGGAACGAGCCGAAGACCAGGCCGAACAGCCCGAACGCGGCGATCCGGAACGCTGCCATCAACGGAAGACTACGCCGCGGCGGTGACGCGATCTGAAGTTCGATGCTTCCGTGGCCGGCTAGGTCCCATTGGCGATCTCCCGGAGGTAGGAGATGCCGACGTCGTAGCCGGTCAGGTTGAACCCGGGCGCCGTGATCGGCACGTAGTTCATGACCATCTGGTTGGTGATGTTCACCGTTCCTCCGATGATCTGTCCGTTCAATCCGGCGGCGTTGTTGTTGCCGAAGTTGACGGTGCACTGGGAGTACACGAACAACTGGAGGTTGTTGAAGCTTGTGTTGTTCGAGACGGTGACGTCGTTCGTGCCGTTGGCGCAGCTCAGCCCGTACACATAGGGGCGGACGACGAACAGAGTGAAGTTCCCGCCCACCGAGTTCCAGGTGGTCTGGTTCTGCGTGACGAAGGCGCCGTTGTTCGTGGACCCATCCGTGAAGATGGCCACGTTGCCCTTGATGCTGATGGTGCTGTTGTTGCCCCAGACGAGAGGATCCGCCGAGCTGCATGTGGGACTGATCCGAAGCACGAAGTTCCCGGCAGGCATGGCCTTGATCCACGCCTGGGCCAGGGCGCACGAGGGGAACGTGGGAAGGATCGTATAGCCCGCTGCGGCGAAGGCGTTCAACGTGGAGTTCGAAGCGTCGCAGTACGGGGGAGCCCCCAGCGTGGCGGCCCCAGGCCAGCAGTACTTGGGGAATGGGAGCTGCGGAGGCGCTCCCGACGGCGAGTTTTGGGTCGTGGTCCCGTTGATGGTTCCGCCGCCGCCGATGGTCGTCCCGGCCTTGGCGTTGCCGAAGATCGTCGAGTTGCTGCTGAGGCCGATCGATGAGATCGAGGACGTGGCGTTGCCGAGCACCTGGATGCCGGAGCTCAGGTCGACGGCCGTGTTGGCCCAGACGTTCGCCTTGACCACGCCCTGGGCAATGGTGGCGCTCCCCTGCGCGTAGACGCTTCCCCCGATCACGGTGTTGTTGTTGACGGTGTAGTTGCCGTTCGTGTACACGTCCCCGTTGTTGCTGCCGTAGCCGTTCAAGGTGAGCTTGTTCCCCATGTTCAGCACCAGGTCGGAGAAGATGGCCTGGCCTAGGCCTCCGTAGATAGGGGTCAGCCTGGCCAGGGACTCGATGGTTCGCTGGACCGGATGCCCGGTCCCGGGGTTCACCGCCGTCCCCACCGACTTGATCAGGACGGCCGCGGGGACCGCCCCGGCCTGGACCTGGGCGCACGTGAGGTCGGGTGCGGGGGCTGGCGGCCAGGTGGCGAAGAAGCTCGCGTAGACATCGTAGTGAGCCGCCGGCGACGTGGGGAGATTGGCCGAGATGTTCGGGGCGCCGGCCACCGCGGGGCAGGGCATGTACGGGTTCCCGGTCGTCTTGAGGAGGGAGAAGAAGACGTCGGCCCCGGCTTAGCTCTGCGACGTGTTGTGGTTGGCCAGGCCGACCGCCACCAGGGCCAGCGACATGACGATCATTGAGGAGAGGATCGCCACGACCATGGCCACCCCGCGCTCCTCCCGGGACCAGAGGATCACCGTGCGTCTCATCACTCTATCTCCTTCATCAGTACGGCGGGATGGCGCTGCAGATGTTGTTGGGGTAGCCGTATTCGGTGTTCCGGCCGGTGACTGAGTCCGAGATCACGACGTTCCGCCCGGAAGCCGGGTCGGCGTTCGCCACGATGGTGATGTTGATGATCCGGCCCCCGAACGCGAGCGAGTTGTCCTGGACGAATGCCAGCCTGGTGGGGGCGTCGTTGTTCAAGATGTTGTAGGCCACCACGCGCCAGTCGGTGACGCTCCCATCGTTCTGCCAGTCGACGCCCCACGCCCTTCGCTGGAGCTCATCGGAGCCGAGAAGGGAGCCGGCCGGGAGGATGCGCCACTGGACGCACTGGTTCCCGGGGTTCCGGGAGTCCGCGTTCGTTTGCGTGTAGATGCGAAGCGACATGTTCGGGTAGATCCCGTTCGCCGGATCGTTCTCCAGAGCCGGGTCGTACAGGACGTTGCCCGACCGGATCTCCCGGTCGAGCTCCTCGACGGCCAGGCGCGCCTGGTCGTTGCTGCTGCTCCGGCCGGTGTTCCTGGCCACGGCCCTTTGCACCGATGTGGTGATGGTCAGGAAGATGGTCATCACGACCAGGAGCAGCATGACGGTCACCGTCATCTCCGCCAGGGTGAACCCTTCTTCGGAGCGGAGGCGACGGACGGCGGCGAGTCGAAGGCCCATGATCAGCTCGCGGTGGTGGGCTTGTAGGTGGAGATCGCTTCGAGCTGGCCCAGGTTGACCGTGAGCGTGACGTTGGCCACCGTCGTGCCGTTCCGGATCACCTGATACGTGATGGTTCCGGTGATCGGAGATGCCGAGGTGGCCTTGGCGTCGCTGCGGTTGTTCGGGCAGGGCGTCGGCGAGCAGGTCATGACCGTGGAGGACGTCGACGTCCCTCCCGTGGCCAGCGTGGCGGAGATGGTCACGGTGAAGTTCGGGCTTCCCCCGGTGACGATCGTGAGGGGAGCCACCGGGATGGCCACGCTCGGGCCCGGAGCGACCGACAGCGTCGAATAGCCGGCCCCGTTCCAGTAGCTGATGGTCCCGGCGGCGGTGACCGTCGGCGCTGATGTCCCCACGCCCGCCTCTGCCGACACGGAGTCGGCGAAGTTCGACAGCCCGACTAGGTAGCCGGCCCATCCCGCGGGGGGTCCGCCTGGGAGGCTTGTCGGAAGGCCCGCCAGCGAGACCGTCCCGATGCTCCGCGACGCGTCGGCGTGCTCACAGCCGTCGCCGCTGGTGAACAGGCAGCTGCTGGCCTGCGGCGCGACGTCGCGATCGGAGTACGCGATCCCGGCGTTCGGCGCCTGAAGAATCGTGGCCATCGCCGCGTCGCCCAGGGCCGAGGCGCCGTTCAGGGTCAGGACCATCGACAACGTCCCCATCTGCCTGGCGTTCGAATTTCCGCACGGCAGCTGGTCGTTCTGGTTCACACCGATCTGGTTCGCACAGGGGTGAGACGGCGCGACGCTCGCCGAGGTCGTGCTGGTGGTCGCGTACACGTCGGCGGCGCTCGAGGTGAGCGAGAGCGTGTCCCCGGCCCCGTTCCCGGACACCGTGGTCGCCCCCGGGCCGATCAGCGGGTACGGGGTGGAGGCCTGGAAGTCGTTCCCGGGTTGCGAGGGGTCGTTGTTCGCTCCGGACGTGTCCTTCACCTCTCCGGCAACCTGCGTGCTCTGGCTCTGGAGCGTGAGCTCGGCGCCCGAGGTCTGAGCGATCCCCTGAACGGCGGCGATCTGTTCGATCTGCTGGTTCGAGCTGAACTCGGTGAGGTTCAGCGCTGCAGGATTGGTCGGATCCAGGCTGACGCCGTTGATGAACCCGGCCAGCTGCACCGTCCCCGGCTGGACGTCGGACGTGCCGTAGAAGAAGGGCTGGCAGGGAGCGGCGAAGGGGTGGGTGTTCGCGGAGATGCAGCCGCCCGACGGCGAGTAGAAGATGCTCTGGGTGGTCACCCTGTTGGCGACGTTCCTGACCTGACTGAGCGCCCAGCTCACCGACACCGTGACGCGAAACGTGTTGGAGGTCAGGTTGTTCTGGTAGTAGGTGACGTAGGCGTCGACGGTGTAGGTGGTTGACCCGATCGTCACCGTCTGCTGGTGGGGCACCAGTGGGACCTGGGGGACGTTGTTGCCCCTGGGGATCACCTCTGCGCCGTAGCAGTACACGGTGGGGACGCCGCAGGTGTCCTTGGTGATTTTGGGATCGTAGGCCGCGTTGCCCACGATGATGCTGTTCGCAAGGTCGGTGTTCCCGAGGCCGGCCTGGAGCTGTGAGAAGGGCAGCGCGCGGATCTGTTCCATGGTCTGACCCGCCAATCCGTTGGCGCCCTGTCGCTGACGAGAAAGGGCGGTGTAGGAGAGGGCCGCGATGCTCGTGTACGCCATGAGGACCAGTGCCGTGAGGAGGATCCCCACTGCCGCCATCAGCTCGATCAGCGTGAAGCCCTCGTCCGAGCCGGCGAGGCGACGGACGGTCCGCAGACGGGCCCTGATTGGGTTGCCCATGGCCATTACCAGCCTCCGGTGCACTCGGTCACCGTGTCGATGTTGGCGAACACCGCGTCCTTGCCGCGCTCCGTCACGGGGCTGCCCGCTTCCTGTGAGAGGCAGAAGTACGTGTTGCTCTTGCTCCACGAGATGAGCAGGAGGTCCGTATCCGTCGCGACCTGGATCGAGACCTGATACGGGCCCGGAGGGCCACCTCCGACCCAGCTCAGGCTGGGCTCGAGGGCCTGTGCCTGGGCAAGGTCGAAGCCGGTGAACGACTGTGTCTGCGCCGAGTACGTCAGCGCGGTGATGAGGCCGGATCGGAGGTTCTCCTGGACGGCGCGGTCTTCGGCTCGCTGGCGGGCGCCGGCGTAGGTAGGCAGGGCGATCGCGATGAGGATGCCGATGATGAGGACCACCACCATCAGCTCGACCAGCGTGAAGGCCCGCTCGGACCCGAGCAGCTCGGAGCCGAGGGACCATTCGCCCTCAGGTGCGGACCGACCCCGGAGGGCCTCTCCGTTCTGTGTCGTGCCCAACGTGCGTCACCGCCCAGGTGCTTCTCGTGAATCTCTCTCGCCTCCCGCCAGGTACCCCTCGAGGGGGCGACCCACCGGCCGCCCCCTCTCGGGTGTCGTGCCGTTTTCGTCGCTACCAGCTCCCGGTGCAACCCGCGTAGGTGGTCGCGTCGACGTTGCCTTCGTGCTGGCCACCACCCAGGGTCTCCAACTCTGCGATGCAGTAGTTGTTGCCGGAGGCGCTGTGCGCATCCAGCACGATCTCCTGGCTGTTGACCGCGCCGACCACGTGGATGTACACCGTTCCCACCACCGCGGCGGCTCCGCCATCGACCCACGTCAAGGAGGGCTCGATGCCGGCAGCAACACCACCAGCGGCCGTGAATCCGGTGTACCAGTCGTTGTCCGTGTAGAACGTCTTCGCCGCAGCGATGCCGTTCCGCAGGTTCGACTGAGCTGCCCGGTTCTGGGCCCGCTGCCGGGCTCCCAGGAACGTGGGCAGGGCGATCGCGATAAGGATGCCGATGATGAGGACCACGACCATCAACTCGATGAGCGTGAATCCCTTCTCGTCCTGATCCATCTTCCGTGCGATCTTTCCGATCATTTTCGTTTCACCCCCTTTCGCTCTGACTCTTGGTATCGGTCACCGGGCAGCTACCAGCTCCCGGTGGATTCCTTTCCATCGCCGAGGAAGGCGAGGTAGCTCGCACTCATGGTTTTCTTGTCGGTGCACACGCCGAATCAGTTGAGGGTCAAAAGGGTGGTTTCTTGGGGGATGAGCGCGTAAGCCGAACGGCCGAGACCTGCTCCAATCGCCAAGGAGACGCACAGGAACAGTCGCACGAGTCCCTTCCGCGAGTACCGGCCCGCTTACTTGATGAGTTTGATGATGTTGAACATGGGCATGTACAGCGCGATGACGGCCAGGCCGACTGCGCCACCAACAAAGAAGATCATCACCGGCTCGATCAACGAGGTCAGGGAGTCGACGGTGGAGCTCACCTCGTCGTCGTAGAAGGCCGCCACCTTCTCCAACATGGTGTCCAGAGCCCCGGTCTCCTCTCCCACGGCGAGCATCTGGACGACCATGGGCGGGAAGATCGCGTGTCGGGCGAGCGGCTTGGCAAGGCTCTCACCTTGGGACACCGATTTCTGGACGTCGTCGACCGCCGCCGACACCACCCGGTTGCCGACCGTGTCCTTGACGACATCAAGGGCCTGCAGGATGGGGACACCGGACTTGTTGAGAACGGACAACGTCCGGGCGAACCGAGCCAGCGCGGTCTTGCGGAACAGCGACCCGAAGACCGGGATGCGCAGCTTCAGCGTGTCCCATTGCACCCGGCCCCCTTCGGTCTTCACGTACCTGCGGAGCCCGAAGATGATGGCGGCCACGAGGAGCCCGATGATGAGGAAGTCGTGCTTGACGAGGTCGCTGACCCTGAGCAGGATCCGGGTGAGGAGGGGAAGGGTTCCGTTCAGGGTCGCATAGATCGATTTGAACTGAGGCACGATGAACAGCAGCATCGCCGTGAAGATGAGCGAGACGAACCCTGCCACCACGATCGGATAGGTCATCGCGGACTTGATCTTCCCGCGCAGGGAGACCTCACGTTCCATGTTGTTCGCCAGTCGCTCCAGGACGGCTTCGAGCACTCCGCCGGCCTCTCCTGACCTGACCATCGCCACGTAGAGGTCGTTGTACACCTTGGGGTGCTTGGCCATGGCCGCCGACAATGAGGACCCGCGCTCGACCTCTCCTCGCACGTCCCCGACGGCCTTCGCCAGGATCCGTGATTCCGTCTGCTGCTCGAGGATGGACAGGGCCTTGAGGATCGGGAGCCCGGCGCTCACCATCGTGGCGAACTGCCTGGAGAAGATGGCCACGTCCTTGAGGTTGGCTTTGCGTCGCAGGTTGATCTCTCGCCTCACGCCGGGGCGGTGGACGCCGACGCTCAGCGGGGCATAGCCCATCTCGCGCAGCCGGCCGAGGACCAGCTGCTCGTTCTCTCCGACAAGGGTGCCGGTGACGACCTTCCCGGCCCGGTCCCGAACCTTGTACGCGTAGGTCTCAGGCATTGCCCACCCTCCCTGCTCCGATCAGGAGCCGATCGAGCTCCTGCGGGTCGTGGCAGCGCTGTTTGGCAAGCTCGACCGAGATCTTGCCCGTCGCCACCAGCTCCGCCAGCGACTTGTCCATCGTTCGCATCCCGTATTGCGCCCCCGCCTGCATGGCCGAGTAGATCTGATGCACCTTGGCCTCGCGGATCAGGTTCCGAATGGCCGGTGTGGCCACCATGACCTCCGCCGCCACCACCCTCCCCTGCCCGTCCCAGGTCTGCAGGAGCTGCTGGGTGACGACCCCCTGGAGTGTCGTGGCGAGCTGGACCCTGATCTGCTGCTGCTGATGGGGCGGAAACGCGTCGATGATCCGGTCGATCGTCTGGGGCGCGTCCTGCGTGTGCAGGGTGGCGAACACCAGGTGGCCCGTCTCGGCGGCGGTCACGGCGGTCTGGATCGTCTCCAGATCGCGCATCTCACCCACCAGGATCACGTCGGGGTCCTGCCGCAACACGTGTTTGAGGGCGGAAGCGAACGACAGGGTATCCGCGCCCAGCTCACGCTGATTGACGATTGCCGCCTTGTGCCGGTGCAGGTACTCGATGGGGTCCTCGACCGTCATGATGTGGACCGCCCGTTCGGTGTTGACGACGTCCACCAGCGCGGCAAGCGTGGTCGACTTGCCCGATCCGGTCGGCCCGGTGACCAGCACCAGGCCTCGGACCAGACGGGCGAAGTCCCCCACCACCTCGGGCAGGCCCAGTTCCTCCAACGATCGGATGGCGAACGGGATCAGGCGGAACGCGGCGCCCACGGCGTCCCGCTGGAAATAGACATTGACCCGGAACCGTGCCTTGCCGGGCAGTGAGTACGACACGTCCAACTCGAGGTCCTGCTCCAGCCGTTCGCGCTGCCGCTGGGCCAGGATCGAGTAGATCATCCTGCGGAGCTGCTCAGGGTCCATCTTAGGGTAGTTCTCCAGCGGCTTCAGGTCGCCGTGCAGGCGGATCGTTGGGTGGGCGCCCGCGGTGAGGTGCAGGTCGCTCGCGTCCTGCTCCAGCACGAGGGCCAGGAGCTCCTGCACCGACACGTTGCCGGAGTCAGTGTCCTGCCTCAGCAGTTCCATGTTCATGCGTTCTCCTCTCGGGACCTACTCGACCTCACCGGAGTTGCATCGGCACGTCATGCCACCACCCGTAGGATTTCTTGCAGCGAAGTGAGGCCGGACCGGACCTTCATCAGCCCGTCGTCCCGCAGCTCGATCATGCCGGCGTTCTTCGCGGACCGGCGGAGCTCTTCCGACGACACGCGCTCCACCGTCATGCGCTCGATCTCCTCGGTCACCGGCATGACCTCGTACAGCCCCATCCGGCCCCGATAACCCGTCTTGGCGCAGGCCGCGCATCCGGCCGCTCGGAAGAGTTCCTTGATGTCTCCCCAGGACTCCTCCGGGAATCGGGCGTCGGCCAGCTCGGCGACCTCGGGCTTGTAGGCCTGCTTGCACTTCGGACAGAGCTGCCTGGCCAGCCGCTGGGCGACCACGCAGTCGATGGCGCTCGCCACCAGATAGGTCTCGACGCCCATCTCGACCAGCCGAGGCAGCGAGGACGGCGCGTCGTTCGTGTGAATGGAGGAAAAGACGAGGTGGCCGGTGAGCGCGGACTCGATGGCGATCATGGCGGTCTCTCGGTCGCGGATCTCCCCAACCAGGATGATGTCGGGGTCGGCCCGCAGGATGGATCGCAGGGCGGACGCGAACGTCAGGCCGGCGCGCGGGTTTACCTGCATCTGGTTGATCCCAGGAAGGCGGTACTCGACCGGGTCCTCGACCGTAATGATGTTCCTGTCGGGCTTGTTGACGATGTTCAGGGTCGCGTAGAGGGTGGTCGACTTGCCCGACCCGGTCGGCCCCGTCACCAGGATCGCTCCGTACGGCTTCGTGAACGACTGCTGGTAGGTGCGGAAGGCTGTCTCTCCGAAGCCCAGATCCTCCAGCCGAAGCAGCACGGAGCTCTTGTCCAGGATACGGATCACCACCTTCTCGCCGTAGACCGTGGGAAGCGTGGCCAGGCGCAGGTCGATGGACTTGCCGCCGACGGTCAGCCCGACGCGGCCGTCCTGCGGCACCCGTCGCTCTGCGATGTTGATGTCCGCCATGACCTTCAGCCGGCTGATGAGGCCCGCCTGGATGTTCTTGGGCGAGCGCATGACCTCTGCGAGCACGCCGTCGATCCGGTACCGGATCCGGAGGTCTCGCTCCATGGGTTCGATGTGGATGTCCGAGGCCCGGTCGGCGATGGCTTGGCTGATCAGCAGGTTCACCATCTTGACGATGGGGCCCTCTTCCAACGCAGCGGCGGCCTGTTCGATCTGGGCCAGGTCGTCCTGAGCCGCGAACGACGCCTCGGAGGCCATCTGCTGCACCGACTGGTCCAGGCGGCTGTACTTGCGGATCGCGGCGTCGATGTCGCTGGCCGTG
>WNGN01011662.1_pt1 | contig 11573 bp, 14 predicted proteins | sample 5400561 | NCBI WGS metagenome assembly WNGN01 (sample SAMN13153379, study PRJNA577476) | soil metagenome | isolation source: 115 cm soil or saprolite under Garry oak tree replicate 2 | place: USA:California | collected 2016-06-15
TCCAGCACAAGGCGCCGCGCACCGAACTGTCTGGCAGACGCTTCGAGTCGAGCCAGCAGGGCCCGACCGACGCCCTTGCCACGTTGATCAGGCTCCACGTACATGCGCTTAACTTCGGCAGTCGTTTGGTCGAGGAGCCGGATGGCGCCACATCCGATGGCGCGGCTATCGTCGCGTGCCACAAGGAACGTCCCCCGGCCGTCCTCGAGATGCTGTGCCTTGAGGTTCGGCCCAAAGCGCTGCTCCGGCGGATAAAGCTCGGCCAGGCCGGCATCCAGCGCAGCGATCAATCGTTGCGCATCAGGCGACTCGAACGCTTCGGCGCCGATAGAGAGACTCACGCCACGTGCAGTGCTGGAACCCTAGGCTGGCGCACGAGTCGGATCAGTGATCAGGCCGGTAATCTGCTCCAGGACCTCGGCCGTCGAGCTCGCTTTCATCCGGTTGAGTTCGTCCTGGGTAATGCCGACGACAAGCAGAAACTCCATCCGCCCGTTAGGCGTGTCGATGGCGCCGAGCAAAGGAGCGAGCGTGAACGCGACCGCTGTGAGTCGTGTAGGCAAACCCGCAAGCGGATGTCCAGTCTGGAGTCGATGGCCCTGCCCGAAGACTCGGCCCTCCGCCTGGGTGAGCTTTGCCAGTGAGAGCAGCACGCCAAACGGCCATTGAGGTGGATCGCCTTCGGTAGGCGCGATTCGCATGGTGAATTCGTATCCCCAGCCGCTGACACTGGGATCGTCGCTCTCTTTGGCGAAGACTTTCGTTAGTCCGTAGGTGACGAGGTGCCAGAAATCGGCGCCTCGGTACGCGCTGATGCCGTCGAGGGCATCGCCGAGGGCGACGCCCCGCGTCGGAGCAACATGAATCGGCGCGATGCCCGGATAGTAGCGATCAACGTGCTCCGTAATCGCGTCCCATCCAGGGGCTGGTAGATCAGCGTCCGGAGCAGGGGTTGGCGATTTTTTCTTGCCCTTGCCAAACACGGGACCAGCATAGGGCTTCAGCTATGGTCGAGCACGTGCGCGGTGGCCAGTTGTTTGACTCGTTCGCCGCCGACTACGATCGTTTTTCTCGTCTGGAGCCGCCGCGCATTGCGAACTGGTTGCTCACGCAGCTGCCGGCTCACGCTGGCCGGGCCCTGGATGCCGGCTGCGGATCCGGCCGCCACACGTCGGCGCTCGCCGCGCACTTTGACAAGGTCATCGGCATCGATATCAGTGCGCCGCTGATCGACATTGCCCGGCAGCGATCAGGTCCGAACGCGCGCTACGTCGTGAGCGACCTGATGGCATTCGCGGACCCAGATGGCTTCGACCTGGTTTTCAGCTCGACGACGCTGCATCACATGCCGGACCTCGAGGGAGCACTTGTGCGTCTGCGAGGCTTGGTCAGGCCGGGCGGCACGGCGATATTGATCGACAACGTCGCTTCGCGGCCGACGCCGCCGCGCTGGGTTCATGTTCTTGGGGCCTTGCGCGACGTTCCCGGTGACATTGCGCGTGTCGGCGCGCGCAAAGCCGGATGGTTGTTGAAGTTCAGGACGGGCGCAGCCTGGCTCGATCACCTGGCCAGCGATCGCTATCTCACGCGTCAGGCTTTCGAGCACCGGTACGGGGCGATCCTTCCTGAGGCGCACTTTGAGAGCCTTGGCTACGCTCATGGGCTCGTCTGGGAAAAGAAAACCCCGCGGCTGTTGCGCGGGGTCATGAGGTTCGCCGAGAGCCCTAGGAAACGATGTCAGGCCGAACCGTCCCGAGTACAACGACCAGAATCCGGAATCCCTTCCAAGCCAGCGTCACCGTAGCAAGTCAGATCGCGTAGTGGCTCAGGCCGAGCGGGCGTTGGCCGGAATTCGGTGGAGGGGAGGTTTCGCCTTCCAGTTACCGTCCTTTGTTCTCTCAAGCACCCAACCCTCTTCATGCACCATCCGGTGATGCGGCCGACAGAGCAGCGCCAGGTTGGGCAGCGCCGTCTCGCCGCCGCGGGTCCACCAGACCATGTGATGCCCATCGCACCAGTTCAGTGGCCGGGTGCAGCCGGGGAAGACACAGTGCCGGTCGCGCGCCTCGAGCGCCCGCCGGGTCGGCGCCGGCAGGGTGCGGCTGGCGCGATTGAGCTCGTGCTCGAGCTCGCCCTGGCCGGTGATCCGGCTGATGGCGCTGTCACAGGCGTAGCGCTGCACGGTCTCGGCCGGGACTGTCCCGCCACCCTCGAGCTCGCCCGCCGGCGCGCCCTTGATCCCCGCCAGCGTGTCGAGGCTGGCGCGGATGATCAGCTGCGGCCGCGGCCCGGCGCCGTCGCGTTTGCTGCCTGAGCCACCGTGCCGGCCGAGCTCGACCAGGGCCTCGGCGCAGCGCTGGCCGTAGCTGCGGTCGTCGTCCTTGACCGGCTGCATGAAGGGCTGCAGCGCCGTCCGCAGCGTCGCGCCGCCCTCGGCATCGAGCATGCCATCGAGCCGGACCAGGCCGTCGACGGGCTCGCTGATATGAAAGTAGCGCCGCTGGTAGGCGTGGTTGGCCTCGGCGAGCGCGCCGGCCGCGTCGACGCGATGCTCGAAGTTCTTGGCGACCGTGGTGAACTGACTCGGGTCCATCGTCTGGGCCGCCTGCAGCAACGCGCCCTCTTCTTTCCGGACTGCCGTGGCGCCCACGTGCTCGGCCGCGCGCGCCAGCACGGCGACATGCTGGTAGCCCACGTCGCCGCTCGCAAACGCCGCCTGGGTCTGCGGCAGCTTCTCGAGCTGGCGGGCGATTTCCACCCGCTCCATGGCCGCGCCGCCGGAGAGCTTGCACTTCCAGCGCAACCAGGCGGTCAGTGAGAGGGCGCCGTCGGCCTTGTACTCGCCCGACTTGTCGAAGCGACGGACACCCGTCGCGAAGACGGCCTCGAGCGGGTCGATGCCGGCTTCGCGGATCTGGATCAGTGCGTCGCCAAGCGTCTCGCCGTCAGCGTCCCGAACGCATGCCGACACAGCCTGGACGCCCACCCGCAGCTTCTCCACGGCGGCCTCGAACTGACGACCTCGGGCGCTGGAGACCTCTGCCACGGCCATGGTCTAAGCCTGAACCAGGGTTGCGACAGCTGTCTGTCGCACTGGCGCATGATTCGAAAAACTGATGCAGGTGAACGGGCACGTTGCGCTACTGGGGGACTCCGTTTTCGACAACGGTGCCTATACCTCAGGCGGTCCGGATGTCGTGAGGCAGCTCACGAGCATGCTGCCCGCCGGGTGGCGCGCGTCACTCCTGGCCCTGGACGGGGCCATGATGGGTGATCTCGAGCATCAGCTCTATAGGCTGCCTGCGGACGTCACTCGCGTTGTTGTCTCGATAGGCGGTAACGATGTCCTCCAGAACCTTGATGTCTTGCGACTCAAGGCGAAGTCCTCGTTAGAGGCCCTCCTGAGCCTCGGAAAACGCGTCCCGGGCTTTGAACGAGGCTACCGGGCGGCCATCGATCGCGTTCGCCAGTTGGGTTTGCCGACGACAATCTGCACGATCTACAACGGCGACCTCAGCGGGCAAGAAGGCGCCGCGGCGCGGGTAGCCCTGATGGCCTTCAACGATGTCATCCTGCGTGTGGCGTTCGAGTCACAGCTCCAGGTGATCGACCTCCGGCTCGTCTGCACCGAGCCAGCGGACTACGCCAACCCGATCGAGCCGTCGTCCCATGGGGGAGAGAAGATCGCCCGAGCCATCATGCGTTCACTCGGCCTGGCCGGACCGACGTCCGACCATTCCCGGGTCTACGTCTGAACTTGATCTGGGGGGCGGTTAGATCAGTAGCTTCGCCGCCGGCCCGCAACCAAGCGGTAGACCGCGAGCAGGATCAGCGCGCCAACGACGGCAACGATGATCGAGCCCAGATTCACGCCGGTGACCCCACCGCCACCGAACAGGCTGAACACGAACCCGCCGACCAGCGCGCCGGCGATGCCGATCAGCATGGTCACGATGATGCCGCCCGGGTCACGTCCCGGCATGATCAGCTTGGCGAGGACGCCGGCAATCAGTCCGAGAACGATCCACGCGATTATGCCCATGCTCTTTCTTATAGCGTTCGGCGTCGACAGACGTCAACGTTCGAACTCGCATTGTGCGGCGACTTAGCCTGCTTACCCTGAGACCTCGAGCCGGTTAGATCACGGAGCTGGCGGCGACGGCCAGCAGCGCCCAGCCAACGGCAACAAGGCTGAGGACCAACATGGCGATTCCGGCGACCAATACGCCCGGATAAGCACGACCGGTGAGCCCGCGTCCCAGCAGCCCGCAGACGCCAGACAGAACGAGGATGCCGATTGGCACTCCCAGGTATGCCAGTGTTCCGGCGTCGATCACGTTGAAGGCGAAGATTACAAAGGTCAAAGCGACCACGAAAAACGCCAGCGCGGCGGGTAGGCAAACGGCGGCGATCGTGACCCGCTGCCGTTCCGGAATTGCACGCAGCTAGCGAATCAAGCCGCTACTGCACCGGGCCGGCTTGCGCTTTCTCTCGGGCGATGCAACGGACGGCTAGCCGTTGTGCTGGGCTTCGTGGTCCTCGGTGATGTACTGCTCGACGAGCTTGGCGCCGATCCCGACGTCATCGAGGGGGCCGTAGTTGCTCGCGACGTCGGACGTTCGGACCACCTTGGGCCCGTCCCAGTGTTGGACGGTGCCGTTCATCTGTAGGACCCAGACCTCGAGTCTGCGGTCCGGCAGGACGCTGCCAACCCGAGCGAGCCGGCGGCCACGGGTTTTCAGCCGGACGACGTCCCTGACACTGAATCGCTGCGGGCCGGTCGCCTGGCTCAGCCTGGCATCTTCCAGGGCTGCCGTTGCGGCGGCGCCACGGAAGGGATTGATTTTGCGCGCGATCCGCACCACCGGATCATAGACGTCGCTGGCGGTGCGTTCTTTCAGGGGGATGATGGCGTTGTCCGTGATCTTGATGTGCTCGGGGCAGACTTCCTGGCAGCACTTCGTGATATTGCACATGCCGATGCCCGCTTTGCCGTGTAGCAGGCCGCTGCGCTTGCGTGTGTCGAGGGGATGCATCTCGAGGGCGGCGATCCGCACCATGTAGCGCGGTCCGTAATAGGCGGACTTGTCGTCGTGGTTGCGCAGGACGTGGCAGACGTCCTGGCAGAGGAAGCACTCGATGCACTTGCGGTACTCGTAGACGCGTTCCGTGTCCTCGGGCAGCATCTTGTACGGGACCGGCTCACTCGGCGCCGGCGTGAATCCGGGGATCTGCTTGTTGACCTCGTAGTTCCAGGAGACGTCAGTCACCAGGTCCTTGATCAACGGAAACGCCCGCATCGGCCCGACGTGGATGTCTTTGTTCTCGAACTCGTCGACGCGCGTCTTGCACATGAGGCGCGGCCGGCCGTTGATCTCCGCGCTGCACGAGCCGCACCTGGCGGCCTTGCAGTTCCAGCGACAGGCGAGATCGTTCGCGAAGTGCGCCTGGACATAGTGGACGGCGTCGAGCACGACCATGCCTTCGATCGACGGGACCTCGAAGCGCTGCTCGCGCCCGCCATTCGTGTCGCCACGGAAGATCCGCAGGACGATCGAGCTGTTCGGTCCGGCCTTTTGCGCCAGCTTCGATTCGCTCATCTACGCACTGGCTGCTTCGGTGGCGTCGACGCCGGTGGCCGAGATGCGGGCGGGGGAGACGCGGTGTCGGCAAACAGCTTGGCGAGCTCCGGAGGCATCTCCAGTACCGGCCGGGTCTTGAGCTTGACCCGACCGGCGTCACTGTACGCAATAAAGTTCACCTGGCCCAGCGCCGGATCTTTCTCCAGGTAGTCGAGCCTCCAGTGCGCCCCGCGGCTCTCGCGGCGCTCGATGGCGCCGCGCACGATTGCCTCGGCGATCGTCAGCATGAACCGAAGATAGCGCGCCGTGTGCCACCCGGGATTGTACTTGCGCGATCCCGGAACGTGGATGCGGGCCGAACGCTGCCGCAACTCGAGGACCCTGTCGAGGCAGGCCTTGAGTGATTTCTCTTCGCGGGCCAGGCCGGCGCCGTCCTGCATCGCCTCCTGAAGCTCCTGTTGCAGCAGGTACGGATTCTCTTTACCCTCCCCCCCCAGCCGGTTGGCCCCGTGCAGCCCGGCGGCCGCCTCGCCGGCGGCGTAGAGCCCGGGGAGGGTGGTCGCACCCGTCTCCGCCTCGACTCGCAGTCCACCCATGGCGTAATGGATGGTCGGTGCGACTTCCATCGGCGCCTTCGCGATATCGACATCCGCCAGCCGGAGAAATTGCTCGTACATCGACGGCAGCGTCTTCTTGATCTTTTCTGCGCCGAGGTGGCGGACATCCAGGTACGCGCCGCCGTGCTCCGTGCCACGGCCGGCCTGCACTTCTTTGTAGATGGACCTCGCGACGACGTCCCGCGACGAGAGCTCTTTCTTTTGCGGGTCGTACTCGAGCATGAAGCGTTTACCCTGGCTGTTCGTCAGGTAGCCGCCCTCGCCGCGGACGGCCTCCGTGACCAGGATGCCGCGAACGCCGGGCGGCCAGACCATGCCGGTGGGATGGAACTGCACCATTTCCGGATCGAGGACCTCGGCCCCGGCCTCGAAGCCCATGGCGACGCCGTCGCCGGTGCCCTCCCAGGAGTTCGACGTGACCTTGTAGATACGGCCCCAGCCGCCTGTCGCGATGATGACCGCCTTGGATCTGAAAGCCATAAAAGCGCCGTCGATCCGGTTGTAGCCGAAGGCGCCAATGACCCGGTCGCCATCTTTCAGCAACCTCGTCAGCGTGACCTCCATGTGGACCTCGATGCCCAGCTGGACGATGCGGTCCTGCAGGCTGCGGATCATTTCCAGGCCGGTACGATCACCGACGTGGCAGAGCCGTCGATACGTATGGGCGCCGAAGGCCCGCTGCAGAACGCGGCCGTCGGGGGTCCGGTCGAAAATCGCGCCGTAGGTCTCGAGCTCGTAGACGCGGTCCGGCGACTCGCGGGCATGCAGCTCGGCCATCCGCCAGTTGTTGATCATCTGACCGCCGCGCATCGTGTCCTGGAAGTGCACCTGCCAGTTGTCGTCCGGGTCGAGGTTGCCGAGGGCTGCGGCAATGCCGCCCTCGGCCATCACCGTGTGCGCCTTCCCGAGCAGCGACTTGCAGACCACGGCAACCCGCGCGCCCGCGGCCGCCGCCTCGATCGCCGCGCGCATGCCGGCGCCACCGGCGCCGATCACGAGTACGTCCGCCGTCAGCGTCTGGAAGGACTCGCTCAGAAGATCACCCTGGGTTCGTGAATGATGCCCGACATCAAAAGTCGGATATACACGTCCGTGAGCGCGACCGAGAACATGCTGTACCACGCCCAGGCTCCGTGCTGGGGGTTCGCCCGGTTGAGCAGCATGACGATCCGGTGCCAGAGCCGTCCGGCCCGCGCCCGCGAGAAGCGATCGATCCGGCCGCCCATGAGATACCTGAACGAGTGGCAGGTCAGGCTGTAGGCGCTCAACAGGATGACGTTGACCAGCAGCACGACGGAGCCCAGGCCAATGAAGAGATGCCCGTGGAGCATGAAGGCGCGCACGACATCGACCCACAGAAAGAGCAGCACGATCAGGCTCAGCAGCAGGAAGTAGCGGTGATAGTTATTGAGGACCCAGGGAAATCGCGTCTCGCCGCGGTAGCGGCCGCGCTTCAATTCCTGGATGGCGCAAGCCGGTGGGTCCCAGAAGAATGACCGGAAGTACGACTTCCGGTAGTAATAGCAGCTGCCTCGGAGGCCCAGCGGAATGACCGCGAGGATGGGGATCAGGATACCGATGACCGGGACTTTGATCAGACCGAAGCCGAGCCAGGTCGAAAAGAACGGCGAAACGTAGGGATCGTAGCCGACGACCGTGCCGGAGAAGACGGACCAGCTGGCATAAATGACGAAGGCGCTGTAGCAAACGACCGTGAGAGCCGGCTCGATCCACCAGGCTCGGCCCGGTGACGCCTCCTTGGCCGACGCCGGCCGCGGAGTGAGTGCCTCAACCGCCACGCGATAAGTCTACCGGCCCTTCAGTCGGAGCTGGCGCTACGGCGACCGAGGAGGACCCCGACGACCGAGGCCACAACGGCCATGCCGAGTGCCGCGCGCGCCGGGATGCCGCGCCGTCCGTCGCGGGACGCGCCATTGCCCGCGTGTCCGTTGCGCTCACGGCGGCGGCCACCGCCGACGGCCGCGAGTTCGCCTTCAGGCCCCCATGCCGGAGTGGCGACGGCGTGGCTGTCTTTGCCCGGTAGGTCGATGGGCACCGGGTAGATCACGCTGTTGACCTCCACGCCGATCATGGTTATCAGTCCCAGGAAGAAGAAGAACGTCATCAAGAGGAAGAGCAGGCCAAACGTGGCGCCGTACTGGTTGATGCCCCGGTTGATGGAGAGGTAAAGGGGAAACAACAGGGTCACAAGCTCGAACAGGATGCCCGCCGCGAGCGCACCGGGCACGACTTTGCGGAACTCCTGCTTGCGGTTCGGAATCACGTAGTAGATGCTGCCGAACAGAAGGAAGCCCGCAACCACCCCAACGATCACCTGTAGGATGAAGGCCGCCGCGCCCGAGTAGAGGAAGGTGGGAATGTCGGGGATGTTCTTGAGGGCCGGAAGAATCGATGAGGTGGCAACGGCAACGCCCACCAGGATGGTGAACAGGAAGACCATGCCGACCGCGATCAGCTTCTGCCGAATGAAGTCCCGGGGTTTGGTGTGACAGATCACCGCGAACGCCTGCTCCATGGCGCCGAACAACGCCGACCCTCCCCAGAGAAGGCCGACCAGGCCCACGATAAACAGCAGCCCGCTCTGACTCTTCACGCCGGTAACGGCCTTGATCACCTGGTCCTGCTGCCCGGCGTCGTTCGGGATAACACTAAAAATCGTCTTGTAGACCGCGATGTTCGCCTCACCGAAAAAGCGCAGGGCAAAGCCAAGCAGTGACGCGACAAAGATCACGATCGGGAACATGGCGAAGAGCGCATTCCAAGCGATCAGCGCCGCCCAGTTTGGCGCCTGGTCCTCGAGGAACTTGCGGATGACGCGCCCCGGCACGCTATCCATCAGCCGCCTCATCGCGTCGATTCTAGCTGACATCGGTTCTATCAAGTAAATGGCAACCGCGCCCGCCGAAGTCGAGGCGCAGAAGCAGGCCGCCGCGGAGCGCGCCCTCGAGCTGGTCAAGCCCGGCACCATCGTCGGTCTGGGGACGGGGAGCACGGCCCGCTACTTTATCGAGGGGCTGGCCCTGAAGGTTCGAAACGGCCTCACGGTGCACGCGGTCGTGACGTCGCTCGAGAGCCGTGCCCTGGCCGAGGCCGGCGGCATCCCGATCAGGGAGAGGGCCGACGGCTCACTCGACCTGGCCGTCGATGGGGCGGACGAGATCGACCCGGCCGTCAACTGTGTCAAGGGACGCGGTGGGGCACTCCTCCGAGAGAAGATCGTGGCCCACGCCAGCCGCCAATTCGTGCTGATCGCGGACGAGACCAAACTGGTCGGCCGGCTGGGGCGTGGCCCGGTCCCGGTCGAGGTGCTGCCCTTTCTGTGGGAGGCGACGAGCCGCTCGATCGAGTCCCTCGGAGGGAGGCCGCAGCTCCGAATGGCGCCCGGCGGTCCATTCAGGACCGACAACGGCAACCTGGTGCTCGACACCAGCTTTGGCGTTGTCGACGCGGCACTCGGGGTCGCGCTCCATGGGATCCCAGGTGTCATCGAGCACGGACTCTTTTTCGGGATGGCCCGGGCGGCGATCGTCGGCTCCGCCTCCGGCCTGCGAATACTTGGCGAGCTCGCGTGAGCTTGCCCTATGCTTAGGCGCTGAGATGCCGTTCGAATACAGAGTGGTCAACACCGTCGAGCAAGCGAACCAGCTGTCCGAAGACGGATTCGAGTTGTTCACCATCCTTCCGCCAGGGCCCAGCGGGGGGCCCGACCGGATGTACTTGCGTCGAGAAAAGCGTCGCGGACAGACGCCTGGATTCTCCCGAGAGTCCAAATCCGAGTCGGGGTAGAGACCCGGGTCGGGTAAAGACCCGATTGACGGACTTTTGGTGCGAACTTATACTGGCGTAGTCAGGAATCCGGCAAGTAGAGGGCGGAATTTCCGCCCTCGCTGTGTTTATTGGGTTCCAGGAACGGGTACGAGTGACGGGCCCACCAGGGGCGTTCACAGGAGTTATCAGTGATTCAAGAAATGGCAACGTCGACGCAGGCGACGCACTACGAGTCGGCCGTGCGCGCCATGTCTCAGGCCGCCGCCGAGGCGGAGTTGACCCATGCCCCGATCCGGCTGGCCTACTGGCGGATCGCGGCGATGGACAGCCTGCTCGACCGGCTCGAGGAGCTCCGGCTGGCCGGCGAGCGCGCCGTTCCGGAGGACATCCGGGATCTCGTGGTGGCCTACGCGGCGCGCCACGACGCGCAGCTGGCCGATCGGGTCCAGCGGATCGATGCCGATGACCTCAACGGGGTCCACGACGCCGTGTTCGAAGCGCAGGGCCGCGTCATGCTGGAGCTCGCCGAGCTGCGCCGGGTGCCGAACTGGCAGGACCTCGATTTGACCCTCGCGCCGGGCGACGACGAAGCCGCCTGACGCGGACGTCGCCGACACCGCCGATCGAGAGCGGCCGCTCGACATCCTGGCCGACCGCGCCCGCCGGCTGCTGACGATCCAGTGGGCGGACGGCCATCAGTCTGCCTATGACTTCGAGCTGCTGCGATGGAACTGCCCCTGCGCCGAGTGTGCGGGCGAAATGGGCGTCCCTGGCAAGCTCGCCACGACATCGGAGCTCAGCGACGACCAGATCGATCTCGACCAGATCGAGCCGGTCGGCCTTTTCGGCGTGCGTCCTTACTGGAAGGACGGCCACAACACCGGGATCTATGGGCTCAGCCTCTTACGCGCAATCTGCCCGTGCGACGAATGCGCCGCGGCGCGCGCCGCGCGCTGACGATCAGGCGGGATTCGGGCCGACGGGCTTGGGGGCGCTGCCGTTGAGCCCGAGGCTGGCCTCGAGTGCGGCCTTGGGCTTGTAACCGAGGACCTGCTCCGCGACCTTGCCGTTGCGGAACATCACGACGTGAGGAATCCCGCGGACGCGATACCGCTCAGCCAGAGCCGGCTCCTCGTCGACGTTCACCTTGGCGATCTTCACTTCGGTGTGGTCAACAGCGAGCTGCTCCAGAACCGGCGACAGCATCTTGCAGGGGCCGCACCAATCGGCGTAAAAGTCCACGATCACAGGCTGTTCCGAGAGGATGACCTGGTCCTCGAAGGTGGCGGTCGTAACGTGAACGGCTTTACTCATGACTCTCCCTTTCTTGGACGAACTACATCAAGAGTAACCCAAATTCGGCTTCGGAAATTCCCGGGCTCAGGCTAGCCGCGCCGGCAGGCTCACCGGCCCGGGCCTAGTTCGAAAAGACCTCGACAACCATCGTTTTCACGCCGTTGCTGGCGACCCCCACGCCGACCCGGTGGTAGGCCGCTTTCAGGATGTTCGCCCGGTGCTCCGGCGAGTTCATGAACATGGTGTTGATCCCCGCCATCGACGGGTTGGTCGACCACGCGATGTTCTC
>WNGN01002874.1_pt1 | contig 11572 bp, 10 predicted proteins | sample 5400561 | NCBI WGS metagenome assembly WNGN01 (sample SAMN13153379, study PRJNA577476) | soil metagenome | isolation source: 115 cm soil or saprolite under Garry oak tree replicate 2 | place: USA:California | collected 2016-06-15
CCGAGCAGCACCAGCGCCCACGGCAGCTTGTGGGTCAGGATGCCGTCGGTGATGAGCGCCATGATCGTGGCCTTGGGGGAGTCGAGGCGCGGGATGGCGCGGCCCTGGTAGTCGTGGACGCGCCCGCCGATGCCGGGGTCGAGCACGTAGCGCAGCTCGTGGCTCGCCGGGTCCATCAGGTACTTGCCGGCGGCCACGCCTTCGGTGATCACGTACACGCGCACGACCTGATAGGTGCCGCGGTCCACCGAGTCGCTGCCGGCGATGCGGAAGCCGGACATCGCCTGGGGGAGGATTTCGACCGCGGGCCGCCCGCCGCGCGCGGGCGCCAGCGCTTGGGCGCTGAACGCGGGGTGCGTCTCGGGGACGGGATACGTGTACGAGCGGTTGAGCAGGGTGAGGGTCCAGCCGACCACGAGGGCGGAGCCGACGGCGCCCACCAGAATGGCGATCTGCTGGCGCCGGGGCGTGGAGCCGACGAGGAAGCCGGTCTTCAGGTCCTGCGACGTGTTGCCGGCGTTGGCGGTCGCCACGGCGACCACCGCGGCGATCGAGATCGCCTGGACGCGGTGGTCCACGCCGGTCCACCCGATGGCCACGAAGATCAGGCAGGTGCCCAGCAGCGCGGCGATGGTCATGCCGGAGATCGGGTTGGCCGACGAGCCGATCTGTCCGCAGATGCGGGAGGAGACGGTGGCGAAGAAGAACCCGAAAATGACGATCAGGATCGCGCCCAGGAGGTTGACGCCCACCTGCGGCAGCAGCGCGAGCACGATGGCGAGCCCGACCGAGCCGCCCACGGTGAGGGAGATCGGCAGGTCATCGTCGGTGCGCAGCTTCGTGACGGCCTGGCCAAGGCGCGACTCGCGCAGGTCTTTGAGGCTGGAGGCGAAGGAGCTCGCGATCGTCGGCAGCGAGCGCGCGAGCGCGATGATGCCGGCCGACGCGACCGCGCCCGCGCCGATGTAGAAGATGAAGCTGGAGCGGAGGTCGCCCGGGCTCATGTCGCGGATCAGCTTCACCGCCGGGAACCCGAAGGGCTCGCTCAGGCCGGAGCCTACCAGCTTGATGGCGGGGGCGAGGACGAGGTAGGCGAAGCAGCCGCCCGCGAACAGGTACCCCGCGATCCTCGGACCGATGATGTAGCCCACCCCCAACAGCTCGGGAGAAATCTCCGTGGAGATCGCGGCGCCGGGATAGAAGCCGAGTGCCTTGCCGGGCACGTCGGGCCACAGCTTGAGTCCACCCATCAGGAACTTGTAGACGAAGCCGACGCCGAACGCCTGGAACACGCGCTTGGCCTGGAGGCCGCGCTCCTCGCCGGCGATCAGCACCTCGGCGCAGGCCGTCCCCTCCGGGTAGATCAGCGTGTCGTGCTCCTTCACGATCAACGCGCGGCGCAGCGGAATCATCATGAGCACGCCCATCAGCCCGCCGACCGTTGCCAGCACCGCCACGCGGCTGATGTCGAGGTCGTAGCCCATCAAGAGGATCGCCGGGATCGTGAACACGACGCCGGCCGCCACCGAGTCCGAGGCCGAGCCCGTCGTCTGCACGATGTTGTTCTCGAGGATCGAGGTCCGGCCGAGGGCGCGGAAGATCGTGATCGAGAGTACGGCGATCGGGATGGACGAGCTCACGGTGAGCCCGATCTTGAGCGCGAGGTAGACGCTCGACGCGCTGAAGATGAGGCCGAGCAGCACGCCGACGACCAGCGCCCGCGGCGTGAGCTCGGGGGGCGACTGGGAGGCGGGGACGTAGGGTTGGTGGTCGGGCATATGGGCCGAGAATCTGGTACCGGACGGGAACCTCGGGTAGTACCCGCGGGGTACTCAGGCGCGGTGACCGCGCCGGAATCCCATCTTCAGAGCCTGCAGCAGGCGCTCGCGGGTCGATACGTGCTGGGGCGTCGTTTGGGGCGCGGCGGCATGGGTCTCGTGTATCTGGCGCGCGAGGTGCGGCTCGAGCGGCCCGTCGCCCTCAAGCTGCTGCCCCCCGACAAGGCGGCGCAGCCGGCGGCGCGCGAGCGCTTCCTCCGCGAGGCGCGGACCGCCGCGCGGCTTTCGCACCCCAACATCGTTCCCATTTTCACCGTCGACGAGCTGGGACCGTTCGTGTTCTTTGCCATGTCGTATGTGCAGGGTGAGACGCTGGGTCAGCGGGTGCGGGGTGGGGGGCCGCTCGCGGTGGAGGAGGCCGCGCGCGTGCTCCAGGACGTCGCGCTGGCGCTCGACCACGCGCATGCGCACGGCATCGTGCACCGCGACGTGAAGCCCGACAACATTCTGCTGGACGCGGTGACGGGCCGGGCGCTGGTCTCGGACTTCGGCATTGCGCGTGTGAATTCGGGCGGCCCGACGACCGGCCCCCGGTTGCTCGGCACGGCCGAGTTCATGAGCCCGGAGCAGGCGAGCGGCGCGCCGCTGGACGGGCGGAGCGACATCTACGCGCTCGGCGTGGTTGGGTTCTACGCGCTGGCGGGGCGCGTCCCGTTCGAGGGGCCGGACGGGATGACGGTACTGGCGCAGCACGTGACCGATCCGCCGCCGCCACTCGCGTCCGTCGCCCCGGGCGTGCCCCGCCGGCTCGCCGCAGTTATCGATCGCTGCCTCGCGAAGGACCCCGCGGCACGCTTCCCCAGTGGCGCGGCCCTCGCCGAGGCCATCTGCCGCGCCGTCGCGCGACCGGCGGCGCCGGCGGTGGCGGTCCGGGCCTTCGTAACGGAGAGCAAGCACCTGTCGACCGCCACGCTGCTGTACGGCGCCTTCGCGAGCTTGGCGGTGCCGCTGCTGGGTCTGCACGCCTGGGCCGCCCCCGATCGCTGGGCGAGAGTCGGGGACATCGGGGCGGCGCTCCTGATCGTGGCGCTGCCGGTCGTCGTCATGGTGGCGCGCGTGCGACGGTTCCTCGCGGCTGGGTTCGAGCGGGATGATCTGACACACGCGCTCCGCGAGGAGTTCGTGCGTCGGCGGGAGGAACTGGCGTTTCTTTACGGGGAGGGACCATCTCGCCTCGAGCGCGTGCTGCGGCGGTTGTGCTACACCGCGCTGGCCGCGGCGATCGGCATCGTGGCCGCCGCGGAGCGATCGGTGGTGCCGTGGAGCGCGCCGCTCTTGCCGACGCTGTGGGGGAGCACTGCTGCGGTGGCGCTGCTCGCAGCCATGGGCGCCCGCGCCCGCACGGAGCACCGCACGGATCCCCGGGCCGAGCGACGGCTGCGGTTCTGGCGCGGGCTGCCGGGTCGCTGGCTGTTTGCCCTCGCGGGCCTTACGCCCGGAGCGCCCGCGCCGGACGCTTGACCCGCGCGAGCCGCCCCGCCGCCTCCCGTAGCACGTCCTCCGTCTTGCAGAAGGCGAACCGCACCAACCGCCGCCCCAGCTCGGGCCGGCTGTAGAAGCTCGAGCCGGGAACGGGCGCGACGCCGATCTCCTGCGTCAGCCAGTATGCGAACTGGTCGTCGGGGAGGTCCGAGATCGCGGAGCAATCGGCGAGGATGTAGTAGGCGCCCTGGGGGGGCGTGCACCGGAACCCGGCGGCGACGAGCGCGCCATGCAGCAGGTCGCGCCGGGCGCGATAGTCGCGCGCCAGCGCCGTGTAGTAGTCGTCGCCCAGCGTCTCGAGGCCGACGGCGACCGCTTCCTGGAGCGGCGCCGGCGCGCCGACGGTGAGGAAATCGTGCACTTTGCGGATCGCGTCGCTCGCGTCCGGGGGCGCGACGATCGTGCCGATGCGCCAGCCCGTGACGCTGAACGTCTTCGACGCACCGCTGATCGTGATGGTGCGCTCGCGCATCCCGTCGAGCGTGGCGATGGGGATGTGCTCGCCTTCGTAATAGATGTGCTCGTAGATCTCGTCCGTCACGGCGTACGCGTCGTGCCGCCGGCATAGCCCGGCGATCGCCTCGAGCTCGCGGCGCGACAGCACGCGGCCCGTCGGGTTGTTCGGCGTGCAGACGATAATGGCCCGGGTGCGCGGCGAGAACGCGGCGGCCAGCCGGTCGAGATCGAGTTCGCCGGCGGCGGCGAGCGGCACGTACACCGGCTTGGCGCCGCATAGGATCGCGTCCGGCCCGTAGTTCTCGTAGAACGGCTCGAACACGATTACCTCGTCGCCGGGATCCACGATGGCGAGCAGGGCCGAGGCCATCGCCTCGGTGGCGCCGCAGGTGACGGTGATCTCCGTCTCGGGGTTCACCGTCATGCCGTACCAGTCGGCGTATTTCTGGGCGAGCGCATCGCGCAGCCGCTTCGCGCCCCAGGTGATGGCGTACTGGTTGATGTCGTCGCGCAGGGCTTTCGCGGCGGCTTCCTTGAGGACGTCGGGGCAGGGGAAGTTGGGGAACCCCTGGGCGAGGTTGATGGCGTCGTGCTCACTCGCGAGCCGGGTCATGCCGCGGATCACGGATTCGGTGAAGCCGTGGGTGCGGGAGGCGGTGTGCATGAAACAACAACTTCGTTGAGGGGAGGCGGGGAGGGAAGGCGTGCTCTACCTGCCCCGGAACCGCTTGATCTCCTCCAGCGCCTCGATGTCCGCCGCATCGAGCGGCCGCCCCGTGCGCTTGGTCTCGATCAAGTCATCGAGCCCGATCAAGGGAATCTTAACCCCGTCGACGTCAGCGACGCTTGATTGCTTCACGGCTTGCTCGTACTTCACCTTCCAGGCGACCGTGAACACGTCTACTGCGGGATCGTCGCCGATGACGGTGATCGGCCGCTTGAGGATTTCCTCGGCGCCCCACTCGCGGGCGAAGCCGTACCCGACCTTCGCGAGTCCCGCGAGGACGCGCTCGGCATTCGCGAGCGAGCGCTCGATGAGGATGTCGACGTCCGTCGTCGCACGCGCGTAGCCGTGCAGGACGCAGGCGACCCCTCCGATGACGAGGTATTTCGCTTCCGCACGGTTCAGCGCAGCGCAGACCTGCGCCGCGATAGCCTGGGGCGTCACGCCCCGACGAGGCGCGCCTTCTTCCACTCGTAGAAGTCCTCGTAGCTGTCGAACCCGATTATCTGGTGGCGCCGGCCACGGCGTTGCGCCCGCCGGGCCAAGCGCCCCAGCTCCTCCGCCCGGCGCAGCCGCTCGGCGGGCGACAGCTTCAAATCGGCCAGGAGATGCCGCCGCCGAGCTTCGGCCACCTCCGCCGCGGCGTAGGCGGGCGGCGGCGCTTCGCTGACCTGCTCCCTGCTCCCTGCTCCCTGCTCCTTCACATACCGCCGCACCGCCTCCGCCACCACCCAGCTGCGCGAGCGGTCCAGTCGCTTCGCCTCCCGATCCGCGGCGGCCAGAACCTCCCGGGGCAGGGTGATCGAAATACGCGTGAGCTTGCTCATATCGAGTAATATAAAGTATTACTCCACGAAGGGAAAGCAACGGCCGCCGAGCTTCGCCCGGCGGCCGCGGTGTGCACGACGGTCTCTACTTCAACTTCACGTCAATGTCCACCAGAATCGCGCTCGGCGCCTGGAGGAACACCACGCGGTCCATGTCGCGGTGGATCACCATCCGGACCGGCGGACCCTTGCCCTTGCCCCGCCCCCTGTTGCCCCGGCGATACCACACCACATAGTCGCGCCCGCTATTCTCCACCCGCACGACCTCGTAGCCCTGCTGCACGAGCACTTCCTTCGTAACCACCAGCGCTCGATCGGTCGTGACTGCGTAGTGCTTCGGCCCTTTGCCCTTGCCTTGCGCGGCAGCCGGCAGCGCCAGCGCCACCAGAGCCAAAACCGCTAGACTGAGACGCCGCATCATGTGGTCTCCTTGCGTGGCGTTCACCTCGACCGCTTTCGACCGCCCTATTTCAGCAGCTGCTTCGCAATCGTGTTCAACTGCATGTTGCTCGTCCCCTCGTAGATCGTCCCGATCTTCGCGTCGCGATAGAACTTCTCGACGGGATACTCCTTCGTGTACCCGTAGCCACCGAACAGCTCCACGCAGCGTGACGTGACGCGCTCGGCCACCTGCGAGGAGAAGAGCTTCGCCATCGCCGCCTGCATCGTATAGGGCTCGCCCGCGTCCTCCAGGCGCGCCGCGTTGTACACCATCAGCCGCGCCGCCTCGACCTCGGTGGCGGCCTGCGCCAGCTGAAACTGCACCGCCTGGAAATCGGCGATCGGATGCCCGAACTGGGTGCGCTCCTTGACGTACTTGGTCGCCGCCCCAAGCGCGCCGCGCGCGACGCCGATCATCTGCGCCCCGATCCCGATCCGGCCGGTGTTCAACGTCTCAATCGCGACCTTGTACCCCTTGCCCACTTCGCCCACGACGTTCGCGGCCGGCACCTCGCATTGATCGAGTATCAGCTCGCACGTGCTCGAGGCGCGGATCCCCAGCTTGTCCTCGCGCTTGCCGACGGAGAATCCCTGAAAGCCGCGCTCTACGGCGAACGCGGTGATTCCCTTGTACCCTTTCGAGAAGTCCGCGTTCGCGAAGATGACGAACAGCCCCGCCTCGGCCCCGTTCGTGATCCAGAGCTTCCGGCCCTCGAGGATCCACGCGTCGCCCTGACGGGTGGCCCTGGTCTGGAGCCCGAAGGCGTCCGACCCCGACTCGGGCTCCGACAGCGCGTAAGCGCCGAGCAGGTCGGTGGCGAGGCGCGGGAGATAGCGGCGGCGCAGGTCGTCGCTCGCCCACTTGAGGAGCAGGTTACTGACGAGGGTGTTCTGGACGTCCACGAAAATCGCGACCGACGCGTCCACCGCGGACAGCTCCTCCACGGCGAGCACGGTCATGAGCAGGCTGCCCCCGGCGCCGCCGTGCTGCTCGGGGATCTCGATCCCCATGAGGCCCAGCTCGAAGCACTTGGCGAGGAGCGCCGGGTCGATCGCTCCCGCCTGCTCCATAGCCGCCACGCGCGGCCGGACGTCGCCCTCCGCGAAATCGCGCACGGTGTCGCGGAACAGCTCCTCCTCTTCGGAAAGCTTCGTGAGCGGCGCGATGCTCGTCAGCTCAGGCATGGTGGAGGGAATCTAGCTGCGGGCTCGGAACCGGGGAGAGGGGAGAAGGGATCCCCTCTCCCTGTCCGTCACCGGTCCCGGAGTCTGCGAACGAACTTGAGCCCCGACCACACGTCGTCCACCGCCGCTACCTTCACGTCCACCAGGCCGTGCGCGAGCCCGACCGCGCGGATCACGTTCTCGGTGAGATCGGTCGGCACTCCGGACCCTGTCTTCGGCCACGAGATCCACAGCATCCCGGCGGGCGCGAGGGCGCGCGCGAGCACTGGAAAGCTGCGTTCCAGCTCCGCCTGCTCACTCGTGAAAAACTGCAGGAAATCGAGGGGGCCGCTCGCTCTGGCTCGACGCTTCACCTGGTGCGGCAACTTGCCGAGCGTGCGGTCGTAGCCGCGGGGCGCGTGGAGAATCGCGATCGTCGCGCCCCGCTTGATCCCCAGCTTGTCGATGAGGGGCCGCTTTGAGTAGCCCGGAGTCATCCTTCCCCTTTCCCCCTTCCCCGGCCTCTCACCGGCCCTTGTACATCACTCTCCAGATCCGCCCCGCCGCGTCGTCGGTGAGGTAGAGTGAGCCGTCGGGTCCCACGGCGACGCCCACGGTCCGGTGTTGTGGCCCGGCGCCGTTCTCGTGCCAGAACCCGTCTGCGAAGGTCTCGTACGTTCCCGCCGGCTTGCCGTCCCGGAACGGCACGAACACCACGCGGTAGCCGGCCTGCGGCAGCGGCGCGCGATTCCACGAGCCGTGGAACGCGATGAACGCGCCGCCCGAGTAGCGTGCCGGAAACTGCGTCCCCGTGTAGAACGCGAGCCCATCCGGCGCCCAGTGCCCCGGGAACGCGAGCGCGGGCTCCTGCTTCTGCGCGCACCGGCCGACCTGCTTGCCGTCGCCGCCGTACTCCGGGGCGAGCAGGAGGTGGCCGAGCTCGAGATCGTGGTAGCAGTACGGCCAGCCGAAATCGTCGCCTTGGTTCAGCCGCAGCAGCTCCTCCGAGGGCTTCTCGGCGTTCTGCTCGACCGTGAACAACTTCGGCCAATTTTGGCCCAGCTGATCGCGGCCGTGCTGCGTCGCCCACAGCTGGCCGTCGGGCGCGAAGGCGAGGCCCACCGCATTGCGGATGCCGGTGGCGTAGCGCTTCTCGTCCTCTGTCTGGTTCGGCGCGGCCGCATCGAAGCGCCAGATCCCGGCGCGGGTGGCGAGCTCGGGACAGGGATCCTTGCCCGGCGATTCGGCCGAGCGGTCGGCGACCTGACAGGAGTTCGAGGGCGAGCCGACGTTGACGAACAGCGTCTTGCCGTCGGCCGAGAGCGCGAGGTTGCGCGCGCTGTGTCCCCCGGTCGGCAGATCCTTGACGATCACGTCCGGCGCTCCGAGCGGCTTGAGGCTGCCCGCGCGGATCGCGTAGCGATACACGGTGGAGCTGGCGCTGACGTACAGCGCCCCTTGGCCGAGCGCGATCCCGGTGCCGCCCTCCGAGCCGAAGCGCTCTCCGACGTCGGCCTTCCCGTCGCCAGAGGTGTCCCGCAGCGCGAGGACACCGCCCGATCCACCGCGGCTCTCGAGGGCCACGAACAGGTCGCCGTTCGGCGCCACCGCGAGGTGCCGCGGCGCGGCGACCTGGTCGGCCACCACGACGGCGCAGAAGCCCTGGGGGAGCGTGAGGCCGCCGTTGTCGGGGTCGCAGGCGGGTAGACGGGTAGGCGGATCGGCGGATAGGAGCGCCGCCACGAGAGCGAGCGCCGCGGGTGTTTTCCAGCTCACGTCCGTTTCTCTCCCTTGTCCGGCGCCGCCAGCATCTCCCGGATGCCGCCGAGCGACGCGAGCACCCCCGTCGCCTCGTAGGGCAGGTAGATGACCTTGTTGCTCTGCGGGCTTGTGACCATGTCCTTGAGCGCCTCGATGTAGCGGATCGCGATCAGGTACCGCGCCGGGTCGCCGCCGGTTCCCTTGATGGCGCTGGTGATCCGCTCGATCGCCTGGGCTTCCGCCTCGGCGACCTTGAGCCGGGCGTTCGCCTCGGCCTCGGCCGCGAGGATCTTCGCCTGCTTTTGGCCCTCGGCCTGGTTGATCTCCGACTGCCGGATGCCCTCCGCCTGGAGGATGCGCGACTGCTTCTCCGCCTCGGCGGTGAGGATCGCGGCCCGCCGGTCCCGCTCGGCGCGCATCTGCTTCTCCATCGCGTCGCGGATGTCGCGCGGCGGATTGATGTCCTTGAGTTCCACCCGGCTCACCTTGGCGCCCCACTTGTGCGTCGCCTCGTCCAGGATCTCGCGCAGCTTGGCGTTGATCGTGTCGCGCGAGGAGAGCACGTGGTCCAGCTCCATCTCGCCAATCACGTTCCGCAGGGTGGTCTGCGTCAGCTTCTCGATCGCGTCCGGCAGGTTCGCGATCTCGTAGGTCGCGCGGACGGGGTCGGTGATCTGGGAGTAGATCAGCGCGTCGATCTCCACCACCACGTTGTCCTTGGTGATCACGTTTTGGCGCGGGAACACGTACACCGTCTCACGCAGGTCGATCTTGTCGGTGCGGAAATGGCGCGCGAACGACTCCCCCGCCGGCGTCACGATCACCTGGTGCCAGTCGATCGCCCGGGGCTTGTCGATGATCGGGATGATCAGGTTGACGCCGGAGGACAAGGTGCGGTGGTACTTGCCCAGCCGCTCGATGATCATCGTCTGGGCCTGCTGCACGATCCGGATCCCGCGGGCCACGATCGAGATCGCGAACAGCGCGATCGCCAGGGGGACGACGTACGCGCCGATGTTGTCCATCGCTCAGCTCTCCTTGTCCACGTACAGGGTTGCGCCCTCCACCCGCACCACCATCACCCGCGTGCCCGGCTCGAGCGCCGTGTCCATGAGGGAGGCGGCGCGCCAGTCTTCGCCCTCCACCAGCACGCGGCCTTTCCCCGTACCGGGATCGATCCGCTCCGACACGATCCCGACCTTGCCGGCGAGGGCGTCCACGTTCGTCCTGATCGCGCTCGAGCGAGGGTGGAGATACTGGAGGAGGAAGGGGCGGACGCCGACCAGGGACAGGAGCGTGCCGGCCGCGAAGCTGACCACGGGCACGAGCGCGCCGGGAGCCACGAGCGACACGACTCCCGCTACGACGCACCCCACGGCGACCGAGAGCAGCCAGAACCCCGGCGCGACCATCTCGGCCACGGAGAGGAGCAACGCGGCGACCAGCCAGGCTTGCCATTGGTGCATGGGAGAGAAGTTAGCGTTCCCTGAGGAAGCGGGTAGTTGCGGGAACCGGCAGCACCTCCGGCTCGGGGTCCTTGACTTCCCCTCCCAGCCGCACCCCGGACCTTCGCCTCCGGCGCTGCCGGTTCCCGCAACGGACGCCAACCCCATGCCATGGTTGCGGCGCCGAGTGGCGGTCCCGCAGGCGAAGACGCAAGGGGGGAGGGTCAGTCCGCCGGTGCCGGCGCGGGCAGCGGCTCCGTCCCCGCTCGTGCCAGCGCCGTGCGCCCCAGCCGCCGCTGCAGCGCGTCCAGGTACGTGTAGATCACGGGCGTCACATAGAGCGTGATGAACTGGGAGAAGGCCAGCCCGCCGACCACCGCGATGCCGAGCGGCCGGCGTGACTCCGAGCCCTGGCCCACGCCGAGCGCGATCGGCAGCGTCCCCATCAGCGCCGCCATCGTGGTCATCATGATGGGTCGGAACCGGATGCTGCACGCCTGCAGGATCGCCTCGGTGGGCGACTTGCCCTCGTTGCGCTGAGCCTCGAGGGCGAAGTCGATCATCATGATGCCGTTCTTCTTCACGAGTCCCACGAGCATGATGATGCCCACAAACGCGTACACCGACAGATCGATCCGGAACAACAGCAGCGTCACGAGCGCGCCGAATCCGGCGAACGGCAGTGCCGAAAGAATCGTGAGCGGATGGATGAAGCTCTCGTACAGGATGCCGAGCACCAGGTAGATCACCAGCACCGCCAGGATCAAGAGGAGCAGCAGGCCGGCCTGGCCCGATTGGAACGCCTGGGCCGTGCCCCCGAACGAGGTGGTGACGCTGGAGGGCAGGACCTGCCGCGCGACGCGCTGCACGTTGGCGACGGCGGTCCCGAGCGACACGTTCGGCTGGAGGTCGAAGGAGATCGTGACCGACGGCAGTTGACCCGAGTGGTTCACCGTGAGCGGGCCGACCGTGGAGGTGATGTCCGCGAGCGACGCGAGCGGAACCAGCGGCCCCTGGCGCGACTGGATGTAGAGCAGGTTGAGGGCCGAGAGATCGCGCTGGTAGTCGGGCAGCAGCTCCATCACGACCCAGTACTGGTTCGTGGGCGTGTAGATGGTGGACACCTGACCCGAGCCGTACGCGTCGTACAGGGCCTGCTCCACTTGCTCGGCCGTCACGCCCAGCGCCGCCGCGCGGTCGCGGTTGATGGTAACCGTGGCCTGCGGGTTCGAGATCTGCAGGTCGCTCGTCACGTTCAAGAGCCCCGGGACCTGGCGCAGCCGGGCCTCGAGCTCCTTCGAGCTTTGGTACAAGGACGGCATGTCGGGGCTCTGGAGCGTGAACTGGTACAGGCTCTTCGTGAGCCGGCCCCCGATCCGGATCGGCGGCGGGTTCTGGAGGAAGACCTGGATGCCGGGGATGCCGGCGAGCTTG
>WNGN01006292.1_pt1 | contig 11570 bp, 10 predicted proteins | sample 5400561 | NCBI WGS metagenome assembly WNGN01 (sample SAMN13153379, study PRJNA577476) | soil metagenome | isolation source: 115 cm soil or saprolite under Garry oak tree replicate 2 | place: USA:California | collected 2016-06-15
GGTTCTGATAGGTTCCTTTTTCCAACACCTCCTTGGAGGCGCGCTTTAAGAGACCCATCGCCGCATACGAAGCACTTGGCCCAAAGCTTACACGAGCAACCCCCAGCCTCTCTAGCTCGCTGACAGGAGGCAACCCCTTCCTAACCATGACATTGATGGGAAAATCAAGCTCCTTCACAAAAAGCGTTTGATGGAAACTGCCTCAGTCAGACCCATAGGATAGACGCAATCGGCCCCTGCGTCTCTGTATGCAATGGCTCGACGAACAGCTTCCTCGAACCTCGCCTCCTCGTCCCCTGTTCCAAATCGTAGCGCGTCGGTCCGAGCGTTGATTACGAGGGGAACTCCCATAGAATCACCAAGTCCTCTGATCGCGTTGACATTCTCGACCTGCCTCTTGATGGGAAAGAGCTTCTTTGTTGCGTGGGCGAAGTCCTCGATGTTTATACCAATTCCACCCGCTTTCAAAATCGCCTTGACTGTGACCACCACTTCTTTCGTAGTCTTACCAAACCCAGCGACAATGTCGACGGAAAGTGGAACCGACAAGACTCTAGCGATTCTCTTTACAGCTGAAACGAATTCGTCACGACGCATCACCTCGCCGTCCGGATAGCCGAGGGATACCATGAGCCCTGCGCTCGAGGTTGCGACCGCTGGGAATCCCTCATTCTCAAAGACGCGTGCGCTCGGGACATCCCACGCGTTCGGAAGAATCAGTATCCGCTTTCCATGGTGAAGTCCGCGAAACTTCTGGGCCTTGTCTTTCTGGGATTGCATCGTCAATTCCGACGAGCTACTAGCCACGTTTCGATCCACCTATCTTTCTTTGCATCCAGAATTGGTTGAGATCTCGCGTAGCCAGGTTGTCAAACTTCCTCTCACGCAAGTCATCAGGGGGTCCGAGAGGTTTGCCAACCTTTCCAGATTTCAAATCGTCTACCAGGTGAGCAAACTCATGTCCCAGAGTTAATACCGGATCCCGAGCTACTTCGAAGACTGTTATGAGAAACTCAACTCGACCATCTTTTTCCCGGTACGAAAGCAACCCGTCGTAATAACCAACTCGACGTCCCCTTATGGCGGGAGGAGGGTTTGAACTGTACTCGATGAATACTCGACCCCTATCGACACCGTACTTATCACAAAGGAATTCTAGGAAATCGGTGAAGCCTTCAGGGTACTGGGTGTAGATCACATGCCATCACTAACCTGCTAGATCAGTAATCATCCGCTCACGAATCTAGATGGAAGAGTCTTATGAAAGAGACGCCTACCTCGGTTAGCTCTAAAAAGAATCTAGAGGCCTAAACTTTGATTTCTTGGGAGGGCGCTTACAAAACCACACCACCGTGGGATATTGGCCGTCCACAACCAGCCTTTATCGAACTTGTCCGTGCTGGGGAGCTCAAAAAAGGCAGGGTCCTTGATTCGGGCTGCGGAACCGGCGAGAACGCACTCTTCCTTGCAGCGAACGGATTCTCAGTCGTTGGAGTCGATTTGTCAAGCCGTGCAATCGGCACGGCAAATGCGAAGGCGATTGAGAGACGGCTCAAAGTCGACTTCCGACTCGCCAACGCGGTCTCGCTAAACTTCAGGGACGGTTATTTCGACAACGTTATCGATTCTGGACTTTTCCATACGTTCTCAGACGATGACAGACAGTCCTACGTCAACGAGGTCGCCCGGGTCCTTGCGCCCAATGGAAGATACTTCATGCTCTGCTTCAGCGACAAAGAGCCCACCAACTGGGGCGGACCACGGAGGATTACGAAGGAGGAAATCGAAACAACATTCTCTCCACTCTTCAATATCTATTACATCAGGGACGAGTTCTTCGCGACTCGAATCCACAAGAACGGGGGAAAGGCCTACCTGACCTCGGCAACAAGAAGGCCCAAGTGATTTCAACGATTTTTCCAAGCAAATAGCGAGACAAAATTTGTACTTTTTGTACTATCGTTTGGTAAAAAGTCCTTAACTAGTAACTCCAAAGGAATTCATCGACATCATGCAACGTGTCGAGGCCACGCCCGTTCGGCGCAGACCTCCTGGAGTGACGATCCTTGGGGCGCTAGCGATTCTTGGAGGACTAGCCGGATTGGTGGCAGGCGGGGCTCTCCTTGCCGCGTCTTTGGCGGTTGGAACGATCACATCGTCCCTCAAGGACTATCTGAGTGCCCAAGGCTATCCTCAACTCGTCGCATACGTAACAACAAGCAACGTGGCCACCGTTCTTGCTTCGCTAGGCGTCTTCTCTGTACTCGTCGGCATTTTCTGGTTAGCCGAAGGCTGGGGCGCGCTATCCGGAAAGGGCTGGGCATGGACAGTAGGAATCGTGATCTTCGTCTTGTCCATCATCAACTCCATAATTCAGGTAGCTTTCGGTAACTTCTTCAGCGCCATCGGCATTCTAATCGACCTTGGAATTATCTACTATCTCACGAGACCGCACGTCAGAGCTTTCTTCGGCAAAACCCTCGCACCAAACTGGAAGCCCTAGAGGGCGAAGTAACCATTCCCAGCTTCACTCCAAAAAAAGAGTCAGCACCGCGCTCGACAGCTAGGGATTGACCAGTCCACCTGTGGACTGACGAGTGGATCAGCTGCCCTCGTGGAGCCACGTGTTGTACAGCTTTCAAAACTCTTGATTTATATTTTATCGAACCAAACTAGCTTCGGGAAAATGTATGAAAGCGAAAATCGTCGCTCTGTTAGCGGTCGCGTTGATCGCTGCAATATCGCCTGCGGTCATATCTCTGGCAGCAGGTGCAAGCCAGTCGGCAATACACGCCAACCATCCAACGGGTCCGCCGGGAACCGTACCCCCATGCGACTTTGACCACCCAACGTCGCTTCCGACTCAAGCCTCACCGAACGCTACCGCAGCGCTAAATGCCCGCGCAAGCCACTGTCCAACCACTGCGGCATAACCATTACGGAAGAACGGCAACCGCTTTCGCTAACCCCTCTTCTTTTTTGCACCTTGAGTCCGAATAAGCGATTGCCTTGACCGTAGAGTCTCCTACTTAGCTTAGCTTCCTCCCCAGTTCTCTCTTTGGCAGTGCTACCATTCCTCGCACGACCAGTCGCAGCTGACACAAACACAGGAACACCTGGACAGCCCAACCAGAGTTGTCAAGCCGTATTCCCCAACGGACCACTAACCCCCACAGGCTTCAACACAGCAGGATTCGCCGTAGCAGATAGCAACTACGCAGGTAACGAACAGACTACTCAGACCCCGGCGAACTCGGCAGCGGTTTCACAGTACGACGTCGCGTGCTTTCAAGCAGGCCAACACTAGAGAACTGCCAAAAACCTTTTTTTTCTGTAAGATACTCGCCTCAGCCAAGTATTCGAGATCACGTCAACTCTTAGGGTAAGTAATCTGCGTGTTCTCGACACGAGCCCATTTCGTCAGCGTGTGTTTTTCTTCGGCTCGTCAGCGTCATGATATGCTCCACTTCGATCCCCCGAACAAGCAGCGCGTCCGCGATCAAAGATCGATGACACCTCCAGGGTAGAATCTCCGCGCACACGATCGCCGTAGCTTCATGTTCACTGACCCTGAGCAGATCGTCAATGGCCATATCGAACTCCCGGGTCTGCATGTAATCGGCAAACCCTCGAAAGGAAAGATTTCTCCAGCCCATATTGAGAGAGTCTCTACTTGGATGACGCAAGCCGCCCAACTGCTTCATCAAAACATAGTCTATTCCAGACTCCCTGAGGCTCTTCGATAAGATGTTCTGATTGAATTGTGGATTACGCATAGAACGAGGAATTGTTCTAACATCTACTATTCGGCTAACGCCATGGGCATGAAGGATGGTAAGAAAGTCCTCGAGGGTACGCGTTGAGTGTCCGATGGTCAGAATGAGCGTGAGGACGCCCTCTCAATCGCAATCATGAAGACATGCGTTGGTATCCGTATTTAGGCGCCCCGGGGCCGCATTTTCAACAATGATACGACGTGGCAGCAAGAAACTAATAGAAGTTCGGGGCTACCAAGAATACTCGAGGTCCATCCAAGATTGACAGAAGAATTCCTTCGAGTAGCCACGACCTCAGAGATTCAGGCAGACAAGATGAAAGTGGTGCAGTACAAAGGCCAAGCAATCTGCCTCGTGAACAGCGCAGGAAAATACTACGCCATCAGAAACACTTGCACTCACCTGGGAGGACCACTAGCCCAAGGAAAATTAGAAGACCATATGGTCGAATGCCCCTGGCATGGGTCCCGATTTGACCTCACAACCGGCGAAGTAAAGAGAGGGCCAGCACAGACTCCAGAACCAGCCTACGAGGTCAAAGTAGAAGGAACATCGATTCTCATTCGACCCAAATAGCCACCTTTCCCGATTGCTCGGCGCTCTTTCTTTATGATTCGTTGTCCAACTTGTGGAAATGATCTCGTGTATTCTCCGATTCCCCCACTGTTTCTCTGCCTTGAACGAATGACTGGAGACATAATCACCATCAATGTCAGATGCAAACCATGGATTGCAGAAAACGCATCGGCCAAAGACCTAGTGAGAATGACAGACCGGATTGAGAATCTAGCCCCACTGCTCAATTAATAGAGCGTGAGCCTACGCCCGGAAATCTTTCGCCCTTATAGACCCCCGTTGCTACTTAAATTGCTTTATAAGCGGTCAAAATCGAAGGTATAATTGTCGAAATTGGCCCGCTTTCAAGGTCAGATGAATCGAGACTCATTCCTTTTCCATTTCAAGACCGAAACGTGATTTGTATTGTCTGACAAGGGAAGGGCTTTCATCAACATTGAGAATGTTGTCGCTTCAGTTACGCTGAAGCAGCGAATAGACCTCAATGCGATAGTAAGAATTTTCCCTGGGGTAGAGTATCGACCCGAGCAATTCCCTGGTCTGGTCTATCGTCTGAAAAAGCCAAAGACCGCTACACTCATATTCAGTTCCGGCAAAATGGTCTGCACCGGATCAAAATCAGAACGCCAAGCCCACAAGGCCGTGTTGAAAGTCGTCGACGAACTGAAGAAGGGCGGAATCGTTATCGTTGGCAGACCAGTAATCGTCGTCCAGAACATCGTCGCTTCCGCGGGTCTTGGAGGCACCATCGACCTGGAGAAGGTCGTTTACAGTTTGAAGAAAACGATGTACGAGCCTGAGCAGTTTCCAGGCCTCATCTACCGCATGGACGAGCCAAAAGTCGTAATTCTGATCTTCGCCAGCGGCAAACTAGTCTGCACGGGAGCGAAGAAAGAGATCCAAGTTCACATCGCAGTCAACAAGTTACAGGAGACACTCGAAGCGAAGAATCTGATCATGTACGAAGGCCCCGAGAAGCCCCGACTACCACCTATCCCCACCAAACCCGCAGACTAAGCGCGTCTCAATTTGCACGCTGCATCCGCGCAACGAAATAGCCCGCCGTCCGATCGCGGTGCGGATAGAACCTACGACAGTCAGCAAGGCCCATCAGACCCTGTGATCCATACTGTTGGAGGACAGGTCGAGTCTCAAACTCCGGATGCGACTTCAGAAATGAGAGGATAACACGCTCGTTCTCCTCAACCGTCAATGCGCATGTGCAATACAAGATCCGGCCCTCTTCACCAACTAGTGATGCCCCTGATTCGAGGAAGCGACGCTGAAGAATGGAATAACGTTCGACCGAATTGGGAGAGAGGTGCCATTTCATCCTTGGATTCCGATCAAAAATTCCGGTACCGGTACATGGCGGGTCAATCACTACGAGGTCGAAGGTGTCGTGAAGCCCGAGACGTGAAGCATCGCTAATCACGGGGTCGGCTATCTTTACTCCAAGTCTCCGGACTTCCTGTCTCCAAGTCTTCATCCTTGCGGATGAGTAGTCGACTGAAACAATCGTACCCCGGTTCTTCATCAACTGCGCGATTGCAGCGGTCTTCGCTCCAGGAGCCGCGCATAAGTCTAGGACCTTCTCTCCGGGCCTAGGATTCGCCGCCTCGATCGCCAGAAAGGAAGCCAGATCTTGCATCTGGAATGAACCCGACGAGAAGTAACTTCTGAACGCGGAGGGAGAACCGGTGAGAGTGTACACACCATGGGTAGAGGGAACCCTTACCAGTCTCTCGGCCAGAACTCCAAGCTCCTTGGGCAGAGTTGTTCTTCCCAGGTTCTTCAGAGGATTAACCCGCAGATACCTTGGCCGCGGGCTCGACGATAACAGCGCGACAGCGTCACCGCGGCCAAGAACACGGAAGCAGTAGGTCACCCACCAGACCGGATGATGTGTCTCAAGGGCGACTCTCTCAGAATCCTTCAAGCCGTGGAGAAGCTGAGTCGGGTCCATGGCAGGTAAGGTTCCCAAGAAGAATTCGAGCCTAGGAAGAAGATCCCTCGGAGCAATTGCTCTGAGGCTGTGCTCTATTCGTCTCATCGGCCCTTTTGAGACTGGTCTTAGCATTGCACAAGTCGTCAGCCGAAATAGGCAGCGAGCGCTCAACCCTATCTTTTCATTAGGATGCGCATTCCGCACTAGAATGTCGATAACGTCCTGTTCGCTTACCGTGCCTAATACCAAAGCTAAGGCTTCGCGTTTGACGCTTGTCAGACGAGGGTCCGAGGCTGCGGCCCGCTGAACTGCTTCTCGCTCACTGGCACCTCTGCTGACGAGCAATAACGCCGTGTAAGCAAGCCTGAATTGGCTTGAGTGGCCAGAATCATGAGCAGGTACCTTGTCTACATGCTTGGATTCTTGCAGATCGTATTTGGAGCCAACTTTGTTTCTAACGAGGCTAACCGGGTGAGTAATTGGCTGTTCGTAAGCGCTTGTCGACGAGGCCTTGCCTTGTGTCAGTAGCCGTTCAACACCTTCAGCAAGAATCTAGATGGCACGGCATTTTCAAGACCGAGATAGGAGCAACTAAGGTTTAACTTTCATGCTTCGGATCATCAGGTCCTCGTTAATGTCCAGCCTCGACCAGTACATGGCAAAGCCTGAGCCGGCGCCTCCTCCCCGACCGAGGCAAGACCCGAAAGCACAACTGAACTTCAGACCAAGCATCCCACAGGAATTAGCTGAATCATATTTCGTAGGGGCTGGCTACGATGGCGAACGACGAGCCGTATATCTCAAACTCTACGAGCCGAAATCGCAGAAGATACACTTCTGGTACGACAACACAGGCCACACTCCATACTGCCTCTCCAAGGAGTTGCCTGAAACGCTGGAGAAGAACCAGAACCTCGTAAGACATCCTGGGTTTGTCAGGTTCGAGAGATCCAAGAGATTCGACGCGCTGAAGGGCCATGAGATTCCTGTCACAGTGATTTACGCGAGGGACCCCCTCTCGATTGGCGGACGCCCCACCGGGTGCATCCGTGACATCATCAAAGCTTGGGAAGCAGATATCCGATATACCGAGAACTACATCTACGATCGTAGACTCGAGCCCGGAATGTCCTATTCCGTTAAACGCGGTAATCTCGTCCCGCTACAATCAGGAAGTAGCACAATAAACATCCAGACTGTCTTCGAAGAGGCTGATCCAGTCTACCAGAGCCTACTCGACCGCTGGCTTCGCCTGTTAGACTTCCCAGTACCAACTTACAGGAGAATAGCGTTTGACATTGAAGTGCACTCGCCAATCGACACTAGAGTCCCCGATCCCCAAGAAGCTGAGTACAGAGTAATCTGCGCAAGTTTAGCTTCCAACGATAACGTGAAGAAAGCCCTGATCCTGAAACGGCCAGGGCTCAACGTCGAAGCTGCTGAGGCTCCTTCGGGACTGCTCTTGGAGTTCTACGAAACCGAGGAGGAGCTCATATCCGCGATATTCAGGGAGCTCAACGATTATCCGTTTGTCCTGACGTTTAACGGCGATGATTTCGATCTTCGATATCTCTTCCACCGAGCGGAGAAGCTGGGTTTTACGCGCGACAAGATTCCCATCGAGCTAGGACGGGAATCAGCAGGGCTCAAATACGGCATTCATTTCGACCTGTACAAGTTCTTCTTCAACAGATCAATCCAAGTCTATGCATTCAGCGGAAAATACAGAGAGTCTACGCTGGACGCCATATCGGAGGCACTTCTCGAAACTGGAAAGCTGGAGATCTCCACGCCAATCTCCCGTCTCTCATACTCCGAACTCGCCGCCTACTGCTACCAAGACGCAGAGCTAGTTCTGAACCTAACCCAATTCGACGGCGAAGTGGTGATGAAGCTTGTCACCGCTCTATCAAGGATTAGCTTCCTCCCAATCGAAGACATGTCCCGGCAAGGAGTCTCAGGTTGGATCCGGAGCATGCTCTTTCGAGAACATCGGCTTCGAGGCTACATTATTCCTAGATATGAAGAGATTACAGAATCGAAGGGCTCCACCAGCACAATAGCCGTAATCAAGGGCAAGAAGTACAAGGGCGGAATGGTAGTCGATCCGACCCCGGGAGTCCATTTCCAAGTCGCGGTCTTAGACTTCGCCTCTCTATATCCTTCGATAATCAAAACCTGGAATCTCGGCTATGAAACGATCCTCTGCAACCATCCTGAAGACCGGACAAACAAGATTCCCGGCACAGACCACTGGGTCTGCCGGAAAAACCGGGCCATGGAGAGCCAGCTGATCGGATCGCTCCGGGACGTGAGGATTAGATGGTACAAGCCGCGATCCAAGGAGAAGTCGCTCGACCCGGCAACTCTTAGCTGGTATCAGGTCGTCCAGAATGCACTCAAGGTCGTTCTCAACGCCAGCTACGGCGTGTTCGGAAGCGACCGCTTCTCCCTCTACTGCCCGCCACTCGCGGAGTCAACTGCTGCGGTTGGAAGATTCGACATTACCAGTACAATACAGGAGGCTAAACGTCTGGGAATCGAAGTGTTCTATGGGGACACGGATTCTCTATTTCTTGGGACTCCGGACAGGTCAAAGCTGGAGGATCTAATACTCTGGTCCAAGAAGGAGCTCGGCATGGAGCTGGAAGTCGACAAGAACTACCGGTATGTCGCGCTTAGCGAGCGGAAGAAGAACTATCTGGGCGTACATCCAGACAACCGCGTAGACATCAAAGGACTGACGGGCAAGAAGAGGCATACTCCAGAATTCATCAAAGCCACCTTCAACCAACTCATCGACATTCTAGGCCAAGTCCAGACATACTCTGACTTTGACCGAGCCCGAATCAAGATCAAAGACCTCGTCCAAGACTCGTATAGCAAGCTCCGAAACAGAAAATATTCGATGGAAGACCTAGCGTTCAACATGATGATCGGCAAAGCGGTCGCCGGCTACACGAAGACGACGCCCCAGCACGTGAAGGCCGCGCAGCAGCTCACAGACAGGGGGAACGAGATCAAGGCCGGAGACCTTGTCAGCTTCGTCAAAGTAACCGGCAGCCAGGGAGTCAAACCCGTACAGCTTGCCGGTATTCACGAGATAGACGTGGAAAAATATACGGAATACATTCGCTCCACCTTCGAACAAGTCCTAGATGCGGTCGGACTCGACTATGAGGAACTCACAGGCGCCAAAAAGTTAGAGTCCTTCTTTCCTGGAGCCTGAGAGAATGATCAACATAATCCCCGTTAAGGGAATGCCTGACATCCAAAGAGGCGACAACCTGGGGAATCTCATAGTCGCTAAGCTGAAGGATCAGCGTGAACAATTCCAGCAGGGCGACATCACCGTGGTAACCCAGAAGATCGTCTCCAAAGCGGAGGGACGAGTGATTGCACTTTCAGGGATCAACCCATCACCCTTTGCGGCCTTCATCGCAAAGGAAACGGGAAAGGACCCTCGACACGTGGAAGTGATCCTCCGCGAGTCCAGAAAGATCGTCAGAATGAAAGCGGGGCATCTGATAACCGAGACGAAACATGGATTCGTCTGCGCGAATTCTGGCGTCGATACTTCGAACGTCGAGAAGCGAAGGACGAGCCTCACCCTCTTACCAGTTGACCCTGACGCTTCGGCCAACCGTATTCGCAAGACAATAAGGAAGCTAACTGGGAAGAGTGTTCCTGTAATCATAACTGACACATTCGGTCGCGCTTGGCGGATGGGTCATGTCAACTTCGCCGTGGGGGTCTCAGGAATGAAACCTGTGCTGGACTACAGAGGAACTCGAGACATGTACGGACACTTATTGAATGTGACAGAAATGGCAGTTGCCGACGAACTCGCTGGTGCCGCAGAGCTTGTGATGAACAAGGCAGACGGAATTCCTGTGGCTCTGGTTAGAGGCTACGAATTCAAGGCGGGTCGAGGTGTCGTAAAGGACTTGCTCTACTCCGAAGAGGTCGACCTGTTTAGGTAGATGAGAACATGACTACAACTACACTTGATGGATTCATCATGTTTATTGTCATGAGGACATTTCCAAAGGCGTGACTGGGTAGCCAACGATGGTGAACTTCCTCAATGAAGCCCGTAAGATCGAGTCGGAAATCATCAAGACGAGAAGAGAGATTCACAAGAAGCCCGAATTAGCCTACCAAGAAAAGGCGACTGCCAAACTCGTGGCTGAACAGCTCAAAGCTCTAGGACTGGAGGTCGAAACAGGGGTTGGCGGTACAGGAGTATTGGCGATTCTAAAGGGCGTGAAGACTGGAAAGGTTGTAGCGCTGAGAGCAGACATGGACGCGCTACCAATCGAAGAGATGACCGATGTCGATTTCAAGTCGAAGGTTAAGGGCGTGATGCACGCCTGCGGTCATGACACTCACGTAGCAATGCTCCTCGGAACAGCGAGACTACTGGCCAATCACAAGGACGAACTCGCCGGGACTGTGAAGTTTCTCTTCCAGCCCGCGGAAGAGCACGGCGGCAGGGGAGGAGCGAAGCCGATGATTCAAGACGGAGTAATGGAGAATCCCAAAGTCGACTTTGTCTTCGGGCTCCATATCGATGGCGACGAGAAATCAGGAGTCCTCGCTTTCAGGAGCGGGCCCGTCATGGCAGCACCGGACACGTTCGAGATCAAAATCATCGGGCGAGGAGGCACTAAAGAGAACATTATACCTGACCAGGCAGTCCTTCAAGGAACTATAAGGACTCTGGATGAGGCAACGAGGAAGAGAGCCAAGGCCAAAGTTGCGGAAGTCGCCAAAGGGGTTTGTCGGGCGTTCGGCGCGAAAGCCGAGGTAGAGTTCGAAAAGGATGCCTATCCGGTAACAGTAAACGACGAGAAGGTGACTGAAGAAGCCAAGAAGATCTTAAGCAAGATGCCTGGCACGAGGGTCAAGATCAAGGCACTCCAGCTTGGAGGAGAGGATTTCTCCAGATTCCTCCACGAAGCCCCGGGAACATTCTACTTCCTTGGAACCAAAAACCCGGCCAAGGGCTGCATCTATCCAACGAGGGTCAAGATCAGGGCACTCCAGCTTGGAGGAGAGGATTTCTCCAGATTCCTCCACGAAGCCCCGGGAACATTCTACTTCCTTGGAACCAAAAACCCGGCCAAGGGTTGCATCTATCCAAACCACAGCCCGAGATTCAAGGTGGACGAGGATGTTCTCAAGTTCGGAACCGCGTCGCTCGCGCAATTAGCAATGGAGTTCACGAACCCGAAGAACTAGAACAAAATTCGGAGACCAAACCCTTT
>WNGN01002875.1_pt1 | contig 11569 bp, 5 predicted proteins | sample 5400561 | NCBI WGS metagenome assembly WNGN01 (sample SAMN13153379, study PRJNA577476) | soil metagenome | isolation source: 115 cm soil or saprolite under Garry oak tree replicate 2 | place: USA:California | collected 2016-06-15
TGCGCGCACAGAGCGACGTAGCAACCCTCCTCGAACAAGCGCGTGCGGCTGAGAAAACAGGAGACTACCAAGCGGCGGAACGTGTCTACTTTCAGGCGCTCGCGCTTGCCCCAGGCAATCTTGAAACCCTCAAGCGCCTCGGCGTACTGCAACAAACCGAGCTGAAGTTCGGAGCGTCGATCGAGAGTTTCAAGCAGGTACTCGCCCACGAGGCGCAATATCCCGAAGTGAATTTCTTTTTAGGAGTGTCCTATTTCGGCAAGAATGACTTCGACCAGGCGATCCGAAGCTTTGAGCTGGAACTCGGAACTCCGAAACCACACCGCCGGTGTCGGTACTATCTCGCGCTGACGCTCCAGGCTGCCGGCCGAATCGATGAATCCATCTCGCAACTGAACCGCACAGTAGCTGAGAATCCGAAGGACGCTGACGCGCTTTACCAGCTTGCCCGCATTTACAAGAACGCTTCCCTTGAGGCGATCGAGAGACTGAAGGCCTTGGATCAGGACTCGTTCCAGCTGCATGCCTTAATGGGAGAGGTTTTCTCGGATGATGAGCGTTACGCTGAAGCTATCAAGGAGTACGGGGCGGCACTCGCGAAACGTCCCGACGCTACGGGAATTCATTACGCAATTGGGGTAGCGTATTGGGTCCAGCATGAGATGGATACTGCCAAGAAAGAATTTATGGATGCTCTGAAGGAAAACCCAAACGACGCGATGACCAACTTGTACCTCGGCGATATCGCGGTTCACGACGAGCGTTTTACAGAAGCATATGGATATCTAAGCGTAGCTGAGAGGGGACAGCCCAACATGCCTCAGGTACACGTGCTGCTTGGGAAATGCTATCGAGGCGAGAACGATCCCGAAAAAGCAAAGATTGAATTTCTGGCTGCAATCCAAGCGGACCCCACTGCCGCACAGCCACACTACTTGTTGGCCCAGGTTTATCGTGAACTTCGCGACCCACAAGCAAGCTCGAGAGAATTCGCAGAATTTGAAAGGCTTTCACAATTGGAGAAGGATAAAACGCTTCATCGGGGACCCCAGAACTGACATGGATTCCGGGACAAAACCGAGAGTTGCATCACACTTATGAGCATCCCCCTTGGGTACCCTCCGAGACTCGCAGCCGTTGGGAGTTGCTTCATTGCAATCGGTCTCGTGCTCGCCGCTAGGCCATGCCAAATCGCGGGACAGACGGACGCCCCGCGCTCCGCAAATGCTTCCATCGTAGAAGCGCATTTTGCAGCTGCGCAACAGGCCCAGAAGGACAATGATTATGTCACCGCAGAGCGAGAGTACAGGGCGGTGCTTGAAATAAGGCCTGATTTTGCTGAAGTTCATATGAATCTAGGACTGGTCTACCAGCTTCAAAATCAGATTTCCGACGCGATGATCGAGTTTCAGCGAGCGCTTCACCTTAAGCCAACCCTGGCCGGTGCGAATTTTTTCCTTGGGGTCAATTATTGCAAGAACGGCGAAGGGATTAGGGCTCTCCCCTATTTGAAGGCTGCAGCTAAGCTGGAGCCTCGACGACCCGACATCTGGTCTTGGTTGGCGACGGCCCAGGAAATGTCTGGTGAGTTTCATGCTGAAGTAGCGACTCTTCGAAAAGGACTCAATTCGCAACCCCAAGACGTTGATTTGCTTTTTCTGCTTGGTCAGGCTTATGAGCGTTTGGGGAAAGAGGAGGTCGCGCGACTGCAAAAAACGGCACCGCACTCTGCGCGCTCCGAGCAACTCCTAGCAGAAAGCTACGCCGCGGGCAGCGAGTGGCCATCTGCAGTGATACATTTTCAGGATTCATTGGCCGCATCGGCTGATACTCCGGGCTTGCATGTGGAGCTGGGCGAAGTGCTTTTGCGAGCAGGAAAACTTACGCGGGCCAGCCTTGAATTTGAAGAAGAGTTGCATCTTGCGCCCCATAGCTTGCGGGCAATCGTGCGCCGGGGCGAGACAAAACTCATCCAGGGTGACGTCGAGGGTTCTCTCCAGGATTGGAACACCGCAATAGCCACGGACGGCCTCCAGGCTGAGAGAGTCCTAGGCATCCGAGAGGTTGGATTGGGCGATGCGGCGTTCGAGCAGCTCCCGGATGCTCTGCGTGAACAAATCGAGAAACTTGCCCCCGAACTGCAACGACACGACACTCCGGCCGCGCACTTAGCGCTTGCCTTTATCGCCATGCAAAGCGGGAACGCTTCATCGCAAGTCTCTGAGGGTGAACGAGCCCTCTCTTCCTCCGAGGCGGCGCCGTCGCCGACGAGCTGTTCACAAGCCAAGATTCAACAGGCGCTCACGCAAGAGCAATTCTCAGCTGTTGCTCATTGCGTGCCGCAGGTCTTGACGCCTCGGTCGTCCGCCAAGTCCAGCTACGCTTTCGCTCGTGCACTGTTTGAAGCGGGGGATTGCGAAGCGTCTCTCAAATTGCTTTCCGGACTGGCGGCGACTGATCAGCATTCCCAGGAGGCGTCCTATTGGCGGGCGCGTTGTTATGAGAAGTTAGCCACCGCGGCTTATCTCCGTCTCTTGCAGGCGGACCCGAACTCTTACCGCTTGCATCAGCTAACGGGTGATTTCAATGCCGCAAAGGGCAACGACGGAAAGGCCATTGAAGAATATCGCCTAGCGGTTGCATCGAAACCATCTCTGCCAAATTTACATTACAGTCTGGGCCATCTCCTATGGAAAGATCTCAAAGTCAGTGAAGCACGTCAGGAGCTTGAGGCCGAGTTGGCGCTGAATCCACGACACGCGGGTGCGCTCAACGACCTCGGCAATACTTACCTTCTGGAGCACCAGCCGGACAAAGCCCTCCCCTACTTAAGCCGGGCACTTGCAGCGAATCCTCGGAATCCTGACATACATCGCGACCTGGGCACTGCCTATTCCGAACTGGGCGACTACGCGAAGGCAGAAGCAGAATTCAAGATCGCGGTCTCTGCCGATCTTGATGGCTCGGTCCACTACAAGCTGGCCAGGGTCTATCAGGCAATTGGACAAAAACGGAAGGCCGCGAGTGAGTTTGAACTCTCGACGCTCCTGAACGCGGAAACACACAGGAAACTCGAGCAGCAAAGGGTACGCTTGGACGAAGTTGAGAAGTCGACCCAGGATCCGTAGAAAACTGGCAATCGGCAAAACCTTGTCGCGCCGCTCCTCAGGTAGCAGTTATTCTGGCGAGCAGAACGAGTTTGGATGGAATAGCAGAGACAACAAGTTTGTGACTTCTGTCTGTGCCAATACCGATTGACTTTCACATGAAATTAAAGCGTCGATTTCTTTGTTTTGTTTTTTGCCTTTGGGCGACCGGATTGTTCCTTCCTCCTACTTCCCACTGCAAGTCGGCCAATAATCAGCAGCGGACACCCAATCAAGACTCAATTGCCCCAGGAGAATCGTTCAAGAGGGGTCTTAGTGCATTAAAGGAGAACCGAGTGGAGGCGGCGCTCCTAGAATTAACTGCTGCCGAACGCGAAGACCCCAACGACCCTCGAGTCCACAATTTCCGAGGAATCGTGCTCGCCCGCTTGGGCCAAAGCACGGAGGCTGCTGCCGAATACCAGGAAGCCATTCGCTTGGACCCTCTAATGGAGGATGCGTACCGGAATCTCGGGTACCTCGAATGGAGCGAGCACAACCTCGGGCGAGCACGTGAGGCACTGGTGCGCGCGGTGGGACTCTCGCCCAAAGACTCTTTTGCCCATTACTATCTCGGTCGAGTGCAACTCGATGGACGGGTCTACGCTGAGGCGCTTCGGGAGCTGGAGCTGTCGGGTGTTCCGTGGCCTGCTGAACCAGGTTTTCTAATAGAAGCCGCGGAAGGATATCTGGCGCTCGGTCGCCCAGAAGAGGCACGGAAGACGCTCCATCAGTTGGCCTCACTCCCACTCCTTGATGCCCAATCCGTGCGCGTCGCTTCTCTTCTCATGGCCGTCTACGAGAATGACAGTGCCATTGGTCTTTTGAGAAATTTAAGCGACCGCCAGGCCGCTGCCTTTTCTCCCTGGGCCCAGTTCGACCTGGCGCTGACGTACCTCCTTGCGGGAAGATACCAGGAAGCAGCTGATCAGGCCCAACACGTCATTAACACCCTTCGATCGGCGGGATCGGAATCTGGCAGGATAGTCCCGTGGTGGTCTTTGGCCGGGATTGCATACGCCCGGCTCGGCCAGGGTGATCGAGCGATTGATGCCTTACACCGCGCAGCCACGCTCACCCCGGACCGGGAAGAGCACTGGCTCAATCTAACGCGTGAATTGATGGAACTGAGCCGGTACAGCCAAGCGATCTCTGCGGTTCAGGATGGCATTGCAGCTAATCCTAAGTCCTACGCTTTGCATCTGCGGCTCGGAGCGGCGGACCTCTCGGCGGGACGATACGCCGAGGCGGAGACTGTTTTTCGGAATCTCGTGGACGCCGGAGATCCGCTGCCGACGAGTTACGTCGGATTGGCTCAAGTGCTGCTCCGCATGGGTCGCGCTGAAGAGGCTGCCTCTGAGCTCTCTGCTGCACAGCAAAAGTTGGGGGCAGTATTTCTCCTCAGTTATTTTCGCGGTTTGTCCCTCAATCGCGCTGGCAAACGGTCGGAGGCAATCCCCGCATTTCAGGAAGCACTCCGGCTCAATCCGAGCAGCGCCGAAGCTCACTTAAAACTGGGAAAGACCGAGCTGACAGTGGGGCGGGTAAACGATGCGATCGTTGAACTTGAAGAAGCGCTGCATCTAAGCCCGGGCAACGTACAGGCACGGCGGCTACTCAGCGAGGCTTATCAACGGGCTGGAGACGCCAAACGGGCCGCAAAGTATGCGGACGCTTCAGCCGAGGCGCCGCCCGCCGCGGAAGGCGATCTGTTGGGTGACTTCGTACTACCGGAATGGCAAATGCCCGAGGAAAGCAAGAAAGACTAAGCCTTTGCACACAGGAACCTCGTGAATCGTCATACTCCATTCCCTCACGTATCCATCACCAGCCAGTTAGTCATTGGCTCGGCAGGGTTTCTCGCGCTGGCCGGCGCCCTGGCCCCAGCTCAGGAGCCAACAGCCCCACAGAAAGCAAAAGAGCTCTCGCCCATCGCCCAATTCATGGATATCGGCCAAAAAGCTGGGCTAACGATGACAAATGTTTTCGGCGGAGTGGACACCAAGAAATACATCATCGAGACGACCGGAACCGGCATCGCCATTTTCGATTATGACAACGACGGATGGCCCGACATCTTCATCGTGAATGGCACAACGCTGCAGGGCTTCCCCGCCGATAAGGCTCCCACGAACCATTTGTATCATAACAATCATGATGGAACTTTCACCGATGTGACTGAGAAGGCGGGACTCGTCGCGACGGGATGGGGCCAGGGAGTTTGTGTCGGAGACTACGACAACGACGGATGGGAAGATCTCTACGTCACCTATTATGGCAAGAATCGTCTTTATCACAATGACCATGGCGTTTTCACGGAGGTGGCCGAGAAAGCTGGAGTGGCCGGATCGGGAAAAGCGTGGGGTACCGGCTGTGCGTTTATTGACTTCAACCGTGACGGGCACCTGGATCTATTCGTTGCAAATTACGTGGATTTTGATCTATCAACGGCTCCTGCACCGGGCGAAGGGACCTCCTGCACGTGGAAGGGAGTGCCGGTCATGTGTGGACCGCGTGGACTGCGCGGTTCGAAAAATATCCTTTATGAAAACCGAGGTGACGGCACCTTCGGGGATGTTACCACCAAGGCCCACATTGATCGCACCAACGGGCATTTCGCGTTCAGTGTTTCCACACTGGATTTTGATGACGATGGCTGGCCGGATATGTACGTGGCCTGTGATAGCGCGCCGAGTATCCTTTATCACAATAATCGCGATGGGACTTTCACGGACGTTGCGGTTATGGCCGGTGTGGCATTTAACGAAGACGGACGCGAACAAGCTGGCATGGGAACCACAGTTGCAGATTACAACGGCGACGGGCGACTCGACATCTTCAAAACTAATTTCTCAGATGACACTCCAACTCTGTATCGCAACGACGGCGATGGAGTTTTTTCCGATGTCACGTATGCTGCAGGCTTGGGGAGGCACACGCAATATCTAGGTTGGGGCACCATGTTTTTTGACTTCGACAACGACGGCTGGCCGGATCTTGTCCTCGCTAACGGCCACGTCTATCCGGAGGTGGACAAGTATCACTTGGGGAGCACCTATAAAGAGCAGCGTCTCCTCTACCGCAACAACGGCAACGGAACCTTTAGTGATATTTCTGCGGATGCTGGTCCCGGTATCAATGCGACGTCGTCCGCGCGCGGTTTGGCTGTGGGTGATCTCTGGAACGATGGGCAACTCTGCGTGGTGATCAACAATGTGTATGCAGCGCCGAGCTTACTGGCGAACAGCGTCCATTCGGGGAACCATTGGATTGCGTTTAAGACCGTGGGTACACGTTCTAATCGTGATGGGATCGGCGCAAAAATTAGCGTGAAGAATGGCGAGAGAACACTCGTCGATGAAGTGCGTAGCGGGTCCAGCTATATTTCACAAAATGACATGCGGGCGCACTTCGGTCTTGGCACCGCAACAAAAGTGGGGCCTGTGCAGGTACGCTGGCCGAGCGGACTTGTGGAGCGTTACGACATTCTATCGGTAGATGCGATTCAGACTTTGAAGGAAGGTTCTGGGGAGATGCTCGGCACGACTCCGAAAAAGCCATGAGGTAATAGGTAGCCGGTCCTCAATATTTATTGTCTCACTGGGCCGGACGTTTCCTTTCCACCTGAACTGCCCGAAGGTTCGTCGACCTGAAGGATTTGGTCGGCGCGCACATTCTTTAGCGTCTGACGAATTCCGCTGGGCCAGCGAATTTCGATGGCTGCGGCGACGGTTTCTGTTCCCATGCCAAAATGGACCCGCTTATCGCTGGAGGAAAGATAGCTGCTCGCTGTCGTTACGGTTGCGAATTGAGCGATCTTCCCGGCCACAACTCGCACTTCTGCTCCTATGGCATCCCGGTTGCTTCTATGCCCGACGAGTTTCAAAATCAGCCAATGGTTAGGAGTTGGAGTGGCATTGTGCAGAACGTAGAGGGGGCCGTCGTTAGTCGTGACGACCGCATCGACCTGACCATCATTGTCAATATCCCCGATCGCCATGCCACGTCCCACCCAGGCTTCTCGAAAAACGCTCCCCGCCTCAGCCGAAACGTCTTCAAAGCCGTGGCCCGTGTTCCGTGCCAACAACATGGGTTCGCGGTAACGTAAGTTTGGAAAGGTCAGTTGGATCGTGTCCAAGTCGTGCCCCTGAGCAATTAGAAGGTCTTTCCATCCGTCATTGTCGTAATCGAGAAAGCGCACGCCCCATCCAGAGTGCGACATGGTCATGCGGCCGAGGCCGGAGGGATAACTCTCGTAGGTAAAAGTGCCGTCGCCGTTATTCCGATAGAGTGCATACATCTGGCTCGCAAGATCGGTAACCACCAAATCCGGGAGGCCATCGTTGTTGTAGTCCGCGAAATCGACTCCCATTCCCGCAAACGTATGGCCCTCTCCATCGACGGCCACACCCGATACCAGCGCAACCTCCTCAAACGTACCATCACCCTTGTTGTGATAGAGGAATTCAGACATGGAATCGTTGGCAACGAAGAGGTCGATGTGCCCGCCGCGGTCGTAATCCGCAATCGCAATGCCCAGGCCTTTGCCCGGCTTTGCCATGCCAATCTTTTCCGAAACTTCGGTGAAGTGACCGTTGCCATGATTGTGGTAAACCAATGGCGCGATGGGCTTGAAATAGTCAGGATGACAGTACGCGCGATAGCCTTCCTTATGTTCGCCGCACCAGATGTCGTCAAAGTCCCACTGCACGTATCGAAGAACAACCAAATCCAACAGGCCGTCATTATCCAAATCCACCCATGCAGCGCCGGTGGACCAGCCGCTCCCTCCCACACCCGCTTTGTCTGTGACATCCGTAAAGGTGCCATCACCATTGTTGTGATAGAGCTTGTTGCCTCCGTATGCCGTGACATATAGGTCTTCGTAGCCATCATTATCGTAGTCCCCCACCGCAACTCCCATTCCGTATCCGATTCCCTGAAGGCCGGCCTTTTCCGTCACATCTTCAAAAGTCCCGTCTTGCTTCTGGTGATAAAGGCGATTCCAGTACTTGGGACCCGTCTTCTGCGGGATAGTTCCCTTGGGCGTCGGGTCGGTGAGCGGGGCTCCGTTGACTACAAAAATATCCAGACGCCCGTCATTGTCGTAATCAAACAGGGCCACACCCGGTCCCATTGTTTCAATCAGGTATTTTTTTGAAGTGTGTGAGGCCATGTTCCGAAAATTAATTCCGAGTGCGGCAGTCACATCGATAAACCTAGGGGAAATCTTTTTCGCTTGTTCTTCCGCCCCGACCGAGTCGCGCTGGGCTATAACTGGAAAAACTGACGATACGACCAACGCCAAGAAGAATGGGAGTTGCCTGGGCAGGTGAAGTCTCATGTATTCCGTCGCTGTCCCTGGCGCGAGCGAACGCATGACATAGAAGGCCGAAGACATCTTACTTTACACATCTTTATCCTCAATAGAGCGGCCGTGATTGTCCCCCGGTTCTTTGTCCCAATGGGCAGTATTCGGCGAAGCAGACTGCCGCAAATAGCCCTTCAGCGTCACCAGCATGGCACATTCAGGTTCGACCAACCGGGTCCGCGCGCTGAAAACAGAAAAAATAGGGGTACAATTGCCGCGCTCTCGATTTGGGCTAGAGCTATGAATAAGAGAACTTTTATCAAGCTCTTCTCGGCGGTAATGGCAAGCCCGGCTATCTCACCTCTCTTGACCTGGGCAGCCAAGGACAAACTCAAGAACTGGGCGGGCAATCTCGAGTACAGTACCGACCGCTTGTACTCCGCCAACTCGCTGGAAGAGGTGCGGAGGTACGTAGAGAACCAGAACAAATTAAAGGTGTTGGGAACGCGCCACTGTTTCAACAACATCGCGGATAGCACGGATAGTTTTCTGACTTTGAAGTCGCTGGACAAGGTGGTTGCGTTGGAGCCAGAGGCGCGCACCGTGACGGTCGATGCAGGTGTGACATATGGTGAACTGTGTCCGCTCCTTCATAGCAAGGGCTTTGCGTTGCACAACCTTGCCTCGTTGCCTCACATTTCGATAGCTGGAGCGATCAGCACTGCAACGCATGGTTCGGGCGAAAAGAATGGCAATCTCGCGACGGCGGTGTCAGCACTTGAAATCGTCACGGCGGCCGGCGAGGTGGTTAAGCTATCCCGTCAACGAGACGGCGAAGCGTTTCTGGGCGCGGTTGTGGGGCTTGGTGCGCTGGGCGTAATCACAAAGGTCACTCTCGATATTCAGCCAACTTTCCTGATGCGCCAGTATGTGTACGAAAACATGCCGCTTGCTGAAATGAAAAATCACTTTGATGCGATCCAATCCAGCGCTTATAGCGTCAGCCTGTTTACTGACTGGCAGAACCAGCGCATCAGTGAAATCTGGCTCAAGAGCCGCGTTGAAGAGGGGCAAGCGTTTGACGCAACGCCGGAATTCTTCGGCGCGAAACGTGCTACCAAGAATCTGCACCCCATTGCTGAACTTTCCGCCGAGAACTGCACCGAGCAGATGGGCGTTCCTGGTCCTTGGTATGAACGACTGCCGCACTTTCGCATGGGCTTCACTCCAAGCGCGGGTAAAGAGTTGCAAACGGAATACTTCGTGCCGCGTCAGCATGCAGTCGAAGCAATTCTGGCAGTTGAACGACTGCGCGACCAGATCAGTCCGAACTTAATGATTTCGGAAATCCGTACGATTGCTGCTGACAACTTATGGTTGAGTCCTTGTTACGAACAGCCTTGCGTGACCATTCACTTTACATGGAAACAGGATTGGCCAGCGGTCAAGAGGCTGATGCCATTAATTGAAAAAGAATTGGCTCCATTTAAGGCCCGGCCGCACTGGGGTAAGCTGTTTACCATGCCTCCGGCGGAACTGCACTCTATCTATAAGAAATTGCCCGACTTTATCCAATTGAGCAAGAAGTACGACCCGCACGGCAAATTCCGCAATGAATACCTGAGCACGAACATCTTCAGCAGTTAATCCTTGTTTCTGGTCGGTGATGAATTTGCCGAAGACTTGTCAGCTTCCGACGATAAGACGCTAGTATTTCTCGTGTTTGCGAGAGTTTCTCCTAGAAGGTTCGATGCCTCCCCGGACGCCGAATCCGGCAGCCCTTGCCGAGGTTGTAGATGAACTTGTCGTGAGTCGAGAACCGGCCGAGGGCGAGGAGGTGGACAGAAGCGAGGTTCGAAATGTGAATGTAATTGCCCGCAGGTTCCATCGGGTGGCTGCGGGACGCCTTCAGGGTACACGTCGGCAGCGGCTTCGGTCCGGGCGCCGACGCGTCTGCTCTGGGCCAATTCGGAAATATTGCAACATTGTCCCTGGCGTGCTCACGCCCGTGCTTGCCAAGCACACCAAGAACTCGTTGACATCCTCGCGGCCGGAGTGGACGGCATGCAGCGGAACTTCGACGACTGCAACGCATTAGGGCACGGGACGATTCTCACCGCCTAACGATATTGATGACTGTGCCAAATTTTGCGCCCAGTCTCTATAACAAATCGTAGCAGGTGGGCACAGTCGGGCACGTTAGAGAATGGCCCCCAAAAAATCCGCACAGATCATCTCCAGACAGTAACCCCTCGACTTTGTTTGAGCCGAGTATCAACCAAACAGTTTCGAGCGTTTCTTTGATCACTCTTTGTTCTTCTCCCAGCTCAAGGTCTCATCAACCTTGCCCAAGACGAAGACTACCCGCCGGCGATTCAATTCCGACGTCCACGGTAGTCGCCCATTAATCCACAGCTTTAAAAGACCGTCTGCTCCGCGATGACGTCACCATATGGCGGACGTCCTGGATGTGAGGTAGAACTCGGGAAAAAACCACCCTCGCCACCTGCGAGCCCAGAATCGTTCACGTTATAATCTAGCGTTAGGCAATGAACACCGAAACTTCACCACCGATCTCCTCTGGCTTGGAATGGGCGCATCCGCTCGTCCGCGACTGGTTTGTCAGTCGCTTTGGCACACCCACGGAGCCGCAACGAGAAGGCTGGCCGTATATTCTTAGCCGGCAAACCACGTTGATTTGCGCTCCAACAGGTTCGGGGAAAACGCTGGCGGCTTTTCTGATTTGCATTGACCGCTTGGTGCGCAAGGCGCTCAGCGGAGGATTGACCGATCGCACCGAAGTTCTTTACGTGTCGCCGCTCAAGGCCCTAAGCAACGACATTCAGAAAAACCTGGAGATTCCTCTGGGTGAAATTCTGCAGCTCGCTGGACAACGCGGAATCCTTATGCCGGAAATTCGCGCCGCAGTGCGCACGGGGGACACGCTCGCGCACGAGCGCCGCGCCATGCTGGCACGTCCACCGCACATTTTGGTCACGACTCCGGAGTCCCTGTACATCCTCCTGACTGCCGCGAAAAGCCGGGAGATCCTGAGAACGGTCGAAACCGTCATCGTGGACGAAATCCACGCCGTAGCCGACGACAAACGCGG
>WNGN01002876.1_pt1 | contig 11564 bp, 10 predicted proteins | sample 5400561 | NCBI WGS metagenome assembly WNGN01 (sample SAMN13153379, study PRJNA577476) | soil metagenome | isolation source: 115 cm soil or saprolite under Garry oak tree replicate 2 | place: USA:California | collected 2016-06-15
GGCTGCCTGGACCCGGTTCTCCAGGTGGAGCTTCTCCAGGATATTCTTCAGATGGTTCTTGACGGTGTTCTCGGCGATCCCAAGGGCCGAGCCAATCTCCTTGTTCGTCGCCCCTGTCGTCAGAAGCTTCAGGACCTCCAGCTCCCTGGGGCTGAGCTGCTCTTCAGGACGGGCCTTCTCACGGTCGGCCCGGGACATACGGGCGAACTCGTCGAGAATCTTGGTGGCCGTCGACCGGGAGATTGGGGCCTCCCCCTGGAAGACCCCGCGGAGAATCCCCAGGAAGGCTTCTGGCTCGATCTTCTTCTCGAGGTACCCGTGCGCTCCCGCCTTGATGGCATCGAAGAGGTCCTTGTCCTCCTGCGAGACGGTGAGCATGACGATCTTCACATAGGGGAGGACCTGCTTGATCCGACGGGTGGCCTCCACGCCGGACATCCGCGGCATGTAGATGTCCATGAGGATGAGGTCCGGCATCAGCTCCTTGGCCTTCTCCAACGCCTCGTCGCCGTTGTGCGCCTCTCCCACCACCTCAAAGTCCGGTCGCCCACGCAGGAGTCCGGCCACCCCGGAGCGGAACAACGCATGGTCATCGACCAGGAGGACCCTTATCGGTTCCATGAGGCGACTTCCTGTCCGTCGATCGGGAGTTTGACGATGAGCGATGTCCCCTTTCCCTGCTGAGACTCCACCGCCGATGTCCCGCCCGCTAGTTCGGCTCTCTCGCGCATGCTTTGAAGGCCGAAGGAGGCCCGGGAGAGTCGCGCCGCGTCCCGTGAATCGAAGCCCCGACCATCGTCTTGGACGGTGATCTTGGCCTTATCCCCCTCCCTATCAAACGTGACCCACGCCCGCTTCGCGTGGGCATGTTTCCGGATATTGGCCAGGGCCTCCTGGATGATCCTGATGAGCTGGACCTCCGCGTGGGCGGAGAGTTTCGTCGTCGCCTCATCGGCGACTTTCAGCTCGACCGAGATCCCCGTCTGCTGGCTGAACTCGTGAAGGTACTCGGTGAGCGTGGGGATCAGCCCGAGGTCCCGAGAGACCATCATTTTCAGGCCGAAGATGGCCTGGCGTACCTCCCCGTATGCCGCCGCCGCGACCCTCTTGACCCCGCGGAGCTCTTCCGCGAGGAGCGAGGCAGGCTCGGAGGGAGCGCCCATCTCCAGTTGTCCAATCTTGATGTAGAGGTAGCCTAGCTGCTGCGCCAGGCCGTCGTGCATCTCCCTGGCAATGCGCTCTCGCTCCTCCAGCATGGTCAGTTCCTTCAAGGCACCCTGCTGTCGCTTTATAGTCCTCCAGCCACCCCAGACGATCGAGACCGAGCCGGCGTAGAGAATCACAAAGCCCAGACCGATCGACAGGAAAAGCCAACGGCACAGGTCATCGATCCGTTGTGCCGTCGGGGCGTAGTGCTGGTAGATCTCCAAGGCGCCCTTCGGCTCTGCCGTGCCCGGGAAGATGATGGGCGTGTAGACCTCCAGCAGTGCGCCCAGGTGTCTCTCGAGAACGTGCTCTGGGTCTTGAGGGCGGTTGACATTCGTCGCGTTCTGGCGGCGCAGCGCCTTGAGGAGGCCTTCGTTCTCGGGAAACTTGAGGCCCACTCCGGCAGGATCGTCCGAGTAGATGACCGTGCCGTCCGCCGCCCAAAGCTTCACCCGGGCGGTGCGGTCGGAGACCAGAGACCGCTGCACAAACTCGTGGAACCTCTGGTACCGCGCGCCGGTCATCGGCACTTCAAGGTCACTCGGGGTGATTGCCGTAAGGACGCGGCCCGACGCATGACCGACAGCCTCGGCAACCAGGGCATCCAGAGCGTCTGACCGGATTTTGTCAGCCAGGGCGATCGCCAGGACCACTGCGACGAGGGCCATCACCACGAAACTGACGGCCGAGAACCGAAATAGCAGGTTTTCTCTCAAGCGCCTCATTGTTGTCGCCGCTCAGGTCTCCGACGTGCCGACGGAGGGTTCGACTCGTTGGTTCCCCCCCGCGGCCGACTCTCAGGCCGAGACAGGCGACCAGGTGAATTCCTGTGTCGCCGTCTCGTGGGCGATTACGTTAGCATGCCGGCTCGCCCTGTCAATGCAGGCGGGGAAGCAGTGGCGACACGGCGGATTGTCTTTGCCGGCGGCCGGCGGTAGCATCCCCGCAGCACAGACGCCGCAGGGCAAACGCGAGACCAAGAGGGAACCGATGCCGAAGCACTCGGTCCTGGTCGTGGGCGCCGGAATCGCCGGGATGCGGGCGGCCCTGGCCGCCAGCGAACGGGGCAGCGATGTCGCGCTGATTTCCAAAGTCCATCCGCTGCGGACCCACGGAGGGACCAGTCAAGGGGGGATCAACGCGGCGCTACACGCCGAGGACCGCGCGGATCTCCACGCGATGGACACCGTCAAGGGCGGTGACTACCTGGGTGACCAGGACGTCGTCGAGCTTCTGACCGGGGCGGCGCCTCGCGCAGTGATCGCGCTGGACCATTGGGGGGTCCCGTTCAACCGGGACGCGCACGGCCGTCTCGATGCCAGACGCCTGTGCGGAGCCACTCGCCCGCGTGCGTGCTTCGTCGACGACATGACGGGCCATGCGACCCTTCAAGTGCTCTACGAGCAAGTCCTGAAGGCGGGCATTCGCGCCTACGAGGAGTGGGTGGTGACGCGACTGCTCCTCGACGACGGGGCGTGTGTCGGCGTCGTCGCGATCGAGCTCGCCTCGGGCGCGGTCGAAGCCTTTGCCGCGAACGCCGTGGTGCTCGCCACCGGCGGCTGCGCCCGCGTCTACGAGCCCACGGGCGCGGCCTATGGAGTCGCCGGAGATGGCGTGGCGCTCGTATACCGAGCGGGCGCCCCCCTGATGGACATGGAGATGGTCCAGTTTCATCCGCTCGGGATCCGGGGAAGCGGGATGATCCTGACGGAGGCGCTCCTGGGGCTGGGAGGGCACCTGGTCAACGGCGGCGGGGAGCGATTCACGCTGAAGTATGCACCGACCCTCGGCGAGCGAGCGCCGCGCGACATCGTGGCGCGAGCCGCGGAAGAAGAAATCGTGAGCGGACGTGCCGAGTTCGTCGCCCTCGATCTCCGGCACCTCAAAGGCGACGAGGTGAAGCGCCAGCTTCCGTTGACCAGTCACATCGTCAAGACGCAGGCCGGAGTCGATCCCGCCAAGGAAACGGTTCCGGTGCGGCCGGTGGCGCACCGCACGATGGGCGGAATCCACGTCAGTCGGGACGGAGCCACGGGCGTGACGGGGCTCTACGCGACGGGAGGATGCGCCGCCACGGGCGTCCACGGCGCCAACGCTCTCGGGGGTAACTGGCTCCTGGAAGCCCTGGTCTTCGGCGAGCGAGCCGGTCTGGCGGCGGCGCAGCAGGGGCCGGGATCCGCGAGGGCGGTCGACGCGCAGCTGGAGGACGAGCGACGCCGAATCGCCGAAATCGTGGACCGATCGACGGGTCCGGAGAGGGCGGGAGCCATTCGCAGCGAGTTGGGGCGCCTGATGCGGCGGCACGTCGGTCCCTTGCGGGACGCGTCCGGCCTTCAGGAGGCCGCGAACGAGATCCACGACCTCGGCGCGCGCCACCGACGGGCCGGGATCACGAACAAGGGGCGGCGCTACAACTACGAGCTGATAGCGTTCCTGGAGCTGGAGTCACTCCTGACCGTCGGCGGAGTCATTGCGGCCGCCGCCGGATTCAGAGAGGAGAGCCGCGGCGCTCACTTGCGCCAGGATCGTCCGGCGCGGGATGACGCCCGGTGGCTCGTGCATACCGTGGCGTCCTTTCGACCCGACGGACCCGCGATGACCTCCAAGCCGGTCGTCATCACCGGATGGAAGCCGGAAGGGAGACGGTACTGATGCAAGCGACACTCAAGGTCTACCGACACGATCCCGACGCGGGCGGGAAGCCGACCTTCCAGCCGTACCCGCTCGAGCTCCCCGAGGACGCGACGGTCCTGGACGGCCTCGTCAAGATCCGAGAGGAGCTCGACGGGACGCTCGCCTTCCGCGCTTCCTGCAACCGAGGGTTCTGCGGCGAGTGCACCCTGAGGATCAACCGGGGTGGGCGGCTCGCGTGCATGACGCGTGTCGCCTCCGCCCGGACGAAGGAGGGCGAGGTCACGGTCGAGCCGATCCGCAACGTGCGCGTCCTCAAGGACCTCGTCTATGACGTGGACCAGCTGCTCTGGCAGAAGATCAAGGCGGTGGAACCGTGGCTCCAGCCGACCGTCTCCCAGCCCGAGCGCGAGCACGTCCTCTCGGACGAGCAGCTTCGACCCGTCCGAAACGCGATGAGGTGCTACTACTGCGGGCTCTGTGACGAAGGGTGTAGCGTGATCCCGTTCGACAACACGTTCCTGGGCCCGGCCGCGCTCACCAAGGCGTACCGCTTCGTGTCCGATCCCCGCGATGGCGCGCGGGCGCATCGCTTGCGGGCGATCGGCGAGCCGAGAGGCATGTGGGACTGCGTGCACTGCTTCGAGGCGGACGAGCACTGTCCTCGGGGAATCGACCCGACCCACCGCATCGTGGATCTCCGCGATGCGGCGGTCGGCATGGGAATCAAGTCGGGCACCAGGAATCCCCAAGTCGCCCGGCACTACGACAGCTTCGCCGCCTCGGTCAAGACGAGCGGATGGCTCGATGAGGGACGGTTGGCGCTGGAGACCTGGGGGGTGCGGCGGATCTTCGACCTCCTACCGGTCGCCTGGCGGGCGCTCCGGCGGGGGAAGCTGCCGACTCCCTACCGCCATCCCAAGCGGCCGGGCGCCGAGCGGATCAGCCGGATCTTCGAGAAGGTCGAGAGGAGATCGCCATGAGCTACGCCTTCTACCCCGGCTGTGTATCGCGGGGCGGCTGCCCCGAGCTCTATCCATCCGCCGTCACGGTGGCGGCGCGGCTGGGCCTCGAGCTCGAGGAGCTGACCGACGTGGGGTGCAACGGCGCCGGCGTGCTCAGCCGCGAGGTCTCGGACCCCATCAACGCGCGGACGTTCGCCAAGGCCGAGCAGCGAGGACTGTCGACGGTGATGACGATCTGCAGCACGTGCACCGGGGTGATGGGCCAGGCCAACATCAAATTGCGGGAGGACCCCGCGTATCGCGAGCGGATCAATCGGGAGTTCCTGGCCGACGAGGGCCTCGAGTACCGCGGGACGGTCACGGTGAAGCATCTCCTCTGGATCCTTCATGAGGAACACGGGCTGGAACGGCTCAAAGCGGCGGTCAGGCGCCCGCTTCGGGGCTTGAAGGTCGCGCCGTTCTACGGCTGCTACATCCGCCGGCCCGACGCGATCATCGAGGGCAAGCCGCAACGGAAGCAATATCTAGAACGGGTCATCGAGGCGGTGGGCGCCGAGGTCGTGGATTTCGGCGGCAAGGGGAAGTGCTGCGGGTTCCCGATCCTCACGGCGAACGAGACGAACTCGATGGCGATGGTGGCCGCGCATACCGGCGAGGCGAAGGGCAAGGGCGCCGACTGTATGGTCACGCCGTGTCCACTCTGCCATCTCAACCTCGACGGCGGCCAGCCCAAGGCCGAAGCCCAGAAGGGAGCGCCGATCGGCTTGCCGATCCTGCACCTGCCTCAGCTCATCGGATTAGGTCTCGGCTTCAATCCTGACGAGCTCCAGCTGAAGCGGCACATCGTGCCGACGCGGACCGTGGCGGAGAAGGTGCAGCTCCTGACCTGAGCAATGGACGACTCAGTTCGGTTGCGTCTCGCGGGATTTCCTCGGGAACGCACCTGGCTGCTCCCGGCCCTGCTGGCAGCCCAGGAGACCGAGGGCTGGCTGAGTTCAGAGGCGCTGACCGCCGTCGCCGAGCACGTTCGAGTTCCCCCGAGCGAGACGTGCGCGATCGCGACCGACTACGCGACGTTCCGCCGTGTCAAGCCAGGGCGCCACCTGGTCCGGGTCTGCGCCGGTCTGAGTTGCCGTCTGGCCGGCGCCGCGGATCATCTTCGTGCCCTCGAGGACCGCCTGGGTATCGCGCGTGGAAGCACGACGCCTGACGGACGGGTCACGCTCGAGGAAGCCGAGTGCCTCTCGGTGTGCTCGCTGGCCCCAGTCCTCGAAGTCGACGGTGCCTCTCATGGCCGGGTGACCTCGGCCGCAGTCGAGCGTCTGCCGATGTGGTTTCGCACCCGGCGCCCGTGGCAGGGGGATGTCGAAGCCTCCGAGCTCCCCCAGATTCGAGCCCTCGGCCGGACCGCGCAGGAGCGTCTGGCCTATCTCCGCTCCCACGCGGAGGCCCGAATCCGTCAGCGGCCCGAATTCCGATTCCTGGTTCAGGGCGGCTCGTGCGGCGAGGCGCTGGGCGCCGGGGAGATGCTGAAGGCGCTTCGGCTGCTGGTGGCCATGCGAGGGCTCGACGCAGAAGTTCTCGACGGGGCCTGCCATGGGATGTGCTCGGCGGGAATCGTTGTCGAGGTCCAGCGCGCCGGCTGGCCCCGGCTGACCTTCACACATCTGACGAAGGACGTCGTTCCCGACTTGCTTTCTGCACTGGTGGGCAGCGCGCCGCCGCTGACGCGCTTCACGGGAGTGGCCTGGAACGACGAGGGTTGGCGAGGCCTTCCTCCGGCGTCTCGCCACCCGTTCTTCGCGGGGCAGCGTCGATTGATCATGGAGCGATGCGGTCACCTCCATCCCGACAGCCTCGATGACGCCCTCGTCGGCGGCGGCTACTCCGCACTGGCGAATGTCCTGGACCGTCAGACCCCAGAGGATGTCCTCGAGGAGGTGAAAGCGTCCGGACGCGCCGGCGCCGCGGAGTGGGAGGTCTGCCGGAACGCGTCGGACGCTCCGAGATACTTCGTGGTGAACGGAGAAGAGGGGGCGCCCGGCCTCTTCGCGGATCGCCACCTCATGGAGGGCGACCCGCACCGTGTCCTCGAGGGGCTACTGATCGCTGCCTATGCGGCCGGAACCAACCGGGGCATTATCCACATCAACGGAGCCGCGCGTCTTCCGTTTCAGCGAATGGCTCGGGCCTGCGCCAAGGCTCGAGTAGTGGGCCTTATCGGTGATCGGATTCTCGGCTCGGCGTTTTCCTTCCATGTGGAGATCCGGCGGGGGGTTCGCGGGTTTGTCCGGGGAGAGGAGCGGGCCCTTCTCCCATCGATCGAGGGCCAGCGCGCGTCGCCGAGGACGCGACCTCTGCGTCCTCACGAATCGGGGCTCTGGGGGAAGCCGACCGTGGTCAGCAACGTCGAGACTCTCGCCGCGGTTCCTCCGCTGATCGCCGCGGGCTGTGGTGGGCATGCCCGTGAGCGTCAGAGCGCGACCAGGCTCTTCGGTGTGTCGGGTCCGGTAAACTGTCCGGGGATCGTGGAGGTCCCGAGCGGCGTCACGCTCCGCGAGCTTGTCTTCGACGTGGCGGCGGGGCTTCGAGACCGGCGCAGTCTCAAAGGCGTGCGGGTGGCGGGACCGTCGGGCGTCGTGCTGGGCCCTGACTCGCTCGACATCTCGCTGGAGTCCCTGGACGCCCTCTCGGCGGGCGCCCGTGGCGTCATCCCGATCCCCGAAGGTGACTCGGCGGTCGAGATCGAAGGGGCGCTGCGCGCAACGGTCTGACGCCCGAGAGCGACTGCCGTCCCGGCGGTGGGGTAACCGGAGAATGTCGGGATCGATGGGCCTTGAGTCGATGTTCATAGATCGCTATAATATGTACATCACCAGGGTCGAGGGAGGGGTGTATGGCGACGATAACGTTGCGACACAAGCACGTGCAGCTCGACCAGCGAAAGCTGGATCGCGCGCGTCGGGTACTCGGAGCGCGGACGGAGACGGAGACGCTCGACCGCGCGCTCGCCCTCGTGGTGACCGAGGCCGACATCGATCGGGCGCTCCGGGCCGCGCGCGGGAAAGGCAAGCTCAGGCGCGTCTTCTGAGGTGCGCCGCGTCGTCATCGACACGAACCTCTACATCGGTTGGCTGAACTCGGGGCGGCACGAAGCGGTGCTGTTCCAGCGGGAAGCGGTCAAGTATCTCAGCGCGGTCGTCATGCTGGAACTCTACGCCGGAGCGTTTTCGCCTCGCGATCGAAAGCTCGTTCGCGGGGTGGTGGCGGCGTTTGATCGGGCGGATCGCATCCTGATCCCGTCCGCCACTGTCTGGGAGGACGCGGGGCATGTGCTGCGAGCGCTCCAGGAATTGCGCGGATACCGCGTCGCGGGTTCCCGCTCGCTGGTGAATGATGTCTTGATCGCTCTCTCCGCGCGTGCGATCGGCGCCACCGTGGTGACGAGCAACGCAAGAGATTTCGCCGCGATTCGGGAGATTCGGCCGTTCGAGCTGACCGTCGTGGCGACGACCGCGGCACCACCACCGTGACAGCCGAGATCGCCTAAGGCGGGTTGTCTAGCCCGCGAGCCTTCCTACGACCACCGTTGCGCCTCGGAGCGATAACGCTCCGGGATGCTGTTCAGGCGATCGGTCAAGTGCGCCACGCCCTGCTCGTCGGTCCAGCGGTAGAGTTTGACCGAGGACTCGGACGATCGCGACTGCACAGGCGGCACCGTGCGCGGTCCGCCCGGCGCTGTGGACGGCGGAGCAGGAGGGACAGTCGGTGGCGCCTCGGAGGGTGGAGCTGGCGGTGGCTTCGGAATCCAGACCCACGCGTACGGGGTCGTGACGCCATCTCCGCGGAGTTGATACCACCCGGTCGGATACTCGATGACCGTTGGTGTCGGCAACGGGGACGGTGTCGGCAACGGGGACGGGGCCACGCTCACGGAGGGCGGCGGCTGGGCATAGACGACGGGCGGCGAGGACTCGATGGCAGGAGGCGCGGAGGCGACGATAGGGAAGAAGGGGCTGGACACGATCACCCCTGTCCCGAACCTCGGGAAGAAGTGATGCGGGAAGAAGCGATGCGGGGAGGTAACGGTGACGGACACGCCCCCTGTCCTCGCCACAAAGATTCTCGGCGTTGTACGAACGACCACGGTGCTGGGCGAAGCAATGACGACGCTGCTACGGGGGGCGATAACGACTACGCCACCCCGGCCTCCAGCCAACGCCGAGCTCGGCATGAGGATGAGCCCCACCGCCGCGAGGACGAGGAGAGGACGAGCGGGCTTCATGGCGTCCTCTTACCGCCGAGGGGCGGCGGTGTCAAGCCGCGTCGCCGTCCTCGACCTCCCGAAGCTCGTGGCCGAGCGCCGTTGCGGGAGTGATCAGCTCCGGCTGCCCGGCTTGATCGCCGCGCTGCCGGTCTTGCAGAGCGGGCACTCTTCGGGCGCCCAGGTGGTGGCCTGGACGGTGGCCAGCGCCACGCGCTTCTGCGCGAACCGCACGGCGCCGCCCGAGCGATCGATCAGCGCGCCGATGCCCACGACCACGCCGCCTGCCTTCTCCGCGCACTCCACTACCTCGCGCGTGGAGCCGCCGGTGGTGATGACGTCCTCGACGACCAGGCAGCGCTCGCCCGCCGAGAGGGTGAAGCTGCGGCGCAGCGTCATCGCACCGGTCTCGCGCTCCGTGAAGAGCGCGCGGACGCCGAGCGCGCGCGCCACCTCGTGGGCCACCAGGATGCCGCCGATCGCGGGGGCCAGCACCGTCGCCGCGCCCGCGTCACGGAAGGGCGCGGCCAGGGCCGCGCCGAGCGCGGCGGCGTGCTCCGGGTACTGGAGCACGAGCGCCGACTGGAGGTAGACGTCCGAGTGAAGGCCGGAGGTCAACCGGAAGTGGCCGTGCATGAGCGCGCCGGTCTTCTCGTAGAGCTTGAGCGTCTGCTTTTCGGTCACTCGAGCTCCTTCAGGATCGCGGCGGCCGCGGCGGCGGGGTCGGGCGCTGCGGTGATCGGGCGGCCCACGACGATGTAGTCGGCGCCCGCGGCCCGCGCCTGCCGGGGCGTCGCGACGCGCGCCTGGTCGTCGGCGCGGGGCCCGGCGGAGTCCTGAGGCGGGCGTGCGCCCTCTTCGGGCGAAGAAATCCGGATGCCGGGCGTGACGATCACCCACTCCGGGCCCAGCGCGACCCTGAGCGTGCGGATCTCGCGGGGTGACGCCACGCAGCCGTCGAGCCCGGCCTCGCGGGCGCGGTCGGCCAGGTGGAGCACGTGCGCGTCGACGCTCGAGGTCACGCCGACCTCTCGCTGGAGCGCCCGCCGGTCGAGGCTCGTCAGTACGGTCACGCCGAGGACGAGCGGCCGAGGGACGGCGAAGTCCTGCGCGGCCTTCGTCGCAGCCTCTGCTGCGGCGCGCATCATCGCGACGCCCCCGCTCGCGTGGACGTCGAGCATGAGGACGCCGAGGCGCGTGGCCTCGCGCACCGCGCCCGCGACCGTGTTCGGGATGTCGTGGAACTTGAGGTCGAGGAACACGCGGAAGCCGCGCTTGCGGGCCGTCTCGACGGCGGTGGGCCCGGCGGCCGTGAAGAGCTCGGAGCCGATCTTGCAGCCGGTGACGATGCCGTCGAGGCGGCCGAGCAGCGCCTCGGCGTCGCGGAGGCTCTCGACGTCGAGGGCGACGAGGAGCCGGTCAGGCGCCGCCACCGTGATACTCCTGGAGGCTCTGGACCTGCTGCTCGCCCTTGAGCAGGGCCTCGATGGCGCCGATCGCGGTCTGGGCGCCGTCCACCGTCAGGTAGTAGGGGACGTTCTGCATGACGGCGGTGCGGCGGATGAGGTACGAGTCCTGCCGGGCGCGCCCGTCCTCGGGCGTGTTGAAGAGGAGCGCGATCTCGCCGCGCTTCATCAGGTCGATGACGTTCAGCCCGTAGCCCTCGGCGACCTTGTGGACCAGTTCCACCGCCATGCCGTGGCGCTCGAGGACGCGCGCCGTGCCGGCGGTCGCGACGAGCGAGAAGCCCATCTCGGCGAGGCGCTTGGCGAGCGTCATCACCACGCGCTTGTCGCGGTTCTTCACCGAGATGAACACCTTGCCCGAGGTGGGCAACGCCGAGCCCGCGGCGATCTGTGACTTGAGGTACGCCTTGCGGAAGTCGCGGTCGATCCCCATGACCTCGCCGGTGGACTTCATCTCCGGTCCGAGGACCGCGTCCACCCCGGGGAACTTTACGAACGGGAAGACCGACTCCTTGACGGCGATGTGCGTGAGCTCGCGGTCGTCGTGCGCGACATACGGCTCGAGCGAGTGGCCGAGGATGGCGCGCGTCGCGATCTTCGCGAGCGGCAGCCCGATCGCCTTGGAGACGAAGGGCACGGTGCGTGAGGCGCGCGGGTTCACCTCGAGGACGTAGACCGTCTCGTTGCGGATCGCGAACTGCACGTTGATGAGGCCGACGACTCCGAGCGCCTTCGCCAGCGCTTTCGTCTGCTCGCGCAGCGTTTCGATCTGGTCCTCGCCGAGCGAGTAGGGGGGAAGCGCGCACGCCGCGTCGCCCGAGTGGACGCCGGCCTTCTCGATGTGCTCCATCACGCCCCCGACGATGACGCGCTCGGCGTCCGCGACCGCGTCGACGTCGATCTCGATCGCGTCCTCGAGGAATTTGTCGATCAGGACGGGGTGCGCGGGGGAGACCTGCACGGCTTCGCGCATGTACTCGCGGAGATCCTCGGCGTCGTAGACGATGCGCATCGCCCGGCCGCCGAGCACGT
>WNGN01002879.1_pt1 | contig 11559 bp, 10 predicted proteins | sample 5400561 | NCBI WGS metagenome assembly WNGN01 (sample SAMN13153379, study PRJNA577476) | soil metagenome | isolation source: 115 cm soil or saprolite under Garry oak tree replicate 2 | place: USA:California | collected 2016-06-15
TGAAAAAAATCGCCTTTCTGGCCGATTACCTTCGCACGCTCAGCGAAGACAACCTCCGCGCCGCCGCTGTTTTCTTCACTGGCCGTCCGTTTGCCCTGACCGATGCGCGGACGCTCAATGTAGGCTGGTCCGCACTCGTCAACGCCGTGCAGGACCTCTCCGGCGCTTCCGATGAAAATATTCACCAGATCTACCTCGATCGCGGCGATCTCGGTGAGATGGCCGAACGTTTGTTACCCTCTCCCTCTGAGAGAGGGCGCGAAGCGCGAGCCCGTCAGGGCGAAGCCTCAGGAAAAGGTGAGGGTCCCAATCCCGCCGCCATTCAGTCCAAATTCTCCGACCTCGTCAAACTCTCGGGCGCTTCCAACAAAATGCCTGCGGTGCTCGATCTTCTCCGCTCCCTTGCTCCCGTCGAAGTGAAATACGTCATCAAAATCATCACCGGCGACCTCCGCATCGGTCTCAAAGAGAACACGGTCGAGGAAGCCATCGCGCGCGCCTTTGATCGCCCGATCGATGCGGTGCGGCGCGCCAATATGGTTCTTGGCGACATTGGCGAGACCGCGGTACTGGCCAAACGGGGCGAGCTCGACAAAATTGCTCTTGGGCTTTTCCGGCCGGTGAAATTCATGCTCGCAACTCCGGCCGATACGGAAGACGAGATCTTCGCCACATTCCACGGCGCGTTCTATGTGGAAGACAAATACGACGGCATCCGGGGTCAGCTCCACCTGAGCGACGACCGCGCAGCTCTGTATTCGCGGACCCTGGATGACGTGTCTCACCAATTCCCGGAGATTGTCAAAGCCGCTCCGGCTCTCCATCGAGCGTCGCTCATCGTCGACGGCGAGGTCGTGGCCTTTAAAGACGATCAGGTTCTGCCGTTTGCGGTGCTTCAAAAACGCCTGGGCCGCAAGCAGCCTCCTGTGTCGCTGATTCGGGAGATTCCCGTTTCATTGATGCTTTTCGACATCCTGACGTTGGATGGCCGCAATCTGATGGACGAGCCGCTCCTGGAACGAAAGACCGTTATCGAAAAAATCGAATGGCCACCCCCGCTCCGCATTGCGCCGTTTCTACTTCTTGAAGGACGCACCGAACTGGAGCCCTTCTTTCAACAGGCAGTCCTCCGCCGTAACGAAGGCCTGATGTTGAAGGACGCGGGTTCTCTGTACCTACCCGGCAAGCGGGGCATGAGTTGGTTGAAATGGAAGAAGGCGCTCGCAACCCTCGACGTTGTTGTCACGGGCGTGGAATTTGGGCACGGCCGGCGCCGAGATGTGCTTTCCGATTACACGTTCGCGGTCCACCACGACGGGAGGTTGCTGAATATCGGCAAAGCCTACTCCGGCTTGACGGATCGCGAGATCGAGGATATGACCGAGTTTTTCAAGCAGCACACCGTCCAGGATTACGGCCGCTTCCGCGTCGTGGAACCCAACGTCATTCTCGAGGTCGCCTTTAATGGGATTCAAAAAAGCGACCGCCATGACAGCGGCTACGCATTGCGCTTTCCTCGGATCGTCCGGATCCGCTGCGATAAGACGCTTTCCGAAATCGACACGCTTGAAACCGTCGAAAAACTCTATAACCGGCATCTGGGAAATTCGGGGTCAGACGGGTGAATTCCCTATTTTCGATTCAAGCACAGTCTGAAAGGAAAATAGGGAATTCACCCGTCTGACCCCGAATTTCCCGCCGCGCGTGCTACTATCTTTTGTTACACGGTGGGCGTTGACACTCGTTCTATCGATGTGGTTGAATCCACGTCTTTGCGTGAGAGCGTCCTGTCGAAACGGATAGTCCTTCCGAGAGTTTAGATGGCAGACGAACAGAAAGACAGCCAGCAGCCTGAAAAACCGGCTGAACAACCGAAGCCTGCGGCACCCGCTGGAGAAGGCAAGGCCGCCGTCCCCAAACCGCCGCCGCCCCCGCCGGGTGCGAAGCCGGCAGCCCCGGCCGCTTCCCCGAAGCCGAAAGGTCCGCAGCAGGAGCCATGGTCGAGCCCGTTAGTGGATGCGATCAAAGAGAAGTTTGGCGGCGAATTTATAAAGTCCTATAGTTTCCTGGGTCAGAATCAAATCGAGGTGAAGAAGGATCGGATCGCGGAGATCATGACGTTCCTACGCGACAACGATATTGTTCCTTTCAACTACCTCGTGGATGAGACTGCGGTTCACTGGCCAAAAACGGAAGAATTCGAAATCGTCTACATCCTTTATTCTCACACGAAGAATGAGCGCGTTCGCGTGAAGGCGCGAATCAAGGAATGGGAACCGATCGAAAGCGTGTCGGGCGTCTGGACTACGGCCGACTGGCTGGAGCGCGAGGTCTTCGACATGTTCGGCGTCCAATACCTGAATCATCCGAACCTGAAGCGGATCTTGCTTCCCGAGGATTGGGTGGGTTATCCGCTACGCAAGGATTACAACATCCGGCTTCAGGACGTCGAGTGGGTTCGAAAGCATCTGGGCATTGATTCGGGGCAGAAGTATTACGTTGGTGAAGCACGGCACGAGGAGGACGCGGGCTACGTCACGCCTAGCGACTGAAAATAGTTATGGAACTTTATGTCGACGAAGGAAGAACAAACATTATTTGATGCAAGCGAAATAACCGTCAGCATGGGTCCCCAGCACCCGTCTACACATGGCGTGCTTCAAGTGAAACTGAAGCTCGATGGTGAACGGGTCATTGATGCCGAGTGTGTCATCGGGTACTTGCACCGGGGCGTGGAAAAGCTCGGGGAAGCCCAGACGTACGGCCAATTCGTTCCCACTCTCGACCGCATGGATTACATCGCAGCGGTTTCCAATTGCCTGGGCTATTGCGAAGCCGTAGAGAAACTGCTGAACGTCACGGCGCCGCCTCGCGCACAGTACATTCGCGTGATCATGACAGAGCTGAATCGCATTACGAGTCATCTGCTTTGGCTCGGCACTCATGCCATTGATCTCGGAGCAGTCACGGTGTTCCTCTATTGCTTCCGCGAGCGGGAGGAAATCCTGAAGATTTTCGAGAACTACTGCGGAGCGCGGCTCACGACGCACATGTTTCGCATCGGCGGCACGCAATATGAGATCTACGACGGATTTCAAGATCAGGTGCGGGTTTTCTTCAAAGGCTTTCCCAAGAAGGTAGACGAGTACGAGACGCTGCTCACGGAAAACCGCATATGGATCGGCCGTACGCGAGGCGTTGGAGTCATCTCGGCGAAGGACGCAATTGATATGGGCCTGACTGGACCTTCGCTCCGCGGCTCGGGTGTCGAATGGGATATTCGCAAAGCGAAACCCTACGCCGCGTATTCGGATTTCGAATTCGATATTCCGGTCGGCGAGCAGGGCGACACCTACGACCGATATATGGTCCGGCTCGAGGAGATGCGGCAATCGGCTCGAATCGTCAGTCAGGCGGTGGAAAAAATTCCTGACGGACCGCTGATGGCGAAGATGTCGAAAATCATCAAGCCGCCGATCGGCGACATCTATCATTCCATTGAATCGCCCAAGGGCGAACTGGGGTACTACATCGTGAGCGACGGCAGCACCCAGGCATATCGGGCGCGTGTGCGGCCGCCGTCATTTGTGAATCTGCAGTCGCTGAAAAGGATGGTGGCCGGGCATATGGTTGCAGATGTCGTCGCGATCATTGGCACCCTCGATATCGTGCTGGGTGAGATAGACAGATAATGGACTTTGCCATCGATTACATCCTCATTCCGTTCATCAAGATATTCATCGTCTTTAACGTTGTCGCTGGTGTTGTTGCGCTGCTGACCTTAGCAGAGCGAAAGGTGGCAGCCTGGATTCAGGTCCGGCTTGGTCCGATGCGGGTTGGTCCCTACGGCATCTTGCAGCCGCTTGCCGATGGCCTGAAGCTCATGTTGAAGGAGGACATCGTTCCGGCCGGAGCCGATAAATGGATCTTTACGTTAGCGCCGGTCATTTCGCTGGTTCCGGCGTTCATCGTATTCGCCGTCATTCCGTTCGGACCGGCCGACGGCTTCACCATCCTGGGTCACAAGATCAGCTACTTCATCACTGACCTGAATATCGGCGTTTTGTACGTGCTCTCGATATCTTCGGTCGGCATCATCGGAATCATCCTCGGAGGGTGGGCCTCGAACAGCAAATATCCTCTGCTGGGAGCCTTGCGATCGGCGGCACAGATGGTGAGCTACGAAGTGGCGCTCGGCTTTTCGATCATCGGTGTTTTGATCCTGGCCGGCAGTTTGAGTTTGGTGAAGATCGTTGAGGCCCAGAAAGCTGCGGGTTTTTGGTACGTATTTCTGCAGCCCGTAGGCTTCATTCTGTTCTTTGCATGCGGGATTGCGGAAACAAACCGCGCGCCTTTCGACTTACCGGAGGCCGAATCGGAATTGGTCGCCGGTTTTCATACCGAATACAGCGGATTCCGGTTTTCGCTATATTTCCTGGCCGAATACGCCAGTATGATCGTGGTGTCGTGCATGGCCGTGACGCTGTTTTGGGGAGGCTGGCTGCGGCCCTTTCCGAATGTGCATGCGTTCGACTTCCTGGATGCGTTTCCGCTCGCTCCTCTGGTCTGGTTTGCCGCTAAAGTGGTCGTTTTTATTTATGCGTATCTGTGGTTCCGCTGGACCTGGCCTCGATATCGGTATGACCAGTTAATGAGAGTGGGCTGGCAATGGCTTCTGCCCTTGGCCATGGCCAACGTCATCGTCACGGCGGTGCTGGTACTATTGTTGAAGGGGTGATCCGATGAAAGTCCGACGGCCGAATTTAACTCTTCTTAAAAAGATCTTTTTGGTCGACCTGATCCGAGGGTTGTTCCTGACGTTTTCGTATCAGCGCCCTTCCTTGAATTACACCGAGCAATATCCCAAGGTGCGGCCGAAGGTCGCCGAGCGATTCCGTGGCGCCCCGCAATTGAACAATGATCCAGAAACGGGTGAGACGCTTTGTATCGCGTGCAATCTTTGCGCTCTGGCTTGCCCGGAACATTGCATCGAAGTCGGCTGGGAGCGGGATGCGCAAGGGAAGAAGGCGTTGACGACCTATACGTTCGATATTTCCCGTTGCATGTTTTGCGGGCTCTGCGAAGATGCTTGTCCGACCCCGGCACTTGAGCTGACGCAGGATTTCGAACTGAGCCTGTATGATCGGCGCGATATGAAATGGGACCGGCAGAAGCTCGAGGAAGGTAATCAGCCAGTCGTGTACACGAAATAACTCATGTTGGAGCTCATTCTCTTTTATACGTTCGGAACGATCGCGGTTGTTTCGGCGATTCTGGTTATCACGCGTCATAATGTGGTTCACAGCGCTGCTTTTCTCGGCGCGACGCTGTTCGCCGTCGCCGGAATTTTTCTGACTTTGCGCGCCGAATTTCTTGCCGGTGTGCAAGTCATTGTGTATGTCGGCGGCATTCTGGTCTTGTTCGTTTTTGTGATTATGTTGATTGCGGTTGAGCGGTCGGTTCACGAGCGGCAATACAACAGGCAGCGGACGATTGCGCTGATTACTTCGGCCATTCTCATCGTGGAGATCGCGTATGGTCTGTATCGGGGAAGGGATTCCTTGATTCTGCCGCCCATCGTGGCGCCGCCGGCTGCCGCTGCGGCGGCCGGAAACTCCGAGCAGGTGGGTACGGCGCTTTACACGTCATATCTGCTGCCATTCGAAATCGCGTCGATTCTGTTGTTGGTGGCAATTGTCGGTGCCGTCGTCTTGGCCAAGAAACGGACGCCGGCGGAAGAATAACGGCTCATGGTAACTACATTTCATTATTTATTGCTAGGAGCGGCGCTGTTTACGATCGGCGTTATCGGCGTTCTGACTCGCCGGAACATCATGATCATCCTGATGTCGATCGAGTTGATGATGAACGCGGTGAATATCAACCTGATCGCGTTTTCAGCGCGTTTGCAGCAGGTGACCGGTCAGGTCTTCGCGATTTTCGTGATTACCGTGGCTGCGGCGGAAGCCGCGGTTGGTCTAGGGATCGTAATCGCGATGTTCAAGAACAAAGAGACGATGAACATCAACGAGATCGATCTGATGAAGTGGTGAGCGAATGAACTTTCTGGATCTGATTTGGCTGATTCCACTCTTCCCGGCGGCTGGGTTCGTGATCAACGGTCTGTTCGGAAAGCGCATGTCAAAGACGATGGTCGGTGTCATTGCCTGCGGACTTGTCTTTATTTCGTTCATCTTCTCGGCCGGCGCCGTTTATCAACTGCTTCAGCTCGATTCGGCGCATCGTTCGCACACGGTGAGACTGTACGAATGGATTAATGCCGGGCCTGCCCACACGTCGGAAGGACCGCTGGCGAATTTCAGGGTGGATTGGGGATTTCTGCTCGACCCGCTTTCCTCCGTCATGATCCTCGTTGTTACGGGAATCGGATTCCTGATTCACATTTACTCCACCGGCTACATGCACGAGGAGGATGGTTACTATCGCTTCTTCGCGTATCTGAACCTGTTCATGTTCTCCATGCTCACGCTGGTTCTGGGCAACAACTACGTGATGATGTTTGTCGGATGGGAGGGCGTGGGCCTGTGTTCGTATCTGCTCATCGGCTACTACTTTCACAAGAAGAGCGCGGGCGACGCGGCGAAGAAGGCGTTTGTGGTGAACCGGGTGGGTGACTGGGGATTCTCCATCGGGATCATGATGATCTTTGTGACCTTCGGCACGATTGATTTCATCCAGGTCGGCGAAAAGGTTCGTGAAGGCGTCATGGCCGGCGCCTTCCATGTCGGCGACCCGCTGTTCATTGGCATCGCGCTCGCATTGTTTGTGGGAGCGGCAGGGAAGTCTGCGCAGATTCCTCTCTATGTATGGCTCCCCGATGCCATGGAAGGCCCGACGCCGGTTAGCGCATTGATCCACGCCGCAACGATGGTAACCGCGGGCGTCTATATGGTTGCTCGCAGCAACTTCATTTATCAAATGGCGCCGCAGGCGATGACGGTTGTCGCCGTTATTGGGGCCGTCACGGCGTTCTTCGCGGCATCGATCGGACTCGTGCAGAACGATATCAAGCGCGTCCTCGCTTACTCGACCGTGAGCCAGCTTGGTTACATGTTTCTCGCGCTCGGCGTCGGCGCGTTTGCAGCGGGCATCTTCCACCTCATGACGCATGCCTTCTTCAAGGCGCTGTTGTTTCTGGGCTCCGGCAGCGTGATTCACGCCTTGCATCATGAGCAGGACATGCGGAAGATGGGCGCGCTGAAGAACAAGATTCCCGTGACGTTCTGGACGATGTTCGTGGGAACTCTCGCCATCGCAGGTACGCCTTTTCTGGCGGGTTTCTTCTCGAAAGACGAAATTTTGTGGAAAGCCTTTTCCAGCAACCAGGGACATGTCCTGTTGTGGCTGCTTGGCGCGGCGGTGGCGGGGATGACAGCTTTTTATATGTTCCGATTGATCTTCATGACATTTTTCGGCCAATCGCGAGTGGATCATCACACCGAGCACCACATCCATGAATCACCACGTTCGATGACTGTCCCGCTGATCATTCTGGCCATCGGATCGGTCGTCGCCGGTTACGTCGGATTTCCGGCGTGGCTTGGCGGCAACAACGCATTTGAGAAATTCCTCGATCCGGTTTTTGAGCCGCTGCCGATTCCGCACGGACCCGAAGCGGAATACAGCAATCTGGCCGAGGCGGGCATGGCTGCGGCATCCGTCGCGATCGCTCTGATTGGATTCGGATTGGCGTATTCAAAATACTGCAAGCGAAGCTGGGAACAGCAGCGTGAGATCCGGCAATACGGGTCGCTATATCCCGTTTTTTTGAACAAGTATTACGTCGATGAGGGTTACGACTTCCTCTTTGTCAACCGAGCAAAGGATGCCGGCACAGGATTGTGGAAGTTCGATGCGGCAGTCGTTGACGGCGCCGTGAACGGTTCGGCGTGGACGACCGTTGAAGGCGCGCTCGGTTCGGGATGGTGGGACCGCTGGATCGTGGACGGCATTGTGAAATTCATCGGCGGCTTTATCCGGACCATGAGCTGGCCTCTTCGGCTGATCCAAACCGGATACGTTCAAAATTACGCGCTCGTCATGATCCTGGGCCTTCTGATTTTCATTGGCTATGTTTTGTGGGGGACCTCCTAATGGACTATTTTCGCGAGCATATTCTGACCATCGTGGCCTTCTGGCCTTTGGCCGGAATGATCGTGCTCATGCTCTTCAACAAAGAGAATAAGACGCTGATCCGGTGGTGGGCGAATTTCGTCATGATCGCTGGATTCGTGATCTCCATTCCACTATGGGTCTGGTTCGATCGCGACAATGCCGATCAGATGCAGTTCGTCCAGAACATTCCCTGGATTCAGACGCTCGGCGCCAATTACCACGTCGGCATCGACGGCATTTCGCTGCTGCTCGTCATGCTGACGACCTTGCTTGGACCGCTGGCCGTGTTGTCGTCGTGGGAAGCGATCCATGATCGCGTTAAAGAGTATTACGTCTTCATGCTGATGCTGCAGGCCGGAATGTTGGGCGTCTTCGTCTCGCTCGACTTCTTCCTGTTTTATGTGTTCTGGGAAGTGATGCTCGTACCAATGTATTTCATCATCGGCGTCTGGGGTGGTCCCAGGAAACTTTACGCCGCCATCAAGTTTTTCCTGTACACATTGTTCGGATCGGTTCTTCTGCTGCTGGGCATCCTTGCCTTGTATTTCATCTATCCGAACCTCGCCGCGCAGCATCCGGAAGTAGCCGGCCGGTTTGGAACCGGCTCGACTTTCGACGTTCTGGCGTTTCAGGCCGTCGCATCGTACCTGCCGTTCGCCTATCAATATTGGATTTTTCTGGCATTCTTCGTCGGCTTTGCGATCAAGGTTCCGATGTTCCCGTTCCACACGTGGCTTCCGGACGCTCACGTGGAAGCGCCGACCGCGGGTTCCGTCATTCTTGCGGCCGTGCTCTTGAAGATGGGGACTTACGGGTTTTTGCGATTCAGTCTGCCGATTCTTCCGGACGGCACGAAATACTTCGTTCCATTCATGATCGGCTTATCGATTATCGCCATCATCTATGGGGCGTTGGTCGCGATGATGCAGCCGGACATGAAGAAGCTCGTTGCCTACTCTTCGGTGAGCCACATGGGCTTCGTTACGCTCGGCATGTTTGCACTGAATCCGAATGGCCTGAACGGAAGCATCATCCAGCAGATCAATCACGGAATCTCGACGGGCGCGCTGTTCCTGATCGTCGGCATCATCTATGAACGAAGGCATACGCGCGAAATTGCGCAGCTCGGCGGACTTTCCAATGTCATGCCGATGTATTCCGTCGTTTTTCTGATCATGACTCTGTCCTCGATCGGTTTACCGTTGCTGAATGGTTTCATCGGCGAATTCACGATCATCATGGGCGCTTTGCAGCAGAATTTGTGGTGGGCCGTCGCCGCTGGCGCGGGCATCGTTCTCGGCGCCGCCTACATGCTGTGGCTCTACCAGCGCACGATGCTCGGTAAGATCGAAAATCCCGCCAACGAAAAGCTTATCGACATGAACCTGCGGGAACTGGCGACACTCGTGCCGCTGATCATCGTGGCATTCTGGATCGGCTTATATCCTGCGCCATTCTTCCGTGTCTTGGACAAGCCGGTCAACAACCTCGTTCTCAAAGTCCGGCCGGATTACTTCCAAGGCACGCAACGGTTGAACGCTGAGATCAGGGAGCCGCGTTAATGTCGCAATTTTTCCAGATACAGGACATCGGAGCGATCACTCCCGAGCTCGAGCTGGTCGCTTTTGGGATGTTCCTGCTCATTTTTGATCTGCTGATTCCAGACAAGCGGAAGCTGGGACTCATTGCGCTGGGAGGAATTGCGATTTCCGGCTTGTTTTTGTTCCGGCTCCGAAACACCGATTTCTCCGCCTACGGCGGCGTCCTTGCCCTGGATCCCTTCTCGATCTTTTTCAAGTCTATATTTTTGATTGCCGCGGCTCTGTCGATTGCAATCTCGCTGAAATATCTGGATATCGAACGTGAGAACCATGGGGAGTACTACGCGCTGATTCTATTCGCGACCATGGGAATGATGTTTATGGCCGGCGCCGTGGATCTGGTGACGTTGTATATCGGACTCGAGACGATGGCGATCGCCACCTACATTCTGGTCGGCTTTCTTCGCAGTAACCAGCGCTCGAATGAAGCATCGATGAAGTATTTCCTGCTGGGCGCGTTCTCTTCCGGCATTTTGCTTTATGGAATGTCGCTCCTGTACGGGTTGTCGGGTTCGACGCGATTCGTGGATATCGCGGAAGCGTTGTCGCGCCGTCCGCTCACGGACCCAATCTCAATGATGGCGATGATCACGCTTTCCGCCGGTATGTTCTTCAAGGTTGCGGCGGTGCCTTTCCACCAGTGGACTCCGGATGCGTACGAAGGCGCGCCGACGTCGATCACCGCCTTTATGTCGGTGGCCGTAAAAGCGGCGTCATTCGCGATGATGGTACGCATCTTTATGGTCGCGATCTACCCTTTGCGGCCGCAATGGCTGCCCATCATGGCGGCGGTTTCCGTGATGACGATGACGATCGGCAATATTGCCGCGATCACGCAATCCAACGTGAAGCGCATGCTGGCCTACTCGTCCATATCCCATGCCGGCTATATTCTGATCGGTTTCATTGCCGGCAATGAAACCGGCCTCACAGCCGTGCCGCTGTATCTCTTCATCTACACGTTCACGAACCTGGGCGCCTGGGCTGTAATCGTCGCGTTGCGGCGAAAGGACGTCATTGGTGAGCAGATCGACGACATGGCAGGCCTGTTCTTCAGACACCCATCCGGGGCGGTTCTGATGTTGATCTTTTTGCTGTCACTTGCAGGTATTCCACCAACCGCAGGCTTTATAGGGAAGTACTATTTGTTTGCTGCGGCGATTCAAACGGGTCATAACACACTTGCAGTCATCGCAGTTCTTAATGCGGCAATCTCCATCTATTTCTATTTCCGGATTGTGGTCTCGATGTTTATGCGGGAGGCCACGGAGAAAACCGGCCTCGTCTACGCCCCCGGCCTGACGATGACTCTTGCAATAGCGACCCTCTTCACGCTATTGATCGGCGTCTATCCGGATCCCTTCATCGCAATGGCGCGCCAAGCCGTTATTCTTGGGTTTTAAAAAACAACTCCGTCATCGTCAGCCGCCGTTACACCTTGATCGTCGGCGAGCAGTCGGCCACGTGCATGGCGTCGGCCATCGCGACGAGCACTTCGCGCGGTCCCTCGAAGCTCTCCCTCGCGTGCGCGGTGCGGACGTTGTCCACCAGCATCAGGTCCCCGCTTTGCCACGGCTCTCGTGCGGTGTTTCGCTCATACGCCTCATCGATCACCTGTACGACATCCGCGCCGATCGGGTCGCCGTATTGGGCCCCTCGTGGTTCTGCTCGGCGACATCAAGTTCTGCAGCGACCGCCGCCAGCGCCTTCCTGTCGATCTTGCCGTTGTCCGTCAGAGGCAGACTATTCCGCCAATGGAAGGTCGTCGGGACCATGTACCTGGGCAACGATTCATTGAGCCGATCCGCAGTGTGTTGGCATC
>WNGN01006082.1_pt1 | contig 11559 bp, 11 predicted proteins | sample 5400561 | NCBI WGS metagenome assembly WNGN01 (sample SAMN13153379, study PRJNA577476) | soil metagenome | isolation source: 115 cm soil or saprolite under Garry oak tree replicate 2 | place: USA:California | collected 2016-06-15
GCGCGCTGGGGGATCTCCCTGTACGCGCCGGTGATCGTCAAGTATCGGGACGAGAAAACCGATGCGGCCACCTTGCTCGAGGAGTACCTGCGATGATGCAGCAACAGCGCGTGGCGATCCTGGGCCTGGGGAAGATCGGGAGCATTCTGCTTCAGGGGTTGCTCAAGGCCGGGCTCCCCCCGGGCAACGTCCGGGCGACCGTCCGGCACGCCGAGCGGGCGCGCGGCGGAGCGCCCCCGGTCCCGGTCGAGACCGACAACCGCAGCGCGGCGCGCGGGGCGGACGTCGTGCTCATCGCCGTCAAGCCGCAAAACGTGCGCGAGCTGCTCGAGGAAATACGCGGGGAGGTGACCCCCTCGCAGCTCGTGATCTCCGTGGCGGCCTCGGTGCCCACGAGCTACATCGAAGACATCCTCGCGGCACCGGTCGCCGTGGTGCGGGCGATGCCCAACACCCCCTGCCAGGTGGGCGCGGGCATGACCGGGATCTGTCGCGGCAAACACGCCACCGATGCGCATCTCGGCACCGCTCGGCAGCTGTTCGAGACCGTCGGCCGCACGGTCGTGGTGGATGAGAAGCACATGGATGCCGTGACCGGCCTCTCCGCGAGCGGTCCGGCCTTCGTCTACATCATCCTCGAGTCGCTGGCGGAGGCGGGCGTCAAAGTCGGGCTGCCGCGAGACGTGGCGACGGTGCTCTCCGCGCAGACGCTCCTGGGCGCCGCCAAGGTGGCGCTCGACACCGGCGATCACCCCGCACTGCTCAAGGACGCCGTGACCACGCCGGCGGGGTGCACGATCGACGGCATCCTCGAGCTCGAAGAGGGCAAGCTGCGGGTGACCCTGATCAAGGCGGTCGTGAAAGCCACCCAGCGGGCGAAGGAGTTGTTGTTCGAGAAGTAGTCAGCGGTAGTCCTGAAACGGCTCCGTCAGGAGCCGGATATCGAGCGGCTTGTAGCGGAGCACGTGGGTGAGCCGGACCTCGTCACCGACGCGCTCCACCCGCGTCTCCACGAGCTGGAAGTCCCGCGCGTCGCCCAGCCCCATGGCGTTCAGGCGCTCCGCCTCGGCCTTGCACACATCGCCGGGAGTCGGCTTGGGGTTGGGGTAGGCGTCCTCGTGGTGGCGCCGGAGCGCGTCCCAATGCGCGTCGCCGGCGCGCTCGACCGAGTCGCGGATGTCGTCCCGGGTGAAAGGCATCGAGCCCTCCCCCGTAGAAATATGTAGGGGCAAGGCACGCCTTGCCCCTACGAATCCGTCACTGCGGCTTCTGGCTCTTGGTGAAGGGCCGCACCCGGATGCCCAGCCGACCGGTGTTCACGCTCTGCAACGTCTCGAAGCCTTCGGCACCGCCTTGCTGCCGTCGCGCGATGTCCGCCTCCGCGGCGCGCGCGTTGGCGAGGAACTGGTCGCGATTGTCGCCCGCGATGATCCCGAGCCAGATATCCGCCTTCTTGCCGCGAGCCAGCGTGATCGGTCCCAGGCCATGAATGTAGTGAGCGTCGCCGGGCCCGATTTCGGTGAGCCGCATCCCGCCGCTCAACGCCTGGAACTGGTCGGCGGTGGAGCTCGGAACGGCTACGTCACCGCTGAAGTTGTAGAAGAGGTTCCCAGACACGGGCGCGCCGACCAGCAGGCTTCCCACGTGGACCCCCGACTCGAACGCGCTCGTCACGCCCATGAGCCGCCCGCCGAGATCCGTGAACCCGAAATCGTCGAACGCGTCCTCGTCCACGTCCCAGTCCATGAACACGCCGGCGTAGAACGTGACCGCCGACTTCCCGCCGTTGTGGATCGAGAAGTCGAACAGCACATAGTCGCTGGGCGGCTGGCCGTCGAACGAGCGCTGCACGACGCGCAGCCCCACACCCTCCGGCGACGTGGCGTCCGAGTAGTGCCACATCACCTTCTTGCCGGCAGGCGTCTCGTCGGTAAAGCCGACCACGCCGTCGAGCCCGAGATCGCGACACGCCGCTCCGCAGGCGAGCTGCCCCGCGACACTGATGCCGCTCAGGATGCGGTCGGGTGCGATCCCGATGAGCAGCCCGCCGCCGAACAGGTGCGTGGCGCTGACCGGGAAGTGCACGGGCGACTGGCTGGGTCCTACGGGGAACTGCACGCCCCAGCCGATGCCGTATTGATCGGCCAGCTCGACGGATTGGCCGCCGATATCCCCCGGCATGGGCGTCACGACCAACCGCGTCAGGGTGTGGGAGAACTGGGTGGCCGGTGCCGTCAACAGGGAGCAGTTGATCGCGCTCCGTTCGGTTGGGAACACGAACGGGCCCGCCGGTGGCCCCTCGAGTACTTTGACCCCGAGGGCCGCGCAGCCCACGGCCGCCTGCACACTCACGCCGTTTTGCACCATGACGTGAGACCGCCCAAAGAACTCGGCCCAGTGACCGTCCGGAGCGCTCGAACCGGAGGCGACGCCAAAGCCGGGGTTGAACCCGTACACGAGATCGAGGCCCACGTCTGGGACGGGGCTGCCGTCCAGCGTCGCCGAGCCGCCGAGCGCCGTGCCGTCGACGATGTGCACGTCGTGCGTGACGTCGGCGTCTCCCACAGCCACTGCATCCAGGGTTCGCCAAGGGAGTGCTAGCCCGACGATGGCATCCGTCGGAAGCTGCACGCGGATGCGTGCGGTGTCTGACTCCGCCGAGAACGAGTAGGTGTTCGTCGGGCAAGTGAGGTCTTGCGCGCCCAGGAATGCCGGCCCCGCGGGGAAAGCGGGGTTCAGCAGCCGGACCGGCATCGTCCCCGACCCGATGGTATTGCAGATGTTCATGCCGTCGGGACCCAAGAGGCTGCCGGATATCATATGGGACGGGTCGAGCGAGAACGACAGCGGGGCAACTGGGACATTTCGGTCGTCCATGGTGCAGGCCAACGCGAACGCGCCGAGCACGAGCAGGCGCGCCCGCGTCCTGGTACAGGCGGTCATACGGGGTCTCCTTCCGGGGGCAGGCGTCCGACTGGAGTGCGCACAACCACTACGGCTGGACGATGGGGGCCAGTCATCACGAGGTCGGGACTGCTGGCGCGCGCGCGCCGCACGTGCATGCCCACTGAAGGGTGTGGCGCGCTGAAGATGCAGGTTGAAACGTCGAACAGCAAGTAGGGGCAAGGCACGCCTTGCCCCTACGAATCCCCCGCTAGCGCGACACGATTCGCACTTCCTTCACCTCGACGGGCGCGCCCGCACCCTGTAATGGAATCGTCATGCCGTCCTGGGTGACTTCTCACGGTCCGGTGTGCAGGGCGTCAAGTCTGCGACGTCTCTTACAGGCGACCCCTTGTCAGGAGAGCCCATGCGTCCGATCGCCCAGCTGCTTCTCATCACTGCCCTCACTCTCGCGGGCTGCAACGAGACGCGGGAGCGCTTCGCCCCGAAGGACTACTCCGGCACGGGGGTAGAGGGAGGGGTTGCAGCCGGGCAGGTCGCGCAGTTCGCGCGAGCAGACCGCGCCGCCGATGGCCGCGCGAGCGCGGGCAGCAGCGGCGGGAGATGCTGCGCTCTTTCCGCGCTCCAGCCTCGCGGCGAGCATGGTGATTCGCACCGGTCAGGCGAGTATCGAGGTGGACTCTCTCGAGCGCGCCGTCGCCCAGGTGCGCCTGCTGGCGGGCCGCGTGGGCGGGTACGTCGCCAACACGGCGATGCAGACGGGTCGCGGTCAGCTGCGCTCAGCGAGCCTCGAGCTGAAGATCCCGGCCGAGCGGTTTGACGAAGGGCTCAGCGGGCTCGCCCCGGTTGGAAAGGTCGAGTCCGCGAACGTCTCCGCCGAGGACGTGGGCGAGGAGTTCGTGGACGTGCAGGCGCGGATCGAGAACGCGCGGCGGCTCGAGACGCGGCTGATCGACCTCATCGCCACCCGCACGGGGAAGCTCAAGGACGTGCTCGAGGTGGAGCAGGAGCTCGCCCGCGTGCGGGGGGAGATCGAGCGCTACGAGGGCCGGCTGCACTACCTGCGCGCCCACGCGGCGCTCTCGACGCTCACGGTAAACGTGCACGAGCCGGTGCCGGTGGTCGGCGAGGCCGGCTCGAGCGTGCTGGGGGAGGCGGCGAAGCAGGCGTGGCGGAACTTCGTCGGGCTGATCGCGCTGCTGGTGCGCTCGCTCGGCGTCGTGCTCCCGCTCGGCGCGCTTGCCACGGCCGCCTGGGTGCTTGTGCGGCCCTGGTGGCGGCGGCGCGTGCCCCGCCCCGCGGGGGCCTGAGTGGCGCACTAGCGCGACACGATTCGCACTTCCTTCACCTCGATCGGCTGGCCCGCCATCAGGATCGGCGCCTGGCGCTCCTGCGCCGTCTTGTTGAACGCCGTCACGTCGGTCCGGAGCAGGTCGTTGAACTTCGCGAGATACGCGTCGAGCCGGGTGCGGAGCTCCTTCATGCGATCCGTGACCACCTCGCTCGGCGGCTGGGCGTAGGCGAAGCCGAGCCCGAACCCCAGCCCCTGCAGCCGGTCCTGGAACCGGTTGAGGTAGTGAATGTCGTCCTGGCCCGCGTCGCGCTGTACGTCGGAGTTGTACAGGCTGTCCTTCAGCTCCTTGAGCTTGCGGCCGAGCTCGCGACCCTGGCGCGTCACCGCGGCGGTCGTCACCGTGTCGCCCCTGGCGTTCTCGCGCACCGCCTGCTGCGCGTTCTTGAGCTGGGTCTCGAGGCTCACGATCCGGTTGAGCATCTCGTGCAACGCGGACAGCGCGTTGCGCCACTCCAGCCCGGCGCGGAGCTGGGCCGCGAACCGAGAGGGGTCGCCGCGCACGATCGGGTCGGGCTCCACCGTGACCGTCGTGCTCTGCGCGCGGCCAGCCGCCGTCACCGCGACGGTGTAGGTGCCGGGGATCACGCGCGGGCCGCCGACGTTGCGGAACGGGTTCTCCTCCTCCTCGGCGCCCGCGGGCGACCGCTCAAACGTGAGCCGGGTCGGTCCGGCGTAACGCAGGTTCCACACGTAGCGGTTGACGCCCTGCTTGCCCGGGCCGCTCGAGTCCACCACCACGGTGTCGCCATGACTGTCGGTGACCGTGACGACCGCCCGCCCGCGGCGGGAGCGTCCCTGCGGCTCACCCTGGCCTTCCGGCGTCGCGGCAGTGGGGGCAGCCCCAGTGTCGAGAGCGGTCTTCAGGTAGTAATCGATCACTGCGCCGGCCGGTGCGTTCGGGGTGGTGAAGCGGGACGGCGCCACGCCGCTGCGCCGCGGCCGCACGCGGATCTGCGCCGGCAGCGTGCCGAACACGTGGAGGTCCGCCGCCGCGACCTCGGGCGTCAGCTGCTCGAGCGGCGTGATGTTGTCCAGCACGAACAGCCCCCGGCCGTGGGTCGCGACCACGAGGTCGTGCGAGCGCTTGATGAATTGGACGTCGTACACCGGCACGGTGGGGAAATCCGCCTTGAGCGGCTTCCAGCTCGCGCCCCCGTCGCGGGAGTACCACAAGGCGGCGTCGGTGCCGAGCACGAGGAAGCCGCGGGCGTTCGGATCCTCCCGGACGACGCGCGCCGGCACGTCCGCGGGGAGCCCCTTGGAGATGTCGGTCCAGGTCCTCCCGTAGTCCACCGTCTTGAAGACGTAGGGCCGCCGGTCGTCGAGTTGATGGCGGTCGAGCGCCACGTACGCCGCGCCGGCGTCGAACGGCGACACGCCGATCTGATAGACCCGTCCTTCGATGTCCTTCGGCAGGCCCGGGAAATGTCCGGACGCGTTGCTCCAGGTCTTCCCGCCGTCGCGCGTCACCTGCACCAGCCCGTCGTCCGTGCCGGCCCAGATCACGTTGGTGTCCATCGCCGCGAGGGTGATCGTGAGGATGGTGTTGTACGTCTCCGCGCCCGAGATGTCGTACTCGATCGGACCGCCGCTCGTCACCTGCTTCGCCTTGTCGTTCCGCGTGAGATCCGGGCTGATCGCCGTCCAGTGCTCCCCGCCGTCCGTCGTCTTGAAGACGACGTTCCCGCCAAAGTACACGACGTTCGCGTCGGTGGGAGATACCGCGATCGGCGACGTCCAGTTGAACCGGTACTTCAGGTCCGCGGGCTTCATCTCGCTCACGCCGGACAGGTACGGCCGCACGGAGCGCGTCATCCCCGTCCGCAAGTCCACGCGGGTGATGTTGCCGTTCTGCGAGTCCACGTACAGGATCGTCGAATCACTCGGCGCGGGCACCGCATACTCGCCGTCTCCACCCGCCACCGTGAACCACTCGGAGCCGTTGAGGCCCCCGGCCCCCCCGCCCCCCCCGCCTCCCCCACCGCCCTGTGCACCAGTCGACGGCCCGCACCAGGCGTTGTTGTCCTGCAAGCCGCCGCACAGCATGTAGGGAGTGTTGTTGTCCGCCGCGACCATGTAAAACTGCTCGATCGGCAGGTTGTTCAAGTAGCGCCAGCTCTTGGCGCCGTCCTGCGTGACGTACACGCCGCCGTCGTTACCCTGAATCATGCGGTCGGGGTTTTGCGGGTCGATCCACAGCGCGTGATGGTCCACGTGCACACCGCGGTCGATCGGCGTGGTCGTCTTGCCGCCGTCGTCGGACCGGAGCAGCAGGTACGACGAGAAGAACACTCTCTTGTCGTCCACGGGCGAGACGTGCATCAGGGAGAAGTAGAACGGCCGGGCCGAGAGGCCGTGGAAGTCGGAGACCTTGGCCCAGTGGTCGCCTTGGTCTTTCGAGTCCCACAGCATCCCCTGCTTCGTCTCGATGAGGGCGTAGAGGTGGTTCGGATTGGTGGGCCCGACGGCGAGGGCGACGCGGCCCAGCAGGCCGGTGGGCAGCCCGTCCTTCAGCCGTTCCCAGGTGAGGCCGCCGTCCTTGGAGCGGTAAATGCCGCTGCCCGGCCCACCCGAGACGAGCTCCCAGGGGTGGCGCACCGCCTGCCACATGCCCGCGAACAGGAGCCGCGGATTTCCCGGCACCATGATCAGATCCGCGACACCGGTCGTGTCGTTCACGAACAGCACCCGCTGCCACGTCGTGCCGCCATCGGCAGTCCGGTACACACCGCGCTCGGGGTTCGGCGCCCACGCGTGTCCGATCGCGCCGACGAAGACGATGTCGGGATTCGTGGGATCGATCACGATGCGCGAGATCTGTCCCACGTCGCCCAGCCCCACGAACTTCCACGTCTTCCCGGCGTCGGGGGAGAAGAACACCCCGCGCCCGTCGATCAGGTCGTTCCGGAGGTTGCCCTCACCGGTGCCGACCCAGACGAGGTTCGGGTTCGAGGGCGCGAGGGCGATCGCGCCGATCGAGGCCGTGGGCTGGTCCTTGAAGACCGCATCCCACGAGTTGCCGCCGTCCGTCGTCTTCCAGACCCCCCCGCCCCCGGCCCCGGTGTAGTAGACATTGGGATCGCCTGTGATGCCGACGGCGGCGGTCACGCGCCCCCCACCCACGGCGGGGCCGAGGTTGCGGAACTTGAGGTTGTTGAGGGAGTCGGCGCCCTGGCTCGCGGTCGCGTCCGAGGGAGCGGGAGCGGGGGCTGGGGCGGCCAGGCGCTGCTTGGCCCGCCCGCGGCCCTGCGCGGAGGCGGGTGGAACGACGGCGACGGTCAGGAGCACACCGACAACACTGGCTTGACGGAGAGCCGCGGGGCGCATGGCGCTACTCCTTCGGAGAACCTGCGGGGATGAACGAACTGCGGTCCATGGGCACATACGAAGAGGGGGCATATCACGTTGGAACCGGGCGGTTGAAATACGTGGCCGACCGGCGGACGTCAAGTGTGGTTCGCGTGCGACGGCCGGTCTGGCGGGGGGACGATCGGCAGGCGATAGTCAGGGCGGGCGACTACACTGGGGAGGCCACCATGGCCGATATGATTCGGAAGGTCAGCTACTATTACACGACGGCGCCCGACAAAGCGGGCGAAGGGGCGCGGCTGCTCCGGGTCCTGAAGGACGCCCGGGTCAACCTGCTCGCGTTCCACGGCTTCCCGAGCGCGCGCAAGTCGCAGCTCGACGTCGTGCCGGCGGACGGGACCGCGCTGACCGCCGCCGCGCAGGCCGCGAAGATCAAGCTCTCGAAGCCCAAGACGGCGTTCCTGATCGACGGCGACGACCGGGTCGGCGCGCTCGTGGACACGATGGGGAAGCTCGGCGCCGCGAAGATCAACGTGACCGCGGTGACGGCGGTTTCGGCGGGGATGGGGCGGTACGGCGCGATCCTGTGGGTGAAGCCGCGCGACGTGAACAAGGCGGCCGCGACGCTCGGAGTGATGTAGCGCCCCGAGACGCGTCGCGCACCCGCGTCAACGGCCCCGGGCGCGTCCCAGCGCGTCGGGGCCGAACTTCTCCCGCACTACGTCGATCACCCGCGATATGGCGCGATCGCGCTCGGTCTCGAGGGGCGGCGCCGCGTCGAGCAGCGAGAGCTGCGCCTCCGCGTCTTGAGCCACGAACTGGGACACGGCGACGCCGAGCAGTCGCGCCGGCATGCGCCGGGCAGCGCGCAGCTTCCGGAGCAGGTCCCGCGCCACCTGGTAGACGACGCGCTCCGACTGCACGGGGTCCGAGAGGGTCCGGCTCGCCTGCCGGGTGGTGAAGTCGGCGTCGCGCAGCTTCACCGTGATGGTGCGGGCGAGGAGCCGGGCCTCGCGCAGGTCGGAGGCCGCACGGTCGGCCAAGGCGAGGAGCCGCGCGGCGAGGGCGTCGTCGTCCACCAGGTCCTGCGGGAAGGTTTCGTCCCGGCTCAGCGATTTGGGCTCACGGTCGGGCTCGACGGGCGCGTGGTCGATGCCGCGCACCCGCTCGTACAGCCACGCGCCCTCGCGCTCGCCGAGCCATGCGACGAGCGTGCCGAGGTCGTGCGGCACGACGTCGCGTACCGTGTGAAGTCCCAGCCGCGCGAGCCGCTGCTGGAACTTAGGGCCGACGAACGGGATGTCGGCGAGCGCGAACTGCAGCAGGAACTGCGTCTCGCCGCCGGGAGCGACCACGTGCACGCCCTCCCCGGCCGCACCGCCGCCGGGCCGTGGCTTCGCGACAGCGGCCGCGAGCTTCGCCACGAGCTTCGAGGTCCCGCCGCCGATCGTGACGGAGAGCGCGGTCTCCCGCGTCACGGCGTCGCGAATCCGGCTCGCGGTCGCCACGAGCGACTCGCCGCCGTACAGTCGCTCCGTCCCGCTGAGATCGAGATAGAACTCGTCGCTCGAGGCCTGCTCGACGGCGGGCGTGAAGCGCCGCAGCAGTGCGCGAATCTCGCGACTCTTCTCGGCGCACGTCTCCCACGGCACCGGCACGACCGTCGCGCCGGGGCAGAGACGCATCGCGCGCGCCATCGGCATCGCCGAATGCACGCCGTAGGCCCGGGCCTCGTACGACGCCGACGTGACAACGCCGCGCCGCTCGGCCGAGCCGCCCACGATGAGCAGCCGGGCCTTCCCCGCCCCGTCGGGGTCCACCAGGCGCGCGACGGCGACGTAGAACGCGTCGGCGTCGGCGAGCAGGATGCGACGGTGCGCCTGGGCTACGGGGACTTCTCCGGCGAGTGGCTCTTCAAGACCTGCGCGAGGATGGCGCGGCGCTCGCCGAGATTGTAGAGGGTGAGCCGATAGACTTCGTCGTCCGCGCCGCCCAGCACGCCGCCGTAGCGGTTCGGCTCGGGGGTCTGATGCCGCACGGATTTCTGCACCAGCCGCAGCTCGTCCACCTGGCTGACCGGGAAGCGGTAGGTGGAGTCGCCGTGCCGCAGGACGAGCGTGTCGCCCGTGAGGCGCACCAGGTGCAACTCCCAGATGATCGTCCCGTCGTTGAGCGTCACCTGCCAGCGCTCGTCCTGCTGCGCGCGGCCCGGCGCCGCGCCGAGCAGCACCAGCCCGGCGAGGAGGAGCGCTCTCATTGCCCTTCTCCCTTCGCCCGCTTCGCGGCGTCCGCAGCCGCCCGCCGCTTCTTCTTTTTCTTGGGACGGGTGTTCCCATAGGTGCCGCGAAAAATCTTGCCACGCTTGGTGCGACGATCGCCTTTGCCCATAACAACGCTCTCCGTCGTCAGTCGTCCGTAATCCGTTACTTCAGTCCGCCCAGCTTGAGCAGGCGTTGGAACTGTTCCGCCGATGCCGGCATCACCGAAAGGCGACCCATCCGGACGAGCCCCAGGTCGGCGAACGCCCGGTCGTTCTTAATCTCGGCGAGCGGGACCGGTTGCGGCAGCCTCCCCTCGGCCTTCAGGTCCACCACCGCGCGCTTCGGGTCCTTCTGTTTGGGATCGGGATACGGCTGCGAAACCACCACGGCCACGCCGACCACGGCCTTCTCGTCTCCCGTGTGATAAACCAGCACGCGGTCACCGGGCTTCATGTGCCGCAAGTGCTTGAGCGCGAGGTTGTTCTTGACTCCGTCCCACACGGCCGTCTGCTGGCGCGCCAGCTCGTCGTAGCTGTAGGTGGACGGCTCGGTCTTCACGATCCAGTAGCTGCTCATTAGGCCCCCGGGCTGCGGTCGCCGGCCCCCCCGCTCCGCGACAAAAATACGCAGTCGCTGCGCGGGGGCCCCGGCGACCTTGCAGCGTCAAGAGCCGCTGGGGGGCTCCCGTAGCGACTGCGTCTTTTTGTCGCGAAGGGAGCCCCCCAGCGGCTCGTCACACGATCCCTGCTGTCCACTCGACAATAGCCCCGACCAGCTCCGTCATTACGTCGCCGTCCGTTCTTCCCGAGCGCTTGAGGACTTTAAACGAATGATCCCCGCCCTCCACGAGGTGCAGCGTGGCCCGCTCGCCGAGTCGCTTCACGACGGGCCGCAGCAGCTTCAGGTCGGCGAACTCGTCCCGATCCCCCTGCAAGAACAGCATGGGAATCTGCACCCGCGCCAGGTGCTCCGCCCGCGTGTCCTCCGGCCTCCCGGGCGGATGCAGTGGGAAGCCGAGAAAGGCGAGCCCCCGCACGCCCGAGAGCGGCTCTTCCGCCTGCGCGGTGGACGTCATCCGCCCGCCGAACGATTTGCCGCCGGCGATAAGCGGCAGCCCCGGCGCCCGGCGGGCCGCTTCCGCGACGGCGGCGCGCACCGTCGCCGCCGCCACCGCCGGCGCATCGGGCCGGCGCGCCCGCTGCTCCATATACGGGAACTGATACCGCAGGGTGGCGATGTCCCGCTCCGCCAGGCGCTGGGCGACTGTCTCGAGAAACGGATGCCGCATCCCGGCCCCGGCGCCGTGGGCCAGCACGTAGACGAGCCGCGCGCCGCCGGGACGGAGCAGGAGCCCGGACACCTCGCCCGCGCGCCCGCCGACTGCAAACGTCAGCTCGGTGGCCGGCGTCATCCGTCGTCCGTCATCCCTCGTCCGCGAGACGCGCGTTCAGGCGCTCCAAGACGGCCACGAGATCCGGCGCCAGCTCGAGCACCGGGCGCAGCGGGTCATCCGTGAGCTTTTTCATCCGCGCCGGCGCGCTCTTGATCGTGAACTTGCGGATGTCGAGCTTCGGCGTCACCTCGCTCCACGCGAGCGGCATCGAGACCGGCGCTCCAGGAAGCGGGCGTGCGCTGAAGGGCGCGACGAGCAGGCGGCCGTGCCCGTTCTGTACGTAGTCGAGATACACGCGGGCGCCGCGCTTTCCCACCTGGCGGGTCACCGTGGCGATG
>WNGN01003494.1_pt1 | contig 11550 bp, 11 predicted proteins | sample 5400561 | NCBI WGS metagenome assembly WNGN01 (sample SAMN13153379, study PRJNA577476) | soil metagenome | isolation source: 115 cm soil or saprolite under Garry oak tree replicate 2 | place: USA:California | collected 2016-06-15
AACGACATCTTTCCGACGACCGATATCACCGAAGATTGGCTTAAACTGATCGATTATGATCCGGAAAACGTGGTCAAGATTGCGCCGGTCAGGCCAGTCGCGGATTCGGCGGATCGCCCGAGTTCCGGTGTCATCTAATCTTTGGCGCGACACATGAACCGCGTCTTTGGTCTCGAGACGGAATACGGCATCACCGTCAACGGCGCGGAGACTGTCGATGTTGTGGCCGAATCGATCGAGCTCGTCCGGCGCTACACCGATCACGGTGCGCATATGAAATGGGATTACGAGCTGGAGGACCCGCATCTCGACGCGCGCGGCTTTCGCGCCAAGGCCCTGATGCAGGACACTGACGAGTCAGCTTATTACGAGATCGATAAGAACCGCCCACTCAGTTTCGAGGAAATCAAAAGCGACCTCGTCCTGTCGAACGGCGCGCGCTTTTACAACGATCACGCGCATCCGGAATATTCCACCCCGGAATGCACGACGCTTCGCCAGATCGTAACTCAAGACAAAGCCGGCGAGCGCATTTTGGCGGAATGTGCGCGGCGTAGAAATTTGAAATTGCCGAACGGCCAGGAAGTTCGTCTCTACAAGAACAACACCGACTTCTTCGGTCACAGCTACGGCTGCCACGATAATTATCTCATGCAGCGCGATGTGCCCTGGGACCGGATCGTCAGCTCGATTCTGCCATTTTTGATCACGCGCCAGATTTTCGCTGGCGCAGGCAAGATGGGCGTGGAAGGAGAAAGCACTTCGAGCCAGCCGGGACTTTATCAAATTTCGCAGCGCGCGGATTTCTTCAGCGTTGTGGTCAGCATCGACACCATGAATCGGCGTCCGCTCATCAACACTCGCGACGAGCCGCACGTCGATGCCAGCCGTTATCGCCGCTTTCACGTTATTCTGGGCGATTCGAACATGAGCGAATGGGCGACTGCGTTAAAAATCGGGACGACTGCGCTCGTGCTCGGCTTGATCGAACGCGGAGAAGCGCCGCAGCTCGAAATCGCTCAACCGGTCGACGCCAACAAATCGATCAGCCGCGACCAGAATTGCGATTGGATCATCGAGTTGAAGGATGGTCGCAAGATTTCCGCGATTGAAGTGCAGCGAATCTATTTGCAGGCCGCTGCCAAGATTGACCATGACTCTTCCGACGAAGATCGACAATGGATTTTGCGGGAATGGGAAAATGTTCTCAATGATCTGGAGCGCGATGTCATGACCACGCGCGACCGGGTCGATTGGGTGGCCAAGAAGTTTTTGCTCAACGCTTTGCAGGAAGAAGAGAAGCTTTCCTGGAGCGATCCGTGGCTGCAATCGATCGATCTCGAATATCACAATGTCGATCTTGAATCCGGTTTGTATTACGAGCTGGCGCGTCAGGGATCGATTCGACGTCTCGCCAAAGAGGAAGAGATCAAGACCGCGATCTTTACGCCGCCCGAAACAACCCGCGCATTTTTCCGCGGCCGCTCGGTCGCGCGTTTCAACGACCAGATCGCGTCGATTCAATGGGACGAACTCGTATTTGCCAGCGGCGCGCTCTCACGCCGCGTTGCATTGCCTGAAGCGTTCGGTGATGCACGGCTGGATGCGCTTAATCACGCCGCGCGTAACGGCAAGGATTTTTCCGAATTCATGCGCGCCGTCAGCGCGATCGATTAGTTTACGACCAGGCGATCAAGCGCAGCTCGTGCGATTGCATGAGGTGCGGATGAGTCGGGACAACGCGGACACTGAACCCGTAAGCGCCGCTCTCGGAAGCGGGCACGGATCCCTGGTAAAGATAACTGCCGTCGCCGTTGCGCCCGCTTGCGTTTAGAACGCTGACGGACGGGTTTTTGATTCCGCCGTTGTCGGCTTCGCCATGGTACGCTTCAACCCGAACGTGGTTTGGATCGACATCTCCCAGGTAGACATGCGCGCTGACCTGGAGCGATTCGCCGACCAAAATGTTTTGTCGATCTTTGTTGCCGACCTGCACGTCGTGGATCCGAACTTGCGGCCAATCTTTACGCATTCGTGCTTTCCATCGGCTCAACTGCATCGCCGGTTCGCAACCGTTTTGGGCAAAGTTTTCGTGTGAGCGCGCCGCGGGAATATAAAGCCGCTCGGTGTATTCCTTGACCATCCGGTGGGTGTTGAACACCGGCGTCACGCTGCGAATCGATTCCCGCATCAACTGTAGCCACGCGAGCGGAAGTTTGCCGTCAGGCTTCGCGTAATAGAGCGGGATGATTTGGTTCTCGAGCAGTTGATAGAGACTGTTCGCGTCCACTGCGCTTTGGAACTCGACCGTGCCATCGGAAATCTCAGCGGCGATCGCCCAGCCGTTGTTCCCGTTGAAGCCTTCGTGCCACCAGCCGTCGAGGACGCTGAGATTAATTCCGCCATTCGGCGCGCATTTCATTCCACTGGTGCCGCTCGCTTCCATCGGTCGCAGCGGATTGTTCAACCAAAGATCGACACCCTGCACCAGACGGCGGGCGATGTAACTGTCGTAATCCTCCAGGAACACAACGCGATTTTCGAATCCGGCTTCTCGGCTGAATCGATAAACTTCCTGGATGAGGGCGCGGCCGCCTTCATCGCGGGGATGCGCTTTGCCCGCAAAAATAAATTGCACCGGCCGGGTGGTGTCGTTGAGCAACCGTTTCAATCTCTCTTTGTCGCTAAACAGAAGCGCGCCGCGTTTGTAGGTCGCGAACCGCCGCGCAAAACCGATGGTTAGAACTTCCGGGTCGAGAATTCGATTCACATTGCGGATCGCTTCGGGCGAATCGCCGATGCGTTCCCGGCGAATGCGGACACGCTCGCGCACGAACTCGACCAGACGATGTTTCAACTGCTGATGGGTCTCCCAGAGCTGCGCATCTGGAATGTCAATCACGCCTCGCCAGAAATCGGGCTCGGTGATGTGCTCCTCCCATTCGCCAAGATATTTTCGATAGAGCGCGGAAAACTCGGGCGCCATCCACGTTTTTGTGTGGATACCGTTGGTCACACTGGTGATCGGCACTTCATGCACGGGCACGCCGTTCCAAACATCTCTCCAAAGCGAACGGCTGACTTCGCCGTGTAATTTACTGACGCCATTGGAATGACGGCTCATCCGCAGCGCGAGAATGGTCATGCTGAACGGATCGGAACGGTCGACCCGGGTCTGGCCGAATGAGAAAAGCTCGTCGAATGGAATGCCCAGCTCTTTGGCAAAATCCCCGAAATATTCGCGCATCATCTCGCGCGGGAATGAATCATTGCCCGCGGGGACGGGAGTGTGGGTGGTGAAAATATTCGCCGACGCCACAATTTGCAGCGCCGAATAAAACTCGAGTTTTTTCTCTACGACTTTGCGGCGAATGCGCTCCAACGCGAGAAAGGCCGAATGGCCTTCGTTCATATGGAAAACTTCCGGATCGATCCCGAGCGCTTTGAGCGCTTTTACGCCGCCAATACCGAGGACGATTTCCTGCCGCATCCGCATTTCCTGGTCACCGCCATAAAGCTCGGCGGTGATGAGCCGATCTTCGGCATTGTTTTCCGGAATGTCGGTGTCGAGCAGAAACAAATCGATTCGGCCGACTGGCAGTTGCCAGACTTTGGCAAACACTTCGCGGTCCAAAATTCGGACTGAAATAAGAAGCCCTGCGCCATCGCGCTGGACCTCGCGGATCGGCAAATGGTGAAAATTTTGATTGAGACTGACCGCGTGTTGTGCCCCGTCCTTGTCGATTTCCTGCCGAAAATAGCCGTGCCGATAAAGCAGGCCGACGGCGACGAAGTTTAGATCGAGATCGCTCGCAGATTTGCAATGGTCGCCGGCGAGAATGCCAAGGCCGCCGGAATAATTGGGGATCGCTTCGTGAAATCCGAACTCGGCCGAGAAATACGCGACCGGTCTTTTGATCGCAGCGCCGGCTCCGGTTTTCCCGTACGTGTCCTGGCGGGCGAGATAATTTCGGAAAGCATCGTGGACCTCCTTCAGTTCGCGAAGAAAACTTTTGTCCTGGGCGAGTTCTTCCAGTCGCGCCTGTCGCGAGAGCTGAAGCATGCGCACCGGATTATGATTGGTCCGGTTCCATAGATCGGGATCGAGATGGCGGAAAAGCCGGCGGGCCGATGGTTCCCAGGTCCACCACAGATTGAAAGTCATTTCCCGAAGTGGCTCCAGCACCGCGGGAAGGGTGGGGATTACGTTATAAATCTGAAAAGTCGGCATGAGTGGCGGCGAAATGGCAAATTGTCGAAAAATCCTCGAGCGGCAAGTTTCTTAGCGTCCAAGATGCATAACTCGCGCCAAATTTCCTTTTAGAGCGGTCGTCAAAACGAGGTTCTCTTCGGCGCGACCACCAGGCCAATCGCAAAACCGGTTACCAAACCGCATAAATGCGCTGATGTGCTGACTTGCGGTGTCGAAATATCGAACACGATTTGGATGGCGATGATGAGCAGAATGTTGAGAAGTCGTTGCCGCGCCTGCCAAACGTGGCGATGGCGAACAAGAAATCCGGCCCAGGCCCCGACAATTCCCATCACGCAACCAGACGCGCCAACAAGCTCAGCTGGCCGGACAATTTTTATGACCGTCAACAATACAACGCCAGCCGTTGATCCGACTCCGGCGATCAGGTAGCACATTGCGAATCGGACTGTGCCGATGGTCCGTTCCAAAGGAGGGCCGAGCACATAGAGAGCGAAAAGATTAAAAACGAGATGAAGCAGGTTGTAGTGGAGAAAAAGCGCGGTGAAGAGCCGCCAAAATTCGCCTTTGCTGATAACGGCATAAAAATCCAGCGCGCCGAGTCGATGCAGGATAATCGGATTGGTCAGCGCGCCTCGCCACAGCTCGATGCAAAAAGCTCCGACATTAAGCAGGATGAAGGCAATTACGGCCGGAGCACGTTGTAATCGACGTTCTCGATCTTGTGGCGGGCTCTGGCCTTGAATCTGGTCGCCCGAGCGCGCGCGTGATTCCAAGTTTCGAAAAAGTTGAAGCTGATCCCGGACCTGCGCAGTCGGATGCAGGAATTGCAGCATGGCAGTTAATCGTCTGGCCGACTGGTAGCGGCCATGCGCGGCCAGTTGCGATGCTTTTCGCAATCCGACGGCTGGGAGAAACAGAAGCGCGAACCAGGCGCCACCGCCCACATAACCGGCGTATTCACGAAAGAACAGCCAGGCGACACCGGTGATGGCGAGCACAATTACCGCGGCGATTCGCCAGCCGCGAAAAATTCCTTCCGGCCGCCAGGCTCGGGCCAGGACAAGCAGGGGCGTAGTCACCGCAATAAACAAGAAGATGTGATTTAAATCCAATGTGCCGATTTAGCCGCCGCAGCCGTTGAGCGTTGAAAGTTGAATGTTGAGCGTTGAGCGTTGAGCTTGACTGGCAGCAAACGTCCAACGTCCAACGCTCAACGTCCAACGCTCAATTCAGAATATGCGAATCACTGTGACTGATTATCTCGACGTCGTTTCTTCGTGGTGCTTCTGGTCGGAACCGACCTGGGCAGAACTGAAAAGGCACTACGACGGACGCGTTGAGTTTCAATGGAAGATCGCGCTGATGGATCCGACCGGCTTGCCGACTTCGCGTGAGCAGGAGCAGTGGTTTTATCGCCGCAGCGGAATGATGATGCGTTCACCGTTTATGCTCCGGACCGATTGGTACGACCCGACTTTAAAGGAGTGGCTGGCTCCAAACGCGGTGGCTGAGGCCGCGAAGGAGTTCGGCATTACGGATGACCGCGTTCGGCTTGCGCTGGCCAGCGCAGCCTTGCGGGAGGGGAGAAAAGTGAGCGATTGGGACGTCGCCGCCGAAATCGGCGCGGCTGCAGGCAACCTGGAAAAAAAGAAATTGCTCGAGACGGCGCAATCCTCCGCGGTGGAAAAGCGGATCCGTGCAAGCACCGCAGAATTCCACGCGATGCAGATCACGCAGCGACCTTCTTTCGTTATCGACACCGAAATCGGAGATCGCGCGATTTTTTCCGGAGTGGTGAAATTCGAACCGCTGGCGGCGACGCTCGACAGCATGTTGGACGACGCGACCGCATATGCTGCGCATAAGGCGCATTTCGGTGGTCCGCCGCCAAAGTGAATTCGTTTGTAGGCCCGCACCTTGCTTCTTTTAAATCGCAATAGGGAACGAGATTCATCTTGCCAGCATCGAAATGTTGCCTACAACTTCCCTTCGGCTCGCGAATAATGATGCGGGCACTTCGTGGCGGTCATCGCAGCCGCGGCGAAGCAGAGTGCATCGGCGTTGTGCGAAAGTGAACGCTGATTATGCGATGAAAGAAATACCGGCGAAATGGCGCACTCCCGCTTCGCCGTCCAGGAGATCAGACTAATCTGCAACCGCAATTTCGTGTAAACGGCCGCATTCGCGCTCGCGAAGTCCGGGTCATTTTGGGAGCGAGCGGCCAACAGCTCGGCGTCATGAAATTGTCCGATGCCTTGCGTGAAGCGCAAGGCCGCGGGCTCGACCTGGTCGAAGTGGCGCCCACTGCCAATCCGCCGGTCTGCAAAATCGTTTCGCTTGGAAAATTCCGTTACGATCTTTCCAAGCACGACAAAGATAAAAAAGCCGGCGGTGCGAAGCTGAAGGAGATCAAGTTTCGTGTCAATATCGACGAGCACGATTATCTGACCAAGGTTCGGCACGGCGAGGAATTTCTCGAGCGCGGCAATAAAGTCCGGGTCCAGCTTCAATTTCGCGGTCGCGAAATGGCGCACCAGGAATTCGGCATGCAGCTAGTTGAAAAAGTGCGTGACGATCTTTCCGGAATGTCTCAGGTGGAGATGGAGCCAAAAATTACCGGACGCAATATCACCATGACTTTGACGCCGCTGCCGGCGAACCGACGGAAGCGACGTTTCCTGCCTCCTCCGAAGGAGGAAGCGGCCGCCGATTCTCAGAACGGCAGCAAATCCTGAACGGCCGCAATCTCGAAGTCGACTTTACGGTTTTTTCTTTGGCGGGGCCGCTACCGGAGTCGCATTTGCCGGAGGCGGGGCGGTTTGCGATTGGATCTTTTCCAAACGCTGTTTCCGTTCCACGGCTTCTTTGCTCTTCGGATTGATCTTCAACGCAGCATCGGTATCGGCCATCGCGTTTTGTAAGTCGCCCCGCAGTTCGTAAATGTAGCCCCGATAAAGATGGTATTTGATCTCGCCCGGATTCGTCTTGATCGCCTCCCCGTAATCGGCCAGCGCTTTATCGTAATCGTTGATCTTCATTTCGACCGCCGCACGTTGCTCGTAAGCCCGCGCATCTCGCGGATTGATTTTTATCGATTCATTCAAGTCATTCAGCGCGTCCTGGAACCTTTGATCGGCGGCGTAGGAAAATGCACGCTGTTGATAAGCAATCGCCAGGTTCTGCGTGAATTTTCGATCGATCTCAGCGGCTTTGCGAAAACGCTCGATCGCTTTATTCCAATCCTGATCCTTGGCAGCTTGTGCTCCCTCCCGGGCAATTTTCGCCGCTTCCGGACTTCCCTCTTGCTGGGCGGATTTTGCCATTGAAAGTCCGAGCGTCGTTACGAGGCAGGCAACAAACAGTGTTTTCATGGTTAGCGATTATTGACGATCAGCTTGCCCAAACAATTCGAAGTTGGCGATCATAATTCTTCGCTGAATCGCCCTGAGTCACGTCTGTTCCGGCATCGGCGACTGTTCGTTGTCGATCTTCGGCTCGGGCTCGGTGGCTGGTTGCGCCGGGCCGGGCTCGTCTATGCGCATAATCCGCGCAGCGCGGCCGCTTTTTTCGTCGATCGCGACCAACGCGCCGTGCAAGCGAACTTCACCAGCGGCCACCGGAAACGAGGCCGGCATGTTCGAAACGAAGCGATTCATGATTGGTTCAATCGTCCGGCCAAGAATCGAATTCACCGGACCGCACATCCCGGCATCACACAAAAACGCAGTCCCGCCGGGGAGGATTTGTTCGTCCGCAGTTTGGACATGGGTATGCGTGCCAATCACGGCCGAGACTTTCCCATCAAGAAAACGTCCCATCGCGATTTTCTCGCTCGTTGTCTCACCGTGAACATCGACAATGATGTTTGCAGTTTCCTCCCGCATCTTGGCGACCGTTTCATCCATCGCGCGAAATGGATTCTCCAGAATCGGTTGCATGAACGTGCGACATTGCACGTCGATCACGCCCACCTTTCCCTTTGCGGTCTCGAGGACGATCGATCCACTGCCGGGCGCGCCGGCCGGATAGTTCACCGGGCGCAGCAAACGCGGCTCGGTCTGGATAAACGACAAGATATCTTTTTGGTCCCAGACATGGTCGCCCGTGGTCACGACCGAAACGCCGGCTCGCAAAAGATCGATCGTGATTTTGCCGGTGATGCCACGGCCGCCGGCGGCGTTTTCGCCATTGACCACGATAAAATCGACGCCGTGCTGTTCCTTTAGTTCCGGCAGCCGGGCGATGACGGCATTGCGTCCGGGCTCGCCCACGACGTCACCGAGAAAAAGAACCGTTAGCATTGAACAAGATCGTATTGAAGGGGTTCAAAACGTCGATGCGAAATAAATGACGAATGGCGAATGAATGACGAAGCTCGAATGACGAATGAATATTCAAGCCCGAATGACGAATGCCTGTCTGGCGGTTTCGGCGCCGCCTCAGGTTTCGTCCTTCGTCATTTGTCATTAATTCGTAATTCCGTCATTCGTCCTTCGTTATTTCTCCTGTTGCTCTTTCCGCTGACGCTACATGGCGCGGACAACCTCGGAGTTCTCGGCAGCAAACCAAAGTGGGAGGTGCTCGAGCATTATCAGGAAACCATTACTCACGACGAATTCACGCATCTGATCAACGACGTCTATTGCACACACGGATTCGCGGCAGACTTGATCAAGATCGACAATGACGCCGCGCAGATTCTTGCCAACCGCGAATCGCGCAACGTTTTCACTCTGCGTTTTGCGCCGGATGCGAATTCGGAGGCTCATACTCCGCGACTTTGGCGTCCTGCTAAGTCGCTGCCGTCGGCCAAGCCTGGAAAACCGCTCTTGGGATTGCGCGTCGCGCTCGATCCCGGTCATCTCGGCGGGAAATGGGCGAAGATGGAGGAGCGCTGGTTTCAAGTGGGCGACACAAAACCGGTGACGGAAGGCGATCTGACATTGCGGGTATCGCGGATGCTCGCTTCGCGATTGCGAAAACTGGGCGCCACAGTTTTGTACGTTCGCAACAGCACCGACCCGATCACTCCGAAGCGGCCGGGGGATTTCAAAAAACTCGCCCGAAAAATCCTTATCAGAAACGGCCTGCCTCAGCCCCGCATGGGCGGGGACGTTCTCGATCCAAACGATCCCGAAAAAGAGCAAACAATCCGATGGCAAAGCGAAATGTTGTTTTACCGCTACAGCGAGATCCGTCGCCGCGCCGTGCTCGTGAACACAAAGCTGCATCCGGATCTTGTGCTTTGCCTGCACTTCAATGCCGAAGGCTGGGGTGATCCGAGCAAGCCGACCTTGATCGACAATAATCATCTCCATCTGCTCGTGAACGGATCGTATTTGCAAGAAGAGCTCGACCTCGATGACGAACGTTTTGAGATGATCCGCCGCTTGCTCAGCCGCGCTTACGACGAAGAGCTCCAGATTGCCGATACCGTCGCGCTTTCAATGGCGAAAGCGACCGGCCTTCCGCCTTATCAATATCCAACCACGCTCACTACGACCATGGTTGGTTCGAGTGTATACGTTTACGCGCGCAATTTGTTGGCCACGCGGCTTTATCGCTGCCCGGTCGTTTACTGCGAGCCCTATGTCATGAACAGCAAGGACGGATTCGCGCGCATCCAAGCCGGCGACTACGACGGCATAAAGGAAATCAACGGCGTCGCACGCAAAAGTATTTTTCGCGAATACGCGGACAGCGTGGCCGAAGGCCTGGCCGAATATTATCGCAACGCGCGAGGCCTATAACGCTCCCACCGCGGTGCGAATATCGTCCATCGTCACATCGCGCGATAAATTTGCCGAACCGATCTTCGACGTGACCACGAATCGGATCTCGCCGCGTTCAAATTTCTTGTCGAACTTGAGCGCGTCGAAAATTTTCTGCCGTGGAAAATTTGGCGGGAGTTTTGTCGGCAACTCGAACTTCTGCAAGAGATCGACAATCGCATTGCGCTGTTTCTCGGGAAGACCGGCTTTATTTATCGAGACATCGCACGCGGCAACCATTCCCAAGCTTACCGCCTCGCCGTGCGAAATTCCCTGGTAATTAGTCGCGCGCTCGACGCCATGCCCGACCGTGTGACCGAAGTTGAGCAAGGCGCGCTCACCGTTTCGGTCGCGCTCGTCATTCGCTACGATCCGCGCTTTGATTTCAACATTTCGGCGAATGAGCGAGGCAAAATCGACATTGTTAAGATCGACATCTTGTAGCTGACGGAACATTTCTGCGTCGGCGATGATCGCATGCTTGATGATTTCGGCGAACCCCTGACTCAACTCGCGCGACGGCAACGTTTTCAAAATCTCGACGTCGTCGATGACGAGCACAGGCTGGTGAATAGCGCCGATTAAGTTTTTGCCAGCGCCGGCGTTAACGCCAGTTTTGCCGCCAATGGAACTATCCCCCATCGCCAGAAGCGTGGTTGGAATCTGCACATTCGGAATACCGCGCTGAAAAATTACCCGCTGGAACAGTGATCAATACCGAATCAAAACCCGCGGATGTTAAGCTTTTCTTAACTGGCTCAGCAAAAAGCGGCGCGACATTCGTGTCGGATACGATCGCGATCCGCGACGGCGCTAGTTTTTCTTTTATAGCCTCGCCGACGGTTTCCAACAAACCGGGACCAATCAGGACAAGATAGGAATGCTGACCGGTGCGAAATTCTATCGAAATCACAGCGAGACGGTATTGGTTTTTGCCGCTCCGAAAAAGGAAAACCGTGGAACTCGCGAAAGCATTCGGGGCTGGCTCGCGAAGGCTTTCGGAGTTGACAAAGCGGGCTTCCATCCTGTGTAAGTAGATCATGCCTGACGAGCCGCCTCCGCCGCCACCGTCCGATGCCGGACCGAAATCAACCGGGCTCCCTTCCAATATCGCGGCGGCGCTTGCCTGTATTCCGCTCATTGGCGGCATCGTCTTCTTTATTTTGGAAAAACACGACTCGTTCGTGCGCTTCTATTCGATGCAGTCGATCATTCTTGGCGGTGCCTGGCTCCTTTTCTCTATTGCCGCATCCATTGTTGCCCTTATTTTCAGATCGATTCCGGTTATCGCCGGCCTTTTGGATTTTTTTTGGGGAATTATCGTCGCAATCATCAACATTGCCTTCGTCGTTCTCTGGATCATTGCCACGGTGAAAGCGTTCACCGGCGCGCGCTGGGATATTCCGTACGTCGGCCCAATCGCGCGCAAACAAGTCGGTGAAAGTTAAACTTCGCCGAGCAGCTTCACCACGACCTCGGTCAAAATCAGTTCGTGATCGAGCTGCGTCGTGACGAGTTGAAGATTTGCGGCAAGACAGGCCTGCATTCCGGTGACTAACTGTT
>WNGN01003555.1_pt1 | contig 11550 bp, 10 predicted proteins | sample 5400561 | NCBI WGS metagenome assembly WNGN01 (sample SAMN13153379, study PRJNA577476) | soil metagenome | isolation source: 115 cm soil or saprolite under Garry oak tree replicate 2 | place: USA:California | collected 2016-06-15
GCGCTCACCATCGTGCTCAAGGACGAGCGCAAGGGCAGCACGAAGGAAGAGACCTTCTACTATAAGGGCGGTCTGTCGGAATTCGTGAAATGGATCGTCGGCAACCGCCGTGCGCTGCATCCCAAAGCGATCACGTTCGAGGCGACGCGCGAAGACGTCGAGGTCGAGGGCGCCGTCCAGTACGACGATCAGTACAGCGAAAACACGTTCACCTTCGTGAACAACATCAACACGCACGAAGGCGGCACCCATCTCACCGGCTTCAAGTCGGCGCTGACCCGCACGATCAATGAGTGGGCGAAGCAGGACGGCGCCCTCAAGAAGGAAGAGTTTACGCTCTCGGGCGACGACGTCCGCGAAGGACTGAACTGCGTGCTGAGCATCAAGGTCAAGCAGCCGCAGTTCGAGGGTCAGACCAAGACCAAGCTCGGCAATTCCGAAGTCGAAGGCATCGTCAAAACGGTTGTCAACGAGGCATTGGGCGCGTTTTTCGACAAGAATCCCAGCGTCGCGCGCTCGATTATCGCGAAGGCGGTGAGCGCGGCACGGGCCCGCGAGGCGGCCCGCAAGGCGCGCGAGCTGGTGCGCAAGAAGAGCGGGCTCGATGCCGGTCTCCTGCCCGGCAAGCTCGCCGACTGCTCGCTCACCGATCCCAAGCTGTGCGAGATCTACCTCGTCGAGGGCGACTCGGCAGGCGGCTCGGCGAAAATGGGCCGGGACCGGAGCTACCAGGCGATCCTGCCGCTGCGCGGCAAGATCCTGAACGTGCAGAAGGCGCGCATCGACAAGATTCTGTCCAACGAAGAAATCCGCACGATGATCACGGCGATCGGCACGGGCGTGGGCGAAGACTTCAAGGTGGACGAAGCGCGCTACCACAAGATCATCATCATGACCGACGCCGACGTGGACGGCGCGCATATCCGCACGCTGCTGCTCACCTTCTTCTATAAGGAGATGAAGCAGCTGATCGACGTCGGGTACATCTACATCGCGCAGCCGCCGCTGTATCGCGTGTCCAAGGGCAAGGAGGAGTTTTATGCCTACGACGAGAAGGAGCGCGATACCTACGTGAAGCGCCTCACCAACGGCACCGAGAGCAAAGCCGCGATCAGCGTGAGCCGGTACAAGGGCCTGGGCGAGATGAACCCGGACCAGCTGCGCGATACGACGATGGAGGTCGAGCCGCGGCGCAAATTCATCGAAGAGAACGCGAAGTTCGTCAGGAACCTCGACGTCTGATCGGCCTTAAGCCAGCTCCTCCACGCCCGCGCGGGTGACGCGGTGAGAGACGAGCCGTAGCGGCTTCTGCGCCAGCTTGTCACCAACGACGATGGCCTGACCGAGGGCATCAAAGCCCGTCCGAATGCCATCGGCGTCTTTGGCGAAGACCGAAGCGATCGGTTCACCTTCCAACACCTTGTCTCCCGGCTTCACCGTGATCACAAACCCCACCGTGGGGTCGATGATGTCCTCGACCGTGCGGCGGCCACCGCCGAGCGCGATGATGGCCCGGCCGATCGTGCGGGGCTCGACGCGCTGCACCACGCCGGTGCGCGGCGCAGCGTAAACCTCCACCGCCTGCGCCTGCGGCAAGACGGACGGGTCCTCGACGGTTTTGGGATTTCCTCCCTGCGCCTCGATGATCTGCTCGAACTTCTCGGCCGCCAGACCTGATTCGATCGCCGTTTCGAGCTTCTTGCGCGCTTTCTTCGTGTTCTTCTCGATCCCGCCCTGAATCAACATCTCGACCCCGAGGGCGTACGTGACTTCGAGCAGATCGGCGGGCCCTTCCCCGCGCAGCGCGAGGATCGCCTCTTCGGTCTCGAGCACGTTGCCGCACGCACGGCCCAGCGGCCGGTCCATCGCGGTGATGAGCGCGACCGTGGGGCAGCCGCGATCTTCCCCGAGCGCGATCATCGTTTTTGCCAGCTCGAGCCCGCGCGCCACCTCCGGCAGGAATGCGCCGCTGCCGTTCTTCACATCGAGCACCAAGCCGTTCAGCCCCTCAGCCAGCTTCTTGGACATGATGCTCGCCGCAATGAGCGGAATGGACTCGACGGTGCCGGTGACATCGCGCAGCGCGTACAGTTTGCGATCGGCGGGCGCGATCTCGGCGGTCTGGCCGATCAGCGCGCAGCCCAGCTTCTGCACCTGCGCCTTGGCCTCGGCGAGCGACAGGTTGGTCCGGAATCCGGGAATCGCTTCGAGTTTGTCGAGCGTGCCGCCGGTGTGCCCCAGCCCGCGCCCCGACATCATCGGCACTGCGATGCCGCACGCCGCCACGAGGGGACCGAGCACGAGCGAGACCTTGTCGCCGACACCGCCCGTCGAGTGCTTGTCGATGCGCGGTAGCTTGAAGCCGTCGAACGACAGGCGATCGCCCGAGGCCAGCATCGCGTCGGTGAGTGCGGCGAGCTCCTGGCGCTCGAGCCCGCGCATGAACACGGCCATCAACAGCGCGGCGATCTGATAATCGGGAATGCGGCCGGCGGTATACTCCGCGACGAGCGCCGACCATTCTTCCGGACTCAGGACTCCGCCGTCGCGCTTGCGCTCGATCAGGGGCACCACGATCATTGTCTCATGCGCCTTTCACTCTGCCTGCTGGCTTCGCTCATCGCGACGAATCTCGCCGCTCAAACAGTAGCCCAGCATATCACGGAAGGCGACAGCGCCGGCCTGAGGCATCCGGACGTGCAGCTCAAGCACTACCAGGCGGCTTTGGCCCTCGATTCGCTGTCCTATGAGGCGAACTGGAAGGCGGCGCGGGCGATCGCCGACATCGCCAAACAAATACAGGGCAATGCCGATTCCCTCAAGCACCGCCGGGACAGCCTGTATTCCGTGGGTCGAACGTATGCCGAGCGCGCGATCCGCGCCGATTCCACGCGCCCCGACGGGCATTACGCGCTGGCGATGGTGTTGGGCCGGCTGTCGCGCACCAAAGGCAGCAAGGAACGCGTCCGCTACGCCAAGATAATTTTCGACGAGGCGACGCGCGCCGTGCAGATCGATTCCAATTACGACCTGGCGCACCATGTCCTCGGCGCCTGGCACGCCGAAGTGAAGCGGCTGTCCGGGTTCCAGCGGTTCTTCGCCAAAGCCCTGTTCGGCGGCGGGTTCATGGACAAGGCGAACTGGGACGACGCGGTCCGGCATCTCGCGCGGGCCGTCGCCATCGCGCCCAATCACATCTATCACCGGCTCGAATTGGCCGAGGTCTACACCGATCTCGGGCAGTACTCGAAAGCGCGGGAGCAATGCCAGGCGATCGTGACGTTGCCCGAGGTCGACGTGATGGACGGGCAGTACAAGAAGGACGCGGCCGCGCTCTACGACGACATCAAGAACGAAAAAGACGAAAAGTAGGGACTAGCGCCCGCCGCCGCGCATCACGCGCTCGATCGCGTCGGTCGTGCGCGGTGCGCCATCCGACAGCCATTCCGCGCCCTGCGCGGTCACGAGCACGTCGTCCTCGATCCGCACGCCGAGCTTTTCCGATTGGAGATAAATCCCCGGCTCGAGCGTGATCACCATGCCCGGCTCGAGCGGCCGAGTGAACCCGACATCGTGGACGTCCATGCCGATCGGGTGCCCCAGTCCGTGATTGAAGAACTCCCGATCGTCACAGGTGCGCTCGCCGCACAGCGTGCCGGAATGCGCGCGCATGTAGGCGCGCGCGATGCCGTCGAGCTCACGAATCGTGATGCCGGGACGAATCGCATCGAACGCCGCCTGCTGTGCGCCGAGCACGAGATCGTAAATCGCCTTCTGGCGCGGGGTGAACTTCCCGTTCACGGGGAAAGTGCGCGTGACGTCGGCGGTGTACTGGCCCCACTCGGCAGCCGCATCGATCACGACGAGGTCGCCGTTTTCGGTACGCCGGCGATTGACGTCGTAATGCAGCGTCGTGGAGTTGGGACCGCTGCCCACGATGGACGGATAGCCCAACCGATCGGCGCCGTTGCGCCGGAAGCCGTCCTCCAGCGCGGCCTCGAGCTCGTACTCGTACATGCCGGGGCGGGCCGTGCGCATCGCGGCAATGTGGCCGGCGACGCTGATGTTCACGGCACGGCGCAGGCGCGCGATTTCATCCGCATCCTTCACGACGCGCATCGAATCCACGATCGGCAAAAGATTCCGCACGTCCGCGCCGGAGAAGGCGAAATCGGAAATGCGGCGCTCGTCGCGCGTGTTCGGCCCGAGCGGGATGTACACCGGCCCCGCCCCGCCCCGCGCGCTGCCAAAACGGATGCGCTGCAGCCGGGTGTCGAGTGAGTCGAGCGGGAGCACTGTTGTGATGCCCGACAACCGCACCGCGACGCTGTCGGGCCCCAGCCGCAGTCCCGTCCAGCGTTCCTGTGACGGCGTGCGCGGAGGCAGGAACAGCACGGTCTCGAGTGAATCGGGACCGCGGGCGGTCAACAGCAGCCAGGCGTCCTGTGTCTCGAGCTCGGTCAGGTAGTAGAACGTATTGTCCTGCCGAAAATCGTTGTCCTGTACATAGTCCTGCTCGATGTTCCGCTCGTGCGCGGCGGGAAGCAGCACCGCGCCGCGCCCGATGCGCTGCAGCAGCGCGCGGCGCCGCGCGGCGGTGGCCGCGATATCGACGGGACGCCCCATCCCGGGCAGCTCGGGAATGACGTCATACGCGCCGATCGGGCCAGTTGCCGCCGACCCTCCAGCGACAGATCTCACAGCGGGTGACGCGGATTGCGCGCAGATGGTCCGCGGCGCCGCGGCAGCGGCGAGAGCGACGAGTGCGATCGAAGTGAGTGCGCGCATCGGGCGTAATCTACACGAGCTTGACGGGCCCTGAGTTCCCGAGCGAAACTATTGCACTCATGACGATCAACTCGGCCCTCACACACGCGGAAGCGGAACGGCTCGCCGCGCGGATCGCCGAGCTCGAGCATGAGCGCAAGCACTTGCTCGCCGTCATCGAGATCCTGAAGGAAGCCTCGAGTTCCTTACATTTTATTGACATTCTCCAGGCGATCGCCCGCAAGCTGGGTGAGTCGTTCGGGCTGGACCGCTGCTCCATCTTCCTCGGCGAGAAAGGCGGCCGGCAGGTTCGCCTCGTGGCCTCGTACGAGGACCCCACGATTCGCAACTACGTCGTGGACCTCGAGCGGTACCCGGAGCTCAAGCGCGCGATGCAGAGTGGCGAGACCGTGTTCATTCCGGACGCGGCGAACGACCCGTCCCTGCGGCACGTGAAAGGCGAGCTCATCAATCGCCGTGTGAAGTCGATTACCGTCGTGCCGATTACGTGGCGCTCGGTCGCGATCGGCGCGATCTTCCTGCGTACCTACCGTGACGGCCCCACGTTTTCCGATGCCGACGTGCGCTTCGTGCAAGTCGTCGCCTCCCTTACGGCCCAGAGCCTGCGCAATGCCCACCGCTACGAGCGACTCGCGGAGCGCACCCACGACACCAGTGAACAGCTGAAGCGCATGGAGCTCGAGCGCGTCGCCCTGCTCGCGTTCCTGCGCCGGCTGCTCGACGCGTTCGGGCAGCCCGAAGGTGGCGGTTCGTGGGGCGAAGGGCTCCTCCCTAAGGCCAGTGCCGACGAGCTCGACCGCCTGGTCGGCGTGGCCATGGCCGTCATCCAGGAAGAAGCCAAAGGCAGGTGAAGCCGGCGGCACGCGCCGCGGAGCTGCGGCGGATTCTGGAACGGGCGAACCACGCATACTACATCCTCGACAAGCCGGAGCTGTCGGATGCGGAGTACGACCGGCTGTTCCGGGAGCTCCAGGCCCTCGAGGAAAAGCATCCCGAGCTGCGCACGCCGGACTCTCCCACGCTCCGCGTCGGCGGTGAACCGGCCAGCGCGTTCGGGAAGCACCGCCACCTCGTGCCGATGCTCTCGCTCGCAAACGCCTTCACCGAGGCAGAGCTTCAGGAATGGGAGGAGCGGAACGCCCGCCTCGTCCCGGAGGTGAAGACGGCGGGCTACACGCTCGAGGTCAAGATCGACGGCGCCGCCGTGAGCCTGACGTATGAGGACGGCGTCCTCGTGACGGGCGTGACGCGCGGCAATGGGGTGGAAGGCGAAGACGTCACGGGGAATCTGCGCACCGTGCTCGACCTACCGCTGCGGCTGCGCGGCAAGAGCTGGCCCAAGAAAATGGAAGTCCGCGGCGAGGTCTACTTACCGAAGAGCCAGTTTGCGGAGACCAATAAGCAGCGCGAGAAGGCGGGCGAGGCGCCGTACGCCAATCCGCGCAATGCCGCGGCCGGCGCGCTGCGACAGCTCGATCCCAAAAAGACGCGCGCCCGTGGTCTGCGCGTGTTCACCTTCCAAGTCGAAGCGCCCGGACAAAAACTCGGCATCGATTCCCAGCACGAGCTGCTGGAGGCCCTGCTGGAGTGGGGGCTGCCGGTCGAGCCACATCACACTCGCGTGAAGGACCTCGGGGAAGCGCACCAGGCGATCAAGAAACTCGAGGCCCTCCTCCCCAGCCTCGACTACGGCGCGGACGGCGTGGCCGTCAAAGTCGATAAGCGCGCGCTCTGGGCCGAGCTGGGCACCGTCGGCAATCGCGAGCCGCGCTGGTCCGTCGCGCGCAAATTCGCGCCCGAGGTACAGATCACCAGGCTGCTCGAGATCCGCATCAACGTAGGACGCACCGGCGCGCTGAACCCGTATGCCGTGCTCGAGCCGGTCGAGATCGGCGGCGTCACCGTGTCGAATGCGACGCTGCACAACGCCGAGCTGATCGCCGCGAGGGACATTCGTGAAGGCGATTGGGTCGAGGTGACGCGCGCGGGCGAGGTCATCCCGCAGATCCTGGGGCCGGTGAAGGACAAGCGGACCGGCGCTGAAAAGCCGTACAAGATGCCGGAACGCTGCCCGAGCTGTCACTCGCAGGTCGAGCACCCGCACGAAGAGGTGATGACGTATTGTCCCAACATCTCGTGCCCCTCACGCATCCTCGAATCGATCGTCCATTTCGCGAGCCGCAGCGCGATGGACATCCGCGGCCTTGGCTACGAACGCGTCCGCGCGCTGCTCGATGCCAAGCTGATCGAAGACGTCGCCGACCTGTACGAGCTCACGCCGATGCAGCTCCTCACGCTCGAGGGCTTCGCGGAAAGGTCGGCACAGCAGCTGGTGGAAGCGATCGCCGCGTCCCAGCAGCAACCCCTCTCCGCGCTGCTGTTTGCGCTCGGCGTCCGGCACGTCGGGGCGCAGGGCGCGAAGCTCCTGGCCCGGCACTTCGGCACCATGAAGGCTCTCGAGAGCGCCTCCGCCGCGGAGATCGGAGAAGTGCGCGGCATTGGAGCTGCGATCGCAGAAGCAGTGGCAGGGTTCTTCACGGATGCTCGGAACAAGACTCTCTTGAAACGACTGAAAGACCTCGGGCTGACTTTGCAGGAAACGGCGACCGCCACCGGACCGCGCCCGCTCGCCGACCAGACGTACGTCGTGACCGGCACGCTGCCGACGCTGTCCCGCCAACAGGCGCGCGATTTGATCGAGGGCGCCGGCGGGCATGTCTCGGACAGTCTGTCGAAGAAAACGACCGCGCTGGTCGTCGGCGCGGACCCCGGGTCGAAGCTCGAGAAGGCCATTGCACTCGGCGTCTCGCGCATAGACGAGGCGGAACTCTTGCGCCGCGCGAACCGCAAACCCTAAGTTGGCTGCCCAGATGACGGTCCCCAGCGTACTCCGACAGCTGCATGCGAGTCTCGCGGCGCATGCACCCGACCAGCTCGTCACGGTCCTGCAAGAGGCCGGTTACGCGGCCGGCGAGGGAAGCTACCGCGCGTTCGCCGCCTGGCTCCGCGAGCGCGCCGGCGTCGACAGCCCGGCAAATCTCGACGCCGTTCTGCTGGTGGAGATGCTCTCCGAGTTCTTCACGACTGGCGGCTGGGGCACCGTGACATTGACGCCGGTCGGAACGGGCGCGCTGGCGCTCGATTCGAGCGACTGGGCGGAGGCCGAGCCCGGCACCGCGCAGACGCCGATGTGCTTCTTTTCGGCGGGAATGCTCGCCGACTTTCTCGGGCGGATTGCGGACGACACCGTCGCCGTGATGGAAGTGGAATGCCGCAGCAAGGGCGACGCGCGGTGCCGGTTCCTGTCCGCGCCGCCGAATGTTCTGGACAAGGTTTATAACGAGATGACGGCTGGGCGGAGCTATGAGGAGGCGTTGAGCGGATCGTAGGGGCGCAGCAGGCTGCGCCCCTACCGACGGGCTACGCTGACTCCATCCAGCAGCAGCGACGGCGACCAACGGGACCCCAGCCAGCGCCCGTCGCGCCCAAATCCGCCGATGCGTTTGAGCAGATCGTACGCGTTCCCCGCGACGGCGGCATCTTTGACCCGGCCGGTGATCTCGCCGCGCTGCACGCGATAGGCGAGTCCCACGGGATGGCTGAACGCGCCGCTGATCACGTTCCCCTGCCCCACCCCGATCAGATCGTCGACGATCAATCCATCATCGATGTCCCCAATCAAACCACCGCCGATGTCCAGCGGTGGTTGGGGCACGGCATGCCGGGCCCCAACGCCGTCGGACATCCGAAACACGATGTTCGTATACCCGATGTGCGGTTTCCCAAACACGCCGCGGCGGCCGTTTCCCGTGCTCTCGGTTTTGGCGCGGGCGGCGGTCTCCAGATCGTAGACGAAACGGCCCACCTTTCCAAGCTCCACGAGCGCCGTACAGCGTGACGGCACACATTCGTCGTCCACGGGCCGAGACGCGGGACGTCCGGGCTTGAGCGGATCGTCCTCGATGGACAGCCGCTCGTCGAACAGCGTTGCTCCGATTTTGCCGGCCAGTGGCGAGCTGCCCTGGAGCACGGTTTTTCCCGACAGTGCCTGCTCGAGCGGCAGGATCACGGCCGCGAGGCCGGCGGGAGTGAAGACGACGGGCAGTGCGCCCTCCGGCGGCGTGACAATGTTGAGCGCCGCGGAGAGACGCGTTTCGATCGAGCGAACCAACGCTTCGAGATCGGCATCCGTCGGGATGTCAGCGCCGACGTACTGATCGTAGACCATCAGGACGTCGTCACCCGCGATGCGCGTGAGATCGGCCGTCACGGCGATACCGGTGGCGCGGTATTCGCCCCGCGCGCCCGCGCTGTTCCCCACCGCCGTGTCGGCGACTTCGCGCTGCACCGCAACGTTGATCTGACAGTCGGGCCGCGAGAGCCGCTCGACGAGCAGCCGCCCCATGCGGATCAGCTCGGCGAGCGACGCGTTCGCGGTGTGGTCGAAGAAAGTAGGAATCGCCGGCAGGCTGTCGGCCGCCGCGCTGGGAAACGCGAGCTCCACGATCTCTCCCAGCTCGGCGGATGCCCGCGCCCGTTCCACGATCTCTTTCGGATCCGGTTTCGCCGCCGTCGTGCCCGCAACACCCATCCGCCCGTTCGCCAGCACGCGCAGATTGATTCCGGCTTCTTCAGAAATACCGGCGGCTTTGAGCCTGCCCGACTCGAACGCGACGGTGGTCTGTTCTTCGCGCCGCCACAGCGCGTCGGCATTGTCCACCTTGCCGCGTGCAGCGTCGAGCAGGCGATCGATCATACGTCGCCGCCGATCAGCGCTTCCTCGATGCGCACGTGCGGCGCCCCTTCGGTCACCGGCAGCGGGAACTGACCGCCTTTGCCGCAGCCGCCACCCATCTGGTTCCAGGTGAAGTCGCCGGCGATGTGATCGATGCGATCGAGCGTCTGAAACAGATTGCCCGCCAGTACGACGTCCTTGACCAGCTCCGCGACTCTCCCGTCGCGGATCATGTAGCCCCAGCCGGCCGTGAACGAGAAGTTCTCGAGCATCGTCTGCCCACCGAAAGCGCCACAGGCGTACACGCCAAGCTTGATGTCACTGATGAGATCGTTGAGCCCGACGCCCTTCTTGCCGGGTGCGATGTAGGTGTTCGTCATCCGGACGATCGGCGGATGACGGAAGGAGATGGCGCGGGCGTTGCCGGTCGGCCGCTCCCCGAGCTTCGCGGCGGTCTCGCGCGAGTGCAGCCGACCGATGAGGATCCCTTCGCTGATCAGGACCGTGTCCTGCGTCGGCGTGCCCTCGTCGTCGTACGGCAGCGTCCCGCGCAGCCCCGTGGCGGCGCCGTTGTCGCCGACGTTGAGCACCGGTTTACCGAACCGGCGGCCCAGGGTCATCATCTCGCGGGCCTGCGGGTTTTCGTACACGAAATCGGCCTCGGAGAGATGCCCGAACGCCTCGTGGATGAAGACGCCGGCGAGCTCGTTGTCGAGGATGACCGGATACGCGCCGCCGCGGACCCGCGGTGCGTCGAGCAGATCGACCGCGCGCTGCGCGACGACGCGAAACCGATCCTGGTAGTTCTGGACGCTGTTCCAGCCTTTGCGCAAGCCGATCGACTCGAGGCCCTTCTCGATATTGCCGTCGCGCCGGCCGATCGCGGTTCCCGACAGGACGATCTCGGGCCGCAACTGGTAGAGGGAGGCGCCTTCGGAATTGACGTACCAGACTTCGGAGACTTCGTCGCGATAGTTCGCTTGCGTGTCGACGATCGCGTTCGAGACGGCGAGCATCGCGCCGTTGTAGCGGTCGAGGAGCTGCTTCTTCTCCGACAGCTCAATGCCGCGCACGTCGCCATCGAGATCCAGCGCCGAGTCAGCCGTCTGTGCCGCTACATCCGCCAGGCGGATCGGTTCATCGAGGTGGACCGCTCGCGACAGCTCGTTGGCACGCCGGACCATGCCGGGTAGCTCGTCCAGCGACGTGAACGAGGCGATCCCCCAGCCGCACGCCTTGTTGAGCACGCGGACGAACCCGCCCTGATCCTCGCTGACCGTCGCGGTCTCGAGCCGGCGGCCGCGAAAGGCGACGGCGGAGCTCCAGGTGCGTTCGACGCGAATCTCGGTGTAATCGGCGCGGGACTGCTTCAGGATTTCGGCTAAACGATCTTTCAACTGGTCTCTTTCAGCTTGGCGCGGTAATCGGGACGGACGACGATCTCCCCGTTGACAATCACTTCGAGGTCCCAGGGCAGGATGATGAAATTCTCGTTCTCGAGGGCGTAGAAGTCGGGCTTGTACGTACCCGTCTTGAACGATACGGCCGTCTTCACCGCCGCCGGCTTCAGGTCGCGCACGGCCGCGAGGGCGAGCTTCATCGTGCTACCCGACTCGCAGGTCTCGTCCACGAGCAGCACGCGCTTGCCGGTCACCAGGCGCGGCGGGCCGGCGATCACGGAGCCCTCGGGCGTGATCGCGATGGACGCGAAGTCACGCTGCAGGATGCTCGCGACCACGGCGCCAGGGATCACACCGGCTTTGGCGATCCCGATCACCACGTCCGGATCGTACTCGCGGAAGATCTTCAGGGCGAGCACGCGGCACAACTCCCCGAAAAACGCCCAGTCCACCTGGAGGACGCCCCGTGGGGTCTTGCTGGTGGGGCGGGAGCGCATACCGGCGGAGGGGCGGGGGGGGAGGGCCATGGTTTGGGATTCTACATTGCCAGCGTCAGCAGCCGCAAGCTATTTTCGGCCGCATGAGTTTCTGGCGTCGCTTGTTCGGGGGAGGCTCGCGGGGGGCGGC
>WNGN01004542.1_pt1 | contig 11550 bp, 9 predicted proteins | sample 5400561 | NCBI WGS metagenome assembly WNGN01 (sample SAMN13153379, study PRJNA577476) | soil metagenome | isolation source: 115 cm soil or saprolite under Garry oak tree replicate 2 | place: USA:California | collected 2016-06-15
AGGGTCACGTCGGTGTCGATGAACGTGGCGTCGTCGGGGCCGAACGACAGCCGGGACGAGGTGGCGTCGGCGATCTCCTGCTGCGACAGGCGATGTCGCTCGGCCCGCAGGATCTGCGCGATCGTGTGCGCGTGCTGGGCCGCGAGCGTCGCGGCGTCGCACGCCGGTGCGAACTGCTCGACCTCGAAGATGGCGTAGTCCTCGACGAAGTGGGCGATGTGGTGTCGCACGGCTGCTTCGCCCAGCGTCGCCACCAGCCGCTCCACGTGGCCGCGCGAGTCCGCGAGCAGGCGCTCGTTGCCCCACAGCTCGCTCGAGAGCGATGCCAGCGTCGCGAGCGGGCCTTCGATCGGGATCGCGTAGCTCAGCGAAACAGCGCCGAAGTCGTAGAGCAAGACCTCCACGGTGGGCCCGGTGCTGAAGGAGCCGAGGGACAGCGGCTGGGCGGGCAGCGACACCCGCAACGGCGCCGGCCGATACTCGAAGAACGCCGGCGCCCGGCGCTTCTGCTTGACCGTCTGCCGCTCGGTCCCAGCGAGAATGCGCTGCTCGGCGCCGTCCAGGTCGATCGCCTGCGCGATGTCGTAGGCGAACAGGGGATAACAAGTCCCCTTGAGAAGGGTGAGGTCCGACTGTTCGCTAACCACGAGGGCTGTACGCTAGGAGGCCGCCCGGGAAGCGGCAAGGCGCACGGTCCCGCCCCCGTTACGAACCTGTTACACTCCGCGCGCTCGTCCGTGACGCGCCGGGGCTTCGTTATCCCTCGACGTCGCACGCGCACCACAACCCATTCCCCCGAGGAGAGACACCCAATGCCGTCCTTTATGCGTCGAGCGCTCGGAGCGGCCATCGCGGCCGCCGCGGGCGCGGCCCCGCTCGCAGCCCAGCAGGCAGCTCCCGCGGCGCCCCAGGTAACCGCCGGCGCCCTGGTCTACACGCAGTACGTGTATCAGCTGAAAGATTCGGTCAACCACTTCAACAACTTCGACATCACGCGCGCGTACGTGAACGTGCTGGGCCGGTTCGCGGGCGGGGTCACGACGCGCGTCACCGTCGATGTCCAACGCTTCGGCGCTATCCCCGGAACCACGCCTCAGGCGACAGACAACTCCCTGCGGCTCCGCCTCAAGTACGCCTTCGCGACGTACACGCCGCAGGGGAGCCCGCTCACGTACAAGGCCGGCCTGATCCACACGCCCTGGCTCGACTGGGAAGAGGCGCTGTGGGACTACCGCGTGCAGGGTACGATGGCGATGGACCGCGCCGGCTACATGTCGGCGTCGGACTACGGCGTGGGCGTGGACGGCAAGTGGATGGCCGACAAGGTCAACTTCCAGTTCACCGTCGTCAACGGGACGTTCTATTCGAACACGTCGGCAGGCCAGGGCAAGGACGCGGAGGCGCGGGCTTCGGTCCGCGTGCTCGACACCAACGATTCGAGCCGGGTGGGCGGCCTGCGCATCACGGGCTACGCCGGGTACGGCCGGGCTCCCACGGGGGACCGGAACCGCTTCATCGGAATGGTTTCCTACCGGTCCAAGCAGATCACGCTCGCGGGCGAAGCCGCGATCACGCAGGACGGCCAGCTGAGCGCGCTCAACGGGCACGTCTACAGTGCGTTCGGCGTCTACAAGGTCCCGCAGTCCAAGGTCGGGGTCATCGCGCGCGTGGACATCACGCACCGGCAGGCCGGTGCCGTGGACAAGCAGACGCGCTTCATCGGGGGCCTATCCTATCAGCTCTCGCCCAACTGGCGGCTGCTGGGCGACTGGGACTACGCGAACTACCAGACCCCCGCCCTGAACGCGGCCAACTTCGCGACGCGCTCGCAAGCCCTGTTCCAAACCCAAATCGCGTTCTAACGGACGAGGTATCCTGTATGAAGAAGACTCCCCTGCTTGTCGTCGCGCTTGCCGCCCTCGCCGCCACCGCCGCCCCTGCCGTCGCGCAGGTGAAGCTCAACGGCGCCGGCGCGACGTTCCCCAACATCATCTATCAGGACTGGATGCTGACCTACAACCAGTCGCATCCCGACGTGCAGCTCAACTACCAGTCGATCGGGTCGGGCGGCGGCATCCGCCAGTTCTCCGATGGCACCGTCGATTTCGGCGCGACCGATGCGCCGATGAAAGACTCAGGCGTAGCCGCGATCAACGGCAACGTGCTGCACATCCCCACGGTGCTGGGCGGCGACGTCCCGACCTACAACCTCCCCGACGTGAAGGCGACGCTCAAGTTCACGCCCGACGTGCTCGCCGACATCTTCCTCGGGAAGATCACCAAGTGGAGCGACGCGCGGATTGCGTCGGCCAACGCCGGTGTGAAGCTGCCGGACGCCGGCCCGTCGGTCAACTGGCCCGTGGGACTGGGCGGCAAGGGCAATGAGGGCGTCACCGCGACCGTGAAGCAGACCCCCGGCGCCATCGGCTACGTCGAGCTGGGCTACGCCATCGCCAACCAGCTCCCCGCCGGCAGCGTCCGCAACAAGGCCGGGAAGTTCGTGGCCGCCTCGCTCGAGAGCATCACGGCGGCCGCGGCTGGCGCCATGAAGCAGATGGGACCGAACACGGATTTCCGCGTGTCGATCACCAATCCCGACGGCGACGCGGCGTACCCGGTCGCGAGCTTCACCTGGTTCCTGCTGCACAAGCAATACGACGATGTCGCGAAAGCCAGCGCCCTCGTGAAGTTCGTGTGGTGGGCGGAGACGCAAGGCCAGTCGCGCGCCGCGCCGCTCGGCTACGCGCCGCTGCCCAAGCAGCTCAGCCCCTGGATCGAGACACGCTTGAAGAGCATCACGGCCGGCGGCAAGTCGGTGTGGACGACGGCGGCCCGGTAGCCACGGGGGAGACGTTTCCGCCCGATGACGACGCTCCCCATCGAGCCGCCCGCGACGCAGCCGTCGCACTCCCAGACCCACGCCCGTCCCCTGCTCCTGGGACGCAACACGGGCGATCGGCTGTACCGTGCCGCGCTCACCGGCCTGGCGCTGTCGCTGCCGCTGCTCCTGCTGGCGCTCGTCTTGGAGCTGGGCGCGAGCGCCTGGCCCGCGATCACGCGATTCGGGTTCCGCTTCGTCTGGACGTCGGTGTGGGACCCGGTGGCCGGCGTGTTCGGCGCCGCGCCCATGATCTTCGGCACCATCGCCTCGTCGCTCCTGGCGCTGCTGTTCGCGGTGCCGTTGGCGCTCGGCGTCGCGATCTATCTGACCGAGTTTTCCCCCAAGTGGCTGCGCCAACCGGTGGCGTTCCTGGTCGAGCTCCTGGCCGCGATCCCGAGCGTGGTGTACGGCGTGTGGGGGATCTACGTCCTCATTCCGTTCCTGCGCTCCTACGTCGTGCCCCCGCTGCGGGCGCTGCTCGGCTGGACGCCGTTCCTGCAGGGTGTGTTCTACGGCAACTCGCTGCTCGCGGGTGGCGTGATCCTCGCGATCATGATCGTGCCCTACATCGCCGCCGTGTCGCGCGAGGTGCTGCTCGCCGTGCCGCCGAGCCAGCGCGAAGCGGCGCTCGGCATGGGCGCCACCCGGTGGGAGGCGGTGTGGACGACCGTCGTGCCCTACGGCCGGGCCGGTCTCATCGGCGCGGTGATCCTGGGGCTGGGACGGGCGCTGGGCGAGACCATGGCGGTGACGATGCTGATCGGCAACCGGCATGACATCGGCGTCTCGGTGCTGCAGCCCGCTTACACCATGGCCGCGGCGATCGCCAACGAGTTCAGTGAAGCGACCACCGACCTCTATCTCTCCGCGCTATTCGAAGTCGGCCTCATTCTGTTCGTGATCACCGTGGCGGTGAACGCGTTGGCGCGACTCATGATCTGGCGCGTCGCCCGCGGCACCGCGGTGGGGAGCCGCGCGCTGTGAGCGCGCGTCGCCTGCGCCGTCGCATCGTGAGCGGGGCCATGACCGCCCTGGTGGCCGTGCTGTCGTTCGTGGCGGTGCTCGCGCTCGTCCTCATTCTCGGGTATCTGGTCGCCAAAGGCGCGTCGTCCCTCGATTGGAGCTTCTTCGTCAAGAATCCGGTCCCGGCCGGCCAGTCAGGGGGCGGCGTGGCGAACGCGATCGTCGGGACCGTGATCATCGTCGGACTCGCAGCGCTCATCGGCCTGCCGATCGGCATCGGCACCGGACTGTACCTCGCCGAGTACGGATCGGGCCGCCTCGGCTGGACCGTACGGTTCGTGGCGGATGTCCTGAACGGCACACCGTCGATCGTCGTCGGCATTTTCGCCTGGACCTGGCTGGTCCGGCCGATGGGGCACTTCTCCGCCCTCGCCGGGAGCGTGGCTCTCGCGGTGCTGATGGTGCCGATGCTGGCGCGCACCACCGAAGAGATGGTGCGCCTGGTTCCCCACTCCCTGCGCGAGGCGGCGCTCGCCCTTGGCTACCCGCGCTGGCGCACCTCGTTACGGATCATCGCCCGCACCGCGCTGGCGGGGATCCTCACCGGCTGTCTCGTGGGCGTGGCGCGCATCGCGGGCGAGACCGCGCCGCTGCTCTTCACGGCGCTCGGCAACCTGAACTTCACTACGAGCATCATGCAGCCGATGCAGACCTTGTCCCTGCAGATCTTCGTGTACGGCACCGGTCCCTTCGACGAATGGCACCGCCTGGCGTGGGCGGCGGCGCTCGTCCTGATGGGCCTGGTGTTGCTGCTGGCCCTGGCCGCGCGCGCGGCCGTCCGGCAACGACATGGCGCAGCCCGTTGACGCCCGGCTCCAGCTCGAGGCCGTGCGGCTCACGGCCCTGTACGGCCGCCGGGCCGTGGTGAAGGACGTCTCGATCCTGTTCCCGGCGCACACCGTTACCGCGGTGATCGGGCCGTCGGGGTGCGGCAAGAGCACGTTCCTGCGTTGTCTCAATCGCATGCACGAGCTGTCCGAGGGCGGCTGGGTCACGGGCTCCGTGCTGCTCGACGGGGCCGACGTGTACGACGCCGGCGTCGATCCCGTCCAGCTGCGCCGCCGCATCGGCATGGTGTTCCAGCGCCCGACCCCGTTCCCCACCATGACCATCTACGACAACGTGGCGGCGGGCCTGCGCGTGAACGGTCGGCGGTCGCGCGGCGACTTGGACGCGGCCGTGGAACGGGCCCTGCGCCAGGCCGCGCTGTGGGACGAGGTGAAAGACCGGCTGAAAAAGAGCGCGCTCGACCTGTCGGGCGGCCAGCAGCAGCGCCTCTGCATCGCGCGCGCGCTCGCCCCCGAGCCCGAAGTCCTGCTGCTCGACGAGCCGACGGCCTCGCTCGATCCCGCCGGCACGCAGCGGATCGAGGAGCTGTGCCACGAGCTCAAGCGTCGCTACACCATCGTCATCGTCACGCACAACCTGCAGCAGGCCGGGCGCGTCTCGGACTACACCGCGTTCTTCTACGTCGGCGATCTGGTCGAGGTGGGCCGCACCGAGCAGCTGTTCACCAAACCGGCGAAGGAGCAGACGGAAGCCTACATTACGGGGAGGTTCGGATGACGGCAGCGGTCGAGTTCGTCCCCCAGGAGGCGGCCAGCACGCCGCGCCTCGTGCACCACCCGACGCAGACCGCCACCCCGGTGATCGACGTCCGGCGGTATGCGTTCTGGTACGGCGGGACGCAGGCGCTCTTCGATCTGACGTTCACGATCCCGCGTCGGGCCGTCACGGCCCTCATCGGGCCGTCGGGATGCGGCAAGAGCACGTTCCTGCGCTCCATCAACCGGCTGAACGAGCTGATTCCAGGCACGCGCCACAGCGGCGACATCCTGCTCGAGGGCGTTTCCGTATTCTCACGCGGCATGGACGCGGTGGCGCTGCGCCGCGAGGTCGGCATGGTGTTCCAGCGGCCGAACCCCTTCCCCAAGAGCATCTTCGACAACGCGGCGTACGGGCCGCGCCTCAACGCCCTCGCGCCCGAGCGCGACATCCCCGAGCGCGTGGAGCGGGCCCTGCGGCAGGCGGCGCTGTGGGACGAGGTGAAGGACCGGCTCGAGGCGCCCGGGACCAGCCTGTCGGGCGGCCAGCAGCAGCGCCTCTGCATCGCGCGCGCGCTCGCCAACGAGCCCGAGGTGCTCCTGATGGACGAACCCTGCTCCGCGCTCGATCCCGCCGCCACGCAGCGCATCGAAGAGCTGATGGTGGAGCTGAAGCAGAGCTATTCGATCGTGATCGTCACACACAACATGCAGCAGGCGTCGCGCGTGTCGGACTTCACGGGATTCTTCTATCTCGGCCACTTGATCGAGTTCGGCGATACCAAACAGCTGTTCACGAGGCCCGCGGACGAGCGTACCGAGGCCTACATCACGGGACGGTTCGGATGAGCGCCTCTCCCCGCGCTGCACACCGCCACTTTCACGACGAGCTGGCAGAGCTCAAGGCCAAGCTGCTCACCATGTCGGGCGAGGCCCAGGAGGCCCTGGGTCACGCGCTCGACGCGCTGCTCAAGCGCGACGCCGAATACGCGGCCCGGGTGATCGCGGGCGACCGCGCCATCGACGCCCTCGAGCTCGAGATCGAAGAGACGGTGATCGACCTGCTCGCCACGCAGCAGCCCATGGCCCGGGACCTGCGGCTGCTCGTCGCCGCCACCAAGATCGCCAACGATCTCGAGCGCGTGGGCGACCATGCCGTGAACATCGCGCAGTCGGCCGAGCGGCTGCTGGGGGCCCGCATGGTCGCGCCCGAGCCTGAGCTGCTGGAAATGGCGCGCCAGGCCCGCGCCATGCTCTCGGGGGCGCTCGACGCGTTCGTGCGCGGCGACGCCGCCCTGGGCCGCGAGATCTGCCGCCGCGACGACTCGGTCGACGCCCTGAACCGCTCGGTGTTCCGGATTCTGCTCACCCACATGATGGAAGATCCGCACATCATCGGTGCGGCGATGGACCTGTTCCTCGTGAGCCGCAACCTCGAGCGCGTCGCCGACCTGGCGACCAACATCGCGGAAGACGTCGTATTCGTGGTGGAAGGAAAGACGATCAAGCACCACGCGGAAGGATGATCACCCCGGAGCGCCGGCGCTCCAGGTACTCCGGGTTCACGAACAGCTTGATCAGCGCCATGCCCGCCAGGAAACCGCCCACGTGGGCCCATACCGCCACGCCCCCTTGCGCGCGGGACAGCGCGCCCGCAGCCCCGAGCAGCAACTGCAGCACGAACCAGTAGCCCAGCATCACATACGCCGGCAGGGCTACCGTCGTCACGAAAAAGCCCAGCCACACGATCGTGTGCACCCGCACGCGCGGGTACAGGAGAATGTAGGCGCCCATCACGCCGCTGATCGCCCCGGACGCGCCCACCATCGGGATCGGCGATGCCGGGTCGCTCACGATCTGCGCCGCCGCCGCCGCCGCCCCGCACAACAGATAGAACACGACGAACCGCGCGTGCCCCATCGAGTCCTCGATGTTGTTCCCGAACACCCACAGGAACCACATGTTGCCGATGATGTGCAGCCAGCCCGAGTGCAGGAACATCGAGGTCAACACGGTCCACCAGTGCGGCTGCGCCGTGATCACGCAGCGCATGCCCGGCCCCACGGGCACCCCCGTGCCCGGCGGCACCGTACGCAGCACCTCGCCGGGGATCAAGCCGAGCTCGCACACCGATCGGACCAGCTGCTCGCCGCTGACACCGGCCCCCTGAACCAACAGCCAGACCAGCGCGTTAACGGCGATGATGCCGATGGTGATGACGGGTGTCAGATCGGTAGGATTCTCGTCCTTGTACGGGATCACGTGGGGAATCTAACGCGGGAGCTTCCCTCGCGCTGCCTTTTTGGCATCTTTCTCGGGCACGGGCTTTGCCTCTGCGACGAGCGACTACTTTCGCGCATCGACCTTTGGATGAGGAGCACTCGTCATGGCTGAGAAAATCATCGGGATCGACCTGGGCACCACCAACTCGGTGGTGGCAGTGATGGAGGGTGGGGATCCCGTCGTCATTCCCAATGCCGAAGGCGGTCGCGTCACGCCGTCCGTCGTGGCGTTCACGAAGGACGGGGAGCGGCTCGTCGGCCAGGTGGCGAAACGGCAGGCGGTTACCAACCCCCAGAACACGATCTTTTCGATCAAGCGCTTCATGGGGCGGCGCATGGGCGAGGTGGTGGAGGAGACGAAGCGCGTCCCCTACAAGGTCGTGGAAGGGCCGAACGGCCTCGCCTCGGTCGAGATCCAGGGCAAGCGTTACACTCCCCCCGAGATCTCGGCGATGATCCTCCAGAAGATGAAGCAGACCGCCGAGGACTACCTCGGCCACAAGGTCGAGAAGGCGGTCATCACCGTCCCGGCGTATTTCAACGATTCGCAGCGCCAGGCCACGAAGGACGCCGGCAAGATCGCCGGGCTCGACGTGGTGCGGATTATCAACGAGCCGACCGCGTCGGCGCTCGCCTACGGGCTCGACAAGAAGAAGGAAGAGAAGGTCGCCGTGTATGACCTGGGCGGCGGCACGTACGACATTTCCGTCCTCGAGCTCGCCGAGGGCGTGTTCGAGGTGAAGTCGACCAACGGCGACACCCACCTGGGCGGCGACGACTTCGACGCGCGCATCATGGAGTGGCTGGTGGGGGAGTTCAAGCGCGACCAGGGGATCGACCTCTCCAAGGATCCCATGGCGCTGCAGCGCCTCAAGGAGGCCGCCGAAAAGGCCAAGATGGAGCTGTCGACCGTGATGCAGACGGAGATCAACCTGCCGTTCATCACGGCCGACCAGTCGGGGCCGAAGCACCTGAACCTGACGCTCACCCGGGCCAAGCTCGAGCAGCTGGTGGACGATCTGGTGAAGCGGACCATGCCTCCGATGGAACAGGCGCTGAAGGATGCGGGGCTCAAGCCCACGGAGATCGACGAAGTGATCCTGGTGGGCGGCCAGACCCGTATGCCCAAGGTCCAGGAGATCGTCAAGAGCTTCTTCGGCAAGGAGCCCCACAAGGGCGTTAACCCGGACGAGGTCGTGGCGATCGGCGCTGCGATCCAGGGCGGGGTGCTCGCGGGCGAGGTGAAAGACGTGCTGCTGCTCGACGTCACGCCGCTGTCGCTCGGCATCGAGACGCTGGGTGGCGTCACCACCGTGCTCATCACGCGTAATACGACCATCCCGACCAAGAAGTCGGAGATCTTCTCGACCGCCGAGGACACCCAGACCACGGTCGAGATCCACGTGCTCCAGGGCGAGCGCCAGATGGCGGCCGACAACCGCACCATCGGCAAGTTCCAGCTCACCGGGATTCCGCCGGCTCCGCGCGGCGTACCGCAGATCGAGGTGACGTTCGACATCGACGCGAACGGCATCCTGCACGTCTCGGCGAAGGACAAGGCGACCGGCAAGGAGCAGAAGATCCGGATCGAGGCCTCGTCCGGGCTCGCGGACAAGGACATCGACAAGATGGTCAAGGACGCGGAGGCCCACGCCACCGAGGACAAGCGGCGCCGCGACGACATCGAGCGGCGCAACCGGCTCGACTCGCTGGTGTACGAGGTGGAGAAGAACACGAAAGAGTGGGTCGACAAGCTGGACGCGTCCCTCAAGGGCCGTCTCGACAAGGGTCTCGAGGGCGCCAAGCAGGCCCTCCGCTCCGGCAACGGCGACGAGATCTCCCGCGCACTGGAGGAGTTGCAGCAGGCGTACTCCGCCGCGGGGGCGTCGCTGTACGCGGCGCAGCGAGGGGCGGGGGGGGCGGGAGCCGGTGCTTCGGGCGCCGAGCCGCCGAGCGGCGGCGCGGAAGGCCCCACGGCCGAGAAGAAAGACAACGTCGTCGACGCGGACTACGAGATCGTGGACGACGACAAGAAAAAGTAACCTCTACCTGAGAAAGAACGGCGATGTCGGTACGTACGCGGGATTGGCTGAAGTTCGGAACGCTGGTGGCGATAGCGTTCGTGTTCGGGTTGGCGTTCGCGTCCACGCTCAGTCTTCCCAACCGGAGCGACGCGACGGAGTCGATCGCCGCCGCTCAGGCGGCGGCGCCGCGGCTGCCGCCGCCCGCGCTCAAATCGACGGCGGATCTGGGCGACGCGTTCGTGAGCGTCGCGGAGCACGTGAAGCCGGCGGTCGTGTTCATCCGGTCGCAGCACGTCGAGCGCGCCCAGGACCAGCGGCTGCCGCCGGGGTTCGAGGACTTCTTCCCGAACCTCCGCCGGCGGCCGCAGGTCGAGCAGGGCTCCGGCTCGGGGTTCATCGTCTCGGCCGACGGCTTTATCCTCACGAACAACCATGTCGTCGCCGGCGCCGACAAGGTCACCGTGAAGCTGTACGACAAGCGCGAGTTCACGGCCAAGGTGGTCGGCACCGATCCCAACACCGACGTCGCCGTCATCAGGATCGATACGCGTGGCCTCCCCACGGTCCAGTTCGGCAATTCCGACTCGACCCGGGTGGGTGAGTGGGCGCTGGCGATCGGAAACCCGCTGGGCGAGGCGTTCGCCTTCACCGTGACGGCCGGCATCGTCAGCGCCAAGGGCCGGCTGCTCCAGGGCCTGCAACAGTCCCGGTACGCCATTCAGGATTTCATCCAGACCGACGCCGCTATCAACCCCGGCAACTCGGGCGGGCCGCTCGTGAACATCCGCGGTCAGGTGATCGGCATCAACTCGGCCATCGCGAGTGAGACCGGCTTGTCCGCGGGCTACGGCTTCGCCATCCCGATCAATCTGGCGCGCACCGTGATGGACCAGCTCGTCAAGACCGGCCACGTGGAGCGTGCCGTGATGGGCATCGGCATCACCGACGCGGACGAGAACGACGCGGCGGCCGTGGGCTTGAAGCAGATCACCGGCGTCGGGGTGAGGAGCTACACCGACGACAACTCTCCGGCCAAGAAGGCCGGCATCGAGCTGGGCGACGTGATCGTGGCGCTCGACGGCCAGCCGATTGACAACACCCCCCAGCTGCAGCAGAAGGTGGCGTTCAAGAAGCCCGGCGAGTCGGTGGAGATCACCGTGCTGCGCCAGGGCGGCGAGCGGAAGACGTTCACCGTGCGGCTGGCCCGCGCTCCGAGCGAGGCGGATACGGAAGTGGCGAGCGCCGGCGCCAAGCCGAAGGGAGAGGCGTCGACCAAAGAGGAGATGCTGGGGGTCTCGGTCCAGCCGCTCACCCAAGACGACGCGCAGAACCCGCGGCTCAAGCCTGTCATCGACCGCGGCGGCGGCCTGGTCATCACCGACGTCGCTCCGGACGGGCCGGCGTATCAGCGGCTGCGCTCGGCCGACGACCCGGGCGGCCCGGACATCATCGTCGCGGTGAACAGCGTAGCCACGCGCACCCGCGCGGCGCTGCGCGAGGCGCTCCGCAAGGTCAAGCCCGGCGACGTGGTCACGTTGCAGGTGCTGTCCCGCACCGGCGACAGGTCCGACGGCTGGCTCGGTCAGGTCGTGAGGATCCGGGCGCGCTAGCCGCGCAACATCACGACAGCAGTCACGAGCTGCCACACCACGGGGAGCACGAACGCGGCCTGATCGGCTTTCGTGTCTTCCCGGAATAGCAGCGCCAGCACGATCCCCACTCCGCCCGCCGCCAGCGCGGCGGCGCCGAGCCAGCGCGGCAACACCTTGCCGTCGAGTACGCCCCAGCCGAACAGC
>WNGN01002886.1_pt1 | contig 11546 bp, 13 predicted proteins | sample 5400561 | NCBI WGS metagenome assembly WNGN01 (sample SAMN13153379, study PRJNA577476) | soil metagenome | isolation source: 115 cm soil or saprolite under Garry oak tree replicate 2 | place: USA:California | collected 2016-06-15
TACGCACGAAGATCGAGCGATTGGGCGCCCGCCCGAGCCGCGGCCTGAGCCTCATCGATGGCTCGAACCTTGGCCGCGAGCGACAGCCCACCATCGATGACGAGCCCGGCCATCAAGAGCAGAGCCGCGACGAACACCACGACGAACGCGGTGACCTGACCGGACTCCTCGCGCCATCTCGTCGCGATCACCCGGGGATTCATGGCACCCCCCGGTAGACGTCGATCGGACTCGTCGCCGATGCCTGCACGGTTTCCTCGCCCGGGAGCGGGAGCGGGGCCAGGTCGGCGAGAGAAACGGTGCACGTGATGCTGGCCGTGACCTCGCCCCCGGGGCGGAAGGCCGAGGTGTCGACCGTGACGGTCACCGGCTGACAGGTCAGGCGGTGACCGGCCAGGCTCGCCATGGCCGTGCGGTGCGCTGCCGCGCTCGCGGTCCGAGGGTCGCGTTCAATCGAGGCGGCTCGGGCCGCCTGGCTGGCTGCGTCGTTGACCTCGAGCCGGGCGTCGGCGAGCCGTCCGAACCCGACCACCATCAGCATGAACAGCAGCAGCAGCGGTGTCACCAGGGCCAGCTCGATGGCAGCCCCGCCTTCCTCCCCGCGACACCGCCGGCCAATCACGGGCCCGCCGCCGGGGGTCGGAACCGCTCCACCGGACCGCTGGCAGTCGCGTGCACCGGCAGGTGCAGGAAAGGCACGACGGCTTCGGCCTCCCCGGTCACCGTCACCGTGGTCACGTTTGTTCCTCTCGTCACTTGAACCGTGGGATGCACCAGCACGCTGTGGCCAAGCTGGTCGAGCACGAGGCCTACCTCGTTTTGTCCGCTCCCGGCGGTTCCGCCCTGGACTCGCGCGGAGGCCAGTCCTTCGGATGCGGCGGCCTGGGCCACGTGGATGGAGTCCTGCCAGATCGCGAACTGAATGACCAGAAGTACGAGCAGCAGCAGGAGCGGCGTGGCGATCACGAGCTCCGTCGTGGCGCTGCCGCGCTCGTTTGCGCGCCACGCTCGCTTCCCGGATCGGCTGTGCGAGCGCCTCATGTCAGCCGGTGTTGATCGACTTCGCCTTCGCGATGACCTTGGCCGCGATGATCCCGACGGCGATGAGCGCCATGGCCACAAGGAGGGCGATGACGACGACCGCCTCGGTCGAGTAGCCGGCCTCGTCGACTCGCAGGGCGGCGAGCCGGCCACGCAGCACGCCGATGACAGCCCGGATCCACGTCAGCTCCGGCATACGGCGAGCACCTCCTTTCTTCGTGCGTTCGTCCTCTCAGAGACCCTCGAGGACGTGAGCGATCGCCGGGTATCCGACGAAGATCAGGAACCCGGCGAACAACAGAACCACGGGCAGGCTCATCCGCTCCGAGGCCGCTTGAGCGGCTGTTTCGGATTCGGCGAGTTGGTGGCTTCGCAGCGAGCCGGCCTTCGCCGCAAGCGAGGCTCGCACCTTGGCCCCTTCGGTGCCCGCGAGCGCGGCGCTCGCCGCAAGCTCCCCAAGCTCGTCGATCCCGAGCTCTTCCCCAAGGCGACCCAGGCTGACCCAGGGCGGCTCGCGCGTGACCCTGGCATCGCCCAGCGATTGACGGATGCGGAGGAACGCCCAGCCCGACCCCGTGTCCGCGGCATCGGCCAGCGCGCCCTCCACGCCGGCGCCGCCGGCCAGGGCGATCACGACGAGATCCAGGAACGCGGCCAGCGCGTGACGGAAGTCGGCCCGCCGACGCTCCGCCTCGGCATGCACTCCGAGGTCGGGCGTGAAGAAGCCAATCGCAGCGAGCACGATCGCCGTCCATGCGGGCGCCCACCAGCCTGCTCGCACTCCCCCAAGCGCCAGGACCGCGGCAACCCCGGGCGCGAGCACCAGACCGAACAGTCCGAGCGCGATTTTTTCCGCGGCGTGGACCTCAGGGGGCCGGTCGATGACTCTGAGATCCCTGGAGATCCGCTGCCCCACGAGCGCGACGCCACCCATGGCTCCGACGATCGGGCGACCGGCCCGGCCCGCCAGGCCGGCGGCATCCGACCCCATCGAAACCGAGCTGGCCCGCGCAGGGCGCCGAAGCGCATCGAGCGCCTGGGCCAATGAAGGTCTGGGCGGGGCGAGCCCCCTGGCCAGCGCCCAGAGGCCTGCCCCGACCCCGGCGCCGCACAGCAGGGCAAAGCTCACACGCCCACCTCCCGGGCTGTTCTCTCCGGGTCAAGGACCCGGTCGCGTTCGGCGGGCTGGGCCAGCCTCGTGAGCCAGGCGAAGGCAGCGACGAAGCACGCTCCGACGAGCGCCAAGACGAGCTCACCGGCGGCTGAGTCGTACGGCGCCAGATACGAGCGATTCAGCAGCACCAGGGCGGCCGCCATGAACACGGTTGCGCCGACCACCACACGCACCGACGTCCTGGTCCGAGCGCGCCCTGCCTCCACCCGGAGCCGCATATTCACCTGCTCCCTGGCGGCCTGGGCGAGGCTGCCCAGCAGGGGGCCGAGCTGGCGGGCCTCGTGCTGAGCGGCCAGCAGGAGGGCTGCCACCACGAGGTCTGCGGTGGGATCGGAGAGGTCGGACGCGAATGCCTGAAGCGCCGGAACGAGGCGATCGCTGGAAAGCCGGGCGGCCAGGGCGGCGACCTCGGGGCGGATTGGCGCGGGAGCGACCGGGGCGGTCGCAAGGATGGCCTGCTCCAACCCGGCCGCTCCGGCGAGCGTGTCCCGCAGCATCTCGGTCCAGGCAGCCACGGCCTCGATCCGGGCGACCGATCGAGCGCGCGATCGGCTCCCGCCGAGGAGTTGCGGAAGGGTCCATGCGCCGCCGGCAGCAAGGAGCGCGCCGATCGGCCAACCGGTCAGGGCCCCTACGGCGATCCCCGCGCCGACGGCACCGGCAAGACGAGGCAGCAGGCGCTGCACAGACTCTCGCACGTAGCCGTGGAAGCGGGCTGGAAGGGTCGCTCCTCGCATCCCGGCGATGATCGCCACCAAACCGAAGCCGATCCCGGCCCCGCACGCGGCGGCAAGCGCGGTCAATCCCACCACCCGCCCGGCCGGTCCATGACCTCCGGATCGAAGCCGGCTGCGGCGAACTGGTCGAGGGTTTCCGCGCGCAGAGGGACCCCGGGAACGGCGCGGCCGTTCCCGTCGGAGCGGAACACCTCATTGGAGACCACCAGCGGACCGTCGGCGTCGACCACCTCACGGACGCTGGCCACCACTCGCCGCGAGCGCGCATCCAGCGCCAGGTACGCCACGAAATCGACCGCGCCTGCCACCATCAGGTTCGTCGCCTCGAGCGGCAGCCGCTCCGGGGCCTGGATGGCATAGGTGGCGAGCTTGGCGAAGGCGCCGCGGGAAGAGCTCGCGTGCAGCGTGGCCATGGACCCGTCATTGCCCTGGCTCATGGCGTTGCACATCGGGACCACCTCGGGACCGCGGATCTCGCCGACCACCACGCGGTCGGGGCTCATACGGAGCGCCCACCGCACCAGCTCGGCCTGGGTCACCTCGCCCTCACCCTCGACGTTGGGCTCGCGCGCCTGCATGGCCACGACGTCGGGATGGGTCTCGGGGTCGCGGTCGAGGCCGAGCTCCAGGGAGTCCTCGATCGTGATCAGCCGCTCCTCCGGAGGGATGTCGGCGGCCAGCGCCCGGAGCATGGTGGTCTTTCCGATCCCCGTGCCGCCACAGATGATGAGGTTCTTCCTCGCCAGCACGCAGCCTCGGAGGAACTCCCGCAGAGCCACGTCGAGCATTCCCAGCCCGATCAGGTCATCGGGAGTGACCTTCAGGAAGCGGTGGCGGCGGATGGAGACGCAGGGACGCCCGGTGACGGCCATCACGGCGAAGAGCCGGCTCCCATCCGGGAGCTGCAGCGACAGCCGAGGAACACCCAGGTCGAACCGGCGCTCGCTCACCCCCACCCGCGCGGCCGCCGTCCGAAGGAGGTCCACGAGGGCCGCATCGGATGACGCGACCGGATCGACCCGCTCGCTGCGTCCGTCGGCGAAACGCACCCAGACCGTGTCCGCCCCGTTGGCGTTGATGTTCTCGATCTCGGGGTCGTCCAGCAGGGGCTGGAACCCGGCCAGTCCGAACAGGGCGTCGTACACCGCCCGGGCCAGGGCATCCTCCCCGTCGGAGTCGAGAACCGAGTGGCCGGCCGCGAGCGCGGCTTCCGCCTCCGCCTGCATGGCTTCGGCGATGAGCGTGTGGCCGAGAGCCGCCCGGTCCGGCTCGGTGAGGGTCGGCCCGCCCGTCGTTTGGTCCTCTCGCACGCGGACGGCGAGGCCCGCTGCCACCTGCTCCCGGATCCTCTCGACACGAGAGTCGGTCATCGGGCCGCCTCGAGCGCAGGCGCCACTCGCTTCTGGGCTTCCGCTGCCGCCCCGCCATCCTGTCTCCCCGGTCTCGCGGCGAGCCGGCTTGCCAGATCCTCGGCAAGGGATCGAGCCGCGCGAAGCAGAGGGCTTCGTGCCTGGGCTCGCGGCGAACCGGCCCCCGCACCCGAGCAAACCGCGGCGCCCTCGGGGTCGGTCGGCAGGTGTCCAAGGACAGCGACGCCCAGCGTGTCGGTGACCTCTTTGGCCGGGTAGGGGCCCGATCCAGCGAGTACCAGCGCCGTGTTGCGCGCTCCGGGTCGCACGGAGTCGAACTTTGCGGCCAGGTGAGCCAGGTCGGCCAATGCCGGGCGCACCAGCAGGATCAAGAGGTCCGCTTGGCCGACCAGCGGGTGGGAGGACTCGGTCAGCTCCAGTCGCCCGCAGTCGGCCAGCACGTCGGCATCACCGAATCGTTCGAACCCAAGGGGAGACCGCGACCCGAGCAAACGGAGAGCGCCACTCGCTTGCCCCGCTCCGGGAGGGCCCACCAGGACGGGAATCCCGCCGGGAATCTCCTGAGTGTGGCGCAGCAGCTCTTCTGTGGCCGGCGCCCGGCGCGAGGCAGCAGCCCAGCTCATCAGGCCCGGCTCTTCGGCCAGACCGAAGCGCGCCGCCAGGTCGCCGCCGGCAGGATCGACCTCGGCCACGACGGCCGCCCGGTCCTCTGGCCACGTTGCCGCGAGGGCCACGGCGGCTGTCGTGACACCGGGTGAGCCCTTCACCGACGCGAGGGCTAGGAGGCTCAGGCTCCACCCCCCTGCGCCGAAACCAGCACCAGGCTGACGTCACCGCTGCCGCCGGCCGCCGCCACCGACGGGGCATCCGCCTCGGACACCTGGAGCGAAACTACGGTCGCAGCCGAGCTGTCCGCGGGCGCGACCTGGATCCCCACGACGGTGGCCGTCATGGAGGGCGCGGTTCCACTCGATGACGCGGCGCCCACACCGGTGCCGGCCGCCGTCACGATGAGCACCGTGTCGCCCGGCGAGAGCTCCGGCGGATACTGCCCGGCCTTGAGGGCCACCCCGACGACGGCCGATCCGGCGGGAGGAACCATGCCGGTGCCGAGTTCGGTTTCTGTGAGCAGCGTTCCGGCGGCCAGAGGCAGGGCTACGGGGCGGCCGAGCACGCCGGGCTCTGACGACGCCGGTATCAGTGCGAGATTCGAGTCAGTCGCCACGTTGACGATCGAGAGATCGCCGGACTGCAGCACGTGGCCGGCCGTGACGCTTCGCGCCAACGCCAGCACGGGTTGGCGGCCGCTGAGGCGCACGGATGCCAGAGCGAACGCCAAAGCGCATCCGGCGACGAGCAGGACCCCCAGCAGCAACCAGGGCAGACTCCGGCGACGGGAGCGCGGGGGAAGGCGGGTCGTCCGGTGCTCGCGTGCCCGCGCGTCCCCGTCCGGGGAGCGGGTCGCCTGCTCCGTCGCGCCGCGTAACCGCATGGACTCTCCCTAGCCTCCTCCGGGCTCGGTGTTCACCGCCTGCGATTCGGCCACTCGGAACTGCGCGGAGGCCGTTGTGGTCAGGGCGGGGAAGGTTCCCGACTGCCCTCCTCCGGACCAGCGGATCAACCACGTGACCGTGGCGGACACGGGATACGCGCCGCTCAACTGGTCCGCACTGCTCGTCCGGTATGTGTGACCGCAGTCGGGTGACGGCGCCATTGGGTTCTGCGCCTTCGTGTACGGCGTTCCGGGGCCCCGGCAAGTCACCTTCGAGCCGTCCCCCATTGACCAGGTCACCGACTCCGGAGTGGCCGTCGCCGTCACGGACTCGCCCGGCACGGACGCGGTGGCGCTTGCCGGCGCCCAGCTCGATCCGCGAAGCCAGAGCCAGGTGGGAAGGTTTACGAGCTGATCGGCGCCCGGGTCCGGAGATGCTTCGATCACCGGTGGGAAGAGGACGAGGCGATTGGTCGCCTGCCGGGCCAGCACCACCGGGGGAGGTGGCGCAAGACCGCCTCCGGGAGCCGTTGGGAGCCAAACGATGCCTCCTCCCGTTCCGTTCCGCACGTCGAGGCAGGTGAAGTCGAACCACGCCCCTTGCTGACCCTGGTGTTGATCGGCCGTATCCCAGGCCGGCGGGCTGTACCCCGTGTCCACCTTCCAGTAGCACCCCGCGGTCCCGAGCCAGCCGAACTCCGGGATGAAGCACGGGACCACTTTGCCTTCCGAGTCGTGGCAGACACCGTCCGTTGCGCCGATCGGCTGGACCTTCGCGCTCGAGGCCGGGAAGACCGTTTGGCTGCTCGCCGCGACCGTGCAACCGGGCCCCTGTCCCTGGCGGCACTGAACGGCGACGCTACCGCCGTTGGCCCACGCGGCGGAGCCGACGGCTATCACCGCGCCTGCGGCGATCAGGAGGACAAGGAACCCCCTTGACACGTTCCGGATGACTCCACATGGAGCTGGGTCACTTTCCAGACGCCGGCGATGTTGCTGACGGTCGCGGTGGTGTAGTGCAGACCGCCTGGCACGTTGTTCTGGAGTCCCCCGCTGACCTTGTAGTTCAGCCAGTGCCGGTCGTCGAAGCAGTCGACGATGGATGCCTTGGTGGGACTGGCGGGTGGAAACAGACTGACCACGTGGGCATTGGTCACCGGCTGCCCCTTCACCACGACACCCATCCGCTTGTCGGTGTAGAGACCCCGCACCAGGATCGAGAGAGCTGCGCCGGAGGCATGCTGGGCCAGTAGCGGCGACCGGTAGTCCGCGGTCTTCGCAGCCGTCGCCATGTCCTCCCACATCGCCTGGTATGCGGCAAGCGCCTCCTGGCGGGCGATCGTCGCGGGCGAAGCGGGCGATGTCTGTGTTGAATGGGTCGGTGACGGGCTCGGCTCCGAGGAACCGCCGTTGGTGCACGAACTCAGGACCAGCATCGCCATAAAGCTCAGCGCGATCGCCCCGGACCCGATCCCGCCCCGGCTCGCTCGCACCGCCACCACCTCCTCCCGATCCTCCGAGACGCGGTCCACGATGCTGTGAACCCAGGACCCGGTCGGGTCTGCGGCCGACGAGGCGATACGCCGACACCATAACCGTCGAACTATGCCCGCTGGCCCCCGGCCCGTCTGTGACCGGAGTAGCAGATCCCGGCGATCCAGGTTACTCAGGAATGTGAGCTGGGTGACATACTCATGAGACCTGGGTCACCCCGAACGGGTGCTCGCCCATCCGCGAGAGCACCAAAACTGCCGGTCACCGGCCCAATACATGGGGGCGCCCGATGTCCCGACCGACTCCCTCCCGGCGTTGGATGACAAGGCACCCCCCAAACGAGACGCTCATGCCGGATTCATCTGAGGAATTCGAGCGGGCCACGGAAGCGGCGCTTTCGCGAAGCGAGCTCTCCTCGCTCCCCCCGTCCGCGCTCAAGCAACTCCTCGCCGACGCCATCCGAACCGAGGTTCCGCCAGGCAGGGTCCTCTATCGGGCGGGCGACGAACCGATGCCGGGCCTGGTGGTGAGCGGGCTTCTGCGCATCTTCGTCACGGCCATCGGCGGCCGGCAGATCACGGTGGCCTACGCCGGTTCAGGAGATCTCATCGGCGTCGGCAAGGTCGTCGACGGGCCGAGCCAGGTGAGCGTGCAGGCAGTGTTGGACGCACGCCTGGTCCGGTTCCACCCCGCCGCGTTCGAGAGCGTCGCCAACGAACAGCCAGAGCTCGCCCTGGGCATCGCCCGCCAGCTCCGCGCTCGTGAGCGTCGCCTGCTCGTGGAAATCCGCAGCACCGCCTTCGGCACCGTCCGACAGCGCGTCTCTCGGCACCTGCTCGATCTCGCGGCCGAGCGGCAACGCGGCGCACGCCTCGTCGCTCGGGTCACGCAGCAGCAACTCGCCGAAGCCGTTGGGTCAGTCCGTGAAGTCGTGGCGCGAGTCCTGGCCGAACTTCAGAAGGAAGGGGCTATCGATCGAACCCGATCCGGGATCGTGATTCTCGACCCCGAGCGCCTTCGTTCAGAAGGATGGCTCGACGAGTGACGCAGGCCCTCCGGCGCCCACGTCTGCCCCAGGGAGTGCCGATCATGGCCAAGCCACCGCCGCGGGAATTCACCGACGACCGCTTCTATCCTCACTGTTCCGGCGAACGACAAGTGGCGGACCAACTGGGCGGCGGCAATGTCCGAGTAGCGGAGCACTACTCACCGCCGGCTTCCGGCCTCGCCAGTCGAGCAGGGCGCATCTGATCGACCACTTGAGGCGGCGTGACCTCCCGACCCGTCCGTCCGTCAGTCTGCCGCCAGGCGCCCGCGAAGCTGGCGGGTGAAAGACACGCAGATTTCCTCAACCCTGTCTGCTGGGATCGCGACCCGGAGCGCCTCCACCGCCATCTGCACTCCCCGGCTCGCTCGGGCGCCGAACAGCTCTCCCAGGAACGCCAGGCCGGCCCGTGTGGGCGCCTCTGACCGCGGATCCCGGAGCAGAGGCCGGATTCGCTCGATGAAGGCGTCCACCGGCACCCCCTGCATGATCCGGTACACGTCGGCTGCATCCTTGTCCGCCACCCGATCTTGCCGCCCGGACTCAAGCCGCTCGTGGAGCTTGTGGAGCTTGGCCACGACCAGCGCCGCGGGGCCTGCGACCCGGACGGTGAACCCACGTCCGTCCTGGTCGTCGAGCGAGAAAATCTCTATCTCGTCGTTGTCGATGAGCGCGCCCTCAAGTCCGAGGGCCTTCCGCGCAGCCATCTTGTCGTGCGGTCCAAGCCGCACGCTCCGCCGGCCACCGGGAGGGGCGACCCCCTCGGGAACCATGATGTCCACGGGAATCTTCACGGCTTGCCCGTCCACGGTGACGCTCTTCACCCACGCCCCTGGCTGCTGCTCGTCGAGGATGAAGTCCGCCCGACGCATCAGGTCTTCGAGGAGCGGCGCGTCAGCCAGATCAGCGGGTGCCACTGCGAGATCGGCGTCGGTCGTGTACGGCGCGAAGCTCAGATCAGCATCCATCGTGTGGGGGCCGGCATCGACGTCGTCGCTCACCTGCAGGTACACGGCCTGAGCCCCGACCACGATGACAGCATCGCGTTGGGAGCCGAGCGCCTCTAGCGCGTCGAGCAGCACCGACCGTGCAGCCACATACAGCGGGTCGTACTCAGGCACGGGGCCCCCAAGCGTTCGGCCCAGTCGCCTCGATCAGCGCTCCGATGGACGGGTAGCGCCACCGGCTCTCCTCCTCGCGCATCCAGTCGATGACGGCCTCGCCCTCGGCAGGCATCCGGCCGCTGCCGGCCAGGCAGTCGATCGCGACCTGACTTGGGGCGGCCCACCACACGCCGTCATCGTTGGTGGACCGGGCGAAGACCACATCGTTGTCCGGTCGCACCAGGATCGTGTCGGCACCTGCCTCGGCCGGCAGGAGGTTCAAGTCCTCGGCCAGTTCTCTCGGCGACAGCGTGTAGAGGACCAGCAAGGTGGGTGCCGCAACTGGGGCCAGCCGGGCCGCGGCGAACGACCCGGTGACCGTCGGCGGTGGCTCGGACGATAGCTGGGGCAGTTTCTCCAGCACCGATCGGGTGCCCTTGCGCGCTACATTTCGGTAGGCGCCCGGAGATCGGAAGAGGTCGAGCGCTTGCGCCCGACGCCGGAGCAGGGCAGGCCAGTCCACGGCCGTCACCGGTCCGAAGCTGTCCCGCTCGATCAGCCCCTCGTCAGTCAGGGTCTCGAGGATGCGGGACACGTAGCCCTCGTTGACGTTCGCCGCGCGCGCGATCTCGGCTCCGGTGTACGGGGGCGCCGCATCGACGAGTACGCGCACCACGGCGCCGACCTTCGCTCCGCTAAGCCCGCGCTTGGACTTGGTCCCAAGCGGGTCGCGCTGGGCACCCGCTGCCTCGATGTAAATCCCGGGGTAGTCCAGGCTGATGCGAACGTTCCCCGTCAGGTCGACGTAGCTGACACTCTCCTCCGTCAGCAGATCACGGACTCGGGGGCCGATGTACGGCGCGATGAGCAGGATCGGCTGATTACCCGTCTGCCTCCGCCACCGCTTCCACGGTCCGCTCATCAGCACCTGGACATCGCGAGCCGATACGGCGGGTCGGGCTTCCACTAGGACCACCGCCTGAGTCGACGAGTTCGGGCTCTTGATGATCAGATCCCGAGGCTCCGGGTCGCCGCCGAGAGGGGTCTTCTCCACCACCCAGTTCGAGGGAAGGCGGCGAGTGAGCACCTCGATCGCTGCATCGAGCAGCTCAGCCTCGGTCATCTGCTCGGGGGTTTGCACCTTGCCTCCTTGTCTAGCCTTGGCAAGGCTACCACATCAGGCAAGGATTGCCTAGACCACGCAAGTCTTGCCGCGTGCATACGGCCTTGCCAGGCCATGGCAACCTGGCAAGCCCCCCGGGGCTACTCGCCGCGGAGATGCTCCGCGAGGGCGCGGCCGTCACTGTCGAGGTCGCCTTTCAGACCCGCACCTGGGAGGCCGCCGACCGATCGCCCCGCCGGGCGACCGAGATCGTCGCCTCGGAGGTCGCCCCCGCCTGACGGCCTCAAGCAGAAGAGAGCCTCCGGTCAGGAGACCGGAGGCTCTCCAACACTGCACGGCGCGGCCCACCACCCGGCCCCCATCGAGGCGACCTACTCCTCCGACTGCTGGAGCCTAACGGCCCGGTCGTCGCCCTGGGCGGCGAGGCCGTCGACGATTCGCCGCCAGCGAGCCGTGCCCTCCCCGCTGAGCTTCCCGGACGCCCGCACGGCTTCCAGCCAGTCGACAAGGAACCAGCATCTGCCTGCGACTGATGCGTACTGCCCGTTGATGACCTCCTCTGCCCAGGCCAATCCCGTCGTCGCCTGCCACTCGCCATTCGCGCACCGAGCGAGCTGAGCCACCGCATCCACAGACTTCGGCTCCCGGCGAGCGGTCGGGAGCCACCGCGCGACGAGGTCTGCGATCTCGTCAGGCGCAACCCAGTCTTGCCGCGCACGGTCAAGCGTCGCATCCGGATCCGTGTCGCTCATGTCGAGCTGAGGCGTTGGAACCAGCCCAGTAATCGCGCTCTCGGACCAATGGTGGTCGTCCAACAGGTTGGCACCCTCATCAACCGCGTCAAGAGCTGCGGTCATGACTTCGCGCCACACCGTGCGCAACGCGGGGCGCAGCGTCTTGTCGTACGTGAACAGCAGGGCCAGAGCGCGAAGAAGCTGATCGAGCGCGCGAGGGTTCGTGGGGAAGG
>WNGN01003992.1_pt1 | contig 11543 bp, 11 predicted proteins | sample 5400561 | NCBI WGS metagenome assembly WNGN01 (sample SAMN13153379, study PRJNA577476) | soil metagenome | isolation source: 115 cm soil or saprolite under Garry oak tree replicate 2 | place: USA:California | collected 2016-06-15
TAGTCGGCGAACTCGGCCAGCGTGAGAGCGGGGCCGCCGTACAGGAGAGCCGAGAAGCGGACCCGCGCATCCCCGAAGCCGTCGGTGTACCGATCTCGCCGCTGCCCGGCGACGTCGGCGCTCCCCGACACCCACGCGTACGGCAGCACGATGTCGAGCTTGGCCGATCGACCCCACACCCCGAACGCGTGGGAGTAGGCGAGGTAGGCGCCGTGCGCCGTGAGCTCGGCGTTCTCGATCGGCGTGGATGCGTCGAACGTCACGTCTCCATGGGAATAGCCATAGCCGGCGATCAGGAAATTCATGCCGACCGGCGTGTTGGAAAAGGCTCGCGGCTCCAGGTCCTGGGCCTCGCAGCTCAGCGCCGACCCAATCAACGCCAAGATCACGAGTGCCGCACCGGCCCTGGCCATGTGAGCTATGCTAGCGCGCCAGGAGGAATTCCATGAGCGCACACGGGTTGTATCTGGTCCGGATGGACGTCGCGCACGACCACGAGGCGCTGTTCAACGAGGTCTACGACAAGGAGCACGTGCCCAACCTGCGCGCCGTGCCCGGCGTGCGCCGGGCGAGCCGCTACCGGCAGCCCTCGCCGATCGAGCCGCGCTACCTGGCCGCCTACGAGATGGAGAGCCCGGCCGTGGTCGAGAGCGAGGCGTGGAAGACGGCGGGCGAGGTCGGCCAGTGGCCCACGGTGGTCCGCCCCAGGACGATGAACCGGCATCGCGTCATCTACGAGTGGGTGGGCGGCAACGCGACGCTCACCGGCAAGACCCCCTACGTGTTCTGGGTCATGATGGACGTGGAGCCCCACCGCGAGGCGCTCTTCAACGACCTCTACGACAATGAGCACCTGCCGCTCCTCCTCAAGCTGCCCGGCTCGGTGAACGCCGTCCGTTATCGCACGAACGTTCCCGGTCAGCCGCGATATCTCTGCGTGTACGAGGTCGAGAACACGACGCTGCCGATGTCGAAGCTCTGGAACGACACCTCGGACATCGGCCGGTGGAAGCCGGAGGTGCGGCCGTACACCTACAACAAGCGCTACATGGTCGGCGAGCGCATCTTCTCGGCCTGAGGCGATCGTGAAGATCACCGCGGTCGACGTCAGCGTCCTGCGCGTTCCCGTCGATCGGCCCTACGTCGCGGGCGGCCGGGCGGTCGACGCCAACTGGCACGTCCTGGCGCGCATCACGACGTCGGCTGGGGCCGTCGGCATGGGCTACGTCGTCTACCCGCGCGCCGACCTGATGACGACGATCGGCCACGCCGCGCGCGAGCTCGGCGAGCACCTGATCGGCATGAGCGTGCTCGAGCCGGAGGCGGCCTGGGATCGGCTGGCGCGTCGCGGCGACTGGGTGGGCCCGGGCGGATTGCTCCACGTGGCGCTCGCGCCGCTCGACATCGCGGTGTGGGACGCCGCGGGCAAGACGCTCGGGCAGCCCCTGCATCGGCTCCTCGGCGGCTATCGCGATCGTCTGCCGACGTACGCCAGCGACGGTCTGTGGGTCAGCCTGTCCCCGCAGGAGCTCGGAGAATCGGCGAAGCGCCACGTCGCCGACGGGTTCGGGGCCGTGAAGCTACGGCTCGGCAAGGAGGCGACGCCCGAGGCGGAAGCGCGACGGGTTCAGGCCGTGCGCGACGCGGTCGGGCCCGGCGTTCGCATCATGGTGGACGCGGTCGAGAGCTGGACGCTGGCGCGCGCCCGGCGCACCGGTCGCCTCTTGCAGGAGGCGGGCATCGCGTGGCTCGAAGATCCGGTCCATCACTCCGACGTCGCCGGGCTGGCCATCGCCGCGCTGGCGCAGGCGCACCGGATTCCGGTGTGCGGTCACGTGGTGCCGGAAGTTCAGGTGCATCTGCTCTCGGCCGTCTCGAACGGCCACATGGTGGAGTACGTGCCCCGCTCGGCCGGCATTCTGAAGGCCATGCCGCGGGTCGAGAACGGTGAGCTCGTCGCCCCGCCGGCGCCCGGCCTCGGCCTCGAGCTCGACGAAGCGGCGGTACGACGTCATCGCGTGAGCTAGCCCGAGCGCCGCGCAATGACCAGGCGCTTCGACGGGCAAGTCGCGATCGTGACGGGGGGCGGTGCCGGCATCGGCGCAGCCTCCGCCCGGCGCTTCGCCGCGGAGGGTGCGGCGGTCGTCGTCGCCGATCTGAGCGGCACGCGCGCCGAGGCGGTCGCCTCCAGCATCACGACGAGCGGTGCGCGGGCCGCCGCCATCAAGATGGACGCCTCCGACCCCGAGGCGATGCAGCGCACCGTGCGCCTGGCCCTCGACACCTTCGGCCGGCTCGACGTCATGATGAACAACGCGGGCCTGGCCGAGCCGGCGCCGCTCCACGAGATCACGCTCGAGAGCTGGAACCGCGTGATCGCCGTCACGCTCACCAGCGTGTTCCTGGGCATGAAGTACTGCCTGCCGATCATGCGCGCCCGGGGCAAAGGGGTCGTCGTCAACACCGCGTCGATCTCGGGCACGAGCGGCGACTACGGGCTTTCGTCCTACAACGCCGCGAAGGCGGGCGTGATCAACCTGACTCGCTCGGCGGCGATCGAGAACGCCCGGCACCACGTCCGCGTCAACTGCGTCTGCCCGGGCTTCATCGACACGCGCGCCAGCCAGATCCTCGGACGAGACCGCGCCGACGAGCTGCGACGCGTGTACGCCGAGGCCCATCCCATCGGCCGCGTGGGCGAAGCCGACGAGATCGCGAGCACCGTGCTCTTCCTGGCGTCCGACGAGGCGTCCTTCATCACGGGCGCGGCCATCGTCGCCGACGGCGGCCTCACCGCCCACACCGGCCTCCCGCACTTCCAGAAGCCGACGCCGTAGCGTCGCGCGACGGCTTGCCATCGATCAGACCCTGGTCTTATCCGTCAACCGCTTCCCGGCACGACGCCTCCGGGCAGCGACTCGACGTGTGCGCAGATCTCGCGCGGGCGCGTCACCCACACGCGGTCGGGGTGCCCGAGAATGTGCTGGAGCGCGCGGCGCAGGCGGCGGATCCGGTAAGGCCGCCCGGTGACGAACGGATGGAGCGAGATCGGGCACACGAGCGGCTGGCGGGCGGACTGCGCGAGCTGCTCGTCGAACTGGTCGACGATCAGGTCGGCGAACTCGTCGGAGGTGTAGTGATACCAGACGATCCCGCGCGTGTCGTTCACCTCGATCGGGTACGGCATGGCGAGGATCCGGCCCTTGCGCGTGCGGAGCCAGATCGGCTGATCGTCCATCGTCCAGTCCATCGCGTACCGGTAGCCCGCCTCCTGCAGGAGATCCATCGTGACGGCGCTGTTCGAGAGCCAGGGGCTCATCCAGCCCACGGGCCTGGCGCCCTCGTGACGCGCGATCGTGGCCGTCACGCCCTCGATGAGCGCCCGCTCCTGGTCCTCGCCCAGGTGTCCCTGCTCGTCGGAGTTGGTCACGCCGTGCCCGAGGATCTCGTCGCCGCGCGCCCGCAGCCTTTCGGGAATGTCCGGCGCCATCTCGTAGACCGAGGTGTTCATCTGGGCCTCGGCCGGAATGCCGAGCTCGTCGAGCAGCTCGAACAGACGCCAGATACCGACGCGGTTGCCGTAGTCCCGCCAGCTGTAGACGCTGTGGCTCTGCGCCTGGTCGGGCGGGGCGATCGCCGCCCCCTTGCCGACCCCGAACCCGAAGGCCTCGATGTTGAGGGCGACGTAGACGGCCAGGCGGCGTCCGCCGGGCCAGGTGTAGTCGGGCCGCTTCGTGATGTTCGAGTACTCGTAGCGTCCGTGCGTCGGCAGCATCGCGTTCGTCCCTCCCGGGTCAGATGGTCGTGCGCCCCGCAGATCGTCGCGGGGCGGGGGCCCCGCCGATCGAGGCGCGCGTCCGATGGTCGCGCGCTATCGTACGGCCGGATCACTGTACACTGTGGCGCGCGAAGAGATGGAGGCCACTATGATCGACCCGGCGTTCACGCTCGAGACGAAGATCGCCATCGTCGTCGGCGCCGCGAACGGGATCGGACGCGCCACCGCCCTCGTCTTCGCCGCGGCCGGCGCCCGTGTCGCGTGCGCCGACGTGGAAGAGCCCGGCGCCAAAACCACCGCGGCCCAGATCGAGGCGGGCGGCGGTCAGGCGCTCCCGGTGCATCTCGACGTCACCGACGGCGCGAGCTGCAGGAACGCCGTCGCCGCCGCGGTCCAGCGCTTCGGCGGTCTCGACGTCCTCATGTACGGCGCCGCCGACAGCGACCGCGCCGCCACGGTGCTGGAGCTGGACGAAGCCGCCTGGGATCGAGTGATCCGCATCAACCTGACCGGCGCGTTCCTGATGGTCAAGGCGGCGATCCCCGCGATGATCACGCGCGGCGGCGGCAGCATCATCCTGATCGCCTCGCAGCTCGGCCGGGTCGCGTCGCCCGGGCGGGCGCCCTACTGCGCGACGAAGGGCGCCTTGATCCAGCTCGCGAAGGTGCTCGCCGCCGACCACGCCGCGCAGAACATCCGCGCCAACACGATCTCGCCGGGCGCCATCGAGACCCGGCGGATGCTCCGTCGCTGGAAGGACATGGACGACGCGCGAAAGAACATGGGGCCCAAGCACCTGCTGGGCCGGCTCGGGCTGCCCGAGGAGATCGCGCGCGCCGCCCTCTATCTGGCCAGCGACGCCTCGGCGTTCATGACCGGCAGCGACCTGCTCATCGACGGCGGCTACACCGCGATCTAGACAGGAGGCCAGCGATGATCGTCGACATCCACGCCCACTACTTCGGCAAGGAGTACATCGACCGGCTCATGAGCATCGGCGGCCGCAGCGTGCCGGAGGCGGCCCGGGCGCTGACCGCGGGGCAGCTCCGGCGCGACGACCCCTCAGGGATCGCGGCGCGCCTGCAGCAGATGGACGAGGCCGAGGTGCAGATGCAGGTGCTCTCCCCGGCCGCGAGCCCGCCGTACGCCGAGAAGGAGTCCGACGCCGTCGCGGCGGCGCGGCTCATCAACGACACGTACGCCGAGCTCGCCCAGAAATACCCCGGGCGATTCAACGCGGTCGTCTCGCTGCCTCTGCCGCACATCGACGCGTCGCTCTCCGAGATGGAGCGCGGGCTGGACCAGCTCGGCATGCTCGGGGTGTCGATGACGTGCTCCTGCTTCGATCGCTCGACGGCGGAAGCGGAGTTCGAGCCGCTCTACCAGGAGATGAACCGGCGCCGGACCGTGCTGAACTACCACCCGATCCAGAACGGCATCTGCTCGCCGATGATCAACGACTACAAGTTCACGGTGTCGGTCGGCGCCTCGCTCGAGGACGCCGCCATCGTCCTGCACCTGATCGCCCGGCGGGTGCCCGAGCGCTTCCCGCACATCAAGTACGTCGTCCCGCATCTCGGCGGCATCATCCCCATGCTGCTCGAGCGGCTCGACAACCAGGCACCCCGTCAGCACCCGAACCTGCCGGAGCGCCCGAGCGTGACGGCCCGCCGCTTCTTCTACGACATCGTCGGCCACGGCTCGCAGGCCGCCCTGCTCTGTGCCTGGAAGGCGTTCGGCGCCGACCACCTCGTGGCGGGGAGCGACTATCCGGTCCTGCTCGCGTTCGAGACGTACCGCCAGAACTTCTTCTACTTGAGCGAGTCGATGCTGCCGGCCGCAGACGTGGACAAGATCCTTCACCACAACTCTCAGATCGTCCTAGGCTTGAAGCACTGACGGCTCCCGGCATGTCGCGCCATGGAAAAACGCCTGGGCTTGCTAGCACAGATGCGTGAGGAGGCTCACGTGAGACTGGTCCGCAACATCGCGACGGCGGTGCTCGTTCTGGTCATCCTGGCCGGCCGCGTGTCTCCGGTCGTGGCGGCTCCGGAAGGTCAGGTGACGTGGGGGATTCACATCTCGCTGGCGCCCACCTGGTTCGATCCCGCGGAGACCACGGGAATCGTCACGCCGTTCATGGTCATGTACGCGCTGCATGACGCGATGGTGAAGCCCCTGCCGGGCAATCCCCTGGCGCCCAGCCTGGCCGAGTCGTGGACCGTCTCGGCCGACGGGCTCGCGCACGAGTTCCTGATCCGCAAGGACGTCCGATTCCACAACGGCGATCCGGTCACCTCGGAGGACGTCAAGTTCTCGTTCGAGCGCTATCGGGGCGCCGCGAGCAAGGCGTTCAAGGATCGGGTGGCGGCCGTCTAGACTCCCGCGCCGAACCGCGTTCGCTTCCGCCTCAAGGCTCCGTGGCCCGACTTCCTCACCTTCTACTCGAGCGCGACCGGCGCCGGCTGGATCGTGCCCAAGAAGTACGTCGAGAAGGTCGGCGACGACGGGTTCAAGAAGGCGCCGATCGGCGCGGGTCCCTACCGCTTCGTCTCGTTCACGCCGGGCGTGGAGCTCGTGCTGGAGGCGGTCGACCGGTACTGGCGGAAGACGCCCCAGGTGAAGCGGCTGGTCTTCAGAACCATTCCGGATCCGGCCACCCGGTTCGCCGCCCTCAAGCGCGGCGAGGTCGACGTGAGCTACTGGATGACGGCCTCCATCGGCGAGGAGCTCAGGCGCACGCCGGGGCTCACGCTCAAGCCCTCGCTCGCCAACAACTCGTACTGGGTCTATTTCGTCGACCAGTGGGATCCGAAATCCCCGTGGCACGACCGCCGCGTCCGGCTCGCGGCCAACTACGCGATCGACCGTCAGGCGATCAATCAGGCCGAGACGCTCGGACTCTCGCGCATGACCTACAGCATGATCCCGTCGCACTTCGAGTTCTTCTGGCAGCCGCCCGTGATCCCGTACGATCGGGCCCGGACCAAGCAGCTCCTCACCGAGGCCGGCTACCCCAACGGCTTCGACGCGGGCGACTTCACCTGCGACGCCGTGCACACCGGGATCGCCGAGCCGGTGGCCAACGACCTGCAGGCCGCCGGCATCCGGGTGAGGCTCCGGGCGCTCGAGCGGGCGGCGTACAACAAGGGACAGGTCGAGAAGACGTTCAAGAACCTCGTGCTGAGCGCGAGCGCCGCGTTCGGCAACGCGCCGACCCGGCTCGAGGCGTTCGTGGCCGGCGGCGGCGCCTACGTGTACGGCAGCTATCCCGACATCGACGGGCTCTTCCGCGAGCAGGCCGCCGAGCTCGATCGCAAGCGGCGCGAGGTGATGCTGCATCGCATCCAGCAGCTCGTGTACGAGAAGGCGATGTTCGCGCCGATCTACCAGTTCGCGGCCATGGGCGGCTACGGGCCTCGGCTGGAGGAATCGGGCCTGGGGCTCATCACCGGATTCCCGTTCTCCGGCCCCTACGAGGACGTGAAGCTCAAGGCGCACTAGCGGCGAAGCTAGGACGCGCTGCGCGGAAGGCTGGCGGCGACCTTGCGCGCCGTCGCGGCGCCGCGCTCGGCGAACTGGCGGCAGAGGCCGCTGTAACGGGCCGGGTCGAGCAGGGCGTCGACCTGAGCCGGGCTGAGGCGCGCGCTCACGTGCGCATCCGCGGCCAGCATCTCGCGGAAGGGGCGTGACTGCGTCACCGAGCCCTGCGCCGCGTCGTACACCGCGTCGTGCGCTCGCTGGCGGCCGATCTGCTTGCCCAGCTCGAGCATCAGCGCCTCGGCCATGATCAGGCCGCCGGAGAGGTCGAGGTTCTCGCGCATGCGCGCCGGGAACACCTGAAGCCCGCGGAACAGGACGATCAGGCGCTCGAGCATGTCGCCGGTGAGCTCGCAGCCCTGGGTGAGGGCGCGGCCCATCATGATGCTGGTGGTGCGGTCGGCCTCGTGCTCGGTGTGCATGGCGTCCAGGGCGAGCGGCACCAGCGCGCGGATCTGCGCGGCGGCGGCGATGATGTCCTGGGACAGCTTCGGATTGCGCTTCTGCGGCATGGTGCTGCTGCCCACCGTGCCCGGCGGGACCGGCTCCTCGACCTCGCCGAACTCCTGCTTCATCAGGGTGTAGATCTCGCGCCCGATCTTGCCGGCGGTGGCCGCGAGCAGACCCAGCAGCGTGACGTACTCGGCCTGGTGGTCGCCGATGGTGCGCGCCGGCATGCTCATCGGCCGCATCCCCAGGCGGGCCGCCATCTTCTCCTGCGTGGCGAGCCCGGGCTCGCCGAGCGACGCGAGCGTGCCGGCGCCGCCGCCGAGCATCGCCACGAACACCCGCCCTTCCGCGGCGCGCAGCCGCTCGACGTGACGGCAGAGCTCGTCGATCCAGACCGCCACCTTGAAGCCGAACGTCGCGGGGACCGCGTGCTGGCCGTGCGTGCGCCCGGGCAGCAGATCGTCCTTGGTCCGCTCCGCCAGGTCCGCGAGCGTGGTGAGGATCGCCCCGAGCTGGCGCAGGAAGATCTGGTGGGCCCGGCGCACCTGGAGGAGCAAGCCGGTCTGCGTGATGTTCTGGGTCGTGGCGCCCCAGTGCACGTAGCCGCCGGCGTCGCCCTCGCAGGCGCTGTCCAGCGCCCAGACCAGCGGGACGATCGGATGGCCGGTCTTCGCGAGCCCCGCGCGCACCGCCTCGAGATCCAGGTATTTCAGGTGCGCCTTCTTGACGATCTCCCGCGCCGCGGGCTCCGGGATGATGCCGAGCTCGGCCTGCGCCTGGGCCAGCGCCGCCTCGACGTCGAGCCACGACTGAAAGCGCGCGGCCTCGGTGAAGAGCGCCCGCACGCCCGGGTCGTCGATCCGCAGGGAGGTCGGCTCCTCAAGCATGGGCGTCGTTCCGCGCCAGCCGCGCCACGTCGAAGCGATAGACGCGCGCGGTGTTGATGCCGGCGATCTTCACACCCTCGTCGTCGGGCACGCCGGCGAGGATCTCCTCCAGGATCTTGCGCGACCGCGGGAACGTGGACTCGCTGTGCGGGTAGTCGGAGCCCCACATCATGTTGTCCACGCCGATGACGTCCCGCAGGCGGATGCCGATCGCGTCCTCCTGGAAGCTCAGCACGACGTTGCGATGGAAGAAGTCGCTCGGGCGCATGCCGTCCTTGAACCGGTAGATCGCCTCACCGTGGCGCTCGCGATAGGTGTAGTCCATCGCGGCGAGGATGTTGGGAGCCCACGACAGCTCAAACTCCACGATGGCCAGCGTCAGGGCGGGATGGCGCTCGAAGACTCCCGAAAAGATCATGTCGCAGAGCGAGAGCGCCGGATAGAACGCCTTGGTCGACCGGCTGCTCGCGTCGCGCAGCGTCTTCTCCCCCGCCCCACGGATCTTTCCCTGCCGTCGCGTGGCGGTGTGCAGGCTGAGCGGCATGCCGAGCGACGCCGCCGCGGCACAGAACGGCTCGAACTCGGGCTGGTCGTAGCGCCGGTACTCGAGCGGATATTCCGTGATCATCGCGCCGGCGAGGCCGAGCCGGGCGGCCCGCTCGAGCTCGCGGATGCCGTCCCCGACATCGTCCAGGTTGATCATGGCGATGCCCTTGAGTCGGCTCGGATCGCGGCGACAGAACTCCGCGAGCCAGTCGTTGTAGGCGCGGAAGATCGCCGACATCAACGGCGTGTCGGCCACCCTGAAGTAGAAGAGCCCCTGCGACGGGTACAGCACCTCACCGGCCACGCCGTCGAGCCGCATGTCCGCGAGGTGCTGCTCGGGATCGTACCCTCCCCGGGGCACGTCCTCGAACCGGCCCTGTCCGGAAATGGTCTCGGGCGACTCGAAGCGAGCGCCGGCGTTGGAGATGAGGCCGATGCCGGAGATGACCTGGTCCGCCTCGACCACGAGCTGGTCGGCGCCGTCGATGCGCTCCATGCGGGGCGCGCGATCGCGAAAGGCCGCGTCGATGCGGGTCGTCCACAGATCGGGCGGCTCGAACACGTGCGAATCGGACGACAGGATCAGGGCCGGGACCATCGGGCTGACCTCCTCGATTAGAAGCGCGCCTCGGCCGGCGGGGCCCCAGCCCCGCGACGGCCTGCAGCGCGGACTGCGGCCAAGATGTTCTAGAATCTTGCCAATGTCCACCCCCTACCCGCGGGACCTCATCGGCTACGGCGGCAACCCGCCGCATCCGCACTGGCCGGGCGACGCCCGGATCGCCGTGAACTTCGTCATCAACTACGAGGAAGGCTCCGAGTACAACGTCCACGACGACGGCTTTTCCGAGGCGACCTTGACCGAGGCCGGCGGCGCCGACTCCGGCGTCCAGGGCCGCGATCTGGCGGCCGAGGGACTGTTCGAGTACGGCAGCCGCGTCGGCATCTGGCGCGTGCTGCGCATCTTCAAGGAGCGCGGGCTGCCCCTGACCGTGTTCGGCTGCGCGCTCGCCCTCGAGCGCAACCCGGCGGTCGCCGCCGCCATTCGCGAGTCGGGGTTCGACGTCTGCTCGCACGGCTGGCGGTGGATCAAGCACTGGGAGCTCACCGAGGAGCAGGAGCGCGCGCACATCCGGATGGCCGTCGAGTCGCTGACGAAGACCATCGGCGAGCGGCCGCTCGGCTGGTATTGCCGCTCCGGGCCCAGCGTGAACACCCGGCGGTTGCTCGTCGAGGAGGGCGGCTTCCTCTACGATTCGGACGCCTACAACGACGAACTGCCGTACTGGGTCCGGATGAACGGGCGCGCGCACCTGGTGGTGCCGTACAGCCTCACGCCGAACGATTCGAAGTTCGGACGCGGCGGCTTCTTCACGGCCGACGACTATTTCACGTTCGTGAAGGACGGCTTCGACGTGCTCTACCGCGAGGGCCGGACGCAGCCCCGGATGATGTCGCTCGGCCTCCACCTGCGCCTCACCGGGCATCCGTCGCGGGCGGCGGGCCTCGAGCGCGTGCTCGACTACATGGCGACGCATCAGGGTGTGTGGTTCACCCGCCGCATCGACATCGCCCGGCACTGGGTCGCCACGCACCCGGCGCCCGCGCGCTGAGATCCGCGCGACGGCGCTCGCCGCCGGCGCGCGACAGAGGGAGAGCGACATGGGGAAGCTCGACGGAAAAGTCGCGCTGATCAGCGGTGGCGCGAAGGGTCAGGGCGCCGCGGAGGCGCGGACGTTCGCGCGCGAGGGCGCGAAGGTGGTCTTCGGCGACATCCTGGACGCCGAGGGTAAGAAGGTGGAGACGGCCATCCGCGCCGAGGGCGGCGAGGCCGCGTACGTTCACCTCGACGTCACGAGCGAGGTGGACTGGCAGAACGCCGTGAAGCTCGCGACCGGGCGCTACGGCCGGCTCGACATCCTGGTCAACAACGCCGGGATCGTCATCCCGCGGGTGGCGATCGAAGACCGGACGGCCGCCGAGTGGGACCGCGTGATGGCGGTGAACGCCAAGGGCGTGTTCCTGGGCACCAAGTACGCCATCCCCGCGATGCGCCAGGCCGGCGGCGGCTCCATCGTCAACATCTCCTCGGTGGCCGGCATCGGCCAGTCGCTCCACCAGGAGCCGGCGTATGCGGCCAGCAAGGGCGCCATCCGGATCTTCACGAAGGTGACGGCCAGCCAGCACGCCAAGGACCGGATCCGCTGCAACTCCGTGCACCCCGGCCCAGTCGACACGGACATGATCCACAGCGCCATGCCGGACCCCGCCGTGCTCCAGAAGCGAATCGAGCGCGTCCCGCTCGGGCGCCTGGGAACCGTGGACGAGGTCGTGACGCTCGT
>WNGN01003324.1_pt1 | contig 11539 bp, 22 predicted proteins | sample 5400561 | NCBI WGS metagenome assembly WNGN01 (sample SAMN13153379, study PRJNA577476) | soil metagenome | isolation source: 115 cm soil or saprolite under Garry oak tree replicate 2 | place: USA:California | collected 2016-06-15
ACGCCGGAATCGAGCGGCCCGACTTCAGCGCTTCGAGCTTGAGCTCGGTCCTGCGGTGCGTCACCACGTCGAAATCGGCATCGGAGAAGCGTCCCTGGCGGTGATCGCCGGTGCCCTCGTAGAGCACGTATTCGATGACGGTGTCGTGGTCGCGTGAGTTGGGCGGCATGAAGCGCTCCGTTGAAAAAAATTGAAGGGGATTCTGGCGCCGGCTAGCGCGGCAGCATTCCGCCCACGAGCGGGATCGGCATGACCCTTTGCTGGAACGCCGCGACGACCAGGTACGTGAGCAGCGCGATGCCGGCTGCGACGAGGACCTTGTGCTGGATGTGCATTGACGCCTCCGTGTGTGGAACCTGGAGGCAGACTAGCGGGCCGGATCGACCCCCTGTCCAGCACTTCTCGACCGATCGATCGGTCGAAAAGTTTGTGACCGCTCGCTAAGGCCGCCGCCGCCGCGTCACCACCTCGCGCACGGCATTGAATGGTAGCAAGGCGAGCTCGTGCGTCGAGCTGATTGCTCCGCTATTCTTGTCGACCTGGATGAACTCGTGCCCGGTGAGCCGGCGCACGTCGGCGAGCTTGACTCCGAGCGCGGCGGCGACGGTGCGCTGCGACTCGGTGTTGTTCAGGCGTCCGGTGCGGATCGTGCTCGCGTTGTCGAAGATCGACTTGTCGATCTCGGCCGGGCGTCGGCTCGCCGCGAGGAGCGTCACGCCGTGCTTCCTCCCGCGGCCGATCACCCATTGCCAGGAGTCGGGCGTCTCGCGAAAGCTCGATCCGACGAAGTCGGCGAGCTCGTCGACCACCAGCGTCACCGGCCCCACCCGCGGCGGCGGAGCCTGCCCGGGCTGCGGATCGCAGTGCCAGCGCACCATGCGGCAGACCTGGTCGAACTGCTGCTCGGCGATCCGCCGCCGGTAGCTCGTGCGCAGCCGCGTGCGAAAGGTCGGGTAACAGGTCGCGCGGTAGGTGTCCTCGATCGAATCGTGCAGGTAGCCGCAGCCCTCGTACTCGCCGTCCGCGTCGATCACGATCAGCCGGTCGGGCGCGGCCGCGGCGATGCGGCGCTTGAGCTCGTGGGATTTGCCGGAGCCGGTCGCCCCGCACGCGAACACGATCGCGGCGGCGCGATCGACGTTCACACGGTCGATGCTTCGGTCGAGGCTCCGGCCGATCGACCGGCCAAGGCCTCGGCCGCTTTCTTGGCCGCAGCCTCGGCCGCCAGTTGGGCGCGGATCGCGTCGGCGCTCTCGCCGATGATCGGGAGCGTCGCGCCGGCGGCGACGAAGTAGATCGTGAATCGGCCGAGGTGCAGATTGTGGCGCTCGAGCACCGGCGCCCAGGCGATCGACAGTCGATCGAGGACCTCGGCCGTGTAGACCTGTTTCACGCTCGGGAAGCGCACCGCGATCGCGCCCGAGGTGAGCGACCAGAGGCTGCGCGCTTCGGCCGTCCAGTCGATCGGTCGAACGGCCGCGGCGCCGGCCGCGAGTCGATCGGCCGGGGCGGCCGAGCTGTCGATCGATCTTGCTTGTTCGAGCAGCCCCGGATCGGGCGCGTCAGAAGAAGTACTTCTCGGCGGCGGAGCCTGCTGCACGCTCGGGTTCCTTTCCGGTCGGCGTGGGCGCGGGGAGCGCGGGCTTCGGTCCCTCCCCCGCCAGGTACGCGCGCAGCGCCTTCACCGAGTTGGGCGACTTGATGAAGCCCTGGCAGCAGCCCTGATGAAAAAAAGTGAGCGTGCCGCCCTTCGCCTCGCGCACTTCGGCCTGGCCGCCGCAATGGCTCGGGCAATCAACCTTGCCGATGGTTGTAGTCACTGACCGTCCTTTCGAGCTCGGAGACGCGGGACTTCAGATCGTTGAACTCGCGATCGCGTTCATCGATCGCCTTCTGTGCTTGCTGAATGATCTTGTTGATGACGAAGTTCGACGGGAACGGCACGGTGTCGCTGAGCTCAATGAGCATTTGCTTCAGCTCGTCGGCCGCCTTCCGTGGTGTGGGAGCGTCGCCTGCCATAGAGGACCTCGAAGCGAGGGAGACAGGCTACGGAATCTACACCTCGACTCGACTCGGAAGTCAAGCACTTCACGACAACGCTGGAGCATTACTGCCTTTGATCGCTGCTTTCGTTGAGTGGGCGCGCCTCTCGCTGCGCTCGGCGATGGCGGATCTCGCCGGCGGTCTCGTCATCGATGGCGATGAGGACCCCCCGCCCTGCCCTCTTGGCACGGCCGTTGCGGTTTGCTCTTGCCGAGCGGGGTTGCGCTGAGGGGTGCGAATCACCCCTCAGCGGCGTTCTCAGGGCGGCGCAGTCGCCTGGATGGCGCGCGCAGCGCGCGGTGTAAGGCTATCCCTACAAAAGTAGGTAGCTTTGTGTGCTGTATTGTTCACACCGTGAGGCCGCAGGCTTAAGAGGTTGAGGAGCTTGCGAATTCTCCAGCCGACGGCGCTCGCGAGCTTGTACATGCAGGTCTGCCAGCGGCCCTTGACCGGCCGGCGGAACGTCTTGCAGATGAAGCCCTCGTGATGCAGCCAGGTGGTGACGCGCGACACGTACTCGCGGGTGACGCCGACCTTCTCGGCGATGTATTCCTGGCTCGGCACGCTGTACGGGTTACGGCCGGGATGGTCGCGCACGTAGCACTGCTCCAGCCAGTACAGCTCCTCGATGATGCGCCAGGCGGCGGCGGTGAGCTTCTGCAACATGGGGCGCGGAGCGAGGGGATTCTCGCGCCGCTTACTGCTAGAATTTGCTTCAGCCTCGATTCGTGGCGTTCCCATTTTAGTCAGCCTTATCGGTGTGGGATTGCGGTTCGGGGTCAGCGGGCCGTGCTGCTTGAGACAGCGCGGCCCGCGCTCATTTGTGCGCGCAATTCACGGCGGCGGATGTTCGGAAAAAAACCGAATAGCAGAGTGAGGACTGGGGTCGCGATCGCGGCCCTGGCGCGATCCTGGTGAGGAATTCCCCTCGGAAAGTGACGCGCCGGCGCAAAGCGCGGCCTGGTCGGTCACTGGTGACTCAGTTGCCGTGACAGGACCTCGTCGCGTCACGCCGGCAGAGTCACGCCTGCGCTGCACGCGCTTGCGGCACGCCGCGGTCGCGAGGACCCGATGTCCATGAACGACGCGCGCGCAGTCACAGGCGCACAGGCGAAAGCCGACCGGCGCGCGCGCGTCGCGGATCGCGGCGGCGATCGCGCGCGCGACCGCCAGATGCACGCCGTTGCCGACCGCGCGGTAGCGCGCGGCGAGCGTCATCCCCGGCAGCTCGAAGTCGCGCGGCAGGCCCTGCAGCTCGCAAAAGTCCGCCCAGGTGCGCCGCTCGGGGCGCGAGGCCTCCGAGGCCATGCAGCAGGGTGACTGCTCGATCGCGGGTCGCCGTCGACGTGTCACGATCGGCACCAGGCCGCGCGCGTGCCCGTACTGGAAATGCCGCAGGCGCCGCTGCGTCGAGCCGAAGTCGCGCGCGTCGAGATCGATCCTCAGCCACGAGTAACCCTCGATGCGCAGCTCGGGGACGCCGGGGACGTTCTCCAGCAGCCACCATTCCGGTTGTGCTTCAGTGACCGCATGTCGGAACTCGCTGCGAGCTCGGTCACCGTCCCCGGTCGGCTGAGAGCGGCGCGCGCGCGAATAGTCCTGACAGGGCGTGCCGGCGATCACGCCGTCGAAGCGGCCGGGGAGCGCGTGAAAGCGCGCCATGTCCCCGCCGTAGATCAGGTCGGGGCCGCGCACCACGCAAAACCCCTCCTCCTCGAAGCCGCGCCCGAGGAGATCGATCCCGGGAAAAAGACTCAGCACCAGTGACGCGGCCGCAGGCGCCCGCGCTCGAGCCGTCACATTTCTGACGATGCCGGCCGACCTCACCGGGATCCTCTCGCTGTTCCCGGCGTGGCGAGCTCGAGCAGCAAGTCGAGCATGGCAAGGCGCTCCATCGCCGGCATCGACGAGAGCTGCCGGCGCCAGCGTGATTGCTTGCGCTTGATGCGCTCGCGCTCGCGGAAGCCGTTGCCCAGGTATCGCCAGTCATGGAGAGCCTGCAGCTCGTAGTTGAACCACAGCGACTCGACCGCGAAGTGCGGCGGGCGGTGGATCGGGGCGAGGTAGTCGATGCGATGCCAGGTGGCGAGCGCGCGATCGTAGAGTGCGCAGCGGTAGCCCGAGATCATCACGCTGCACGGCAGCGTTTTGAGCGTGGCGAGCAGCTCGCGGTGCTGTCGATCCGTCATCTCGTGCCGGTAAAGCGGGAACTGCCAGCGGCGCGTGGAGCGCGGGTAAGGCGGATCGCAGTAGACGAGCTCGCGCCCGGTGTAGGTGCGGTCCCTCAGCAGCGATCGCGCATCGCCGCAGATGACGGTGGTGGACGTCGGCCGGTGCGCTCGCCAGTAGCAGGCCACGTCGGCATCGATGTCGATGACGATGGAGGCCTTGGCCGGTTTCTTGTTCCTGAAGATCGCACCGCTGCCGACGAAGGCCTCGATGTAGACCTCGTGCGGCGGCATCAAGCCGATGATGCGGTGATAGACGCCGTCGGCAGCTTTGCTGCCGGGATAATCACGCAGTGCCGCAGATCCGGCACTGCTGGATTCGGCGAGGCTTACGATCGCCCTCCGTCATGGAGCGGCGAGGCCTCCGTGCCCTGCCCCTGGTCGGGGCCCGGCGTCACTGATTCGGAGGCCTCCCCGCGTAAAAAAAAGGGGACAGTTCGCCTGTCCCCAAGCTGCGGTTCCCCCGCGGGAGGTTGCGGGGGCGGTTGCAGATTTCGTTCTTTCATCGAGATCGCTCGATCAATTCCTCGAGCTCGTTCACCACTTCAACCTTGCGCGCGATCTGAGTCTGCAGCGCCGTGATCGCCTGGCCGACGATGCCCGAGGCGTCTTTCAGCTCGGCGTAGAGGTTGCCGTGGTTCGGTAAGGTCTCGGCGATCGCCCGCGCATCGCGCAAGTGAATCGCCGCGTGCCGTAGGTACAACAGGCACTCCGTGTGCGGATCGATTGACTTCGATTCGGCCATTGCACGCCCCTTTTCTCCGGTGGTGCCATCGGGACACCGAGAGCACCGGAAGCCGGGGCGGCTAGATGGCTGACCCCCGGCGCCCGATTGCGGGGGTTAACCTACTGTAAGGGGCTCGTTGTGTCAATGACCCCCTTACACATTGCGTGTCCACGGACTTCAGTGTAAAACGTTTACCCGTTCAGATCATCAGCCGGGGCTGGCGATGCAGACGACAGTGCAATTCCTGGACGCGGTGCGTGTCCGTCACGAGCTCACCTCCGATTATCAGCTCGCCAAATTCCTTGGCGTGCCGCAGACCTCGATCAGCAGCTATCGCACAGGCCGCAGCATGATGGATGAGGCGATGTGCCTCAAGATCGCCGCTGCTCTGGCGATCGAGCCGGGCGAGGTCCTGGTGGCGATCGCCTTCGAGCGCGAGAAGCGAGCGGAAGTCAAGAGCGCGTGGCAGCGGGTGGCGCAGCGCCTCGCGTCGGTGGCCGGGGCGGTGGTGCTCGGCCTGGGCCTGGGGCCGAGTTTACATAACCCTTCTGGCGGGACAATCCAGCCCGCAGCGGACCAAACTACACATATGCGACAAAGGCGGCGCCGATACGGCGCCGTCGCGTCAGGATGGGCCTGGCAGGTGCTATCGGCCACGCTACCAGGGTTGGCAGGCACCCTGATGCTGCCCGGCTGCGCGGGCCTGCCCGCGGCGCCCGAGTGGTCGAAGGCCGACGTGGGCCGCGAGCTCGCGTTCGGCACCCTGCTCGCGGTGGACTGGGCACAGACCCGCGAGATCGCCGCGCACCCGGAGCGCTACGATGAGCACAATCCTATCTTGGGACAGCACCCGAGCTCGGGCCGGGTCGATGCCTACATGATCGCCGCCGGGGCGCTGCACTTCGGGATCGCGAACCTTCTCTCCGGAGACTGGCGCAGCGCCTGGCAGTGGGGCGGCATTGTGATCGAGGCCGGCGCGATCGGCAGCAATTACCTGATCGGGATCGGTGTGCCCTTCTAAGCCAATGAAGAAAATGACCCGGCAGCAGCGCATCGAATTCTGGACGGCGGCATTGCGCGAACTCGCCGACGCCCTAACTAAAAGGAGATCCCCCCCTATGAAGATCACCCTCGCACTGCCGCCAGAGTTCGTCAGCCTTTGTGCCGGCCACAACGTGAAGCCCGAAACCGTACTCCGCGGCTTCATCGCCGACGTGTGCGGGATCATGAACTGGGCAAGCGATCCGCGGGAGGACGGTTATAGCAGCAACGGCTCCGATGAGCGCGACATGGCCTACGCGTACTACGAACGCTGCGGCTATCCGTGGATGCACGGTCGAATCGAGGAGAAAGAACATGCGATCCGACCGAACCGAGCAGCACGTCGCCGCGATCTATAACGCCGCCTGGCCGGTGCGTCAGCTTTGCCGGCCGCATCAACTCGAACAGCGTTCCCGCGCCTGGCGCCACATGGGACTCGCCGCGCGCGCGGCATTCAACGCGAGCGATCAGTTCGCGCCGCTGCTGCTCGCGATCGCCGACGCGCTGAAGGAATTGGTCTAGGCTCCTCCGGAAAAGTTCATCCCGGCGAGCTCGTCGCTGCTCGGGTTGTAGGTGGGCACAACCGTCGGCTTCACCTTGTCCGCGCTCGGTGTTGCGATCGGTCCCGGCATTCCGGTCGCGACCCACTTGATGAAGGTCCCCGCGGGACAGGCGAATGAAGCGTCCGCCACGCGCCCCTCGGCCATCGCCTTAGCGCAGGCGTCCTGATTCGTCTCGGGTATGCCCACGGTTTTGCCCAGGCCGACGACCGCGCCACCGGCGAGATCGCCCACTGCCTTCCCGGCTGCAGCTCCGGCGCCGACCGCGCCCTTGCGCCACACGTAGGCGCCGAGGCCGACCAGGGCGACCAGCGCGACTCCGTAGAAAAAGAGCACGCCTTTCATTGTGCGGTCTTGAACGCGACCTCGATCAGGGTTTCGAGCCTGGTGAGACGCGACTCGACCTTGACCACCCAAGCGAAGGTCGCGCCCTGCAATGTCACTACCACGGCGATCGCCGCGATGAGAGTCTTGCCGTTCACGGCTCACCTCGCGGCCGCGTGGCGCGCACGATCTCGATTAGCGCGAACAGGAACAGCGCGAAGATGCCGAGCTGGCCCCAACTGAACGATACAGCGACCTCGTCCTTGTGGCCGACAAACCAGTAGGCGAGCGGTCCGAGGGCTGCCGCGAGCGCTGCGATCGAGGCGACGTTGGAAACCGCCTGCCCTGCCCCTCCGGTGAAGAATCCCAAGAGCTTGCCGATCATGCGTAGTCCCCCGTAGTGAAAAGCTGCGCCTCGCGCTCGCGCCGATCAGCGAGGATCGCATTGACGCGGCCGCCCGCCTTGTTCCACAGCGCGAACTCGGCCGCGGCGCCGGTTGCATCGTCCGCGTTCAGCTTGGCGAGCAGCGTCGAGCGGCGCAGTGCGCCCGCGCCGACGTTGAACGTAAACAACACGAGCGCGTCGAACTCCGCTTGGTTGATGTCGATGCTCACCAGGCTATTGACCGCGTCCTCGGCGTCGCGCACGTCCGCGGCAAGGAGCGAAGTCGCCTGCGCGTCGTCGATTGCGTCGTACCATTCGCCGCCTTTGAGCTTGTGGCCGTAGCCGATCGTCCAGAAGCCGGCCGCGTCCTGGTATGGCGTGCGATTGAAGCGCCCGCGTGGCGATTCCTCGCGCTTGAGTTGGTCGAGCCCCGCGAGGCTCATCGATCGGCGCGTGCCCATGGTGTCCTTTACAAAATTCTCCGCGGTGTAGCTCGCTTCAAGCAGTCCATCGATCGCGCCGGGGCTCGTCTCGTCGGTCGCGGCCCCGGCGCGGCGCGCGGCGAGCGCGATCCCTGCGATCAGCGCGAGCAGCCCGGCGGCGATCCACGGCCACGGCATCACAGAAAAACAGGCGGAACATAAGACTTGATCCCGAAGCGCGGGTGATCGCGGTATCTCGCGCGTAATCCCTCGGCATCAAGCTGGCCGTCTGCCTTGATCGGCCAGTCGTCGGGGATTTCGATTTGTACCGTTGGGTTCAACCGCGCGCGATCCTCGTCGCTGAAGAGCGCAGACAGGCCGTCCGCGTCGATCAGCCCTTGCACGATCGGTAGGAATGTCCCGGCGATCATGATGTAGGTCGGTAGATCGACGCCCCAGGCGCCGGAAGGTAGTTTGCTGATGCGTGAGCGCTTAAGCATCGTATTCTGTCCCCTTGAAGCCCGAAACCTGTTGCGTGGTTCCGCCCGTACTGGCGTCGGCGTCCAGTTGATTGAGTGTGTCGCCAGCGAGTAAGGTCATGCTGGCCCCGAGATCTTCATGGTCTTTGTCGTTGATCGCGTTGCCGATGCTAATCAGGTTCCAGATGGTCGTCGCGCCGCCCCCGCTCGGGGTATATTGAATGGCGTTTTGCCAGAGTCCGACGGGGGCGGCGGCCGTGATGCGGACTTGGAGCAAGGCAATGAACTCGACCAGGCATTTGCGGCTGGCGGGGACCGTATAAGTCCAGCGGATCGTCCCTGCGTGCGGTGCCACGCTGCCGGTTGAGCTGTTGAAGACTTTTGCAGTCGGATTCCGGTCGGTCACTCCGCGCACAATCCCGAGCTGTCGCCCGGGGCGGTCGGAAATGTCCGTCGAGGACAGAAACGTCTTGAAGCGCGCCGAGTAGCCGTACCAGAGATTCACTACCAAGCCCGCCTGCGCGGCGCTCGTGACGAAAAAATCCTCGAACGGCAGCGCTTCGATGCCGTCGCCCGCCGCCATCGGGAACAGGTCCTCCGAGGTGTTATTAAGCTGGACCTGGATGACTCCGGTGGAATTGCGGTCCAGAAAAATCACGTCGCCGCGCAGGCGGAAGGGCTGCGCGTTGAGCGCGTTGTCGAGCTTGATCTGCTGACGCCGCAGCGCCGAGCGCGGGATCACGTCCGCGCGCTTGTCGCGCGTGATCGGATCGACCTGCTCGCGGTAGCTGCGCTCGCCTGGTCCCATTAGCGCCTGCGCTTCAAGAAAAAGAACACGAGCCCGGCGACCACCAGGCCGACGACGATCAATGAGACGGGCACGCCGGCGATCGCCAGCGTGTCGCCGTCGGCGGTCATTCTTTCGCTGCGCGGAGCTCCGCCAGGAGTGACAGCCGCGCCGCCGGTCGCCGCGGCCTGCGGGAATAGGCCTCCCCCGCCCGGAGGCGGATTCTTCGGGTTGGACGCGATCACGCCGCGGTCGGCCGCGGGCGTGGCCGCGCGCGCAAGCGCGACCTTGGTCACTCCGCCGATCACTTGACTGGTGAGATCGGTATTCCACCAGTCGTTTGTCGGCATCACTTCGGGCGGGCCGCTCGTCTCTTCGGGGCTCATCAGCTCATCCTTTCAGCAAGGCAACTATCGGGATCGCTGCGAGGGCGATGCCGAGCAGGGTCTTGCCGGTGCTCGGCGCGGGCGCGCTCGGCGCCGTCGCACCCGGCGCGATCGTCGGATTGGCTTTGTCCCAGGGCGGCGCCGTGAGCTCTCCCGGGACGAATTGCACCGGCGTCGTCTCCTGCGGCGCGCTCGGCGGCGGATTTCGGGGCAAGGCGCTCGCGACCGCCGATGCCGCCAGTGTTCCCGCGACGGTCTTGCCGACGACGGCGGCGGCTCCGGGCGCGACGATCGCGCCGCCGACCGCAGCTGCGGAAACCGCGTTAAAGCGGGCAATGTCGAGCGCCTGCGATCGGTTGTGCGCGAGCGAAAATCCCATGGTGGCCGGGGCGACCACCACGCGCGCTGCACCGGTGACGGCATTTCGGGTCTTGGTCCAAAAACTCACGTAGCGCCTCCGCGTGTCAAAACCAACCACGAAACAAAAAGGGCGAGGCCTGCGGCGATCACGATGCCCAGGCGTCTCGCCCTGCGTTGTTGCCGGGCGGCCGCCAGGTCGACGACCTCGCCCACCGTCCCTACTCCTTCAGCAACCGGATGCCCTCATGGGTGAGCGTGATGTTCGAGCCGGCGGCGGCGCCCGATTGCGTCAGCGCCCATTGCAGCGAGCTCTTGTCGCCGCTCGATAACGCCGCGGTGTGCGAGCGATCCTTGACGAAGTCGTAGACCTCGATCCCGGCGAGCTGCGTCTCCAGGAACGCATCGGTCTTGTTCTGCGCCTGCACGACCGCGTGCTTGCGGTCCTTCTGAATGAAGCGCTCCTGGTCCTGGATGTTGGTCTTCACCGGGTAGGTATCGTTGGCGTTGCCGGTCCAGGGCTGGCCGGCGATGCCGGTGTCGCCCATCCAAAGGAAGAGCCGCTTGAACGACAGGTCGGCCGACTTCTCCAGCTCGACGTTCGGGTTGACCGACGGGTCCTGCGGCGCGCGGTGATCGAAGCTGATGAACCAATGCGGCTTCGCGTCCGGATGCAGCGCGCCGTAGGTGCGCTCCACGTCGATGTCGAGCGTCGCGGTGATCGAGCTCGTGCCCGGAGTGCTGAACAGGTCGGCGACGGTGCCGAGCTGGATTTCCAGGTCGAGCGATTTGTAGCGCGCGGTGTCGAAGATCGTGTCCTCGGGCCGGATCATGTCCATGTCGGCGAACAGGATCGGCAGGAAGAAATCGTAGGTGCCGCTCGCCGCGGCGAGGGTCGATATCTGCGGGCGCGTGCCCATGCGATAGGCGGCGATGTAGAACATCGCGCGCGCGCCCTCGTTGCAGATCAGCTCCCCGCGATCGGTCTTGAAAAAAATCTTGCGCACCAGGCGCAAGAGGCCATCGGCGAGCGCGCCGGTGCCGGTGCCGATCGTGACCACGACCGAGAAGTGCAGCCACATCGTCCACCAGCCGTGGCCGAGCCGGAATTCGCGCGAGAACGGCGTGTTGCCGCCGACGGCGAGCGCCGCGGCCGAGATGAAGTTGATGCTCTCGACGTCGCCGCGTCCCTGGAAAGTCTTGGCTACCTGGTTTTTTTGCATGGCGTTCCTCTACAGATCGCGTTCTTCGCAGGTGCTGCCGAGCGCCTGCCGCTTGCCGTCGCCGTCGAGCGGGTACGTCACCACGCGCTCGGTGATCGAGAACGCCGGAATCGAGCGGCCCGACTTCAGCGCTTCGAGCTTGAGCTCGGTCCTGCGGTGCGTCACCACGTCGAAATCGGCATCGGAGAAGCGTCCCTGGCGGTGATCGCCGGTGCCCTCGTAGAGCACGTATTCGATGACTGATCGCCGGTGCCCTCGTAGAGCACGTATTCGATGACCTGGTCCTGGCCGTGCGAGTTGGGCGGCATGAAGCGCTCCGTTGAAAAAATTGAAAGGGATTCGGGCGCCGGCTAGCGCGGCAGCATTCCGCCCACGAGCGGGATCGGCATGACCCTTTGCTGGAATGCCGCGACGATCAGGTACGTGAGCAGCGCGATACCGGCTGCGACGAGGACCTTGTGCTGGATGTGCATTGACGCCTCCGTGTGTGGAACCTGGAGGCAGACTAGCGGGCCGGATCGACCCCCTGTCCAGCACTTCTCGACCGATCGATCGGTCGAAAAGTTTGTGACCGCTC
>WNGN01010728.1_pt1 | contig 11537 bp, 13 predicted proteins | sample 5400561 | NCBI WGS metagenome assembly WNGN01 (sample SAMN13153379, study PRJNA577476) | soil metagenome | isolation source: 115 cm soil or saprolite under Garry oak tree replicate 2 | place: USA:California | collected 2016-06-15
CGGCTTTCCAGATGAAGGTCGTAGATTACAAGTTTGCTTCCGGCGACGTTGATGTCGGCCACCAGCGCGATTCTTCCTCCAAGCCTCTCCTGGAAGGGCTCGATTCGCGGCAGATACCAGCGTGGCTGCCAAAAGTGTGACTGTCGCGAAAAGCGGATCAGGCGCGGATTAGAAATGGGCCACTTCGCGAGAATCGCCTGTCCATGGTATGCGGGAGACGCCTTGGATCCCTGGACCAGTTCCTCAAACTCGCGCCCAAATACATAATCCATCTGCAGCTTCCGGGCGATCTCTTCGGCTACGTTCAGGCGGTGTGTGCGGCGCGCATTGAGATCAACCTCCTGCAGGATGAGAATGTCTGCATTTGTGCTTGCGAGGAAATCTATGATCGCTTGTAGCTGTAGGCCGCGGTCGATGTTCCAATCGACAATGCGCAGCGAGCAGGGCGGCCAAATCACCCACCGGAAAGGCACGAAGTTGCCCGTAACGATTTCTTGCATTGCCACACTTACACTGTATCTGCCAAAGCGAATTGGGGAAATGCACTCTGCATTCCGAGTTCACGACCCATCTAGTGACCAAGAGGACAGTCAATGACCATGCGGAGAGGACGCCCAATTCTCTCGACTATCCCTCTGCGCTTTTGAACCATTGTTCCTTGACGACGATTACCGACTGTCTAGTTGCTCCATGGGCCGGCCGATGGCACCCGGAAAACCCTAGATTCAGAGCGGCCTCACCTAAACAGCGGGGCTTGGCAGTGTTGGCCTTCGTGCTGACGCAAAGGTGAGGTAGGAGTAAAGGGCAATCATCCAAACCACATTCGCACCCACCGCTGCTGCTACAAAGGCCCAGTTGATGATGTTGAAAAGAGCAAAAAACAGGAACGCATAAGGCAAAAAGCAGCGCCGGATGATGAACTCAGTGTGGCGCCCGAGAAACAAGAAAGGATTCGAACTCCGACTCTCGGCTTCTTTTTGCCACACTCCCAAGTATTGTTCGGGACGCCCGGTGGTCAGGCGATGCCGCTGGAGCCCGGTGGTGAGGAAGCTGGCAATCGCGCCGAAGACCAGAAAGCCGCCCCATACCAGGTAGGCTCGTGTGCCGGATGTCCTCACAAGGCCTATCGTCATGCCGGCAAAAATGAATAAATAATAAAGATAGTCGCAGATCGTCTCCAACCAGCAGCCGAAAGCGGATTCCTGGAGTTTCAAACGGGCGACCTCACCGTCGCATCCGTCGAGAACGCTCGACAACCAGGACAAGATCGCGCCCACAAGCATATTCCAGTAGCCTCCCAAGGCGAAGAAGACGCCCGCGGCGAAGCTGACAGCCAACGTGAACAGGCTAACCATGTTGGGCGTGATGGGAAATCGAATGATCTGACGACTGATCGGTATAGAGACTCTGCGGTTCGTTCTCGCAAAAATCCCGTCTGTGGGCTTGACGAGCCAGCCGTCCAGCTTCTGCTCGGCCGACAGACGTTGTCGCTCGGTGAGAATACGTTGCCACTTATCTTCCGGCACCGGTTCGCAATGCACCGAACAGGTCGAGGTGAGCCAATCATTCAGCTCCTCGATCGAACTGGCGCTTGAAGCACACCCACGTGCCAGGTCGATCGATACTTCTCGAGAGAGCGCATAGATGCCGACAAGCTCGCCGCCGGTCACTAGCGCCAAAGCATCGCCATCTCCATCCCATTCAGCTGCGCGCCGCATCAACGACGGATGATATGTCCTGTCGCCTGCTATCAATACCAGGTGTCCTTCTAGCTCAGAAGCGAACCGCCCCAACAGCGAAGGCAGCGACGCTTGCCCAGAGTTGACTTCGCACCACTCGAGGGTGCGAGGGAGACGCCCAGTCTGCAGCAGGTCGTGCTGTATGCGGGAGCCTCGCGCCCGATCGATAACAACGACGATGCGAGCGGCGCCGGCTTTGACGGCTCCCAAGATGCTTCGCAGCAAGATGGGGAGAGCACCGACCTCGGGCATCGGTGAGCCGAAACCGTCAGCCTTCAGGTTGTGCGCAAGAATAACGGCAGTGTGAGAGTGTCGTGTCGACTCGCGGCCTGTCTGGGGTTCCTTTAGTGACATTGCTTCAGTCTCAACTCGCATAAACTTCCTCACCACTCGGGATGGTAGTGCTTTGCTTTCTCGATTTGGCCAACACGACTAGGCAGAGACCGCCCACTGCCGCCCAGAATATGGCGCGTAGTCGTCGTATGAATGCCAACGTCAATCCGGTAGCGGCGCTGAGGCCGAACATCTTAACGATAAGCATGTTCCCACCCTCATAAGTTCCGATGTTTCCCGGATTGAATGTGCCCGCGATATTCACCAGCTTGGTCAAAGCCTCGACTGCCAGTGCACCGAAGATACTGACCTTGGCGCCCATGAGCCACAGGATCAGAAAGACTTCGAATATTGCTGCCGCATGGCATGCGAGATTAAGAGCGAAGCTGCCCCAAAATGAGCCGGGCGTGTGGTGGTAAAAGTCGAGCAGATTGTTTTCAACGGAGTGGATCAGCGAACGCTCACGTTCGATCCAACCGCTGAAATATCTGATCCGGCCCAGGATCTGTGCCGTCCCTGAAAGCACGGGCCAGCGTTTTCTGACGGCGACTGCGGTTAGAAGGACGACGCCGAGGAGAATGAATGCAAACGAGACCGCGTAAAGCGCCAGCGTGTGCGGCAGCGGCAAGACCATGAGTACCGCCAACAAACCGACGAATGTCACCACTGCAGCGCTGAGGACGAAAAACGCGCGGTCAATCGTTACCGATGTGATCCCGCTGGCGAGTGGCATTGCCGGGCCCAGCAGTGATACCCGCAAGCCTTCACCGAAAAGCTGGCCGAGGCCACCCAATTGGCCAAGTGCTTCGGAGCCGAGCCGTAGCCCGAGCATTCGCGCGAAGGAAACCTGACGCTTGTCGTCGAGTAATGTGAGCCGCCAGGCCCAGGTCTTCACCACATGGGCTACTCCACCCCAGGCGATCACCAAACCCAATCGCAATCCCAGGGTGGCCATGCCTTCGAGGAGCTTGGCAGGACCAGCTCGGCGGACCAGGTAGGTGAACAGCAAAATGCCAAACGCCCCTGCAAGCAGCCGGAGGGGCAGTTGCGCTTTTGTTACGGCGCTAGACACGGGCCACGCTCTCAAGAGTCTGTTCGTGGTAGAAGTACCCATCAAACACGCCTTCGGCGTGCGCCAATGCTTCGGGTGTGTCCACGTCTTGCCAGTGAGCCTCCCCGATCTCCAGGGCACGCAGGCGCCGCTCGCTGGCCAGCTGCCGCATACCGTCGGAGAGCGAACAGTTTCCATCCTTGGTCGCCGACTCGAGCTTGTCAAACAGGGCCGGGCTGCACAGGAACATCCCGGTATCGAGCGCATCGTAATGCGCGATTTCCTTGCCGATATCCACGATACGGTCCCTATCGCGCCGAACCTTGGTTGCATCATCCAAGTCAAAAATGCGGTCGATGTTGGGATCTACTGCGAGAATGACCTCGCCGGGTGCGAGCGGTTGCTTCAGAAGCGCCCTCGCTGTCTCCGGTTCAAAGATATGGTCTGCCATCAGCAACAAGAAATTCTCGTGGATTTCATCTTTGGCCTTCAACGCGGAAATGCCATTGGACTTCTCATAGTCCGGATTTTCGACCCAGGTTAGGGATACTCCGAGCGAGCGGCCATCAAACCAGCTGCGGATTAAGTCGGAGCGATACCCCACTACAATCACGAACCTGTCGATACCGGCTCGGTGCGCTCTGCGAATGACGTGCTCGAGGATGGGCTTGCCGTGAAAGTCAACGAGGGGCTTGGGAAGCCCCGCGGACACCGACCTGATGCGTGTCCCGTTACCGGCGGCAAGAATGAGACATTGATTCACTTTTTTCATGGGCTGCTTTCTTAAGTAAGAAAATTCTGAGCGATCTCAATCGTGAAATGAGTCCTCACTAAATTCATATGAGCTATAGACAATCTCTGCACCGTATGACGTCACTAGAACCCAAAAACAAACTTCCCTCTGAAAGTGCGATTGGGCCCGTTGAAGAATTCTCCGAAGCGATAGCTGTCCAAGTCGTTTTGCACGTCTCGCGGATTGAAATGATTGAACAGGTTGAACACTCCCAGCCCAACTTTCACCGTGTGCTCTTTACCGCGCAAGGGCAGTGCGAATTCCTTCAGCACCTGAACATCGGTCGAATTGAAGCCCCGGAAGCGCTGGTCATTACGTGGGCCGACAAAGTCGCGCCCTTGGTTCACAACCGAGTAGGGAAAGCCGGTGTGAAGGTCAAAGACCGGCAACACAGTCATCTTCCACGGCGCCCTAAACTCGCCCCAGACCAGAAACCGACTGGGCCCATCGAAGGACAACCGTCCGCGAGCGTCCGCCTGGATCACCGCCTGTGGGTCATTTCCGAAGAACTGGTTGAAGTCATTTAAATTTCCGGTAGCCTTCGAGCGCACGTAAGAAGCATTCAACGTGTGGTGGCGTATCTGGTAGCGGCCGGTAATTTGGAATTCACGGTAGAAATCCCGTCCGCGGTTGGCCAGAGACAGGAAGCTGCCGTCCATGTTTGTGACAGGCGCGAGAACCAGGTCACGGACAGTGTTCCGCTGTTGGTAAGCGACCCGAACTAGCAGGTGCTCCATAACCTGGCGATCAAGTTCAACATTCCAGGCGCCACTTCGCGGGTTCCTGATTCCACCGATGATGACGTTTGAATATGGGACCGACGAAATCACTTCACCCGCCCGATCAAAAGTCAGAATCGTGCGGTCCGGGAAGCGGGGGAATGCTGGGACGTTCAAGGGAACGCGATCGTAAAATAATCCGCCGCCCGCCTTAAGCAGAGTTCGGCGATCACTCGTCAATGCGAACGTCAAGCCAGCACGAGGCGCAGCGTGCGTAGAATCGGTGACCGAGTCGCTGTCCAACCGAAGGCCAAAGTCGAATGTCAGGCGTGACGAGACCGTCCATTGATCGCCAACAAACCATGCAAACTCGTTTTGGTGGACAGAAAAATTGCTCGGCGCGCCAAACTTGATTCGTTCCAATGTCGCACCTGCTGCCCCAACGATATCCACTGGCAAGAACTGTTGATGACCGTCATAAGAGCTGTGAGAGAAATCGAAGCCGGCCTTCAACTGATGTAGGCCGTATAAGTGCTTTGTGCTCGACTGATAGATCTCCTGCCACTCCACTCGCTCGGTGTCTCGATTTTGGCGGTTGAAGAATCCACCTTCAGTCGTTTCGACCAGCAGGCGATAGGGATCTCCACTGTTGGGAAGCAAGTCCGCGTCGAAGTTCTGGTACGCAAGCTGTGAAGTGAGCAGAGCGCCCGATTCTGCAACGTAGCGATGTTGCGCGGAGATCTGAAATCCGCGCTGATGCAGGTCTGGTGTAGAGGGTTGCGGGGTAAACGTATTCAGTCCGAGGTAGTCGAACTTTTGCGGGAAAACGGCGACGGATAGAGTTGCTGTCTGCCTTTCATTAATTTTCAGATCGAATTGGCTGAACGAGTCAAAGCTCTCGAGCTTCGAGTCGCGTTGAAGTGGAGGGAGACTTTCAACGGGCGTGCGAACGAAGCGGTATTCAAAGGACTGGGTGAACGCGAGTCTATCTTTGAGGAGCGGTCCAGTAAAGGTAACCCGTGGAGTGAAAGCGCCAATTCCGACGATGTGCCCGTCGCGGTCTCTAGCTCGCGGAACCAGGTTTTGCATCGACAGATGAAACTTGTCGAAGTTACCAGTACGGGTTTCGACACTGGAAACTGCCCCTGTGAACTTCCCGTACTCGGAGTCATAAGGATTGGAAATAACCTGAACCGAAGAGACGACATCGATCGGCAGGTTGATGGCTTGGCCACCCGTCGCTGGATCGGTTACGTTCGCTGAATTCACCAGCCAGCCTGCCTGCGTCGCTTGGGCGCCTTTCATGTTGATTCGCCCATCCGGTCCTCGGACAACTCCTGGGACGAGAGGAAGCAGGCTTTCGATTTTCTCAGTTTGATTGGGCGCTTCTTCCACGATCGATCGGCTGATGGTGTTCTTCTGGGCAGACTCTTCAATAGCAGGAGGATCGTTCGCTGCCACGGTTACCGTGCTCGTCACCGCTGCCATGCCGAGTTCGATCGGCACTACGGAAGCCGTGCCTGGCTTCACTTCAACCGCGAGCGTCGTATTCAAACCAGGAGCACTCGCTTCGATGTCGTAGATTCCTGGGGGAAGGTCATCGATTGCGAATGCTCCCCGTGCGTCCGACTGGGCTTCCTTGTTTACGGGCCCATGAAGGACGATGCGTGCCTCCGGTATTGGTGACGACCTCACCGCGAATTGATCCTGGTGCGGCGGGGCCGTCTTGTGGAAAGCAACGGACAAGGAGCAGCAGAGCCGAGAAAACGATAAATGAAATTCTTCGCATGACTGTGCTCCTTCTCGGCGAAAGTAAGTGCAATGAAGCGTCCAAACGGTCAATCAGCCGATGCGGGTTCACTCAAGCCACTGAAGAACTGTGTGTTTGAAAGTGCTGACGCCGAGAATTTGCGATGCAAATCGTGGATGGCCGACGCGCGCCGGAGTTGGCACGTGGCGAAGTGTTGGCGATTTCCTGCTTGTCTTTCGTGACCGCCCAGCGTGCTCGGCGCGTCCGAAAGCGTGCCTGGTCGTGCCCGGAAAAGCAGGCGTTATCGCGCTCTTACTCAAAAGTGGTATCGCATTGTCACATCATGATGTGAGCGCACGCTTTGGAGCGCTCTCGCACCTCTCCAGATCGATTGCATCGATGACGCCCGAAGTTCTCTCGCGCAATCTCGTTGCACTCTTGCAGCCTTTATTCCCGTGCGATCTTGCGAACATCGTTATTTTCAATGAAGGTAATAATGATGTCTCTTGGAGATCGCTCGGTGCAGCGCAGCTTGCACGTCTGGACATTCCTATTGAGGACACCACAGTGCGATGGGTCTACCAGGAGCAAAAGCCGCTCTGGATTGTGGACTCGCAACAGGATGATCGCTTGGCGGTGCGCAAAGAGGCAGAGAGTGCAGTGGGTATGGGATATCGCTCGCTCTGTCGTCTACCGCTGTGTACCGCTCAGGGTTGTTTCGGAGTGCTCAGCATAGCCGGCTCGCGGCCTCACAGCTACTCCGAACAAGAAGTTCGGTTGTTGTTGCTGGCAGCGGACCAAGTGGCACTGGGCTTGGCGAATTTTCTGCTTGATGAGGAATTGCGAAAGCTGAAGGAACAATTCCGGGAAGAGAAAGCTTGCGTTGAGGATGAATTGTACAGTGAGCCGTCGTTTGAGGAGATCGTGGGCCGGAGCGCGGCCCTGCAACGCGTCTTGCGGCAGGTGGAGGTGGTGGCCCCGACCGACTCGAGTGTGCTGATTCAGGGAGAAACGGGTACTGGGAAAGAGCTTATTGCCCAGGCCATTCACAATCGAAGCGCTCGGCGTGATCGGCCGTTTGTCAAGGTGAACTGTGCCGCTATTCCCTCCGGGCTGCTGGAGAGCGAGTTGTTCGGACACGAGAAGGGCGCCTTCACCGGCGCCATCATGCGAAAGCCAGGCCGCTTCGAGGTGGCAGATAAAGGCACTCTGTTCCTGGACGAAGTAGGGGATATTCCGCTCGAGCTGCAATGCAAACTGTTACGAGTCCTGCAGGAGCATGAATTTGAGCGGCTGGGGAGCACACGCACTCAGCAGGTGGATGTCCGCGTGATCGCGGCCACTCACCGCGACCTGAAGCAGATGGTCGAAGAGGGAACGTTCCGGAGCGACTTGTACTACCGGCTGCATGTGTTCCCGTTGGTGGTTCCTCCGTTGCGCGATCGTCGCGAGGACATACCGCTTATCGTCCGTCACTTCGTGGAGAAGTATGCCCGGCGAATGAACCGGAGCATCGAAACGATTCCCGCCCGGACCATGGAAGTGTTCGCAAACTATTCTTGGCCAGGAAATGTGCGGGAGTTGCAGAACTTCATCGAGCGAGCGGTGATTCTTTCGCCCGGCGCTACCCTCCGCGCTCCACTGGACGAACTGAAACAAGAGACAACACAGGGCTGCAACACGAACTTAAGCACTCTCGAGGAGATGGAACGCGAACATGTGCTGCGTGCTCTGCGGGAAGCGAAGTGGGTGACTGGGGGACCTAATGGCGCAGCAGCCCGGCTCGGGATGAAACGGACAACTTTGGCCTATCGCATCCGCAAGTTGGGCATTCCGGTTCGGCCACAGTGACGTGCAGAACTATTTCATGGGGAGAGTATTCACTGACTCAAAAGGTGGCTTTATGTGGCGCATTTACTACAGGGATATGACACTGCAGCAGGTCTTAATCATGGCCTACATGAACACCTTGGAAGCAGTGTCGTTCGCGCCGGCTTCCTAAAGGTCCTGTCGTTGTGCCGGCAACGACTTGCTTCGATAAACACAGAAAGCCTGCGCCTTAGATCTGGATAATCCCCAGCTGCACCGCGATCGTAACCGCCTGGGTGCGGTCACTTGCGCCAAGCTTTTCCAGGATGTGCTTTATGTGAGCCTTCACGGTCTCTTCTGAGATAAAGAGACGATTAGCAATATCCCGATTTCGGCTCCCTGCCATGGCCAGCTGCAGCACTTCTACTTCACGTTCGGTCAGCGGATCATCACTAAGATGTTCAGCGATGCGGGTTGCCACTTCTGGCGGAATAGGTTTCCTTCCAGCGTGGACTTGGCGGATAGTCTCAGTCAGGTCTTTGGGTAGCGGTTGCGAGTGGCGCAAGGCTTGCTCCCTACGTAATCGAACCTGAAAACTTACAATGACCTGCAAAATCGACCGCATTGTTAGCAGGACTCTTGTGATCTTTCGCGTCAGCGGACGGATTACTGAATTGCTTCTTATCGATTTTCAAGGCTTTGATTCTGTGGTCGAGAGTTTTCGAGGAGATTGTCGGGACCTCGAAGCCCTTGAAGGCCGTTCTTTCCCGGATTGCCAGAGTCGCCCCTGCTGACACCACCGTTTTTGATCACTGGGGAGACCGGCACAGGCAAGGAACTCATCGCCCGCGCCGTCCACAAACGCTCCCAGAGGTCTGGACGTGCCTTCGTTAACGTAAACTGCGCCGCAATCCCCGTGACCTGATCGCCTCGGAGTTGTTCGGCCATGAGAAGGGAGCCTCCACCGGAGCCATGCAGCGCCGGCTCGGCCGCTTCGAAATGGCTGACGGCGGAACGATCTTCCTGGACGAAGTGGGCGAACTCTCACCAGACACCCAGGTCGCATTACGAGCGGTTCTTAGCCTATCCGGCGATCTCGTTGAGTGGCGGAAGGTCCCATTGGCTACGGCCGCCTGCAGATCACGATTCGTGGCAGCGATGACGCGAACGTCGACCTTGATGGACTGGGTGCCCATAATTCTGAGCTCAGGCGATGTGTTTTCAGTCGACGGATTATGGCTTCCCAAAGAAACATCGCGACCAGCATCTCGGTTTGAAGCGTCGGCACCTTTCAAGGGTGAGGTTGAGCCGCGCAGCGAGCGGGAGATTATCGAGGCGGCGCTGGCTGACACCAGAGGCCGAGTTTCCGGACCATCAGGGGCGGCGGCTAAAGCTTCGAATCCCACCTTTTTTATCGACTCAACGTGTTTCCCATCGAGGTGCCTGCCGCCAATGCCCGCCGGATTTCCGTATCGCGTACAAAAGTAGTGAACATCATGATGCGCGCTTCAGGAAATTCTTTCGCGATAGAGCTGGTCCTTCAGTTTCTTGATGTCCTCGAACGCCCGCCGTAGGGACTGCAACAGCTCCAGCGTCAAGGTCTTGTCTTTTGACGAAAAAACCCTGGCCTTGTCTGCGAAATTCTGTTCGAAGGCTCATTCACTCTCAGGCACTTACCGAGATCATGGTGTCAGTCCTGATTGGACTTGCGCTCGCGTTATGCATGGGCACACTGAAATTTGTCTTCTCGCTTCTTACCCACGAACGCGACGCAGACGAATCCGATAAGGACTATTGGCTCATACATGGAGGAGAATAGAATGGCTTCGATGAACTGCCTGGTGAAAAACCAGGGATTCATTTTTGGTACACCTCCCCAGCCACTTCAATTCTGCGAACTCTGGCACAGTTCGTGCAGAAATGCCCGTGGATTCCTTCATGCGTGACTCAAGGCGATCTGCGGCTTCACACCAATGTATCTCGCGAGGGTTGCGCGTTGAGAGGGACTGTTCCATTTTGGCCCTCCTCGTGCATGCGCAATGTTCGCGAGCGAAGGTGCAGAGTTAACTTTCGGCACATTGGATGCGCAAGCTATCGCGCAATTCAACTGCGAAGAAACTGCCGGACTAACCACTACGCAAACTCTCGCATTAGGTCGCGATCATAGCGATCAACTTATGACCACTGGTATCGCCAGTACAAGAAGGAGAAATGAATGAGTTATTCATCAAATGGAAATCGTCCCAAGCTTAGCGAGAAGGGACTTCTCACGCCTGATAACTGTGTTGTGGCGTTAATTGACCATCAGCCACAGATGCTCTTTGGAACATCGAATTTCGACCGACAGACAATCATTAACAACACCGTCGCTCTTGCGAAAGCTTCCCGAGTGTTCGATGTGCCTGTGGTGCTCACCACGGTGGAAACGAATTCCTTTAGCGGCAACATGTGGCCTCAACTCCGAGCTGTATTTCCGGGCCAGGAGCCAATAGAGCGTTCATCGATGAACTCTTGGGACGACAAGAACTTCGTAGCGGCCATTGAAAAGACAGGACGCAAAAAGATCGTGCTTGCTGGGCTGTGGACGGAGACTTGCGTGGCGCTACCCACGGTACAGGCGATCCACGACGGCTACGAAATCTACGTGGCGGAAGATTGCTGCGGTGACGTGAGTCAACTCGCTCATGACAACGCTATGAAGCGAGTAATCCAGGCGGGAGCGAAACCCGTGACGTCACTCTCAACCCTGCTGGAGTGGCAGCGCGACTGGGCTCACAAGGAAACTTACGATGCCGTGATGGACATTGTGAAGAACCATTACGGAGCTTATGGGATCGGAGTCGAGTACGCGTACACAATGGTACACGGCGCCCCAGCCACGAAGTTCCCCGAATACGCCGTTCGCACTGCTGCCGTAGCTCACAAGTAAAGAACAGGGGGCGGAAGCTTGCTTCCGTCCTTTCTCACAGGCGATGGAAAACAAAGAAGGAGATTCGTGTGTCTGCTGAAATCATCTTGCACAACGCCAAGATCGCCACGAATGGGGTGCCCTCGTTTGTCGAGGCGATCGCTATTTCTGATGGAAAAGTGACTGCCATCGGTGGCAATGAAGAGATTCTGCGTCTACGCGGGCCGGCGACCAGCGTCATCGACGGCCGGAGGCGCACCGTCATTCCTGGACTAAATGATTCGCATATGCATCCGATCCGCGGCGGGCTCAACTACAACCTTGAGTTGCGCTGGGATGGTGTACCTTCGCTCGCCGACGCTCTGCGCATGCTGAAAGAGCAGGCGGCGCGGACGCCTGCTCCGCAGTGGGTCCGAGTTATCGGAGGGTGGACAG
>WNGN01003122.1_pt1 | contig 11536 bp, 13 predicted proteins | sample 5400561 | NCBI WGS metagenome assembly WNGN01 (sample SAMN13153379, study PRJNA577476) | soil metagenome | isolation source: 115 cm soil or saprolite under Garry oak tree replicate 2 | place: USA:California | collected 2016-06-15
AACCTCCTGATCTCCTTTTGCCGGAGAGTTGAGCGGGACGATTTTTTCCGGCCCAACGTAATTTGCGTGCAGTGGGATTCTCCTTCTAGTCTATTTAATTTGCAAGTGAATCGGCTCTACGAGTCGTGGGGTGGCTAGTGTTTCTTCTCATAAATAGCTTTACCAGCCGGGAAAAAGCACAAAATCATAAAAGATTCTTGTGTCTTTGTGCCGTTTTGTGGCTATTTCTTATGCGCTCGAGGACGACCGACGTGATTCAACAATTCGCCGAGTGGCTGTCTCAAACGTCACTTAGCATCCTGATTCAGACCCACAACGCGTGGGTCATTCCGACGATTCAGTCCATTCACATTATCGCCATTGGAGTCGTGCTGACATCCGTGCTGATGATCGACCTGCGTATTCTGGGACGGGCAGGGCGCGATCAAACACTGCGCGAGACCACAGACCGGTTTGGCCCCTGGTTGTCGGGGGCACTGTTGGTGCTGCTCATTACGGGTGTTTCAATGGTGGTCGGCGAGCCTGTCCGCGCTCTGCTGAGCTTTTCGTTCTGGCTCAAGATGTTTTTCGTGGCTGTGGGCACGCTTATCGCGGCCGTCTTTCAAATCACGCTAAAGAGCCACGAGCATCATTGGGAACACACGCTGGTGAATCGCCGTACTGTCAAATCGCTGGCAATCCTGACACTGCTCATCTGGGTCTCGGTCGTCGTGCTGGGACGTTTGATCGCTTATGACTATGTATGGGGCAGTTGGTCACTCAAGCCGAAAGCGTAATGGCGTGGGAGGACCGGCCGGTAGTGAAAAGGCCGCCGCGAAGCGCAAGCCCGATAGGGCGCAGCATAAATAAGAGCGGTGTACCGAAACTATCCGGCCGGTGGGCCCGACGCTAATTACTGGTATGGATATTGGCGGTTTTCTGGCATTACTGGAATCATCGAAGCTGGCTACCGGAATTCGGGATTCGCTTTACCTGTTTCCGCTGATCGAATCCTTCCACGTCCTCGGGCTGACCGTGGTCTTTGGCACCACTGTCATCGTCGATCTCCGCTTGCTCGGGATTGCGTCCATCCGGCGTCCGTTTACGCGGGTTACCGCCGATATCATGAGGTGGACCTGGGCGGCCTTCGGTTGGACTGCCACCACGGGGATGTTGATGTTCATTACGAATGCCAACGTGTATTATCACAATTTGTTTTTCCGTACGAAGATGGCGCTGCTCGCGCTTGCAGGACTGAACGTGCTGATATTTGAACTCACCTCGGCCCGTACAGTCGATCGTTGGCACAAGGACACGGCCGCGCCGCTGGCCGGCAGAGCCGCCGCCGTCGTGTCGCTCCTGTTTTGGATAATGATCATCTTCATGGGCCGGTGGATCGGCTTCAGCACATCGCAATCCAAAGCGCCGCTGGATCCCGGTGTCAACGTTGACGACCTCTTTCCGGCGCCGCCTGGCGAAAACGGCGCGCCGCGCGGCCCAACCAAATAACTAAGGGCCGCGACTACGATTTGTGACGAATTCCGGAAACGGGTAGACTCGTTCAACCGGAGGAACATTGGCAAGAATGATGGGAGGGGAGGCTTAACATGAGCAAAGCGACAAATCTGAGCAGGCGAAACTTCCTCAAGGTGAGTGCCACGGCAGGTGGCGGCTGGGTGCTTGGCTTCTACTTTCCCGTTTTGCAACAGCAACCGAGAGGGCAAGCGCGCGTCTTTGCTCCAAACATCTGGCTTCGTATCGCTCCGGACGATACCGTTACGATCAAGCTGACGCAGCTCGAGCTCGGACAAGGCGTCATGACGGCAATGCCGATGCTCGTGGCCGAAGAGCTCGACGCCGACTGGAACAAGGTGAAGTTGGAATGGGTGGGAGCTGATCCCGCTTATGCCAATCCCGCAATGAGGGGGGCGCAGGTGACCACCTCCAGTCAAAGCGTGCGCGGTCTGGGGAAACCCCTACGCGAAGCGGGTGCCGCCGCCCGCGCAATGCTGGTCACAGCAGCCGCGAACACCTGGGGAGTTCCCGAGGAAAGCCTTTCAACCGAAAAAGGAGTTGTTCTGCACAACGCGAGCGGCCGCCAGCTGCGCTATGGCGAACTCGTCGAAAAAGCAGCCGCGCTGCCGGTCCCCAAACAGATCGTCCTGAAGGACCCGAAGAGTTTCAAACTGCTCGGACAACCGTTGAGGCGCGTGGATCTCGCCGAAAAGGTCAACGGAAGCGCGGTGTTTGGAATGGACGTCCGGCTTCCCAACATGCTCGTTGCGAGAGTTCTGCGCTGCCCGGTCTTCAAAGGAAAAGTCGCCACCTTTGACTTTGACCTGAATAAGGCCGGCACTGTTCCGGGCGTGAGGCATGTTGTACTGGTCGGATCATCAGCCGCGGGTTCACCAGACGGCTTTATGGCATCCACGAAAGCAGAGGCTTCCGGCATTGCCGTCGTTGCAGATAATTTCTGGGCCGCAACGCAAGGACTGAAAGCGCTGGATGTGAAATGGGACAACGGTCCCCTGGCCGGACTGACTTCGGAAAGCATTCGGCAACAAATGGCCGAAGCCGCCGAGCAACCTGGCGTTGTGGCGCGCGACGAAGGCGACTTCGATGAAGCATGGGCCGGGGCGGCGAGGCAACTCGAAGCCGTATACGAGGTTCCCTATCTGGCACACGCTACCATGGAACCGATGAATTGCACAGCGGACGTGCGCGCCGATGGGTGTGATGTTTGGGTCTCGACGCAAACGCAAACTTTCTCGCAACGGGCGGCGATGAGAATCACCGGCTTTCCGCCCGATCGCGTCAAGGTCCATACGACTTTCGTTGGCGGCGGCTTTGGAAGACGCGGCGAAGGAGACTATGTGGCGGAAGCGGTGGAAATTTCCAAAGCGGTGGGCCGGCCGGTACAGGTTGTCTGGACGCGTGAAGACGACATGCAACACGACTACTACCGCCCTGTGACATACGCCCGATGTTGGGCTGCGATCGATCAGAACGGAATACCAACTGGGTGGAAAGCCCGTCTCGTGCAAGCGTCATTGTTTGCCCGCTTCAACCCAAAGGCATTGGAGGATCTGGGGGGCATCGATCCCATATCGATCGGCGGCATAGCGGGCCTTGCCTATAGCATCCCCAACCGTCGTGCCGAATACGTCTACCACGATCCGGGCATTCCGGTCGGTTTTTGGCGCGCGCCCGGCGGATCCGTCAGCGGTTTCATTACCGAATCCTTAGTAGACGAGCTCGCTGTCGCCGTCGAGTGGGACCCGTACGTCTTCCGGCGCAAGCTTCTCGGAGGAGCGCCGCGTCTGCGAAATGTTCTGGAGGTCGCGGCCGAGAAAGCCGAATGGGGCAAACCGCTGCCCCCTGGACGCTTTCGAGGTATCGCTGCCGTGGAAACCATCGGCAGTTTTATCGCGCAGGTGGCTGAAGTTTCGGTCGCTGCCGACGGCAAGGTACGAGTGCATCGCGTCGTGTGCGCCGTGGATTGCGGCTGGATTATCAATCCCGACACGATTAAAGCCCAAATCGAAGGTGGAACGATTTACGGTCTTACCGCAGCTCTATACGGAGAAATCACAATCCGGAATGGCCAGGTGGTCCAGAAAAACTTCAACGACTACGCCATGCTGCGTATGAACGAGGCGCCCGAGATCGATGTCCACATCGTGCCGAGCACCGAACCGCCAGGCGGGATTGGCGAAGCTTCCGTACCGGTCATTGCGCCGGCTGTGACGAACGCGATCTTTGCGGCGACGGGCAAACGCATCCGGCGTCTCCCGATCCGCGCGGCGGATCTCCGGAAGGTGTAGGTCTTCATAAATACCGGCTGCGCTCACCCGCCGTCGCGCGTGCTACGACAACCGATCTCAACCATCCCGCGCGCAGATTCGTTGTGTCCATCGCCGAAGCCTGACGAACGCTTGTAGCATTTCCGCGTACGTAAAGTTCGCGTTACGGCCGCTCGGATTCGGCAGCACAAACACACGGGCGCCATGAATCGTCTGGCGCTGCGGGCCGATGACGCTCCGTCGTATATCTGCGGGCGTCGCCCGATCGAGCAATGGGAGGATCGCGCGATAGACGGTTACGCCGACCAACGCCACTACTGCGGGACGATAGCGGCGGATCTTTGCGTCCAGCAGTTTCCAGCCCTTGACGTATTCCCATGGAAGGAGGTCATCGATACCGGGACTCGGCCGCGCAATCAAGTTGGTAAGGCCAAGGCCCCACTCAGGCAGCCGCTGGTCATGTTCGTACCAGATCAAGTCCGGCACCAATCGCGAATCGTGCAAGAGTTTCCAGAATCGGTTCGAATACCCCGCAAAATGATGGCCGGTCATCGCCGAACGCACGCCCGGATTGATGCCGACGAAGAGCACTCTCAGCCCCGGCCGGACATGATCTTTCAGGCGCAGGCTAGACCAGGCTGATTTTGGGATTTTGTCCGCGGCTCTCATTTCTGTAAGTCCGACAAGTATATGATCCGCATGTGGGCTACGACGTTGTCATTATAGGGGCCGGCGCGGCCGGGTTGATGTGCGCGCTCGAAGCGGGTAAGCGTGGCCGCTCGGTTCTGGTCCTCGAACGCAACGAAACCGCCGGTAAGAAAATCCGAATATCCGGCGGAGGCCGGTGCAATTTCACGAATCTTCACACCACTGCCGACCACTTCATCTCGGCCAACGCAAACTTTCACAAGTCCGCGCTGGCGCGATACACGCCCGAAGACTTCATCCGGATGGTCCGGCGCCATCGAATTGCTTATCACGAGAAAAAGCTCGGGCAACTGTTTTGCGACGGAACCTCACAGCAGATCATCAATATGTTATTAAACGAATGCGATGCTGCCGGAGTTCCAATTCAGACGAACTGCTCCGTCCTCGGTATAGAAAAAGGTGCGGGGTTCAGGGTCACGACAAACGGGGAGGAACTCGAATGCAAATCGCTTGTGATCGCAACAGGCGGACTCTCGATTCCCAAAATCGGCGCCACCGACTTCGGCTACCGGATCGCCCGCCAGTTTGGCCTCTCCATTTCGCAAACGCGCCCCGGCCTCGTTCCACTCGTGCTCGAAGACAAGGAACGGCGCGCTCTCGGTGAACTGAGCGGCGTGTCGCTCGATGCAACCGTCCGCTGCGGCCGCACCGCATTCCGCGAAAACATTCTCTTCACACATCGCGGCCTCAGCGGCCCGGCAGTCCTGCAGATCTCCTCTTATTGGAAAACGGGAGAGACCATCACGATCGAACCTCATACGCTGCCCCGCCGCTTTGTGCACAAGTGGCGAGAACTCTATGGACCACAACCACTCGAGTCGTGGACCCTCGTGCCGTCCGGAACCGAGGGCTACGCAAAAGCGGAAGTCACCGTCGGCGGAGTGGACACCGCGGCCTTGTCCTCGAAGACGATGGAGGCCCGCAAAGTGCCGGGCCTCTACTTCATCGGAGAAGTTGTCGACGTGACGGGACACCTGGGCGGATTCAATTTTCAGTGGGCCTGGGCTTCGGGTTGGGTGGCGGGGCAGTATGTTTGAAATTCAAATCCTTGACTGCTCGAGAGCCGTCAGTTTAAATGCTTTCAGGAGATACGGACATGTGCGAGCAGGATCGATTTTCGGCCGGACTTTCTGTCTATCTAATGAACGGCGTGGGGGGACCGGCCGGTAGTAAAGGGGTCGCGAAGCGATGTACCGAAGCGATCCGGACGGTGGGCCCGACGCTAATAATGATGGCCCTCATTGCACTGGGCACAACTGCGAACGCTCAGAGCGCACCAGAGCGACAGGTGACCTTCACAAAAGATGTGGCGCCCATTCTCCAGCGGTCCTGCCAAACCTGCCACCGTCCCGATTCGATTGCGCCCATGTCCTTACTAACGTATGAGGAGGCCCGGCCGTGGGCGAAAGCGATCAAGGAAAATGTCGTTCTACGTAACATGCCTCCATGGCACATCGACCCGAACATCGGCATCAGCAAGTTCAAGAACAGCGTAGCGCTCTCGGATCAAGAGATCGCAACGATCGCGCAGTGGGTGGATTCGGGCGCTCCTAAGGGCGATCCGGCCGACATGCCGCGGCCTCGTAAATTCGATGACAACGACAAATGGAGCATCGGCACGCCGGACCTTATCGTGGAGATGCCAAAGGACCTCGCGATTCCGGCAAAGGCCCCCGATACCTGGAAGAACATAATCGTGGATACCGGCCTTACCGAGGATCGGTACATCAAGGCCGTCGAAGTTAAGCCGACGAAAGGTTTCAGGACCCTTCATCACATGGGGGCCACGCTCATATACCCGGACGGCAGCCAGGCACTGGTCCAGGCTTATGGTTTGGGTAAGAACGGCAACACCTTCGAGGAAGGTTCAGGTTACCTGATATCGGCCGGTACGAAGATCAACTTCAACCTGCATATCCATCCTTATGGTGAAGCGATGAATTTGAACGTTGCCATTGGATTCAAACTCTATCCCAAAGGATATGTCCCCGGATTTGTTGTGACGACTCAGATGATGGGCGACGACGCCGAACTCGATCTTCCTCCGAATACAGACAACATCCGTACCGATACCTATATGACTCTGATGCAGCCTACGCGCGTTCTCGGGTTTCAGCCACACATGCACACGCGCGGTAAGGCCATGTGTCTGGAAGTGATCTATCCCGGCGGAGGGAAACGGCCCGGGAGCAAGGTCGAAACGCTGAACTGTGTGCCCAATTACAAATTTAATTGGATGATTGCGTACGACTATGCGACCGACGTTCAACCACTGTTGCCGGCCGGTTCGGTGCTGCATTTCATCGCCTGGCACAACAACACAGAGAGTAACAAGTTGAACCCAGACCCGGATACGTGGGTCGGATATGGGCAACGCTCGATCGATGACATGAGCCATGCTTGGGTGACCTATTACCCACTGTCTGAAGAAGAGTTCAAGAAGCAGCTCGCCGAACGGAATGCGAAGGTCGTAGCCAACCCTTCTGGGCGTACGCGAGAGTAATGAAATGCGCGTGATGCGTCTAATCTTGGCGTGCGCTGCCGGCGCCTGTCTCCTTCTCCTTGTGGCGTCTTATTTATCCGCTCAGATTCCCTCTTCAATTCCCTATACCGGTCAATACAACCGCGGGCAGGACGTCGTTCCCGTTTACGAGGGTTGGAAACCCAACCCGGACGGGACGTTCACGATGTATTTCGGGTACTTCAATCGCAATTATCAAGAGGAACTCGATATTCCTCTGGGACCGAACAACAGCATCGATCCCGGTGGTGATCGCGGCCAACCGGCGCATTTTTATCCGCGCCGCCACTTGTTTGTATTCAAAGTCGTCGTGCCAAAGGATTGGGGTTTTGAGCGGCGCGTGATATGGACGCTCAATCTCCGCGGGAAGGCGAACACCGCCAAGGGTTGGCTCAAAGCGGATTGGGAAATCAATGACGAAGTCATGATGGAAAATGCCGGTGCCGGCAGTGATCCGGAGAACGAACCGCCCGTCATCACGGGGAGCGGTTCCCAGACCATCGGTCTTGCGGGTAATGTCAGTTTGACGGCCACTGCCCAAGACGATGGGCGTCCGAAACCCCGTGCCGAGCGGACTCCGGATGAAGGGGAAGGCCGGCCGCAAGGATTGTCGATCCGTTGGATTCAATATCGCGGTCCAGGCCCCGTGATTTTCACCTCCCCGGCACCTGTTACCGGTTACGGAAAACCGGTTACTTCAACGACCGAGGCGAGCTTCAAGGTGCCGGGCGTATACGTACTGCGAGCGATTGCGAGCGATGGCTTGCTCGAGGCCTTTCACGATGTGACGGTGATCGTGAATGAGTAAACTGATGTTTCATCGAAGAATTGTCATCTCGCTCATGGGAATCACTCTTGCGGGAATCTTCACGTGTGCTTATGCGCAGTGGCCGAACGATCCCGACCCGCGCATCCCGCGTACGAAAGACGGCAAGCCGAACCTGACTGCTCCCGCACCCCGCCTGAACGGCAAGCCCGATATCTCTGGAGTCTGGCAGGCGGAGCGGAGTCCCGCGAGCGAATACGACCGTGTGATGGGCCAGGGGTTCACTGATTTGCAGCCGGACACGCACGACATCACCACGAATTTTTTGAACGTATTTTGGGGCATGAAGCCCGAAGAAGAGCCGCTTCGCCCCGAAGCCACTGCGATTGTGAACCACCGCCGGGAAAGCCCTCTGGAGAGTCCCTTCATACAATGCCTTCCCGGCGGCATACCCATGGCATTACTGGCTCAAACGTTTAAGATCGTTCAGACGCCCCGGGAGATCGTGATGTTGCCTGAGATTCTCAACCCTCCGCGCCAGATTCACATGGACGGGCGTCCGCTGCCGAAGGATCCGGACCCAAGATGGATGGGATATTCGGTTGGACATTGGGAAGGCGATACCCTGGTCGTCTATACCGTCGGCGTAAACGTGCGGACCTGGCTCGACGCAGCCGGCCATCCCCGAAGCGAATCCATGCACATCACCGAGCGATATCGCCGCCGCGATCTCGGCCACATGGATCTGGAGATTACCTTCAACGACCCGAAGTATTACACCCGCCCCTTTTCCATCAAAACTGGATTGACGCTTCTACCCGACACCGATCTTTTTGAATACGTCTGCGCCGAGAACGAGAAGGATCGCGTTCACTTGGGAAAATGAAGGAGATTCAGGAAACCGACGTCATGGACACGCAGAGTCTGCCAAAGGTACAGATGCCCAATCGCGAGAACTTCGTGCCGGCAAAACCGGTGTGGCCGCCGAACCCCAAGAGACCTAGCTGGTTTTGATCGTGATCGGCCGTGAGATTGTCATTTCTTGATGACAATCTCACTGACGATGTTCCAGGTAAACTCGACAAATCGATACAGCGACGATTCGAGCAATCGTTCGACATCGCTATGGGCGCCATATTGCGCTCGATCCTCTTCCGTCACCGCTGGACCGAGGCCATAGGACTGGATTCCTTTCGCGCGAAGCTGTGCCATATCCGAAGCACCGGTCGACATCGCGGGAAGCACGACGGAGCCCGCATACATCCGTTTACTGACCTGTTCGATCACCCGATACATTTCGGTATCCAGACGCGACGCCGGCGCCTCAGGGCGCGTGGAAGGGATAGGCACGATCTTTATCGCCGGATCACCGATGACGCGTTTCATTTCACCGTAGAACTCATCGATGTCTTCGCCCGGTAAAGCGCGAATATCCAGAGTCGCCTCGGCTTCTGACGGAATCACATTGGGCCCTACGCCGGCCTTGAGCATCGTAGGCACAATTGAAGTACGTAGCGTCGAATACATTGCTGGCTCGTTTTCTGCGAGATAACGCTGAACCTGCTTCGCGCGCTGCGGATCGAGAAGGGCTCGGTAACGTGCCGCTTTGTTTGGAGGACTGATGGTTGCCAGTCTCTCGAAGTAGGTTCGGGTAGTTTCATTGAGATGCATCGGGGTCTCCCACGTTCCAATTTTCCCAAGGGCTGCGCCAAGATGCACAACGGGATTATCGATGCGTGGCACAGAACCGTGTCCGGAAGTGCCCGTCGCCACCAGTCGTGCGCGGCGTGGCACCTTTTCCGTCGTCCCGACTTGCACTACGGTCACACGGCCATTTTCCAGTTTCGCAGTTCCGCCTTCGGTGAGCGCGAATTCGGCGTCGATCTCATCAAAATGCTGGTTGACCATGAAATTGATGCCGACACCAGTGGGATCGGCTTCTTCCCCGGACTCGGCGAGAAAGATCAGATCGCGATCCAGCACTGCTCCTGAGCGCTTCATCAGGACGAATGTCATGAGCATCGTGACCAGCTTGTCTTTATCGTCGATTGTTCCGCGGCCCCAAATATATCCGTCCTTCATGACAGCGCCGAAGGGATCGACTGGCCACTTCTCCGTCTGTACGGCCACGACGTCAGTATGAGCGAGAATCAGCAGCGGCCGCTTGTTGCCGTTTCCCTTCAAGCGTGCGACCAGATTCGCGCGACTCGGATCTTTTGCGAAAGTCTTCGAAGGAATGCCTTCCGCATCCAATACCTTTTTCAGGTAATCCACAACATTAGTTTCGTTTCCATAAGTCGTGTTGATCTGCACCAGAGCACGGTAGTGCCGCAGTATCTCGGCTTTTTCTTCTTCCCAATTGATGGCAGGGCCTTGGCCTACTGCGGTAGAAGCGAGCGCCACCAGAAGAAGCAATGACGCGGCACAGATGTTTCGCATGGGTTCTCCCTTTCTAAGCCTTCGAATAGTATCATTCGTGCCGGACACGGCCTCGACCGTTTTCAACCAGGAGCGCTTATGGAACGAATCTTCAATAAATACCGGTACAGCCGCCGTGTCTTCCTTGAGCGGGGAATGAGATTTGCGGCGGGCGGCCTCACGACCGCGCTAGCGCAAGAGGCTCGGAGACCGGCGGGTCGCCGGCCGCAGCGCGTCGCAGTGATTGGAGCGGGGCACTACGAAGCGGGGAAGTCGGTACCATCTCACATATGCTGGTTCGATTTAACCAGCCTGGAGTTCAACGCTACATCGATGAGGGCAATTCGTGGATGCTCAGCAAGGCAGAGGCGGGCGGCGGCGCCCTTCTGAATTTGGGCTTTCATGGATTCGATCTGTGCCGCTACATTACGGGAGAGGAACCCAAGGTTATTTCAGCGGTGACCAGCCACTTGATCTGGAAACGCGAAGTTGAAGACTACGCCTTCGTTACACTCCGTACGCCCAGCGGCATTGTGTTCCTCAATGAGGCTAGTTACACATTCCCGACAACGGGTTCCGATAGTGAGCGCAAGATTGCTGCAGAGAAGGCGGTGATTAGGGCAACCACCATGGGTGACGGCGGCCAAATCATCGGGCCGGGACGGAATGAAACGCTCACTGCCCCGCGTGATTATGTGGGGAGTTGGCCCGGCGGAGTGAAAGACTGTCTGGATCGAATAGGCCGCGGCGAACCGCCGCCAGCATCCGTCCGCGACTGCACGCGTGCTGTTTCGCTCACATTCGATGCCTACCGCGCCGTTGGCGAAACGCCCGCTAAGCCTCCTCGTTAACCTTCCTCATTTGTCGCTCACGGACTGCCGGTCCGGCCCATAGGTTGGACCATGCACCGTTCGATGGGATACATATAACCAGCGGCCGCGGCGTTTCGCATAGACCCGTTCTTTCGACTCTTTTCAGAAAGGATGCTCGATCGTCGACAAGCAGCGGCTTACCCCCCGTGGTCCAACCATCGCCATGGGTGAACGTGAGGTCGGGTGCACTGACGCTATCGACGTATTCCACATCGCCGCGCACCACAGCTGCTTCCATCGCTCTCTCTAATGCCAGCACTTCCGTAGCCGCGTTCGTCGAGGCGGCTGATTCGGGCCCGAAGGTTATCTTTGAAGGGGCAGGCCGCGATGTAGTCTGGCTGAATGCAGAGCACGCAAACACGACAATGAGGAGAACGCGCCAGCAGAATTGTTTATACATATGGCGCGAATTCTATCACGCGTTTCCCATCGCGGCGAGTCACCAGCCAGCAGCTGGCGCAGTGGCTAT
>WNGN01002891.1_pt1 | contig 11535 bp, 10 predicted proteins | sample 5400561 | NCBI WGS metagenome assembly WNGN01 (sample SAMN13153379, study PRJNA577476) | soil metagenome | isolation source: 115 cm soil or saprolite under Garry oak tree replicate 2 | place: USA:California | collected 2016-06-15
ACTAAAGAGGGAAAGCTCGTCACCCTTGATTTTGATCCGAAGACAAAAGCGACGGAGCTTGAGCCGACGCCTGCAAAGGTCGCCGATATTGGTCTTGGCGCTTCCGCAGTTGTGGAATACACCAAGGAGGGGGACAAGGATGTTGCGACCAGTATTCAATTCAAGGCGGCAAAAGGGGAGTGATCAACGTCCATGGTTATTTACACAGCGATCAGGAGGAGAAAGCAATGAAAAAAGCGAAATCAAAGGTTGTAGCTGGGTTGGCAATCTTACTGGCGGCGTCTATGGTGTCGGCTGCAGTCGCCCAAGAAGAAAAGAAAGCGGAAAAGGCAAAAGCACAGAAGGTATCAGGAGATATCGGCTTGTTAGACACAGAGAAGAACTACATGATAGTTGTTACTAAAGAAGGGAAGCTGATGACACTTGATTTCAACCAAAAGACCAAAGCTACTGAACTAAAGGAGAAGGAAGCCAAATTGTCGGACATCGGCTTAGGGTCGTCTGCCGTCGTGGAGTACACCAAAAAAGGCGACAAGAACGTCCTCAGTAAGATTGAATTTACGCCTGCGAAAGGCGGCGATTAAAAAGCGTCTATCCCAAAAAGATCAGATCCACATGCCGCGAAGTGGGTTTAACTGTAACACAAGCCCACTTCTCTTTTTTTTGTAAATCTGCCAGGTGTTAACCCGTTGAAGAGTTATGTGAGGTTTCGGCGACTCGACTGATGAAATGCGGAGAGACAGGGTGAGTTAAAATCCCTCTTCTTCGAAATCATTAATGACAAGCTTGCGGTATCCTCGTTCGTCTTCGAGGGTCTTTTGGCGTTTGCTTTCTTTTTCGTTTTCTTCCTGGCATTTGACGCATAGACGGGTAAAAGGCAGGACTTTTAAACGTCCCAATTGGATTTCGCCCTCGCAGCTCTCACAAATCCCGTAGGTCTTTTCCTTGATGCGCTGCAGCGCCTCGTCGATGGCCAGCAGCTTTTCACGCTCGCGGTCATTGAGGATGAAGTTTATTTCACGGTCTCTCTCGTCACTGGCCAAATCGTAGGTATCCCTGCCTTCATCTTTTTGGCCCTCAGTCTCTTCTTTTACGCGGCCGTGCATTTCTCTAAGCAGCTGCTTCTTTGTTTCCTCCAACATTTCAGCAGCTTGCTTCAGGAAATCTCTTCGCTGTTTCTTTTCTTTTTCTGGGTCGGTTTTAGTAGCCATGGAGTTTTTCACCAATCAGGTCGTAATCTAAAGCGCCAGTAATCCGGACATCTGTCATATCGCCGGGCTGCGGCGAGTTTGTCTCACCGGTTAAGCTATGTTTCTCTACGAAGACAACGCCGTCAACTTCTGGTGCATGTGCTTGCGTTCGGCCAACAAGCTGTCCAGAATCCAGATCAATGTGATTGATCATAACTCGCTCAATGGTCCCGATCAAGGCCTCGTTGTTTTTTCGCGAAATGGCCGCTTGCAGATCCATGACTTCCTGCCATCGTCTTTCCTTTTCCTCTTCCGATATCTTGCCGTCCAACTGGACTGCTGCGGTACCTTCTTCTTCGGAATACTTGAAGACCCCTAAGCGCTCAAAGCTGGTTTTTTCAACGAAATCCAAAAGCTCCTCGAAATCTTCCTCCGTTTCACCGGGAAACCCGACAATCAATGAGGTCCGTAGCGTCAGCCCTGGAATGGATTCACGCAGTCTATTTACCGCCTCTCGCACCGCGCTTCCGCTTTTGCCGCGCCTCATTCGTTGCAGCAACCGCGGGCTAATGTGCTGAAAGGGGATGTCGATGTATTTGCAAATCTTGTCACTTGTTCGGATTAGGTCCAGCAGGGGTGCATCCAGAAAATTGGGATAGGCATAAAGAAGCCGAATCCACACAAGGTCGGGAATCTCCACCATTTCCCGTAGTAAGCGGTAGAGCGTTGTGCCGTCTTTTCGGTCCCTGCCATAGGCGGTCAGGTCCTGCGCGATGAGATTGATCTCCTTAACCCCTTCGGTTGCGAGGGTGGCGGCCTCTTTTACGATAGACTCAACGGATCGGCTTCGGTGGGGGCCCCGCAATTGAGGAATGATGCAAAATGCACACTTGTGGTCGCAACCTTCCGAGACTTTGAGAAAAGCGCTATAAGATGGCGTGGTTCTGGCGCGCGGGGTCGCGTGATCGTACAGGTAAGTTGGAATTCCTATGTATCGTCTCTGGCGGGTGGATTCATGCTCACGGAGGATCTCCGCAATCCGCGGGACTTCGCCGGTTCCAATAAACAGATCCACTTCGGGCAACTCTTTGGCGAGCTCTTCCGGATAACGCTGTGAAAGGCAGCCAGCGACGACGAGCTTTTTGACCTTTCCTTCCTCTTTGAGCCGAGCGATTTCGAGGATGCTGTCGATGGATTCGGCCTTGGCCGCTTCGATGAATCCGCAGGTATTGACCAAGACCACGTCGGCATCGCCGGGTTCTTGAACCATTTCATAGTGGCTTTTCTGCAAGAGACCCGCCATCACTTCGGAATCGACCAGATTGCGAGCGCAGCCCAGGCTTACGATGCTGACCCGTTGTTTTGGAAAACTCATTGGCCTAGTTCGACTACGTCGACCCCCTTCGGCACCTCGAGGCGAAAAAGCGAATCTTTGAGTCCCACCCCTTTGCGCATGCCCGACAGTCGGATGGTCGTTAAATTATTGGTGGCGTCGCGGACGCTCACCCATAGAATATCAGATGAATTTTTGGCGACTCCGAGAAGAATTTCGCTAAAGCCTCCCGATTCTCCCTTAGGCTCCAGGCGCAAAATATACTGGCTTTCCTCAGTCGCCTTGAGCACGGCGTTGAAATCTTTTTTCAGATTGCCGATGCCCAGCAGAAAGGAAAGCGGAATGTCGGAACGGAAGGCATTTTTTAAAGGGCTTTTAATGATTTGATTCTGCTCCGGCTGATAGAAATAGAGATACTTTCCATCGGCAAGCACGAACTGACCCTTCGGCTCTTCATAGCGCCAAAACATCTTGCCGGGCCGCTTGAAAGACACTTGCCCCGAGGCCTTCAGGTTACGATTGAGTGTCTTCACTTCGGTTTCCTGGCGAAAATCGGCGACAAAGTCGACTGTCGCCTCGTAGTTTTTTTGCAAGCTATCAACGATGGCATCGGCGTTTTTGCCTTCTGCCGCGAAGCTCTGATCTAGGCAGAGCGCAAAAATAATCAGCAACCCGCACAGCTTGCCGAGTTCCGTTTTACGCTTCGATTCTTCTCGCATAGACTTCGCGTGGCTTGGCGCCGTCCGGCGGTCCTACGACGCCGTCCCGTTCCATTTGCTCAATCATCCGAGCAGCTCGATTGTATCCTACCCGTAATCTTCGCTGAATCATAGATATCGACGCTTGCTGGGTCTCTGTCACAATAGCAACGGCCTGGTCGTACATTTCGTCGTGCTCTTCGTCAGCTACGGCGGCTTCGACGTCTTTTTTGACGTCAAAAACCTCGGTTCGATAATTTGGCTGCGCCTGCTGTTTAATGAATTTCATGACCTTGCGCACTTCTTGATCGGAGACGAAGGCTCCATGCACGCGCGTGACGCGCGCTGTTCCCGGCGGCAGGTATAAAAGATCACCGCTGCCCAAAAGCTTTTCCGCGCCGATTGAATCTAAGATTGTACGCGAGTCCACCCGTGAGGTCACTTGAAACGAGATCCGAGCGGGGAAATTGGCCTTGATCAGTCCGGTGATAACGTCAACGGAAGGCCGCTGGGTGGCCAGAATCAAATGGATGCCGGCCGCCCGAGCCTTCTGAGCCAAGCGCGTAATGTATTCTTCAATATCTCTGCCTACCGTCAGCATCAGGTCCGCCAGCTCGTCAATGATGATCACGATCCTAGGGAGTTTCTCATGTACCAAGGGTGCGTCTTGATCGAGACTGCCTCCAACATCCGTATCCTCTTCAGCGGATTGTGGTTCCGTGAGCTCGATAACTGACTTCTTGATTGTCCCCTCCCGTTCCAAAGTCCGGTTGTAATTATCAATGTTGCGCGCTCCTTTGTCTCTCATTAGACGATAACGACGGTCCATTTCATCCATCGCCCAAAAAAGTGCCGCGGCCGCCTTTTTGGGATCGGTCACTACGGGAACGAGCAAATGGGGGATGTCTTCATACACGGTTAACTCAAGCATCTTCGGATCGATCATTATGAAATGGACATCCTGAGGCGTGCATTTAAAGAGAATGCTCAGAATCATGGCATTGATAGAGACCGATTTCCCGGTCCCCGTCGCGCCAGCCACTAGGAGATGTGGCATGCGGGCTAAATCGGTTACAAACGGGCTGCCGCCGATGTCTTTACCGAGAGCGAGGGTGATTTTGGAATCGGAACTCTGATAAGCTTCGCTCTCAATAACCTGTCTAAGAAATACGGTCTCGCGCCGCGGATTGGGTATCTCGATCCCGACCACAGACTCTCCAGGGATTGGCGCAAGGATCCGAACGCTCACGGCACGTAGAGCCATGGCAAGATCGTCCGACAACGTCACGATCCGGCGCACCTTGACGCCGGGTGCCGGCTTGAACTCGTACATGGTAATCACTGGGCCGGGACGAACGGCGACGACTTCACCCTCAACGCCAAAGTCCGCCAACTTTTTTTGCAGAATCAGGGAATTGGCGTGGAGAGTTTCTTTGTCTATTTTGAACTGCTCGCCATCGGACGGATCCAACAATTCTGCAGGAGGGAGCTTATAACCTTTACCAATCTCCGGCAGTTTGAATTGCTCCTGGGGCACTGACGGTTTTTTCGACGTTTTCTTGACCGCTTCCTCCTTGACCTCTTCTTTTAGCACTATGGGCGGTGGAATATAGTCCCGCCGCTCTTTCTTGGTGTTTTCGCCCTTGCGTTTTTCTCTTTTTTCTTTCAATGCCTGCACGCGTTTCTTGACGGCAGGAACAACCGACTTACTGAGTTCGGCAAAATTCTTTTTTGCCTGATTCAGAAAATCAAGTAGTGAGTTTTGGGTGACGAGCATCAGAGATAGAAGAAATGTGACGAAAGCGATTAGAGTCGCGCTGATGCGACCAAACAAGGGTACCAGGACGCTTTCTTTCAAAAAGCCGCCAACGATGCCGCCGGTTTCTCGCGCGTTCTCTGAGTCGATGAAAATGCTCAGAAGAACCGCAACACTGACGAGAAGCGTGGTATAGCCCGTTGTCTTCGTGAGCGAAAATCCCCTGTAATTAGCGCGAAACAATTGAGCAGCGCCGATACATAAAAAAATGGGCAAAAGGAATGACGGGAGCCCGAGTCCCTGCAGCAAAATGTCGGAGAGAAAGGCACCGACAAAACCACCCCAATTGTGCGTATCGAGCGTGCCCGAGGGCGTGTTTAACGACCGATCTCTCCCATCGTAAGACAGTAGACTTAGGGCAATCAAAAGCGCGGTGAGACCGATCACCACGCCCCAGATTTCACGGTTCAATCGACTCTTTTCCATAGCACTGATAGAAAGCGTTGCTTCTACGTCTCGATAATGTACGGTAGGACCACCGGACGACGTTCAAGCCTTTTTCGAAAGTAGCGCCGAAGGGCCTTGCGAACCTCTTCTTGCAGTTCGGCCGGATCGGTGCGCGCTTCCCGGTTGATCCCGCTCAGGGTTTCCAGCACGACTTTTCTGGCCTGTTCCAGGATTTCTTCGCCTTCTTCATCGCGCACAAAGCCGCGCGATATCAGATCGGGCCCGGCCACCAGCTCGCCGGATTGTTGATGAATCGCCATTACGGCGAGGACCATGCCGTCCTCCGACAAATGACGGCGATCCCTGATCACGACGTCTTCCACATCGCCGACGCCTTTGCCGTCGACGAAGACTCTGCCGACCTGGATAGGGTTGATCTTCCGCGCGCTGTGAGCGCTTAATTCCAACACGTCGCCGTCCTCGAGAATGAAACAATTTTCCTCCGGCACACCGACATCCTGCGCCAACCGTCGGTGTCTGACCAGATGGCGATATTCACCGTGGATCGGGACGAAGTAACGCGGCCGAGTCAGCTGGAGCATGGTTTTTAGCTCCTCCTGGCTGGCATGGCCCGATACGTGAATTTCCGAGACCTTTTCATAATGGACTTCCGCGCCGCGGCGATACAGATGGTTGATGAGATTCGAAATGGTCTTTTCATTTCCCGGAATGAATTTGGAAGAAAGAATGACCGTGTCGCCAGACTCAACTTTGATCGACTTGTGATCATCCAAAGCGACTCGATGAAGCACCGATAGAGGCTCACCTTGACTGCCGGTCGTTAGAAAAGTCAGGCGCTCAGGAGGCAATTCCTGCCAGCGTTCATTTTCGGTCATGAAGCTCCGGGGGAGGCGCAAATAGCCCAACTCCGAGGCGATTTGGCTGTTTCGGATCATGCTGCGTCCGCTCAGGATCACTCGCCTGCCGCAGCGCTCGGAAATGTCGACTACCTGTTGGATTCGCGGGATGCTCGACGAAAAGGTCGATACGAGAATTTTGCCGGTGCTTCCTTGAAAGATCTGTTCCAGATTGGTTCCCACCTCCCGTTCGGAAGGCGTATAGCCGGCACGCTCCACATTCGTCGAGTCGGAGAGGAGCAGGAGCACGCCTTTTTCACCGTAGGCGGCGAACCTCTGAAAATCGAACATCTCGCCTTCCATGGGCGTATTGTCGATCTTGAAATCGCCCGTGTGGATCACGGTTCCGACGGGAGTCTCAATGGCCAATGCCAAGCAGTCCATCAAACTGTGGGTGACGCGAATGCCTTCCAGCTGAAACGGCGCCAATTCCCACAGTTGGCCGGCGGTGATCTCGCGAATATCGGCAGTGTCTTCGAGGTGGTGCTCCCGAAGTTTGTTGTCCAGCAATCCGAGGGTTAAACGCGTGCCGAAAATCGGCACCGAAAGATGTTTGAGGATATAAGGCAGAGCGCCGATATGGTCCTCGTGAGCGTGAGTGAGAACAATGCCTTTGAGCTTTTGTTTGTTTTCGAGCAAATAACTCACGTCGGGGATGACCAGGTCGATACCCAAAAGATCCGCGCCCGGAAACATGAGACCGCAATCGATGGCAATCGCTGCACCGCCACACTCAAGGAGCATCATGTTAAGGCCAAACTCTCCAAGGCCGCCCAGAGGTATGATTTTTAGTGGTTCCATTTTGCCTCAAACCGTTCGCTTCTCTATGGGCGATTTGGCCGCGCCTAGTGGCTCAGGTTGTTGCTGTTTTTTTTCGCTGGCGAACTCAAAAGCTGGTCGGAGATTCTTGCCGATAAGCTCTTGCACCCGTGCTGACAATACGCGAAGAGACCCAGGGCGATAGTTTTCTATGAAGAGCGGCTCGCCGACCCTCACCTCTATTTGGCCGCCGCGAATGCGCCAGTCTCCTTTGGGAAGAATCGGCCCGCTGCCGTTGATCGTAACCGGTACAATGGGAGTTTGAGTCTTGGCTGCAAGCAAAAAACCGCCGCGTTTAAATGGCAACAGCTTTCCGTCTGTGCTGCGAGTCCCTTCTGGAAAAACAACCAGGGAAATGCCGGCCTTCATGTGTTTCCTGGCTCTTTTTAATCCCTCCAGAGCATGGAATCGATTGGACCGATCGACCGCGATGTGCTTCGAGGCCCACATGGCCCAGCCGAATAAAGGAACCCAGAGCAGTTCCTTTTTGGCGATCCAGCGAAGCTGAAACGCGGGAAGGCTCTGGATAAGCACCGGAATATCGATGTTGCTCTGATGATTCACTATGAAAACGTATTGTCGTTTCGGGTCGAGGTCGCTTAAGCCGTGGATTTTCACTGAGACGCCGCCAATCCGCAGAATCAGCCAGCTCCAAAATCGGCCGATTTGATAAACCTGCTTACCGTGGGGATCAAAAAGTCCAATCAGGAAGGTGACGATGACCGCCGGCACAGTGACCACGCCGATCACAACCAGCTTAAGGCAATAAACCATGAAGGTCTGCGTAATTACGGATTAGAAAAAACGGCTGAAAAAGCTAAAACATCTTAGTTCACGAAGCGTCAAAAAGCAACGCGATAAAAACTCTTTTCGAAGGCAAAATCCTTGTTGACTTTTGGCGGCCACTCTCATTATTCTGCCGCCGATCCGATTGAGTTGGCTCCGGGAAGGAGAGTATTCGATCCAAGAAAGGTGGCAACATGATAAAACTTGTTACGATCCTGATCTTTTCGTTTGTGCTTTCGGCATGCGCCCAAATCACGGCACAACCCCAATCCAGTTCCGGGCGTGTGCCCGAGGCCAAAGACATGTCATTGGTTGGCTACAGCGATCTTCAAGCGCGCTCAGCGTATCAACCGGTCATTCACCGTCAAGGAAGTCGGTTCATTGCCTATATCGGCCATCACGGTGGGCAGGCCCTCAATCCCTTGACCGGCAAGGTCGAGCCCAATGGGACATCGATCGTTGACGTAACCGATCCCCGCAACCCCAAATATCTCGGCCACATCCCCGGGTCGGCAGCAGGCAGCGGCGAGGCGGGGGGCGCTCAAATGGTCCGAGTCTGCGACGGCAAAACACTGCCGAAGGCCGACCCGGCCAAGACCTACCTGCTCCGTACGCTTGGCAATGAGGCGCATGAGGTCGTTGATGTAACGGAGCCGACCAAGCCGATCCGCGTGACCACGGTGCTATCCGGACTCACTACGACCCACAAGAACTGGTGGGAATGCGACACGGGGATCGCCTACCTGGTTTCCTATAAGAAGGACGAAGGCTGGAGAAGCCGGGGCGTAAAAATCTATGACTTGAGCGATCCTGCGCATCCCCGTTACATCCGCGACTACGGCTTGGTCGGGCAGGAGCCCGGATCTAAAGGAGAACCGGTGCCACAGTCCCTGCACGGACCGATTCGTCTGGGAAATCGGGTTTACTTCGGCTATGGCTCCAGCGCCAGCGGAACCCTCCAGGTCGTGGACCGGGAAAAGCTTCTAAAAGGAAACCCCGCGTCGAAAGATCCCTTTGCGCCGACGGCGGAAAATATCCGCTACGCGGAAATCTCTCGTCTGGAGCTCTATCCGAACACCGGCGCGCATACGGCTTTTCCGGTGCTCGGGATGACGATTCCCGAATTCTCGAAGATGGAGAAAGGAAAAACCGCCGACTTTGTCGTCATCGTTACTGAGGCAACCCAGAACGAATGCCGCGAGTACCGGCATATGGTTTTTTTCGTCGACGTCACAGACCAAACGAGACCTTTCTCCGTATCCAATTTCGATGTGCCTGAGGCGAGCGGCAATTTCTGCGCGCGCGGCGGCCGCTTCGGAGCGCATGCCAGTAACGAGTCGTTTACTCCGATCTACTATAAACGGATCGTGTTTGTGTCCTATTTCAACGCGGGGGTAAGAGCGGTTGATATCCGTGATCCGTACCGGCCTAAAGAGATTGCTTACTACATCCCGGCAATTACCGATAAAACGGACAAGCGCTGCGTGCCAAATCCAGGCGGCGGCGAAAGCTGCAAGGTGGCCATACAGACCAACAACGTCGAGGTCGACGATCGCGGTTACATCTATATCGTCGATCGAGCCAATACCGGGATGCACATCTTGGAATTGACCGGTGCGGCGCGGGCGATTGCGAATTTTCAGTAGGCGCGATTTATTATTGACTAAGCTCTATGCCGGCGATAAGGTGAGGTCACTTTTTCTCTCGCGAGTCGATATTTGTCTCGGAGGCATTCATGTCGGTCAACAAAGTGATCCTGATCGGTAATTTAGGTAAAGACCCCGAGGTGCGGTTTACACAGACGGGTAGCGCGGTCGCAAATTTTTCGATTGCCACGTCCGAACAGTGGAACGACCGCGACGGCAAGCGGCAGGAAAGAACCGAGTGGCATAACATCGTCGTTTGGGGCAAACAGGGCGAACTCTGCGGTCAGTACCTCGCTAAAGGCAGGCAGGTTTATGTCGAAGGCAGTATCCGCACGCGGAGCTACGACGACAAGAACGGGAACAAACGCTATGTGACGGAGATCGTGGCGCAGCGGGTGCGATTCTTAGGCGGTGGCGGCGGAACGCGAATGGCTCCCGAGGCGGATGCTGCTGGGGCGGGCGAGGAGATGGGTGGTGCCGGGATGCCGCCGACGGATGACGATATTCCTTTCTAGAGATGGCGAAACCCACCAGCGCGCTCGACTCTCAGACTCCCTAGGTAACGAGATTTCTCGGTCTCCCGTCAAAAAAAGCACTAATGTTGTCTGCGACTTCGCTAAGTAGCCGTTCACGCGCTTCGCGGGCGCTCCAGGCCGTGTGCGGCGTCACCAACAAATTATCCAGTTCCTTGGCCGCTTCGACAATCGGATGGTCCGCAGCGGGCGGTTCCTGGGAGATCACATCCAGCGCAGCCGCAGCCAATCGTCTTGTACGCAAAGCTTCGATCAGGGCAGCTTCGTCGACAAGCGCGCCACGAGCGGTGTTGATCAAAAAGGCCGTAGGTTTCATCAATGACAAAGTGTGTTCATTGATCAAGTTTTCCGTCCGCGGCGTAAGTGGACAATGAAGTGTAACGATATCGGATTCCTGAAGCAGTTGCTCTACGGAAATCCTACCGCTGGATATCGGCTCGTCGGAACCGGGCCGGCCGGCGATCAACACCTCCATGCCGCAGCTCCGCGCCATTGCCGCCACAGTCCGGCCGATGTTGCCGTAGCCGATGATGCCGAGCTTTTTTCCTTTTAGCTCCATCGTCGGGAAGTCGAGAAGCGAAAAGACCGGACTCTTCTGCCAGGCTCCCGCCTTCACAACCTTTCCGTATCCACCTACGTGGGTCGCGAGTTCGAGAATGAGGGCCATCGTGAACTGCGCCACCGACTGAGTCGCGTAGCCTGGAACGTTGCACACCTTGATGCCAAGTTTGTTAGTCGCTTGCCGGTCGATGATGTCGGTTCCCGTTGCCGCGACGGCGATGAGCTGCAAATCCCGCGCTTCCGGTTTACTGAGTATAGAATGATCGATGGCGACTTTGTTTGTTACTGCCACCGCATTGTCCTTTAGCCGGTTGACGACTTCCGCCGGGCTCGTAATCTGATAAATCGCGCACTGCCAGCGCTCGGTGAATGCCTCCAGCGAAACGTCGCCGAAAGTCCTGGCGTCAAGAAAAACGATTCGAGGCCGCAGCGTTGTCATAGATGATCTGTGTCTTTGCGTTCGAGCTGCTTAGCCTCGTTCCACAGAGTGTCCATTTCTTCCAGTGTCGATGCCGCGGGCGTTTTCCCCGCTTCACGGAGTCTCGTTTCGATGTAACCAAATCGTTGGATGAACCGCTCGATTGCGCGGGTTAGAACCTCCTCCGATCGGAGGTCAAGAAAGCGCGCGATGTTGACCATTGAAAAGAGCAGGTCGCCCATTTCCTCACTCATGCGCCGCTTATCGCCGGAAGAACAGGCTTGTTTGAGTTCGCCCAGTTCCTCTTCGACTTTTTGCCAGACGGGTATCGCATCGGGCCAATCAAAACCCACACGGGAAGCTCGTTCCGTAATGGTCTGGGCGCGCGCCAATGCCGGCATCGCTTTAGGAAGATTGCCTAAAGCTGATTT
>WNGN01002897.1_pt1 | contig 11530 bp, 10 predicted proteins | sample 5400561 | NCBI WGS metagenome assembly WNGN01 (sample SAMN13153379, study PRJNA577476) | soil metagenome | isolation source: 115 cm soil or saprolite under Garry oak tree replicate 2 | place: USA:California | collected 2016-06-15
CAGCCAGCATTTGTGAGGCGCCGTCCTACGGCGAGGACTGGCCTGACCTGCAAACAACCAGCTCGTTCATCGCGCGATTCCACGCGTCTTGAAGCGCGAGTTTCTTTCTGTTGAGACGATCAACCTGTGGTTGCAATGCAAAGTATCGCCAGGGATGCAGTTGGTTCATCCCCTCGACTTCGAGAGCATACAACTGAGCCTCGATTATGTCGAGTTCCTGTGCCAGTTTCTGGGCTGCTTCTACGAGAGGCTCGCATGTTGGTTCAGACATCTTTTTTTCTCCTTACTGGCCGTCTATCCCCGGGCTTGTCCCTTCAACAGGTATTCGGCCCGACTGGACTGCGGCAACAAGAGCGGCGTAATCTTGCCCGGTTTGGTCGGCGTACGTCTCGGCGAAGGCAGCAATAGCGCGCTCGAAGCTATCGCCTCTCCCCAGGTAGCCACTGATCTGGGCAGGGTCGCCGGAGCGCGCATGGGCACGGGCGAGAGTCCAGCCACAGAGCCGGCAATAGTCGATGAAACGCCGGGGGGTCAGACTCGCGATATTCACGGACAACTTCATGTCTCGCAGTTGGCGAATATAAAAGTCAATGGAGTCCGTTTCCGTCCACCCAAGGAAGAGATCACTGGCGGCCTGCATGATGTGCTGTCCACTGACGACCCTTTGACCATGGCTAGAATAGGCACTGGGGCCGAGGTGACGTTCGAGAACCGAAGCCTGGGCCTCCTTGACCTGGAGGAAGAGCGGGTCGCTGTCCTCGTTTCCCTGCAACAAGGCGATATAACAGCGCGTGCCCACGCTTCCCACACCGACGACCTTCTGGGCAACATCAATGAAGTGGTATTTGCGAAGAAGGAGGTGCCGATCCTCCTGGAGCGAAGCACTATATCCCGCCAGCAGGTTTTCTAGCCGCTGTTCGAGTTGGTCGTCATCAAGGCGCGTGATGAGTGGCGGATCGTCTTTGATGCGGTACTGCCCATCTCTTTCTTGAGTGAGCCTGGGAAAAGCTTCGACGTTTGAGTGCTGGCGGGACTCTTTCAGCTCTTTCTCGACGTAGGAACGGTCTGGGCGGCGAACGAAGCGGCGAACGCTCGTGGGGTCAAGGCGGGAATACCAGACATCGAGGTAGGACATGTCTGCGTACTCCCATATCCGCTCCCGGTATTCTCTGACACACCGTAATACGGCCTGCCTGTTTGTGTTGCCAGATAACCCATTCGTGCGCCCTGCAACGACAATGCTGGCAGCAAGCCGCTTGATATCCCACTCCCAGGGGCCGGGAAGCGTCTCATCAAAGTCATTCACATCGAAAACCTGATTCCGTTCCGGTGTAGCGTAGACGCCAAAGTTACTGAGATGAGCATCGCCGCAGACCTGGACTCCCAGACCTGTCACGGGAGTCGCGGCGAGGTCCTGGGCCATAACCACTGCCGCGCCGCGCAGAAAGCCAAAGGGAGAGGCGGCCATGCGACCGTAACGGATCGGCACGAGTTGCGCCTGCCGGGAAACGTTCTGTTCCTCCAGCAGGCTGATGGGGTCGGGTCGCTCAGAGGCCGGCGACCATTCCGCGTGGCTGGAGCGAGGTACCTCCTTACGCAGAGCCCTGCCAGCGGCACGGCGGTCAGCGACGGTACGAACAAACTCCTTCCCTGCTAAAGGGGTAGACGATGCACTCATCATTGCTCCTTTGGCACTTCACCTCACAGTTTATGCCAGCACGTTAGACATAGCTTTGTCAAAGCTTGCGAGGTTCGGTGTGCCAAGACCGGTTGTGAAGTCCCAGCCAGGCGTCGCTGGATAGTACCAGTTATTGCCGCTCGTGACGTCAAAGTAGGCATTTCCGCCAGCATTCTTGTCCGCGACTGCATAATAGAGCCGCGGTGAATACCCGAAGGTGCCCAGCCGCTGCATCGTGTCTTCATTCACCAGCGCCTGCCCGGCGGCCCAGATGGGCGCGGCAGCGCTTGTTCCACCGACGGCTCCCCATGCTCCCTGGAAGTAGACAGCGAGGTTATCGGCGACCGCTGACACATCTGGCACTTGACGTTCGTTTTTCGAGTATTTATTAGTAACTCCGTTGGCATTTTGCCAGTCCGAGCGGTGAAACAGGCTGCTGTTGCCTCCACCGGTGCCCCAGCTATTTTTACACTTAAAAATGTTGGGAAAGTGCGACCACGCCACTTCATCTGCGCGGTGGCTCTGACCATCGACGGACAGCGTGGTACCCCCGACAGCCACCGCCCACGGATCAGTAGCCGGATAGCTCACCGAGAGGTCCCCGAAGGTCTCGTCGGCATAGGCCCCACAGTCGCCGCTGGCGACGAAGACCGTCATATGCTCCACCTGGGTTAGTTGTTGCAGGCTACTGTCGAGGGCGCGGACATCGTCGGATGTGAGATCGGCTTCGTCTATGCCCAGGCTGATGCTCACCACGCTCCCCGCATTGGCGTTGGCTGTATTATCATCAATGATGTGCTGCAGTTCATCATTCACCTGCGTCCAGGTATCAGTGTCCGCGTTGCCATCGGTTTGGTACACCTTGATCGAGGCAGCCGGGGCCAGTCCTGCAGCCATTTGGATGTCCAGGGTCGATTCACCCTCCGCATTCGACGGGTGGCCATCGACGTTGACGAAGGAGAGATGTCCCTTGAAGTTTACACAGCCCAGGTAGTTCTGAATATCATCCTGGTAGGAACCATCAATCTCCACGAGGTTGATCGTCATCTTCTCCCCATGCACGCCCCGCTGCCAGAGTTGGTTGTACCCATAGGCCCCGGCAACATCTCCTAACGTCAGCGTCTGGGAAGCTTGGCTACAATCGAGCGCTCCATTCCGGGATATCTGCGATGCCTCTCCTTTCGTCCTACCTGACTGCGAAGCAGTAGCCGCGCGCGAGCGGCGTTGGTAGGACGCAGATGTGCCGAGTGGAGAGGTGAGATGCAGGTCGTGCTTGGGGTGGAGGCTGTAGTTGTCCAACCCGGTGATGGCAGCGATAGTTCTGGCGAAATCTGTCGGTACTTTGGGTGGAGTTGCCGGCGCGTAGAATGTCCGGCCCTTGTACTGGTGGATGACAAACTTTGTTTGCAGCAGCCGGGCAAGGGTTCCTGCCTTTGCTTGAAATGACACGTAGGTCCGTAACTTGCTCAGTCGCAGGTCTATCCCTTGGAAGAATCCTTTCATCTTTTGATAGAGGCCGTTGTCAATGCCCAGGCCCTGCGGCTTGGAGGGCTGTCCCGGTTGGGGTCGCTGTTGATCGGCCTGGTGAAGCAGCCGCGGATCAATTTTGAAAGTGATGCCGATGTGCAACTCGGTAGAGTCGGGCAAATTGCCCTTCACGGGCGATTGCAGCGCCGCAGCCGGGATACCGAGATTGAGCGACGTATACAGGGGCTCGGCTTGATTACAACTGACCAGTGAGACGAGCGAGAAGAGCAGTGTGAGGAAGAGCGCAGATAGATGAACTACCTTCGCGCGATAAGCTTTCCACAATGATTTCATAGCAACACCTTCAGAACTTTCTCTGGGATACAACCCAGTACTTCATCAAACTGTGAAGTGCTTCTGCGTACGCTGATCGCAATACAATGAATGAGGCAAGGGCAGTTTCCGGATCAGCAAGACAGAACCCGGCCGACTTCAGGCGTGGGTATGCAGCCTCAAAGCTTCTTCTTGGAGTCTCGGCTTGTGTCCGCGCCGGCGAGATTTGGAAGTAGTCTTTGAGGTCATTAACCAGTTCGCAACCACTCTGGTACAAGAGGTGTGCAGGACCCTCCGGTCCATCTTCGATACAGCTTATGATCAGTATCGCCGCATCGAGGAGGGCACCAAGCGCGCTGACCCAGGACTCATCGGGACGCGCTGAGCGAAAGTAGGGAAGCACAGGGTATGAAAGAGAGCCTATCATTACCTCGGTTGACCATTCTTCCCATGCTGTCAAAAAGCCGGGCAGTTCCGCCAGCATCTTCAAGCGAGCATAAGTCTCCAGTAAAGTCACTCCTGAAGGGGGTGACCCGGCACGATTGCGCAGCATCGTTACCAGCACCTCACGGTGCCCGAGCGAGCTATAGAGAGAAAAGAACATACTAATAACGCCGCTCACGATGGCGAGTCCCGATGCACCAGCGCAGAGTGCCAGGACGCGCGTGATTCCTCCGGTGGCAACGATATCGCCAAAACCGAGGGTCAGCAGCGATGTCCCGGCAAAGTACAGGCTGGTTCCCAGGTCGTTCAGCCGGGGATGAAGCTCGCTCTGAAGGGCCAGGAAGAGCAGCCCATAGCCGAAAATGAGAGCCAATCCCCAGGAAAGCAACAGGATGATGACTGTCAATGGTGCATATGTGCCTAACAAAGCCGCGCGGTGTTTTGGTGAGGAGAAGCGGAGCGCGACCCATTTCCACAGAGGCCACATCCCATTTAGCAGGAGGGGAGCCAGGCGAAGCGATCTTCGCGTGGGACGCGGAACCACCACCGATTGGAAAACATCAGCAAGGGTTAAGATAACAATGATGCTGCCAAGCAGGAGTTCAATGGTTTGCATTCTCTCTATTTCCCACTACTGGCTTCCAAAACATCGTGGTGAATGTGATGAAGCTTCTGCTCGATATCACGAATATGTTCGGCCATCGCACTCAGTTCCAATTCCGTTTTGACGTTCACCTGGTAGTCCAGGTCCGCCTTGATGCGGTCTTTGGCAGCCTGCCGGTTCTGGCTGATCAGGACAAAAATGGAAAAGCTTCTCTCCCTCATGATTGCGCGAAGCTCCCTGCGCTCTTCGTCATCCATTGCCGAGAAGAGCGGTATCTCTGCAAGAAGTTGTGCTGTATCGGTACTCATACGATCAACCCATCCTCTCTCTTCTTTATTCTCTGTTGAGTATGAATGCGGCTTCATAGAGCAGTAATACTCGTCTTGAGAATACTGATCGCACGTGAAGAAATGCGTTTGCCGGAGCGTAAAAAAGCCCTTGCTGGACTTCAATGGAGCAGGGTACAGATACTTCGAAAGCACCCTGAGCTTTTTTACGCTTCCAACCACGCTTTTTGTTACGCTCTGCGAATAGTATTGAAGCATCGTTACGTATCGCTCTGTTGGCGTCATAAATGCCGTGCTCGTTGTCAGTTCCCTTGCAAGACCTCGAGCAAGACATTACTTTTCCCTTTGCACACAAGAAAGCGAGTTGTACATGCTGAATATTCGAGAACGAACAGGTGTCCTCTTCAAGAGATTCTCCACGTTGTCTCTCCTACGCCTGGTGCGGAAAGCCATCCTCGGTTTATTGACATTGCAGGCCTTGACCGCGGCAGTCCTCCTTGTCATTGCCGCGTTGGGAAAACGACGCAAACACGAGGTGAGCTTTCCCCACGACCCCTTCGAGGAAGTGCAGGTTGGCGAGAATGTCCTCCGACTGTATGCCTACGGTCGAGATCTGTATGATGCGATGTTAGAGGCCATCGATGCTGCACAAGAGAGCATTTATCTAGAAACCTACATCTGGAAAGATGATGCTGTTGGCCAGGAATTTCGAATGCACCTGGCTCGGAAAGCGGCAGAAGGTGTGGCGGTCTACGTCATCTTCGATCGTTTTGGCAATCTCGTGGTTCCACGAGCCTTCAAATCGTCATTAGTCCCGCCGATTCATGTGCTCGAATACAGTGCTCTGCGTCGTCTGTGGCATCTGCTTGATCCTCGTCGCTACGCGCTGGACCACCGCAAGTTGCTCATCGTCGACGGCACGACGAGCTTTATCGGGGGATACAATATCGGATCGACCTACGCAACGGAGTGGCGCGATACCCACCTGGGCCTGCGTGGCCCCGCCGCGGCGGAACTCGCTATGTCCTTCATTGCTTTCTGGAATCGCTTCTGCCCGGCACATGAGCGGATCACACATCGGTATCACCGCAGCGTCGACTCGCGTATCGTCGCCGGCCAGAATGAGGCCATGCGGCTGTCTTTCCCCATTCGCGATCTCTACATCGCTGCAATCGATCAGGCAGAGCAGTTCATCTTCCTCACGACCGCCTACTTCGTGCCCGACCGGATGCTCCTCGAGGCCCTGCAGGCGGCTGCCAGGCGCGGCGTCGATGTGCGCGTGCTTATCCCGTGGGTCTCCAACCATGTGCTGGCGGACTGGGTTGCGCATAGTTACTTTACCGATTGCCTGCAGGGCGGTGTGCGCATCTTCGGCTACCGCTATACCATGCTGCATGCGAAGACATGCACCATCGACGGGCAGTGGTCGACGGTCGGAACATGCAATCTCGATCGCTTGAGCCTGGTTGGGAACTATGAAATCAATGTCGCGGTCTACAGCGCTGAGTTTGCCCAACACATGTCCGCGCTCTTCGCAGAAGATACGGCCGAGAAGTTTGAACTGACCATGGAGCAGTGGAAGCGCCGACCGTGGTATAACAAAGTGAGCGAGCGCATCCTGGCTCCCCTGCGTTTTATGATGTAACGTAGAGGACCACTATGACAACCAATCAGCAAAAGGAGCGGATACGCTACATTGTTAACAGGCTCGCATAACAAACGATGAGAGGGAGTACATCAGCACACTGGTTTCTCCCTCTCGACAGTATTAGTTACGAAGGTCTGAGCGCTGCGTTAGAGGATGATGCGGAAAAGCTGTATGTTAGCGCGGCTGCATTCTTATAGCACCATCCAGGCGAATTACTTCGCCGTTGAGCATCTGGTTCTCAATGATATGTTTTGCCAGGGCCGCGTACTCATCGGGACGGCCCAGGCGAGGTGGGAAAGGCACCTGCTGTCCCAGGGAGAGGCGAGCCGGCTCAGGCAAGCCAGCCAGCATAGGCGTATCGAAAATACCGGGAGCGATGGCCATCACCCGAATGCCATAGCGAGCAAGCTCACGTGCGATGGGCAGCGTCATACTAACAATACCACCTTTGGAGGCGGAGTAGGCCGCCTGGCCAATCTGACCGTCAAACGCGGCAACTGAGGCAGTATTGATAATAACGCCTCGCTCGCCACCTTCGTCTGGTGAGTTCTCTGCTATCGCTACCGCTGCCAGGCGAATGACGTTAAACGTTCCAATCAGGTTCACCTGGATCACTTTCGTGAAGGATGCCAGGCTAGCTGGCCCATTCTTCCCCACAACCCTTTCGGCCACCCCGATGCCGGCACAATTAATGACCACATGCAGGCCACCGAATGAATTTACTGCCGCCTGTACCGCCGCTTGCACCGACCCTTCTTCCACAACGTTGGTCTGGACGAATAGCGTTGAGTCTCCCAATTCCTTAGCCAGTGCATTGCCTGTCTCGCTATTCATATCTGCAATAACCACCTTCGCCCCGCACTGGCTCAACAGTCTGACACACGCGGCTCCCAAACCTGACGCGCCACCCGATACCAGGACCCCTTTGTTCGCTAGTTCCATTTTTCTTCCCTTTCTTGATGATAAAGATCTGTCGTCATATCTTCTTTACACGAATATACTCTCTCCGCGAAAATTTGTCACGTCTAAAGGTAGAATACGTTGGATGAATTGTTGGTAGGTAATCAGCTATGATGGGAGGCCGATAAATCGGCCCTACTCTCGTTTGGCTACAACTTTTTCATACACCCATAGCGGCGGTAGAATGCGTTATAATCAAGGGTAGCTTCACCAATCATTTCATTCTCTGAGAAAGCAGGAGATCTAAAAGAAATGCTAGCAATTACCAATGGCACCATTATTGACGGGCGGGGCAGCGACCCGCTGACAGGTATGACACTACTCATCGAAAACGAACGGATCATAGCCTTAGATCGCCAGGACCAGGTAACAATTCCACGCGGCACAACGGTCATCGACGCGCTGGGCGGGAGCATCTTGCCCGGGTTGATCGACACCCATGTCCATTTCATGCTGGAATATCCCGATGTGCTGCGCGGCTTGCTTACACCACCTTCCCTGCGCCTGCTCCAGGCCATTCCACGTATGCGGGCTACACTCGAGGCCGGCGTCACCACCGTGCGCGATGCAGCCGGTTCGCCCGCAGGACTAAAGATGGCCGTGGAGCGCGGCATTATCGCCGGGCCACGCATGCAGGTCGCCATCAGCTTAATTGCCCAGACCGGCGGTCATGGCGATGGCTTCTACCCTTGCTGTGTAGATATTGGCTTCTTCGGTATCAACTTCATTGACGTTCCCAATGGCGTCGCCGATGGCGTCGAGGAAGTACGTAAGGCAGTGCGCGAGGTATTACGGGCCGGAGCCGATTGGATCAAGCTGGCTACAACAGGCGGCGTACTCTCTACGGCAGACGCTCCAACCTCATCGCAGCTCACCCTCGAGGAGATCGCTACCGCCGTCTACGAGGCGGCTGCCCAGGAGAAACGCTGTATGGCTCATGCCCAGGGGACGCAGGGTATTAAAAATGCCTTGCTGGCCGGCGTTGTCTCGATCGAGCACGGCATCTACCTGACCGATGAACTCATCGACCTGATGCTTGAAAAGGACGCCTATCTCGTACCAACATTAGTCGCTCCGCTGGCTGTCATTAAATTCTCGCAAGATCACCCTGACCTGCTGCCGGCTATGATGGCGGTGAAGGCAGTGAGTGTGGTGGAGGCTCATCAGAAGAGCTTCCGCAAGGCAGTCGAGGCGGGAGTAAAAATAGCTATGGGCACCGATTCAGGCGTAGGTCGTCATGGGGAAAACGGCCAGGAGTTGCAGTTGATGGTCGAAAATGGTATGACTCCTATGCAGGCCATCCTGGCAAGTACATCCCAGGCGGCTCAATTGCTACACCTGGAGAAAAACCTTGGCACACTTGAAGTAGGGAAACTCGCTGACGTGATCATCGTAGAAGGCGATGTGCTGAGCAATATCAGTAAGATAGCCAATCCGGTCAACATAAAACTTGTTCTCAAAGCCGGACAGGCGGCGAAGAATCTGTTGGATATACCTGTGCCAATGCTGGCAGGGTTAGCATAAAATGCAAGGAAAAGCAAGGCAGGTTCTGATGACGACGAAACAGGATCAACTGAAACAGCTGCGTGATCGTATGCAGCAAGATACGAGCCTTCCGCTTCGCGCAGATGCGACACAATTAGTTTTTGGAGAGGGCAATCCAGACGCAAAACTTTACTTCCTCGGTGAAGCGCCAGGTCAATCAGAAGACAAACAGGGAAGGCCATTTGTCGGGCGGGCAGGAAAATTATTAGATACACTTCTTGAGCGCATTGGTATGCAGCGAGCAGATGTATATATCTCCAATATTGTCCGTTTCCGTCCTCCGAATAATCGACCACCGACACCTGCTGAAATTGCAGCATTTTTACCTTATGTCAATGAAGAGATCGCCATCATCAAACCCTTGCTTATCGTAACCCTGGGACGATTCTCCCTGGCAAAGTTTTTACCAACGGAAAAAATTACGCAAGCGCATGGAACGCTGCACACTGTGGACTGGCAAGGAAGACGCATTCATGTCTTCCCTTTGTATCATCCAGCTGCTGCGCTCCGCAATCCACAAATGCGCAGTGCCCTGGAAGAGGACTTCAATAAAATTCCTTCTGTTCTGGCACAGCTACAATCTTTACATCAAAAAGGACCATAGGTGTGATCACAAAACACGAGAGACTGAATGCCCTCGAAAATCAAATCAGCCGCTTGCAAAGGCGCCTGGCTAACTTAAATCGTCGCAGCGACCGCTATTCATGGATCCGGCTGGCTATCTTCCTGGTTGGGGCTTTGCTTAGCGTCGTTGCTTTTTTCCTGCTAGGATGGTTGTGGGGCCTCATACCTGGTGCGATCACCCTGATCATCTTTAACATCGTTGCCTACTATCACCGTAAGGTCGACCGGAGCATCACCCGGCACAAAATCTGGCTGCAGATCAAGGCGACACAGGTAGCACGCGTACAACTGGACTGGCCAAATATTCCGGCAGTCAACTCCAGAGCGCCCCTGGCAGATCACCCATTTGCCACCGACCTGGATATTACCGGAGAGCGATCACTACACCAGCTTATCAATACAGCCATCTCATACGAAGGCAGCCAGCGTGTGTGCGAGTGGTTATTGAATAGCAGGCCAGACCTGCAAACAATACGCAACAGAGAGGCACTTGTCCAGGAACTGGCTCCGCTGTCCCGTTTTCGCAGCAAACTCACCCTGAAATCCATACTCGCTGTAAAAAACGTCGCCGAACAATGGGAGGGAAAAAGACTACTGAGCTGGCTCGATGCACATGCTGCTGCTCCGCCCAGATCACTTCGTTTAACGTTTTGGGTTGCAACAATACTATCTGCTCTGACTATCATCCTCTTTCTCTTAAACATCTTCGCGCTGCTCGGCCCGCAGTTCTGGATAATCTCCCTGATGCTCTCTGTTGGCTGGTTCTATGTGAAAAGAGGCCAACGAGGCGATCTGTTTGAGGATGCCTATTTTCTGAGAGACGCCTTTGCCCAACTCAGCATGGTGTTTGAGTACCTGGAAACATACCCCTATGGGAAACATGAGCACTTGAAAAAGCTCTGCGAACCTTTCTTCAGCAACCGCGAACATCGCCCCTCGAAGCTTTTGCAACGTCTCTCGCGTATTGCTTCAGCGGCCACATTGGAAAAGAACCAGGTGCTCTGGCTCATCGTGAATGTCCTGCTGCCCTGGGATATTTATGTGGCCCTGCGGCTCAATCACTACAAATCGCTGATAGCAGGACTTTTACCTACCTGGCTGGACACCTGGTTCGAGCTTGAAGCCCTTAACTCGTTAGCCAATTTTGCTTATCTGAACCCGGAGTATGCTCTACCAGAAGTGATACCAAACACAGATCAAACTAATTCTTACCTCTTTTGTGCACGCGGCCTGGGGCATCCTCTCATTCCAGAAGAGCAGAAAGTCGTCAATGATTTTGCCATGAGTGAACGAGGCGAAATTGTCATCATCACTGGCTCTAACATGTCGGGCAAAAGCACCTTCCTAAGGACGCTGGGCATTAACCTCTGCCTGGCTTATGCTGGCGGGCCGGTTAATGCCAGCGCCCTCCAGGCATCTCTCTTCAAGCTCTACACCTGCATCAAAGTCAGTGACTCCGTGACCGATGGCTACTCCTACTTCTATGCTGAAGTGAGACGTCTCAAGGGGCTGTTAACAGAACTCGAGCGGAGCAGCGATTTCCCGATTTTCTTCCTCATCGATGAGATTTTCAAAGGCACGAACAACCGCGAGCGACAGATTGGCAGCCGTGCCTATATACAAGCCCTGGTGGGCCAAAACTGCATGGGAGTAATTTCGACACACGACCTGGAGCTGGTCAAACTGGCCGATACGCTGCCTGGCATCAAAAACTACCACTTCAAGGAAGACATCATAGATGGACGTATGGTCTTTGATTACGTCCTTCGCCCTGGCCCAAGTCCGACAACCAATGCACTAAAGATTATGCAGATGGAGGGATTGCCTGTTGATGTGCCCGTGTAATATAGGCCCGGAAGCCCAGTTCAGGCCTATTCATCCGTGGAGGCAATATGCTCGTACACATTGCTGCTGCGCCGCAACTCATCCTTTTCTAGATG
>WNGN01005011.1_pt1 | contig 11522 bp, 14 predicted proteins | sample 5400561 | NCBI WGS metagenome assembly WNGN01 (sample SAMN13153379, study PRJNA577476) | soil metagenome | isolation source: 115 cm soil or saprolite under Garry oak tree replicate 2 | place: USA:California | collected 2016-06-15
GTCGGGCTCAAGGGCTTCGAGACGAAATATCCTCACGAGCTCTCGGGCGGGATGAAGCAACGCGTCGCGGTGGCGCGCACGCTGGCGGCGAATCCCGAGGTCATGCTGATGGACGAGCCGTTCGCCGCCGTGGATGCGCAGACGCGCATCACGCTCCAGGAAGAGCTGAACACGATCGCGCAGGCCACCGGCAAGACGATCCTGTTCGTCACCCACAACGTCGAGGAGGCCGTGTTCCTGGGCGACCGCTGCTGCGTGCTCTCGCGCCGCCCCGGCCGCGTGAAGACGCTCGTGCCGATCGACATCCCGCGGGCCAGGCGGACGTGGACGCTCTTCACGTCCGATCCAGCGTTCTCGCGGATCAAGGATCACGTGCTCCGGCTGGTGAGAGAGGAGGTGTGATGCTCCGGCGCGAGGCCGTGATGACGTGGCTCGTCGTCCTCGCCGGCTTCTTCGGCGCCTGGAGCCTGATGGCGGTGACGCTGCCCGTACCGGCGTATTTCCTGCCGCCGCCGACGGCGGTGGTGAGCGCCTTCGGCGAGCTGGTCCGTAAGGGCATTCTCCCCACGTACGTCGCCGAGAGCCTGCGCCGGATCTTGACCGCGGCGGTGCTCGGGCTCGTCGTCGGCGTTCCGGCGGGGCTGCTCCTCGGCATGAGCCGGCGGGTCGCCGACTTCTTCTATCCGCTGCTCAACTTCTTCCAGTCGGTCTCGGGCATCGCCTGGCTGCCGCTCTTCCTGGTGTGGTTCGGGTTCAGCGAGCGGACGATCCTGGTGGCCGTGAACTACACGCTGCTGTTTCCGGTGATCTTCAACGCGATGCTCGGCGTGCGCAGCGTGCCGCCGCTCTACGTGAACGCGCTGCGGACCCTCGGGGCGTCCCGGTGGCGCATCGTCCGCGATGTGGTGCTGCCGGGCGCCCTGCCATCGATCGCCACCGGCCTGCGGCTGGGACTCGCCTATGGCTGGCGTGCGCTGATCGCCGCCGAGATGCTCGTCGGCGCCAACGGCCTGGGGTTCATGATCTTCAGCGCCCAGAGCTTCCATCTCACCGCGCGCATCATGCTCGGCATGGCCCTCATTGGCGGGCTCTGGCTCGTCCTCGATTACTTCCTGCTGCGCCCGCTGGAGGAAGCGACCATCGCTCGCTGGGGCCTGATCCAGCGGTGAAGGCCGGCGCACGCGGGGCCCTGCCGTTCGCCGTGCTGATCGTCGTGTGGTGGCTGGTGACGTGGCTCGGGTTCGTTCAGCCGATCTTCCTGCCTCCGCCCGGCGACGTCATACGGGTCGCCACCGAGCTGGCCAGCGACGGCTCGCTGTGGATCGACATCGCGGCCAGTCTCGGCCGCGTCTTCCTCGGCATCGTCGCCGGCGTGCCGCTGGCCGTCGGCCTCGGTGTCCTCGTCGCGCTCAATCGCCGGCTGGCGCCGGTGGTGGAGCCGATCGTCGGGTTCTTCAACGCGCTGTCCGGGATCGCCTGGCTGCCACTGGCCATCACGTGGTTCGGCCTGGGCTGGACGAGCGTCACCTTCATCATGTTCAACACGATCTTCTTCCTGGTCTTCTTCAACACGCTGGTCGGCGTACGTGCCGTGCCGCGCATCTTCGAGCAGGCCGTGCTGACCATGGGTGGGTCGCGCCGCGACGTCATCTTCCAGGTGCTGATCCCCGGGGCGCTGCCCAGTGTCGTCACCGGTATCCGCATGTCGATCGGCTTCGGCTGGCGCGCCCTGATCGCAGCCGAGATGATCGCGACCAGCACCGGCCTCGGCTTCCTCATCTACAACGGCGCCAACTTCCTCCAGAGCGACACGATCCTGGTCGGCATCATCGTCATCGGCGTCCTGTGGCTGCTCACCGACCGCCTGCTGCTGCGGCCGCTCGAGCGCCGCACGATCGAGCGCTGGGGCCTCGTCTCGATCACGTGAGGTACCTGCGCCACCGGACCGTCGCCTTCCTGGCCGGGGTCATCCTGGCCGGGGCGGCCTGGGAGCTATATATATGGATGGCGGCTCCGGGGCGGCTGGACCCCGATCTGGCCCGGGCCATGGGCCGGGAGCCGTTCGTGAACGTGGCCGTGACGCTCGGCTTCGCGCCCGAGGACTTTCACATCCGCCTGTTCCAGACGTACGGCGTGGTGAGCGGCGTGCAGGGGATGACGGTGAAGCTGCAGCGAGTGCCGGCCGACGGCGTGATGCGTCTGGCGCGCCTCTACTGGGTGCGGCGCATCTCGCGCGAGCCCTGAGCGAGGTCCACGAATGACACCCTGGGATCCTTCGCAGTACCTCAAGTTCTCCGGGCAGCGGCTGCGACCGGCCGTCGATCTGCTGAACCGCATCGACGTCGAAGATCCGGTAGAGGTCTACGATCTTGGCGCCGGGGCTGGCAACGTCACGCAACTCCTCCGGACGCGCTGGCCGAACGCGCGCATCACGGGAATCGACGAGTCGGCGGAGATGCTCGCCAAGGCCGCCGTCGCGGCTCCCGCGATCACCTGGGAGCGGGCTGATCTGGCGACGTGGCGGCCGCCACGCCCGGCCGACGTCATCTACTCGAATGCCGCGCTCCACTGGCTCGCCGCAACGGACCATGGCGCGAAAAGCTCGAGCCGTTGCTCCGGCCGAATCCGGTGGCCGAGCCGAGCTTCTACTTCGATCTCCTGTCCTCGCGGACGGCCGCGCTCGACATCTGGGAGATCGAGTATCTGCAAGTTTTGCAGGGCGTCGATCCCGTGAAGGAGTGGGTGAAGGGAAGCTGGCTCGTGCCGCTGCTCGCGGCGCTCGACGAGCCCGACCGCGGCCGCTTCGAGGCGCGCTACGCGGAGCTGGCGGCGCGCGCGTATCCACGCCGCCCCGACGGCCGCACGCTCTTTCCGTTCCGGCGCCTGTTCATCGTCGCCAGGGCTGGCTAGAGTAAGGTCGTTGACAACGCCTCCCGATGGGCCCATCCTGGCCGCGACGTGGGCAGTTGCTCATCTCTTTAGACCGTCTGAACTAAGTCAGACCCTCTGAATCCCCCCTGCTTAGCCGCGAAGGAGTCTCCATGTTTGCTCGTACAGTGCGAATGCATCTCAAGCCGAACAGCATCTCGCAGTTCACCGAGACGATGGAGAAAGACGTCATTCCGCTCCTCCGGAAGCAGCAGGGCTTCAAGGACGAGATCACGTTCCTGCCCGTGGAGGGCAGCAACGAAGCGGTCGCCATCAGTTTCTGGGAGAAGCGGGAAAATGCCGACGCTTACCAGCGCGGCGCCTACCCGGACGTGCTGAAGGCGGTGGCCAAGGTCGCCGACGGCACGCCTCAGGTCCAGATGTCGGAGGTCTCGAACTCGACCTGGCACAAGATCGCCGCTCGATAGTCCTGAAGCAGGTCGTCGATAGGGGCGGAGAGATCCGCCCCTATCGCGTCTACAGCCAGTTCGTATCGGGCTCGAGTCCCATCAGGTGCTGACCGACCGTCTCGAAGTGTGACAGCCGGCCCTGCAGTTGCTGGGTCACCGTGTGCATGTCGCGGAAGCGACGCTCGAACGGCTGGCTCTGGAAGACGGACGTCCCGCCGGCGGCGTGATAGACGACGTCGACCACCTCCTTCGCGTTCTGGATGGCATTCGTCGCCGCCAGGCGGATGGTCACGCGCTGGTCGAGGCTCAGCACCCCCTGACTGCCCACGTCGCGCCAGATCGTTTCGAGCGATTGCAGTAGCAGCATGCGCGACGAGCGGAGCCGCGCTTCACATTGCCCCACCTGGCCCTGGACCGCGGCGCTCTCGCGCAGCGTCCGGCTCATGCCGCGCGGTGTCTTGTCACGCGCCAGAGCCACGAAGTCGTCGAGGCAGGCGCGGGCGATGGCGAGCGCGACGCCGGCGAAGCCCGAGGCGAACAGGTTGACGATGGGGAAGCAGTAGAGCGCGCCCGGCTGGCGACGCTCCGACGCGTCGTCCCGCGCCATCGAGTACGCCTTCGGCACGAAGAGATCGCTCACCGAGTACGAATCGCTGGCGGTTCCCCGCAGACCGATGACGCGCCAGACGTCGGTCATCTGAGCGCGGCTGGCCGGAAACAGCATGGTCCGGCTCTCGTGGCTGCCGTCCGGGCGCCGGCGCGGGGCGCCGTCGGCCTCGTAGATCGGGCAATAGCCGCCGAACCACGTGGCGTGACGGCCGCCGCTCGCAAAGCTCCACGTCCCGGTCACGCGATAGCCGCCGTCGGCGACGACGGCGCGTGAGCCGGGTCCCGGTCCCCAGGCCATGACGGCGCGAGGATCGCCGAAGATGTCGCGGGCGACGTCGGGCGGCACGTACGCGACGGTCATCGAGCAGCCCGCCGTCTGGCAGAGGACCCACGCCGTGCTGGCGTCACCCTTGGCGATCTCTTCGATGACCAGCGTGAAGGTCACCGGATCGAGCTCGCCACCGTCGAAGCTCCGCGGCAACAAGAGTCGGAAGAACCCCGCGTCATGCAGTGCGTCAACCAGGGGCTCGGGGATCCGGCGCTCACGGTCGATCTGATCGGCCGCGGCGGCCACGCGGGGCCTCAGCTCCCTGGCTCGGTCTAGGTAGCTCACGGTTTTCGGTTCTCTACTTGGTTCCCCGGCGACTGTCAACGCCAACACGGCATGTCATCGCCGCGACGGTCGCGTCGCCTTGTCACTGACAGGGCGTCCTCGGCAGGGTGACATCTCAGGATTTTCAGCAAGTTAACGCCTGGCACAGGCGCTGCTTCGAGGGGACCCTGGTGGGCGAGGAGCAAGCCTGCCGGGGAGGCTTTCATGGTCTTCGCAGCGCAGGCAGGGGCCCTCGCGTTCCTGTTCGTCAGCGTCGCCGCCGCGCAGTCGTCGCGGCCGGTCGACCCGGGCGAGATGAAGCACGCCGAGCGGCTGCAAACCGAGGCGAAGGGCATCGACGCCGATGCGGCCAAGGCGATGTCACCCGAAGGCCAGCAGCGGATCACCGACACCATCGCGAAGCAGTTCAAGGTCGATCCCTCGGTCGTGACGAATCTGCGGAATCGCCGGATCGGCTTCGGTGAAGCGACCGTGGCCCTGGCGCTCTCGCAGGAGCTGATGAAGCAGGACAAGAGCCTGACTCAGCAGCGCGCTCTCGACCAGGTTCTCGCCAAGCGAGCGGGCGGTGAGGGCTGGGGACGCATCGCCCAGGATCTTGGCCTCAAGCTCGGCCGCGTCCGGGCCGAGGTGGAGCGCGCGGAGAAGAAGGTGGCGCGCCTGGATCGCCGGGACAAGGTCGACAAGGACAAGGGCGAAGCGATGGAGCGGGCCGACAAGGCCGACAAGCTCGAGAGCAAGCCCGTGCGAATGGACAGGCCTGAGAAGTCTGGCCGCAGTGGTCGCTGACGAGAGGAGGCGGACCATGAAGCGCATTGCGATCTGCATGGCGATCGCCGGCATGGTGTGGGGACCGGGCCTGGCGATGGCCGATCAGTCGCCGGTCAAGGATAGCTGGCTCACGTCGAAGACCAAGGCAAGGCTCTTCGCCGACAAGCGCGTGAAGGCGACGGCGGTCACGGTGGAAACCGACGATCGCATCGTCACGCTGCGCGGCAAGGTCAGGACGGTCGAGGAGAAACTGGCCGCCGAGCAGATCGCGCGAGGCACCGACGGCGTGCGTGGCGTGAACAACGTCCTGCAGGTGGTTCCCGAGGCCAGCGGCGCCTCGTGGACGCGCGCGACGGCGACATCAAGCAGTCGGTGAAGAATCGGCTCGAGACCGACGCGATGCTCAGGGAGGCTGACATCAACGTGCGCGCGGACGCCGGGATGATCACGCTGAAGGGCAGCGTGCCCGACGCGCGGGCTCGCAACCGGGCCGCCGATCTCGCGCGCGGAGTGTCCGGCGTGAAGTCGGTGCGTAACGAGCTGAAGTCGAAGGACACGCGGGCGGCTTCCGCACCGCGCTGACGCATCATGCGGCGCGCGAGATTCCGCCCACGGCGATCTCGCGCGCCGCGGAAGTTCCCTCCCGTCACGACCGTGCTTGATGGCAGGACGACGCCGGCACATTTGCTCGCGGGTTATTTCATCGCGACGGCTTTTTCCCTGCCGGGGATCAGGGCGAGGATGACGCCCATCCCCGCAACGGCCGCCATGCCGAGACACGACCAGAAGAAGCCCCAGCGGAGTGCGGCAGCGTCGCCGCCGGCCCCCGCGAGCCCGGTCACGACCAGGCTCAGGATCGCCGTGGGAATCGTGACGCCGAAGGCGTGGGCGAAGTGGCGAGTCGTCTCGAGCATGCCCGAGGCCACGCCGCGGAAATCATCGGGCAGAGCGCCCATGATGACCGTGTTGTTCACGGCGAGCAGCACGCCGGTCCCGAGCCCGGTGAAGAGCCCGACGGCGAGCATCGCGGCGTAGGAGCCGGCAACGCCGGACAGCGCCCAGAGCACGAAGCCGGCGGCAAGAACACCAGCGGCGGCCGGGCGTAGCCAGGGCGCGCGAGTCCGATCGTAGAGCCAGCCGCCCAGAAACGTCGTGGCGATCGCGCTCGTCTGCACCATCACCATGAGCATGCCTCCGGCGGTCGTCGACCGTCCCAACCCGCGCACGACGAGGACGGGCCCCAGGTACATCGTGGCCATCATGGTGAGGTGGAGCACCGTGTTGACGCCGATGGCGGCGGCGAAGCCGCCATGGCGGAGCTGGCGCCAGTCCATCAATGGCTCGCTCCGCCGTCGCTCGAGCAGCACGAAGAGCGCCGCGGTGGCCAGCGCGATCACGGGCAGGACGACGTGGAAGACGGGCATCACGTCCGACGTCGTCGTACCGTGCGGATGATTGAGCGCGATCGCGACCACGGTGATCGTGATGGCGAGGAGCGCGGCGCCCAGCCAGTCCACGTCGCCTCGCGTGCCCCGCGTGGTGTCGGGCAGGCGGCGCGAGCGCCACGTCGCCCACAGCGCCAGCGGGGCCGGAGCCAGGAAGAGCAGCGGCCAATCGCCGAGCGCGAGCACCAGCGTGCCGAAGCCGGCGCCGACGACGGCGAAGACCGACGCGGTCGTGGCGACCACCGCGATGGCGCGGCCCTGCTGCTCGGTGGGGACGGCGGCCGTGAGAATGGCCAGGTTGTTGCCGGACACCATCGCGGCGCCGACGCCCTGAAGCGCGCGGGCCACGAGCAGCATCCCAAGACCGGGTGAGAGTCCGCCGAGGATGGCGCCGAACGCGTACACGAGCGTGCCGGCGCCGAACATCTGGCGATGGCCCACGAGATCGCCGAGGCGGCCGCACACGAGCAGTGTGCCGGCCAGCGCCAGGATGAAGACGGTCAGGATCCAGGCGGCCTCGGCGGCGCCGACGCCGAGCGCGCTGCCGAGGCCGGGGATCACGGCGACGACGGGTGTGAGGCCGAACTGGATCAGCGTCTCGCCGATGCCGACGGTGATGACGGTCGATCGGGCGACGTCGAGGGTGCCGGCCACGGTACGGTCGGCGCCGCGAGCGGACACGGTGGACACCGCGAGCAGTGTACACTCTGGATCGGCGGTGAACGCCGATCACTCCGAGCCGGGGGAGCTCCGAGGGGGGCGTAGCCCCCTTCGCACGAAGGAGAGACGCATGGCGGCGCACGTGACCGTCTACAGCAACGTCGGCTGAACGGGCTGCCACAAGGCGATGGAGTATCTATCGCGAAAGGGCATTGCCTACACGGAGAAGAACCTCAGCCGCACGCCGGAAGCTCGCCAGGAGCTGATCGAGATGGGCGTCATGTCGCTGCCCGTGATCCTCATCGGCGATCAGCGGCTGGTCGGATTCTTCCCGGCCCAGATCGACTCCGCGCTCAAGGCGGCCGGGCTGGGCTGAGAGACCCGCGCTCCTGACCTCGCGCTGGGCCGCGCTCGCGCTGGTGACTGCGGCCTTCGCGCTGAGCGCGTTGTCGGCGCTCGCCGTCGCGCCGCTGGCGCCGTTCCTCCTCGAGTCGCTCCGTCTTTCACGGGCCCACGTCGGGCTCTTCCTTCCCGCCGTCTACCTGGGTGGCGTGCTGATGGCGCTGCCCGCGGGCTGGCTCACCGATCTGCTCGGTGTCCGCAGGACGCTCGGCCTCGGTCAACTGCTCACGGGGGCGATGGTGGCCCTCGCCGGGCTCACCGGCTCGTTGCCCCTCATGCTGTGCTGCCTCGTTGTGGCCGGCTTCGGCTTCAGCGTCGCGAATCCGGCGACGGGACGCGCGATCGTCGAGTGGTTTCCCGCGCGCGAGCGCGGCATGGCGATGGGCATCAAGCAGACGGGCCTGACCATCGGCGGCATCCTCGGCTCGCTGTTGCTGCCGCCGATCGCGCTTCGCCTGGGCTGGCGCGATGCCCTCGTCGTGGCGGGCCTGCTCTCGATCGCGTCGGCCGTCGCGGTCATGGTGTCGTACCGCCCGCCTTCGCTGATCGCCGTTCGGGCACCCGTCGAGCGCCCGCGCTTCAGCGAGCTCGGTGTCGTCATGCGCCGTCGCGGCGTGCAGGTCGTTTTCGCGGCCGGCTTCCTGCTCTCGCTCGCCCAGGCGTCGGTTCTGGCGTACCTCGCGCTCTATGCCCGCGAGACGTTCGACGTGTCGCCGGTGGCAGCCGGTCAGCTCCTCGCGCTGGCCCAGCTCGGCGGCACGCTCGCGCGGCTCGGGTGGGGCTTCGCCAGCGATCATTTCTTCCGCAGCCGGCGGCGGCCCGGCGTGGTCATCACGGCGCTCACCGGCGCCCTCGCGTACGTCGTGTTCTCGCTCGGCGCCGTCGTGCCGAGCGTGCTGGCGGCGCCGCTGGCGTTCCTGGCCGGCGCCGGCGCGTTCGGCTGGGTCGGACTCTACTTCGCGCTCGTTGCTGAGGTCGGAGGCCCGCGGTACGCCGGGCTCCTGACCGGCGTCGCCGTCGTCTTCACGTGGTCGGGCGTGCTGGTGGGGCCCCTCGTGTTCGGGGCGGTGCTGCAGGCCAGCGGAGACTACGCGTGGTCGTGGCGGCTCCTGAGCGTGATCGTCGTGGTGACGGCGCTGGCCGTCGCGCGGCTCGAGCCGCTGGTGCAGCGGGGGCGGCTAGAGTAAGGTCACTGCCTCGGCAGGCCGAGAGCGCGCAGCGTCTCCGGCGAGAAGCGATCGTCGTCGCCGGGGCCACGCCGTGAGTCCGACGCTGACGTGAGAAGCGAATGGCTCAGAACCTGGAAGCTGGGGAACGGGGGAGACACGTGTCAGCACGCCGCCGATGCTGAAACGGCTCTCCAAGGCCATAGGCTTTCCGGAGAGCAAGACCGCTGCCACCGACGTGATGACGCCGAGATTCGATGAATAACGTCGGAACGTGCGGCGCCACGCGAGCGATCGAGGCCCGCGGCTTGCGGCTCGCGGCGTGGGAGTGGGGCGCTCGAGAGCGGCCCGTTATGCTTCTGCTCCACTCGCTGGCGGCTCACAGTCACTGGTGGGACGGGATGGCCGCGTTACTGGAAGACACCTTCCACATCGTGGCACTCGATTTCCGGGGTCATGGCCACAGTGGGCATGCGATGCCGCCTGCCTATCACTTCGCCGACTATGTGGCCGACGTGGTCGCCGCACTCGACGTCCTCGGCTGGCGGGCGCCGATCGTCGTCGGGCACTCGATGGGAGCGTACGTCGGGTCGATGCTCGCCGCGCGTCACACCGAACGCGTCGGCGCGCTCGTCATCGGCGACATGCTCACCGGCTGGACCGACGCCCTGTCCGAGCGGGCCCGTGTCATGGCCGAGCGCCCGGCGCCGGCATTCGCCAGCCTCGACGAGGCGGTCGCGCGTTTTCGCCTCACGCCACCGGAGACACGCGCGCCCGCGGGTATCCTGCGTCACCTCGCCGAGACTGGGATCGTCGAGAGAGATGGCGCGTTCACGTTCGCCTTCGATCGCCACGTATTCCTCCACCCTCCGCTCGACCCCTGGTCGTTTCTGTCTCGCATCCGGTGCCCGGCCCTCGTCATCCGGGGCGAGAGCAGCGTCGTCATGCCACGAGAGGCCGGCGAGCGCGTGACCGCCGTTCTGCAGCAGGGAAGCTTCGTCGAAGTGAAAGACGCGTGGCATCACGTGATCCTGGACGATCCGGCGGCCTTCGCGGACGCCGTCAGCCGTTGGTTGGCCGACATTCAAAAGGGGGATCTCAGATGAAAGCCAAGGCCGCAGTGCTCTTCGAGGTCGGCAAGCGCCTGGAGCTGTGTGACGTGGACGTGGCGGCCCCGCAAGCCGGCGAGGTCTTGATCCGCATGGCGGCCGGCGGCGTGTGCCACAGCGATCTGCACGCGATGACCGGACACCTGGTGGCCTCGTTGCCCGCCATCCTCGGCCACGAGGGCGCCGGCGTCGTGGCCGACGTCGGCCCCGGGGTCACGTCGCTCCAGCCCGGCGATCACGTGATCCCGCTGTGGCGGCTGTCGTGCGGCGTCTGCGAGTTCTGCAGCGATGGCCGGCCCGCGCTGTGCAATGCCGGCTCGCAGGTACGCATGACCGGGCGCTTCCTCGACGGCACCACGCGCTTCTCGCTGAGCGGGCGCGAGATCAAGCACTTTGCCGGCGTGTCCACGTTCTCGGAATACTCGGTCGTGCCGGAGAAGGCCGTGCTCAAGATCCCCGACGATCTGCCGCTCGACAAGGCCGCGTTGCTCGGCTGCGCGGTCATCACCGGCTATGGCGCGGTCGTCAATTGCGCCCGGGTGAAGCCGGGTGCCAGCGTCGTCGTCTTCGGCGCCGGAGGCGTCGGGCTCAACGCGGTTCAGGGCGCTGCCATCGCGGGGGCCGAGAAGATCATCGCCGTCGATCTGGTGCCGAAGAAGCTCGAGTACGCGCGCGAGTTCGGAGCGACGCACGTCGTCAACGCGTCCGACGGCGACCCGGTGGCGGCGGTGCGCGCACTGACGAGCGGCCGCGGCGTCGACTACGCGTTCGAGGTCATCGGGTTGCCGAAGACGATGCGCCAGGCCTACGACTGCCTGGCCAAGCGCGGCGTGTGCGTGGTCGTCGGCGTCGCGCCAATGACGATGGAGGTTTCGGTTCCGGTGATGTCGCTCGTGTACGAGGAGCGGGTGCTGACCGGATCCGTGTACGGCTCGAGCCGGCCCGCCATCGACATCCCGAAGCTGATCGCGCTCTACCGAGCCGGGAAGCTGAAGCTCGACGAGCTGCTCACGCGCACCTATCCGTTCAAGGAGATCAACGAGGCGTACGCCGCGCTCGAGCGGGGCGAGGTGGCGCGCAGCGTCGTCACGTTCTGAGCGCTTCCATCCGGCCCGAGGCCCGGCCGATCATTCCGCCGGGCCCCGGGCGTCCGCCAACCTCCAGGCTTCAGAGCAGTGACGTGCTCGGATAGCGCTGGCGCAGGAGCCAGGCGCCCCAGCGGATGAGGCCGGTGCCGAGCGCGACGCGGAACGGCCGGCGCCGCGCTCTCTCCGACCTTGCCGCCCGCGCCACAGCTTCGCGCTGCGCCGACGCCATGAGCTCGGCGTGACGCTGCTTGATCAGCACCTGAGTGGCGTACTCGTTGTACTCCATCAGTGCTGCCCCCGCGCCACCACCTGCGGCACCAGGAC
>WNGN01002903.1_pt1 | contig 11518 bp, 9 predicted proteins | sample 5400561 | NCBI WGS metagenome assembly WNGN01 (sample SAMN13153379, study PRJNA577476) | soil metagenome | isolation source: 115 cm soil or saprolite under Garry oak tree replicate 2 | place: USA:California | collected 2016-06-15
CCAGACGCCGATCTGCTCGCGCACCCTGAACCCGATCGAGTTCCTGTCCTCCGACGCATGGTACCTGAAGCAGCTCGAGTTCCGCGATGAGCTCCGGCGTCTCGCCGGGGAGATGGAGTTCCGGCCGACGCGGCACCGACAGCTCGTCCTCGACTGGATCGACAGCCTGACGATCGACTGGCCGATCTCCCGCCTGCGGTACTATCACACGGAGATCCCGCTCTGGTACTGCAAGAAATGCGGCGAGACGCTCGCGCCGCCTCCGGGGAAATACTACCGACCGTGGAAGGATCCCGCGCCGTTCGCGAAATGCCCGAAGTGCAGCTCGAAGGAGTTCGTCGGCGAGCAGCGCGTCTTCGATACCTGGATGGACTCCAGCGTGTCGAATCTCTACCTCACGCGGTACCGCACGGACCCGGCCTTCTTCGCCGCGAACTTCCCGCTCTCGCTCCGGCCGCAGGGCCGCGAGATCGTCCGGACCTGGCTCTACTACACGATGCTCAAATCATGGCTCGTGCAGAAGTCGAAGCCGTTCCACCGCGTCTTCATCCACGGACTGGGCCTGGACGCCCGCGGTCGCGCGATGCATCGCACCCAGGGAAACGTGATCGATCCGTGGCCCTTGATCAAGCAGCACGGCGCCGACGCGATCCGGCTGTTCGTCGCGGGGGAGACGAACCCGGGGGACGACTTCCGGATCAGCGAGGCGAAGATCGGCGGGGCGGCGAAGTTCGTCACGAAGCTCTGGAACGTCGCGCGCTTCATCTCGTCGTTCGAGGAGCCCGAGGCCGGGAAGCTCCAGCCCTCCGACGAATGGATCCTCGCGGAGTTGAACCGGCTCGTCGAATCGTGCCGCGGCGCCTATGAGGACCTGAACCTGTTCCTCCCGGCCAACCGGGCTCGGGACTTCCTCTGGAACCTCTTCGCTCCGCACTATGTGGAGATGGTGAAGGTCCGCGCGTACGAGGGCGACACGGGCGCCCGATGGACGCTGCACGCGTGCCTGCGGGATCTCCTGCGCCTCCTCGCGCCCGTCACCCCGTTCTCGACGGACAAGATCTGGCGGTCCGTGTATGACGGGTGCGTGCACGGGGAGCGATTCCCCATGCCGCGGGACGGCATCCCCGCCTCCCGCGCGGACTTCACGGACGGACTCCTCGCCTTCAACGCGGACGTCTGGAAGCGGAAACGGGACCAGGGCCTTTCGCTGAACGTCGAACTCCCGGGCGTCGACATCCCTCCGAGCCTGAAGCCATTCGAAGGGGACCTGAAACGGATGCACCACCTCGCGTGAGGTCGAGCATCATGACCGTGGACCCCGATCGGCTCGCGGGAGCCCTGATCTGCACGGGGGCGGTGGTCGGGCTCGTGGGCTCGATCGCGACGATGTCCGTTTTCCTCGGGGTCCCCTCGTTCGCGCTCGTCCTCTTGCTTGGCGTGTACGCATTTCGGAAGCGTAAGGAGGGTCGGCTGCTCGCGGCCGCCGTGGTCTGGTTCGCCGCCCTGGGCGCCCTTGGGGGCTTCCCTCCCTTTTTCTTCTCTCGCTTCTACGGCCTCCTCCCGGCGGGCTACTACTGGTTGGCCGCGATTCCGATCCTCGGTACGGCGCTCGCCATCGCGGGCGCGGTGGTCAAGCTCCTCCTTCCCCGACGAGCCTGACGCAGTGCGCGTTCCGTCAGCCTTTTCGCAACACGATCGTGAGGACGTCGGCGTCTTTGAGCGGGTGGTCGAGGCCGACCTTCTGGCCCGGGAACTGCGCGGATGAACCCCACACGTTCGCGTATCGGAACCGCTTGCGCCAATCGCGGTGGATCGCGTCGCACACCATGCCGACGTCCGAATCCTGCTTCACGATCATCGGATCCGCCATGTCCGCCTCTTTGCCTTGAGGCTTCAGGAAGACGCGCATGAACCGGAGGGTCGAGTAGATCTCGTCCTTCAGCCGCGTCAGGCCGACGCCCTTCTCCGCGGAGATCGGGACGAGCTTCCATCCCGGGAGCTTCGCCTGGAGCTGCTTCACATAGTCCGAGGAGACGAGGTCGATCTTGTTCACGACGACGAACGCCCGCAGGAACACCCGGTTCCCCGCGAGGACGTCGATGAGCTGGTCTTCCGTGATGTCCTGCCTCACGACGACGGTGCCGTTCAGGTAGCCCCACTCCCGGCAAATGTCCGCGACCATCTCCGCGTCGAGCTTCGTCAACTTGACCGTCGGATTCACCGTGAGCCCGCCGCGGTTTGCCTTCGTCAGCGTGACGTCCGCGGGGCGCTCGTTCAGCCGGATCCCGGCGAGATGCAGTTCGTCCGCGAGGACATCGACATGGGTCTCGAACACGTCGATCATCAACAGGATCAGGTCGCAGGCCCGGGCGACGGAGAGGACCTCCTTCCCGCGCCCGCGGCCTTTCGATGCCCCGCGGATGAGACCGGGCATGTCGAGCACCTGGATCTTCGCCCCGCGGTGCTCCATGAGGCCGGGGATCACGTCCAGCGTCGTGAAGTCGTACGCGGCGACTTCGCTCGTCGCGTCCGTAATCTGATTGAGGAGGGTCGACTTGCCGGCGCTCGGGAAGCCGACGAGGCCGACCGTCGCGTTCCCGCTCTTCTTGACCGCGTAGCTCGGACCGCCCCCGCCCCCCTTGAGGCGCCGCGTCTCCTGTTCGTCCTTGAGCCGCGCCAGCTTCGCCTTCAGCCGACCGATGTGATGCTGGGTCGCCTTGTTGTACGGCGCCTTCTGGATCTCGTCCTCGACCGCCTTGATCTGTTCCTCGATCGCCATGCGATGCGAAACCGAGCGGGTCGGACCACTAAAAACCTTTCAACGCCTACGCTTCGCGGGCTCTTCGAGTCCGATCTCGTTCCCCTCCGGGTCCCGGAAGGTCGTAATCCGACCGAAGCTCTCCGATCGAATTGGGGCCACGTCGATCCCTCGGCGCGAGAGCTCGCTGACCACAGCCTCGATGTCCTTGACCAGGAACTCCATGTGCCAGCTGTCGCTCCGGTTGTGCGCCTCGCGTTCCGAATGAAGAGCGATGGAGCAACCCCCGGCACGGAGGTCTACGAAGTGCGGGTTCTCGTAGGCGATCGGAAGGCCGAGCGTTTCGTGATAGAAGGTTCGCATCCGATCGAAATCGCGGACCCAGAGGAATACCGTTTCGAGCTTCGCATCGGTCAGGGGACCGGAGATCGCTTTGGTCATCGCGTCACCAGGGGATATGGAGGAGCGGCGGGAAAAGCGTCGCTCTCCGCTACCACACCGTGCGAATGCCTTCGGGCTCCTGGCCTTTGACCGCGTACAAGACCAACCGCCAGGAGCGGGCCGTGTACGGCGACAGGTCGAGGCCGCCGAGCACGCGGTGGACGAACAGGCCCGCATCGTCGAGCATCTCCTTGAGCTCCGCAAGGGTGTAGGCGCGGACGGACGCGGTGAATTCCCGCGTCCCTTTCCGATCGATGATCACCTGGCGGGTCTCGAACCGGCCCCGGAGCAGGTCGAACGAGGCGTCCTCGAGGACGACGGTCCCGTCGTCCCGCGCCTGCCAGCTCTGCGACGGCAACCTCGCGACCAAGCTGTCTCGGTTGAACAGCTCCATCAGGAATTTCCCCCGCGGCCGCAGCGCCCGAACGATCCCCCGCAATACCTGGCGGTCTTCTTCCGGCCGATCGAAGTATCCGAACGATGTGAACATCGAGATCGCCGCGTCGAAGGCATTGCGGTATGGGAGGCGTCGCATGTCCCCTTGGACCAACGTGGGCTTGACGCCGGCGGTGCGCGCGGCCTTGCGCGCCTCCGCGAGGAGTGGGGCGGAGAGGTCGAAGCCCGTCACGCGATACCCGCGCTTCGCGAGCTCGATCGTGTGGCGGCCGGCGCCGCACGCGACGTCGAGGATGCGACCGCCCTTCCGGAGATGGAGGATCTTGTCGATCGCCTCGACCTGGGCTGGGGTCTCCGGGTGGACGTAGCGGATCAGGTAATCGGATCCGAAGAAATCCTCGTACCATCGTTTCGGGACCTTGGCCATCGACGCGCCGCGAAGGTCGTGAGCGGGGAAAATCCTTGCGCGCTCACGCTCGACCGACTTGGGTCCCGGCCTTGCCGGCCACCGCGGGGGCGAGGTGCTCGAGGTCCGTGATGACCGCGTGCTGCCCGCCGTGCTCGAGGAACTCGATGACAGCCTCGACCTTAGGGCCCATGCTCCCGGGCGGGAACTGGCCGTCGGCGAGGTGTTTCTTCGCCTCGGAGATCGTGAGATGATCGAGGAACCGCTGGCTCGGCTTGCCGAAATCCAACGCAATCTGGGGCACGTCCGTCGCGATCACGAGGTGCTTCCATCCAATCGCTTTCGCCAGGACGGCGGCCGCGAGATCCTTGTCGATCACCGCCTCGACGCCGACCAGCTTGCCATCTTTGCGGATGACGGGGATCCCGCCGCCGCCCGCAGCGATCACGACGCGTCCCTCGCCGTTGCCGACAAGTGTACGGATGACGTCCTTCTCGATGACGTCCACTGGCCGCGGGGACGGGACGATGCGCCGCCAGCCGCCCCGCTGGTCGTACACCATCTTCCAGCCTTTCGCTTTCTTCACGAGGATTTCGTCGTCACGTAGATAGTACGGGCCGATCGGTTTCGTGGGATTCGCGAAGGCGGGGTCGTCCGCATGGACGAGGACCTGCGTCACGACGCACGCGACCTCTCGATCGATCTTGCGCAACGCGAACTCATTCCGCAGGGCCTGTTCGAGGAGGTAGCCGATCAACGCTTGGCTCTCGGCGCCACACACGTCGAGCGGCATCGGAGGGACCAGGTGCCGCGTCTCCTCGTTCTGCAGGAGAATATTCCCAACCTGCGGGCCGTTCCCATGCGTCAAGACTACATCATGGCCCGCCGCAACGAGATCTGTGAGGCGCGATGCCGTCGCCTCAATTCGCCGCCGTTGGGCCGCCGCATCCGCGGTCTCCCCTGCGGGCTGCAGCGCGTTCCCGCCGATTGCGACGACGAGCTGGGTCATTCCTCAACCCTCGATGGAAGTCTCGTGCTATTTTGAGGAATCTATATGAAGGTTCGGCCGCAGGAATTCGAATCTCGAACACCGGCCCTCATGAGCGGGCATCAGCCGTGCGCCGTGGATGAGAGACGAACTTGAAGGACCGGACTAAAGACAAAGGTCTTTGCGCGGACACCGAGTGCGGGGAACCCGAGGCGGGGTATGAAGCGAGAAGAGCTTCTCGAATTGATGCAGACGCTCGACGACGCATGGAACAAGCAAGACTGGCCCGTATTCCGGAAGCGCCACGCCGCGGACACGGCCGTGTACTGGCCGGGACAGCCGGAGCCGACCCGTGGGCGACCCGACCATGAGTCCGAGGCCAAAGAATTCTTCAAGACGTTCCCCGACAACCACCTGATCAACCGGCCCTACAAGATCCTGTTCGCGGACGGCAACCATACCTGTTCCGTGGCCGACTTCTACGGGACGATGAAGGGGCCCATGAAGACCGCGGACGGCAAGACGATCCCGCCGACGAACAAGAGCTTCCACGTCGAGTTCTGCACCGTGGCCACCTGGAACGAGAAGGGAGAGATCACCGAGGAGAGGCTCTTCTATGACCTCGTCGGGCTCATGAGGCAGATAGGGCTAACGTAATCTCCCGGTAGACCCGCACCGGTGTTGCCGCGCAAACGAGATTCCGAGTGTACGAACCTGCGCTGGCAGGACCGCGTTTCCTCCCCGGGCGGGTGAAGAAAGGGGGACAACTATTTATCAAGAAGGTCGCATCGCATCGTTCTGTGAGTCCCGAGAAAATCTCGGTCCAGGTATGGAACCTGTTCTTGCGGTTCCGCAAGACCCCTTGGTTCCGGATCACATACCTCGTCCTCCTGGGGCTCATCGTCCCGAACCTCCTCCCGTTCGCCGCCGGCGGACTCGGTTGTCTCGTTATCATCCTCGTGCCCTTGCTCGTGTTCCTCGTGCCCTACTACTTGGGGGAACGCTCGGTGAGACGTTTCGCGCTGAACGCGCTCCCCGTCCTCGTCATCGCGATCCTCCTCGGCGGAGCGTTGTCGACCAATTTGTACCTCTCCCAAGCCGACGCGATTCCCCTCGCAAGCACACCGGGTGCCTTCACGAGTCCGACGATGGCCCTAGCGAACGGGACCGTGGCGCCGTACCACGCCGATGCGCCAGGGGAGTTCACCTTTCGCGTGAAGCTCAAGACGACGGTCGACAGAATGCCGGGCAACTTTTCGGTATTTGTGAACCTAACGACCATTTCAGGCCTTGCGGCCTACGCGACATCGGACTATGGGATGAACTTCAGCGCGGGCACAGGCAGCTTCACCAACACCACGCTGGGCACGTGGTACGAAACCCGCGTCAATCTCACCCGCCAGATCTATGGATACGGCTTCTCCGTCTGGGACCGGGACAAGAACTGGACGTTGACGAGCCTCGACTTCGGCCCGCTGACCGCGCCCGGCGCGAACTTCTACGGCCTGTTCGTCTACTTCACCGCGTTCTCGATGATCCTGCCCTTCACGTTCTACTACGTGATCCTGTTCATGTGGTGGTACACGGTCCGGGCGCGGGCGACGCGCACCCGGATGCTCGGCGCCGAGCCGCAGATCCCGAAGGAGACGACGAAGCCCAAGGCGGCGGAAGCCGGACCGACGAAGGCCGAGAAAGCCTCCAAGGCCACCGCCTTCACGTGCACGAACTGCGGGGCGGACGTCGACGAGAGCGCGGAGAAGTGCCCGAAGTGCGGGGCCGTTTTCGAGGAGTGATTCCGCCGGAGGCGGACACTTTCACCCACCTCCACGCGCGCGGCTGATGTACCCTTCCCTCCATAGAAATGGCATTGCGAAACGGGCAGCGAAACCTTAAATGGGCAGGCCCAAATACGCGGGGCTCAGGGATGGGAACGCCCACCGTTCTGTTGAACCGTCCCCTGTGATGGTATGCCATCGATCTCGATCGCGGAGGAACTCGCGAAGAAACAGCGGGAGATCAGCGTCTCCGAGTTCTTCGAACGGAACAAGCAGATCCTCGGCTACGACTCCGCGACGAAGGCCTTGCTCACCGCGGTCAAAGAGGGAGTGGACAATAGTTTGGACGCCGCGGCGGATGCGGACATTCTTCCGGACGTCCTCGTCGAGGTCAAGAAGATTGACAAAGAAGAATTCGTCGTTGTCGTGGAAGACAATGGACCGGGCATCGTCAAGAAGGAAGTGGCAAACGTCTTCGGACGCCTGCTGTACGGATCGCGATTTTTTTCCCGCGCTCAGCGTCGCGGACAGCAAGGTCTTGGCATCTCCGGTGCGGTGATGTACGGTCAGATTACGACTGGCAAGCCGACGAAGATCCGATCGAAGGTCGCGGAGCAGGATGTCGCCTACGAAATCGAACTCATCCTCGATACGAAGAAGAACCGGCCGAACGTTGTCGAAGAGGACTTTGTGGTGTGGGAGCGGGCCCATGGCACGCGGGTCGAGATCCCTCTGAAGGGCCGCTACAATGCGGGAAAGCAGTCGATCCCGGAATACCTGAAGGCCACCGCGATTGTGAATCCCCATGCGCGCATCACATATCGGCCGCCCGAAGGCGAAGAAATCGTCTTCGAGCGAGCGACGGAGGACCTCCCCCCGAAGACGAAGGAAATTCCTCCTCATCCCCATGGAATCGAGCTCGGCACGCTCATGGCCATGATGAAGGAGACGAAGTCGTACAAGCTCGCGGCCTTCCTCGAGGAGGAGTTCGTGCGGGTGTCCTCCCGCGTCGCGAAGGAAATCTGCGATGCCGCGGGGCTTGATCCGGACAAGAAGCCGAAGTCCCTCGTCCTCGAGGAAGCGAAGGCGCTCCACGAAGCAATGCAGTCCGCGAAGTTGATGTCCCCTCCAACGGACTGCCTCAGCCCCATCGGGGAGCGGCTCATCAAGCGAGGCCTCAAGAACGTCCTCGGAAACCTTCGACCGGAGTTTTATGCTCCGCCTCTCACGCGGGATCCCGCGGTCTACTCGGGAAACCCATTCCAGGTCGAGGTCGGCATTGTCTATGGCGGAGACCTTCCGCCCGACCAACCGATCGAGGTCCTCCGGTTCGCGAACCGGGTGCCTCTCCTGTATCAGGCGGGCGGGTGCGCGCTCACGCAGGCCGTCGCGAACGTCGACTGGAGACGGTACGGCCTGGAGCAACGCGGCGGACAAGGCCTCCCGTTCGGCCCCGCGATCGTCCTCGTCCATCTCTGCTCGACGAAGGTGCCGTACACGTCGGAGTCAAAAGAGGCCGTGGCCACCGCCGACGAAATCATGACGGAGCTGGACCTCGCGCTGAAAGAGGCCGGGCGCCGCCTCAAGACGCATCTCACGAAGAAGGCCCACCGCGCGAAGACGAAAGAGAAGTTCGAGATCGTCCAACTCATCCTGCCGCGGATCGCCGACAAGTCTGCGAAGATCGTGAACAAGAAGGTCCCGGTCCTCGACGCGACGATCACGAAGATCATGGGAGTCGTCTGGGTCGACGAGGACATCACGTACGACAAGAAGGAGAAGCGGCACACCGTCACGCTCAACGTCCACAACTTCACCGCCGCCGGCAAGAAGCTGAACCTTCACCTGCTCCTGCCGCGCGGCATCGCCCCGAAGTCCATCGAACCGAAGCCCGCCGAGGTCCGCGACGACGGCAAGATTACCTGGGAGCTGAAGCGAATCGATAGCGTCGCGAAGACCTCCATCTCCTTCGTCCTCGAAGGACTCGATGAGGCCGAGTACGACGAATCCGACCTCTATGTGAGCGGAATCAACCCCGCCCTCGTGATCGGCGCGGAGCCGCTGCCCGGCGATTGGGAGCTGAACTACGCCGAGTTCGAAGGGGAAGAGGCGCCCGCCGCGGAGGCGGAGGAAGAGGGCGAGATCGACTACGACGAGACGGAAGAGGCGCTCGATGACGAGTAAGAAGAAGGGCGGTGCGCCCGCACCGAGCAAGGCTGTGGACGCGCTCTACGCGATCGCAGAGGAGATCTACGAGGAACTCGACGGCGGCCAGATCCCGAAGATGAAGATCCCTCTCCGCACGAAGGCGAACATCCGCTTCGACTCGAAGCACGCGGTCTGGAAGTACGGCAACCTGATGGGCGTGCGCAGCGCGAAGAAGCTCAAAGGCGCCCTCATGCTCCTGCGGACGATGTACGTCCTCGAGTTCATCCGGGACATGATCCGCGACAGCAAGTCCTCGACGCTGAGGGAGATGTACTACATCTCCGAAGGCTGGGACATCGCGAAGTTCCACGCGCAGGAGGAATCGAACCTCCTCGCGGAGGACCTCGAGGTCATCACGCAGCTCCTGCGGGAGGACTTCAAGCTCCGTCCGGAGGAGAGCGGGGCCAGCGTCATCGGGAACCTGACGATCGAGGAGATCACCCGGAACGGCGATCGAAAGCGGATCAACTGCCGCGACGATGTCGGCGATGCCGGCTACACGATCCCATACAACGTCGAGAAGGAGAAGGTCAAGCTCATCGAAGCGGATGCGAAGTTCATCCTGGCCGTCGAGACCGGCGGTATGTTCGACCGCCTCGTGGAGAACGGCTTCGACGAGGACGCGAAGTGCATCCTGGTTCATCTCAAAGGGCAGCCCAGTCGAAGCACTCGCCGCCTACTCAAGCGGTTGAATGAGGAATTGAAGTTGCCTTGTGCGACGTTTACGGATGGGGACCCTTGGTCGTTCCGCATTCACGCATCCGTGGCATATGGCGCCATCAAGACCGCGCACATCTCCGAATATCTCGCGACGCCCACCGCGGAGTTCGTCGGAATCACGGCGAGCGATATCCTGAACTACGAACTGCCCACGGACGCCCTCACGCCGCGAGACGTGGGCGCGCTGAACGCGGAGATGACGGACCCGCGCTTCAATGACGAGTTCTGGAGGAACGAGATCCAGACGATGCTTCAGATCAACAAGAAGGCCGAGCAGCAGGCCCTCGCGAAGTACGGACTCGACTACGTCACGGACACGTACTTGCCGGAGAAGCTCGGGCCCCTCGGCCTCATGTGATCGACGACTTTATGGCGATTTGTCGAAGACGGAACCGAAGGTTCCCTCCATCCACATCGTGCGCTCGCGACCCGCACCGTTCGAGCGGACGTCGAATCGCCACATCGGCAGGAGGACGAGTTCGGGCTCGGTTTGTGTCGGTTTGGCGCCGAGCGTCGTCCGCACGATGTCCTGGGCCTGCGACGGCCCGACCTTCGCCACCGGGATCGCGTCGTTGACCGCTTCCGCCGCGAGGCGCTCGAGGGAGGACTTCGCCGCGAGCGGCTCGAGCCGCACCGCATCCTTGCGGGGAATCTCCTCGAAAGTGAGGCGGCCGTACACCGCGTGGCCGAGCTCCCCTGTCATAGCGTTCACGTAGAACTCGCGCGCCGCCCCGCCGTCGTTTCGACCGACCGAAGGGATTTCCGCCTCGACCCTCCAGAGCGGCAAGTAGTAGAAATCCTTCCGGACGATCCGTTCGTTCGGAATCACGAGCATTCGCCGGCGGAGCCGGTCCCGCGCGTGTTTCGTCGCTTTCACGAGCGGGAAGCGAAGGGGGAACCGGGCGAGTCGCTTCGGCGCACCCCGGCGTGGATCGAAGCCGATCGTCGGATCCCAGTACACCTCACGGCCATCGATGCGTTCGACGCGGAGCAGGCGATGCTCCGCCAGCTTCCGCAGGAGGATCGCGAGGAACCGGCCGTCGACCACGATCTTCGAGCTGATCTCCTCTGGACCGTACAGACCCGGGCCATCGTCGAAGAGACTGAGGACACGCAAGCCGATCCCTTCTTCTACGTCGACCGGGTCGAGCGCCTTCGCGGCCCGGGTCGCAGCGGCGGCCGTTCGTCGCCGACGGGAGGTGCGCTCGCTCGCCGTCGAATCCGACTCGGAGAGGGCCCCGGTCGCTTGAATCTCCCGGAACTTCTCTTCCGGGACGACCTCGTGCCGGGTCGCCAGCCCGCGGACCGCGAGTCGCTGCGCGGACCGCAGGTTGTCCGGAGACAGGAGGATGAACTCTCCCGCACGGAGGGCCGGGATCGCCGCGAGCACGCCATCCGTAGGCCCGGCATGGACGCTCGCAACGACGTGCCGCACCCGGTCGAGGTCCTGCTTCGCCATGAGCCGACCGAGGGCCCAGGTGCTCGCCTGGCCCAGCGCCTTGTAGTCAAGGTCCGTCACGTTCTGCGTCGCGACGATCACGCCCACGCCGTACTTGCGCGCCTGACGGAACAGGAGGGAGAGGAACTTCTTCGCGGGCGGGTTCCGCGGGTGGGGCGGGCAAAGACCGGCGACCTCGTCGATGTAGACGACGAGCCGCAGATCGCCGCTCGGGTGCGCCGTCATCCAGGCGAGGACGTCCTTGCACAACGTCGCCACGACGAGCTCGCGTTCGCGCGCGTTCCGAAGGCCTCCTGTGTAGACGACGTTCACGGGGACGCGGCCCTTCGGGGCCTGGAGCATCGCTTCGACATCGAGGGCCGGGCCT
>WNGN01007412.1_pt1 | contig 11515 bp, 11 predicted proteins | sample 5400561 | NCBI WGS metagenome assembly WNGN01 (sample SAMN13153379, study PRJNA577476) | soil metagenome | isolation source: 115 cm soil or saprolite under Garry oak tree replicate 2 | place: USA:California | collected 2016-06-15
TTCTCGTCGCGAGCGCTCGGCCGGCCCACCCCGATCCTCACCCGGTAGAAGTCGGCAGAACGGAGCCCGCGCACCATGGAGTCGAGTCCATGGTGCCCCGCGGTCGAGCCACCGCGTTTGATGCGGAGCGCCCCGAGCGGGAGATCGATCTCATCGTGACACGCGATGACCCGGTCGACCGGGACGCCACGACGCCGGGCGAACGACGCGATGGGCGGACCGCTCTCGTTCATGAACGAGCCGGGCTGGGTGAGCAGCAGGGGCGCGCCCTCATATCGGGCCTCCGCGGCCAGGAGGGGGAGCAAGCGCACTTTCTTCAGGCGCGCGCCGAGTCGCTCGCTCAGCCGGTCGACCACCATCGCGCCCGCGTTGTGGCGGGTTCGCGCATAGCGTTCGCCTGGGTTGCCGAGCCCGGCGACCAGCCAGGGCCCGCCCACGCCGCGCTAGCTCTCGGACGGGCCGGCTTCCTCGCCGGCTGCCTCGGCGGGCGCGGCCTCGCCTTCGGCCGCCTCTTCCGCGGCCTCCTCGGGGGCGACCTCCTCGACCTTCAGGATCTGCGGCGTGACGATCGAGACGACCGTCTCCTCCAGTGAGGTGAGCACGGTCAGTCTGTCGGAAACCGTCAGCTCGGAAACCCGGAGCGAGTCGTTGATGCCCAGCGCGGCGATGTTCGCCTCGATGGCCGAGGGAACGTCCTGGGGAAAGCACTCGACGTGAAGCGTCCACAGGTGATGCTCGATGACCCCGCCCTCTTTGACACCGTGCGACTCGCCCACGAGGTGGATCGGGACCTCGACGGCGATCTTCTCGTCTCGGGCGATCCGGAGGAAGTCGACGTGGAGGAAACGACCGCGAATGTGGTCGCGCTGGATCTCTCGCGGCATGGCCAGGACACGGTCGGCGTCGATCCACAGGTCGATGAGGACGTTCGCGCCGGCGTCGGTGTGCAGCACGTGGAAGAGGTCCTTGGAGTCGACGCTCACGTGAACCGGCGGAGCCCCGTGCCCGTAGACGACCGCGGGGATCCTCCCGGCGGCCCGAACCTTGCGAGCAACGCCCTTCCCGGCCCCGTCGCGCCGTTCGGCCTTCAGCTTCTGTTCCATGCACGTGCTCCAAGGTTTCTTAGAGGAGGACAGAGATTGTAGCGGCCGAAGGCGCGCGCGCCCCGATCCCGCCTACGGCTGGTTCTCACCCCGAAAGATCTCGGAGACGGACTCGTCCTCGAACACGGCCAGGAGTGCCTTGGCAACGATCGGGGCGATCGACAGCACGGTCAGCCGGTCGCCCAGGACCTGCACGGTCTCCTCCGGGATGGGCAGCGTGTTGGTGACGATGGTCTCCTTGACCGGGGCTTCGGCCAGCCGCTGCGCGGCCTTCCCCGACAGGACGGGGTGAGTTGCCGCGGCGTAGATCTCCGCGGCGCCGTCCGCAGCCAGGATCCTCGCCCCATCGCTGATCGTCCCCGCAGTGTCGATCATGTCGTCGATCAGGATGCAGCGTCGGCCGGCCACCTCACCGACCACGACCATTTCCTCGATCTTGTGCGCCTCATGTCGTGAGCGTCGCTTATAGATGTAGGCCAGGTCGGACTGAAGGGCCTCGCGGAGCCGCTGGGCCGTCCGGATGCGACCGGCATCGGGCGCCACCACGACGATGTCCTCTGGAAGCCGGAGATCGACGCGCAGATAGTCCGCCAGGACGGGAAGAGCGGTCAGGTGGTCGACCGGAAAGTTGAAGAACCCCTGGATCTGGCCCGAGTGGAGGTCGACGCTCACCACGCGGTCGGCGCCGGCTACGGAGAGCAGGTCCGCCACGAGCTTGGCGGAGATCGGCTCTCGGGCGAGCGCCTTCTTGTCCTGGCGCGAATAGCCGTAGTACGGCACCACGGCGGTGATCCGCTTGGCCGAGGCCCGCTTCAGCGCGTCGATCATGACGAGCTGCTCCATGACCGCCTCGTTCACCGGGTGTGCGTGGGTCTGGATGACGAACGCGTCCACGCCACGCACGCTCTCGTCTGCGCGGAAGTAGATCTCGCCCGAGGAGAAGCGTCGAAGTTGGGCCTCCGACAGACGGATCCCGAGATGCTCACAGATCTCGCGGGCCAGCTCGACGTGCGCCGTGCCCGCGAAGACCATCATCCGTTTCCGGGTCAGAACCTCTCGCGTCGCCGCCTCACCCACGACCATGCCCTCCTCTCGCCTCGCCGCGCTCGCCCTGTGAACCGCCGGGTGGGCGTCCGCCGTGTGCCGCCCGCTTCCGTTCGTCGAAACCTCGCACCGCCCGTTGCTCCGCTCGCTCCACCGCCAGCGCTCCCGGCGGTACATCCTTGGTGATGGCCGAGCCCGCGGCCGTCCACGCCCGCTTCCCAACTTTCACCGGCGCGACCAACATCGTATCGGAGCCGATGAACGCATCGTCGCCGATGACCGTTCGTTGCTTGTCGTACCCGTCGTAGTTGCAGGTGATCGAGCCCGCCCCCACGTTCACATTCCGGCCGATCGTGGCGTCTCCCATGTACGAGAGGTGAGGGACCTTGCTCCCTCGTCCCACCCTGGTCGCCTTGAGCTCGACGAACGATCCAGCCTTCCCCCCCTCTTCGATGAGCGTGCCCGGGCGGAGGCTGGCGAACGGGCCGACGGAGACGCGGCGGCCGATCCTGGCTCCCCTCACGACCGAAAAGCCGACTTCAGCACCGTCGGCCACCGTCGAGTCTACGATGCGGGTCGAGGGCCCGATCGAACATCCTGAGCCGATTCGGGTCGACCCCTCCAGGAATGTGAGCGGGTGAATCACGGAGTCCCGGCCGATCCGCACATCGACGTCCACGAACGCGGAGGCGGGGTCGACGAAGGTCACGCCCTTCGTCATGTGAGCCTCGACGATGCGTCCTCGCATGATCTGGGTCACGGCGGAGAGCCCGCCCCGCGAGTTCAGGCCCATCACCCCCCCAAAGTCGATGGGAACGGCGGCGATCCGCTCGCCCTTCTGCTTCAGAATCGAGATCACGTCCGGAAAGTAGTACTCGCGCTGGCGGTTCTCCCGGCCGACCAGCGGGAGGGCGCGGAACAAATCCTCGCGGCGGAACGCGTACACGAGGGTCGAGACCTCGCGAACCCGCCGGATCGACGCCGAGGCGTCGACTTCCTGCACGATCTCGACGAGCTCGTTCCCACGGCGAATCACGCGGCCGTAGCCCGTCGGGTCGGCGAGGATCGTCGTCCCGATCGTGGCGGCCGCCTTGGTCCGCCGGTGGGTACCCAGGAGCCTTCGGACGTCCTCGCGGGTGACCAGCGGATCGTCCCCGGCAAGGACCAGGACGTCGGTCGCGCGGCCCACCGCGCGCTCGGCGGCCGAGACCGCGTGCCCGGTGCCAAGGGGCTCGCCCTGATCGACGAACACCGGGGCCGGCTCGAGATCCCAGGACGACGCCGCCTCGATGACGCGGGCCCGTTCGTTCGACACCACCACGATGAGCGTGTTGGGCCGAGCGGCTCGCGCGGCCCGCAGCACGTGCCACAGGCAGGGGCGCCCGCAGACCTCGTGCAGTACCTTCGGGCGTGCGGACCGCATCCGCTTTCCGAGGCCGGCAGCGAGCACGACCACGGCGAGACGACGGGGGGATTGCTGTGAGCCCAACACGAGGATTATGGCAGTATCGTCATGGCCGGTAGAACGAATGGCCCTTCGTCCAATTGGCAGGACGCCGGGTTTTGGTCCCGGAAATCCGCGTTCGAGTCGCGGGGGGCCAGCTCAGCCGGATCGAACGGCGATCCCGATCTCCGAGGAGGCCGGGTCCTCGGAATCAGGGAAGAGGCCCGCCACGCTCGGCCCGCTGCCACACATGACGGCGCCCACGGCTCCGGCGGCGAGCAGGCGTTCTTCGGCTTGGCGAACCTCGGGGTGACGGCGCATCACCGGGCCCTCCAGGTCATTGAACAGCAGCGGTCCCAGGCTCGAGGCGCCCTCATGGGGTGTAGCACCGAGAAGTCCGCCGGGGTCCGGTCCCGGCCGTTCGCCATCCTCGTCCCACCATCGGAAGGCGTCCGCCGCACACACCCCGAAGTCGAAGGTCACCACGCGCCACTGGAGTGGGGTGACGTGGATCCGCTCGACGAGCTCGCCTCGGCCTCTGGCGAGCGTGGGCCCACCCGGGATCAGTGAGGGCACGTCCGATCCGATCCGAGCAGCGATCCGGCAGAGGGCCTGCTCGTCGGCTCCGCATTCCCACAGCTCGTTCAGCGCTCGAAGAGCGGCAGCGGCGTCGGCGCTGCCGCCTCCCAGCCCGGCCGCGACGGGGATGCGCTTCTCGAGCCGGATCTTGGCGAAGCCCGTGACCTCCGCTTCCTCGGCAAGCGCGGCTGCGGCCCGCAAGGCCAGGTTGGACCGATCGACCGGCACATCGCGAACCAGGGTGGACTTGCCGGTCACCTCAAGAGACAACGAGAGCGTGCGATCCACGGCGGGGTCCGCCGAGGCACGGACCTCCAACCGGTCGGCGAGCGAGATCGGAAGGATCACCGTCTCGAGCTCGTGGTAGCCGTCTGGCCTCCTCCCAAGAACCCTCAGGAACAGATTGACCTTCGCTCGGGCCAGGACGGCCCGGGTCGCCACATGGCTGGGCCCCACTCCCGGTGGGGATCCCCGCTCATCCATCCGAGGCTGTCGGGTCAAGGGCGCGTGGCCAGCGGCCCGCGAGGCAGGCGAACTCACCGAGGCTCAAACGTTCCGGGCGCTCCCGCCGGTCGATGCCGCAGGCGGCGAGGGTATCCGCCGCAGCTACAGCATCCAGCCCGAGCCGCAGCAGGGCGCCTCGGATGGTCTTCCGTCGTTGTTCGAAGGCGACCTCGATCGTTCGCCACAGGTCGGCCTCCACGACGTCCACCGGCGGCGGCCGTCGCGTCAGCGAGACCAGGACCGAGTCGACGTTGGGCGGAGGCCAGAACACGGATCGAGAGACGGGACGGATGACTCGGGCCTCCGCTCGGTAGGCCACTCGAACGCTGAGCGCGCCGTACGGGGATTCACCCGGGCGGGCGGCGAGTCGGTCCCCCAGTTCCTTCTGCACCATGACCAGCATCCGTTTCACCCTGGGTTCGCGATCCAGGATGCGCATGATCACCGGGACCCCCACGTTGTAGGGAAGGTTGGCCACCACGACCCACGGCCCGCCGGACAGGACCTCCGACCAATCGACGGTCAGCGCATCGGCAACCAGCACGTCGACGCGAGGCTGCTCGCCGACGACGTCCCTGAGCGCCTCGGCCAGGCGTGCGTCCAGTTCCATCGCGACGACCCGAGCGCCAGTTCGAGCGAGCTCGACCGTCAGCGAACCGAGGCCCGCTCCGATCTCCAACACGCGGCTGGTCGGTCCAACCTCGGCGAGCTCGACGATGCGCCGTGCGAGCGCGGGCTCGATCAGGAAGTGCTGCCCCAGCGACTTCTTCGGCCGGATTCCTCGGCTCGCAGCGAGGGCACGCACGCGGCTGGGCGTGAGGGAGGGAAGGGCGGCCGGTCGCTCCTGGCTACCAGCTGATCTCGACGTTCGCCACGCCCTGGCCGAGGGGCGCGATCTCCGCGAACGCGGTGGAGCAGAGGTCGATGATCCGTCCGGGGACGCCATATGGGCCACGGTCGTTGATTACCACAGTGACCGACTCGCCGTTATCCAGATTCGTCACGGTGACACGCGTCCCGAACGGCAGCGACAGGTTCGCCGCGAACAGGCCGGTGCAGTCGTACCAGGATGACTGTCCCTGCGCGACGCCGACCACCGCGCGGATGCCTCGGAGTTCCAGCTGGGAGACAGCGGGCGTGAGGATGTCCTCGGTGAGCAGGACCCTGCCCTCCTCCCGTCCGTTCTGGTAGGTGATCAGGTACGTGTGGATGGCCCGGCCGGGCAAGCCGGGGGAGAGGACCTTTACGGCGCCGCTCAGCATCTGGCTCGAGTACTGGATGAGGGTTGTGAACGGCACCGCCTCAGTGACGGTCTTCACGAGTTGCTGGACGACGATCAGCCTGACATCGGCGCCGGGGAACAGGATCGCGGTCGGCTCCGGCTGGATGATGTCGAGGTCGCCCAGCTCCACGCCCATTGCCAACAGGACATCGGTCGCGGTGGCTGCGTTGGTGAGGACCGGCACCGGCCGGTCGCGTCCCACGGTCACCATCACCCCCAATGCCCGGAAGTCGTCCGGAGCCCTGGCTCGACCCAGCGCGACGGGTCGACCGGACGCCGCCGCGCGGAACACTGCGGCGGACGGGGCACGCATCGCCCAGATGTCGGGGTTGATGATCGTCGCGTCGCTTCGATCGGAGGCGACGACCGAATCGCGGATATCCGGAGCGCTCAAGTCGAGGGTCGAGAATGAAGAACGGAACACCGACGCAAGCGACATCGACGTCGGGATGAGGCTTGCCCCCACCACGATGGCGAGGGCCGCGACCCCCGCCCGCCGCACTCTCATGGGCATACCCGCACCACTCACACAAGAGGCGCAGCGGGGAAGGGTGCCGCCTGTCGACGGCGCTGCGCAACAAGCTCGGCGACCCTATCAAAGCCTCAACCTCAAGTGCAAGCTCGCAACCGAACGCACGTTCGGGGGCCTGGAACGGCCCGCCCGAACCCTCTAGGCGATGAGCGGGAACGCGGAAAGCGCCGCGTTCGTGGTGAGGCGCAGCATCTGATGAAGGTTCACGGATCGCACCTCGGCGAGTCTTGCTGCCACGATGGCGGCGTTGGCCGGATGGTTGGCCGTTCCACGGAGCGTTTGCGGAGGCAGATAGGGACTGTCGGTCTCGACCAGGATCCTCGTTGCCTCCGCGACGACCGCGGCGCGACGGATCCGATCCGCGTTTGGGTAGGTGAGGTTCCCGGCGAAGGACACGAAGTATCCGCGAGCGCCGGCCTCGCTGGCGAGGTGCTCGTCGCCGGAGAAGCAATGAAGGATCACGTGCTCGGCCCCTTCCCGGGCGAGGATGGCCATCGCGTCCTCCCACGCATCCCGGACGTGGACCACGAGTGCCTTCCCCGTCTCCCGGGAAAGGGCGATGTGGCTCTGGAAGGCGCGGCGCTGATCCTCGGCCGGCGAAAGCTTCCGGTAGTAGTCGAGACCCGTCTCCCCGATGCCAACCACGAGCGGGTGGGCCAGCAGTTCCTCGACGACGGACCCCGCCTGCCGGTCGAAATCGGAGGCCGAGTGCGGATGCACCCCGGCCGTGGCGAACACCCCCTTGAAGGATTCGGCGAGCTCGAGCGAGCGCCGGCTGCTCTGCGGGTCGATCCCCACGGAGATGAGCCGCGTCACGCCCGCCTCATTCGCCCGGGCGACGACGTCGCCGATTTCCTCCTCCATGAGGAAAGGGTGACAGTGCGTATCGACCAGGGGCGAGATGGACGGCTCGACCTCAGCTTCCAGAGCCGGCGTGCTTCCGAGACCGGGGGTCGGGGTCCGGTCCACCGAGGGTTGAGGGTTACTCCTCGAGCCTCGGGAAGAGCGACTCGGCGCGGTCAGTCTTCGTCCCTGGCTCCAGGCCGGCCCACGTCCCCCTGCCGGCGGGATGGATCCTTGGCCAGGGTCCATGGACTCACCTCGACCAGGTACCGGTTCGTCTCACGCACGAACTCGTCGAGAGCAGCTGCTGCCTCATGGAGTTCGAGCGCCAGCATTCCGCTGTCGAAGCGCTTCGCCATCGCGACGGCGGCGTCGGCCAGCCGCCCTCGACCGTATCGTTCAGACGGCTCGGGGACCACGGCGTCAAAGTACGACGACACCATCGCCAGCACCCGGCTGGCCAGGTTCCCCAGGCCGTTGGCGAGCTCGGAGGTGTAACGAGCCGCCATCGACTCCCATGAGAAGCTGCCGTCCTGCCCGAAGGGAATCTCGCGCAGGAAGTAGTAACGGTAGGCGTCCACGCCGAAGTGGTCGATCAGCTGGAAGGGGTGGATACCGGTGAGCTTCGTCTTCGACATCTTTTCTCCGCCTACCAGTAGATAGCCGTGGGCGAAGACCTGCCTCGGCACATCGACGTCCGCCGCCATGAGCATGGCAGGCCAGATCACCGCGTGGAACCTGATGATCTCCTTGGCCATCATGTGGACGTCCGCCGGCCAGATCGACGCGAATCGGCCGGGGTCGGTGCCGTACCCGGCCGCGGTGGCGTAGTTGAGCAGCGCATCGACCCACACGTAGATCACGTGCTTGGGATCCCATGGGGCGGGGATGCCCCAATCGAACGAGGTCCTGGTGATCGACAGGTCCTGCAGGCCACCCTTCACGAAGGAGACCACCTCGTTCCGACGGACCTCGGGCTGGACGAACTCCGGGCGCTCGTCGTACAGGGCGAGCAGGCGATCTCGATACGCGGACAGGCGGAAGAAGTAGTTGTCCTCCCGCACCAGCTCGAGCTCGATGCCGTGGATCGCGCAGGTTCCGTCGATCACCTCCCCCGCTTGTTTGAACTCCTCGCAGGAGACGCAATACTGGCCCTCGTAGGACCCGAGATAGACATCGCCCTGGTCGTACAGGGTCTGGAAGAACTCCTGCACGGGGCGCTCGTGCCGCTCCTCGGTCGTCCTGATGAAGTCGTCGTTGGAGATCATCAATCGCTCCCAGACCTCCTGCCAGCTGGGAACGATCCGGTCGAGCCACTGGGTCGGCATGACGCCTTCGCGCTCGGAAGCGCGAAGGATGTTCTCGCCATGTTCGTCAGTCCCGGTGAGGAAGAAGACCCGCTCCCCCTTGAGCCGGTGGTACCGGGCGACGACGTCGCAGGCCACGGTGGTGTAGGCGTGCCCGATATGAGGCACATCGTTGACGTAGTAGATGGGGGTCGTGATGTAGAACGTGTCCTTCACGGTTCGGCAATTCTAGGGCCGAACCAGAGCGCCCTGTCCGGTATCGTCCGAACCGTGAAACGGCGGGTCGACCCGGGACTCCTTCTCCTCCTGACCCCCTTGCTGTGGGGAGCGACGTTCCCCGCCACCAAGATCGTCCTGCGCCATGTGGGGGTCCTTCCTTTCATGGCCTGGACCCGTGCCCTCGGATTCCTGGCCATCCTCGCCTGGGTCCCGGCGGTGCACCGAAAGGAAGAGCGCGACCGGCTCCGAGCGGTGCTCGGACCAGCGGCCCTGCTGGGCGCGCTCACGCTGGTGGGGTTCACCCTTCAGAGCGCGGGACTGGCCCGAACGACCGCCACCAACGCCGGGTTCATCACGGGACTGTACGTGGTCTTCACGCCGATCCTCGCGGCGGCCGCCTTTCGATATCGCGTGCCCGGATCCGCGTGGCTGGCCGTCGCCCTGTCGGTGGCCGGACTCGCGCTGCTCTCCATCCACGACCTCCGCAGCCTCAAGCTGCACGCGGGAGACCTTCTGGTGCTGGCGGGGGCGGTGGCGTGGGCCGGCCACATCACGGCGGTCGGGTACTTCTCGCCTCGCCATCCCGGATGGATGCTGGCCCTCGGCCAGATGGGGTTCGCGGCCCTATACCACACCCTTGCGAGCCTGCCCGGTGGGCTGCAGACCGACCGGGTCCTCTCGGCTCCCGTCTGGCCCCTTCTGATCATGACCGGCGTGCTGGGCTCGGGGGTCGCGTTCACCATTCAGATCGTCGCGCAGCAGACGGTGACGACCACGCGGGCAGTGGTGCTCCTGGCGGGCGAGGCGATCTTCTCCGCTGCTTTCAGCGCGGTATGGATCGGCGAGCGGCTGTCCTTTCACCAATGCACCGGCGCTGCCCTCGTCCTCGCGGCGATGGCCTTCTCCGAGCTGTCCGCGCGGCGCTCCGCGGCACTTCGCTTCGAGCCGGCAGCCGTGCCCTGAGCTACTTCCGATCGCCGTGCGCCAAGGCCCGGTAGATCTCGCCCGACGGGATCCCCGTGCCTTGAGCCGCGCGACGCGCCGCTTCGCGCTTGCGGGCTCCTCCAGCAACGAGCGCCTCAGCCATCGCCACCGCGCGCTGTCTCGGCTCAGTCGAGGCGAATGCGGTTGGTCCGGCGCCTTCGATCACCAGCGCCACCTCGCCCTTGAGGTTGCGCCCCTCGAGCGTGGCCAGCGCCTCGGACAGGCTCCCTCGGACCACCTCCTGGTGAAGCTTGGTCAACTCCCGCGCCACCGCGACGCGTCGATCTCCGAGCGCCGCCCGCAGGGCTTCGAGTGTCGTGCCGACCCGTCGCGGCGATTCGAACAGGACGATCGTGCGTGCCTCGTTGGCCAGGGCCGCGATCCTCGCCGAGCGAGCGCGGCCGGACCGAGGGAGAAATCCCTCGAAGACGAACCGGTCGAGGGGAAGCCCCGAGATCACCAGCGCGGCCAGGGCAGCGGACGGGCCCGGCACGACATCTATCGGGATCTCAGCCTCGATGCAGGCCCTGACCAGCCGAAAGCCCGGGTCGGAGACGCCCGGCATCCCTGCGTCCGAGACCAGGGCCACGTCGGCACCCGATCGAAGCCGCTCCACGAGGCCGGGGATCCGCGCAACTTCGTTGGCCTCGAAGAACGACATGAGACTGGCCTCGATGCCGAGAGCGGCGAGGAGCCGGCCCGTTCGTCGCGTGTCCTCCGCCGCGATCAGGTCGACAGCGCCCAGGATCCGCCGGGCCCGCTCCGTGATGTCCTCGAGGTTCCCGATCGGGGTGCCGACCAGGTACAGGGTCCCCGCCACAACGGGATTATCCTCGGGTCACGGTGAGCATGGAGACCGAGACCGGCGCGGAGTACGGCACTGCTGAGGCGACCCGGGCCATCCGCCATCGTCGCGCCCGCTGGTATGCGAGACCGATCGTCGTGATCCTCGCGGTCACCGCGTTGGGCGGTGGCCTCCGCTTCTACCACCTCTCTTCGCCGCATGCCTACGTCTTCGACGAGGTGTATTACGCCAAGGACGCATGCCTCGACGCGGGCTTCGACTTCAGGAGCTGCGGGTTGGACGCCCCCGTCGAACAGAGCGTCACCGTTCACCCTCCGCTCGGCCGGTGGATCATCACCGCCGGCATCAAGCTCTTCTCTGAGCCCGCGGATTTTGACTGTGCGTTCGGGCGGCAGCGGCCCGCGTGCCAGCCGTTCGGCTTCCGGGTGGCCTCGGCAACGTTCGGGACGGTCTCGGTCATGCTGGCAGCCGTGCTCGCTTGGCGCCCGAGAACCTGAACTTCGTCCAGTCCCGCGTGTCCATGCTCGACATCTTCCTGGTGACGTTCGTCCTGGCAGGCTTCCTGTTCCTGGTCCTGGACCGGCAGTGGATCGACCGACGCGCGCCACCTGCTTCGAGCGAGTCGCCCGAAGACCAGGACCTCGGTCTGGAACTTCCGCCGGATCGTCCACCGGCCCGGATCTGGCGGCCGTGGCGGGTGGCGGCCGGCATCGCGTTCGGCGCGGCATCGGCCACCAAGTGGTCGGGGGCCACCGCCCTGGCCGCCGCGATCGTCCTGTCGGCCGCCTGGGAGCGCACCCGGCGAAAGGAGCTCGACCTGCCCCACCCGCTCAGGGACATGCTCGTGGAGGAGTCGTTCGGGATCTTCG
>WNGN01007345.1_pt1 | contig 11514 bp, 9 predicted proteins | sample 5400561 | NCBI WGS metagenome assembly WNGN01 (sample SAMN13153379, study PRJNA577476) | soil metagenome | isolation source: 115 cm soil or saprolite under Garry oak tree replicate 2 | place: USA:California | collected 2016-06-15
GAGCTCGCTGGGAGGGGCGAGGATGGCCACCACTCCCTGGTGATCCCGGACGCCCAGCCGTTCGACTGCCGGTGGGTCCGTCCAGGCGACCGGCACGCCCGCCGACTCGGCCTCCGAGAGCACGGCCCGGAGGCCGCCCTTTGCCGGAAGGCCCTCGATGGCCAGCACCCGGATCGCTCGCCCGGACCGGATCGCCTCGATGACCGCCCTCCGGCCTCCGACGGCGAACGACCCTGCGCGCCTGGCACTGCGCCGAGGGACGGGGCGTCTCATCCGGGAGGGGCGCGGACCACCAGCGCCACCGCCAGGCATCCCACCCCGTTCCCCGTCAAGCCCAGTCCTTCCGGACGGGTGGCCTTGACGGACACGAGCTCGGGAGCGACCCGGAGCGTCGCCGCGAGATTCCGGCGGATCTCGTCCCGTCTGGGCGCGAGATGAGGGCGCTCGGCCAGAACGGTCAGGTCGCAGTTCGCCGGAGCGCAGCCGCCCTCTGCCATCAGCGCGACGACTCGGGAGAGGAGCTCGAGCCCAGCGATCCCGTCGAAGGCTGGGTCCGTGTCGGGGAAGTGCTCCCCCAGGTCGCCCAGGCCGGCGGCACCAAGCAGGGCGTCGCCGAGCGCGTGACATACGACGTCCCCGTCCGAGTGCCCCGCCAGCCCTGCTTCTCCTTCGAACCGCACGCCCCCCAGGAAGAGCGGCCGCCCCTGAACCCAAGTATGAAGGTCGATCCCAAGGCCGACCCGAAGGTCAGACACCGTGGTCGGGGCCCCGGCTCATCCGCTCTCGGCCATCACCGATCGCCTGGCGAGGATCTCCTCCGCGCGTCGCAGATCCTCTGAGGTCGTGATCTTGAAGTTGCCGGCCTCCCCTTCCACAACGGCGACCCGAAGGCCGGCCGCTTCGAGGAGCATCGCGTCGTCGGTCGCCTCGACGCCGTCGGTCGCCGCCCGGTCATGAGCCGCCTGGAGGCTGGCACCGTCGAACGCCTGCGGCGTCTGCGTGAGCACGACCTCAGCGCGGGGGATCGTCTCGACCGCCAAGCCGTCACGGATTCGTTTCAAGGTATCGGGTACGGGAATGACCGGGATGGCGCCGTCGGCTCCGCTAAGGCCGGCGAGGACCCGGGCAAAGAGGCCGGCGGTGGCGAAGGGGCGCGCCGCGTCATGGCACACGACCACGTCGGCCTCGGGCCCGACGGCTGCCAACCCGCATCGAACGGACTGCTGCCGCGTCGGCCCCCCTGCAACCACCGCCCGGATCATCCCGCCGTTCCGGAGCTCGCCGACCGTTTCCTGGATCCTTCGCCGTTCGCTCTGGGGCACGACCAGCACGACGGCATCGATGAGGCCGCACCCGGCCATCGGCAAGAGCGAGTACTCGAGCATCGGCCTGCCCGCCAGAGGGACGAATGCCTTCGGGATCGCCCAACCCAGGCGCCGCCCGGCCCCCGCCGCGAGGAGCAGCGCCGTGCGGCTCAGTTCGCCCGACCTTTCATTTCGAAGAAGCGTAGCCGGTTTAGGCGTCGCTGGGACCGGGGACTTCGTTCGCCACCTGGCCGAAGACCATCTGCCCTGTCGAGGTCTGGATGGCGTTGGTGACCATGACCTTGATCGTGTCACCCAGGAGGTGATCCGCCTCCTCGACGACCACCATGGTTCCGTCGTCGAGATATCCCACCGCCTGACCACTCTCCCTGCCCCGGCGGCTGAGCAGAACCTGCACCTTCTCGCCCGCAATCACGGGGGGCCTCAGCGCCTCGGCCAGCGCATGGATGGAACGGACTGGGACGTCGAGCGCGGCAGCCACTCGGGCAAGCCCCCCGTCGTTCGTGACCAGGGCGCCTCCGCGGGCCTTGGCCAGCCGGACGAGTTGGCTGTCCACGGGCTCGCCGGGCTGCGACGGCTCGTCCTCAACTAGCACGACGTCCACCGCGGGATCACGCCGTAAGGCCACGAGGAGATCGAGGGCACGCCGCCCTCGATGGCGCCGGCTCGAGTTGGACGAGTCGGCGACCGCCTGCAGCTCCTCGAGGACTCCTCTGGGGACGAGCAGCGACCCGCTCAGGAACCCCATCTGGATGAGTGCGAGGATACGGCCGTCGAGGATGGCGCTCGAATCGAGCACCGACACCTCGCCGGGGCGGATTCCAGCCGCGCGCGGCTTCACCCCGAAGAGCCCGAACAGCTCCTCGCTCTTGCTCCTCCCGATCGTGTAGCCGAGGGATCCCCAGGTCGAGTACAGGAAGGTGATGGCGGCGTACGCCGAGACCGCCGGCAGGTGGAACAGGGGGAGAGACAGGAGCGTCGCCAGTAGCAGGCCGAAGACCAGCCCAATGGCTCCCGCGAGCACCTCGGCCGCCGGCTTCTTCCTGAATTCGCGCTCGACCTCCGAGACCGCCGACGCGGTACTCCTGCCGAACATGCCCCCGACGACATACCCGATCCCGGACCCCACCACGATCCCGACCAAGAAGCGCGTGGCGTCCCTTGGACCCAGGCTGGCCGCCACCTCCCATCCGGCCACGGCAAAGATCGACACCATGATGAGCCGGACCACTTCGATCAGCAGCCAGTGCGGCCGTCGCTTCCTCCCGGGCGGCTCCGCGTGAGTCTCGCCCGAAAACTCGCCGCCGCGTTCCTGATCCGTGGCGAGCTCCAACAGCGCGAGCCGATCATCCTCCGGCGGCCCGCCGCGATCCTGCCCCTTCGACCTGGTCCTTTGCCTCATGCCGCACCTGCCGGGCTTTGGCCAGCATGTGCTTCTCGCCGGCAGACAAGCCCTTCTCCTTTTCCCGGATGGACAGATTCCTCACGACTTCAGCTACTTGATAGATGTCGCCAGAGGAGAGCTTGGCCAGGTTCGTCTTGTACCGGCGGCTCCAGTTCGTCGCCACCATCGCTTCATCCTCGCGGAGGAGGTCGAATACCTTCTTGACCTCGCGTTTCGACACGACTTCGCGCAGTCCCACCTCTTCGGTGTTGTCCACCGGAACCATCAGGGTGAGATCCCCATGGGCGAGCCGCAGCTTGAAATAGGTTCTGCGTTCGCCGAAGACTTCGCGTTCCACAAGGTCCTCGATAACGGCCGCTCCATGATGCGGATAGACGACCTTGTCTCCTTTGATGAACACGACACCCCCTGGGGCTGTCCGTTGGTTGGGCAGTGGCGGACAGCCAGGATAACACGGGAGGGCCAGGCCCCGCAACTCGAAAGCGCAGGTCAAAGGCCATATCGCACCTCCCAATCAGCTCCTGAGAGCCCAGGCGAAGGCCTGGCGAACATGCTGCACCCCGATCACCTGGAGTCCGGCAGGCGCCTCACCCGCCTCACCAGCAGAAACCGCCATGACCACGGTGCGGAGTCCCGCCGCCGCCGCGGCGAGCAGGCGCTGGGCGCTCCCCGCCACGGGCCGGATCGTGCCCGTCAGGGCGAGCTCTCCGACGAAGCCCGTTGCGGGAGGGAGGGGATGGTCCGAGCTTGCTGAGGCAAGCGCAGACGCCACGGCGAGATCGGCGCCCGGGTCATCCAGGCGGATGCCGCCCGAGGAGGCCCCGAAGATCTCCGATCGCGCCAGACGTGCGCCGAGGCTCCGGTCCGTCACCGCCGCCACGATGTGGAATCGGCGCGGGTCGAGCCCCGCCACTTGGCGCCGTGGCGGGCCGTCGGTAGGCACGACGAGCGCCTGGACGTCGATGGGGAAGGCCCGGCGCCCGGCCAGCGTCACGGCCGTGGCGCACCCAGGCTCCGACTCCCCCTGGCCCCACCCGGGGCCCGCGTCGCTCTCGATCAGGCCGGTCCGGCGCATCTCGAACCAGGCCATTTCACCTTCGGGCCCGAACCGGTTCTTGCCTCCGGCCAGCACACGCAGGCCCGATCGCGGTTCACCTTCGAACGACAAGACGGAATCCACCGCGTGCTCCAGGGTCCGGGGACCGGCCAGGTCGCCTCCCTTGGTGACGTGCCCGATCAGAAGGACAGTGATGCCCTGCTCCTTCGCGAGGGCCACCAGCGCGTCGGTACACGCCCGGACCTGGCCGGTCCCCCCGGGGAGGCCATCGGAGCCGGCGTCGCGGATGGAGTGGATCGAGTCGACGATCAGCACGCTCGGACGCTCCTGGACGGCTGTGCCAAGGACGTCGCTGAGGTCACGCCCCGGCATGAACGCCAGACGCTCCCCAGCTAGGCCCAGCCGACGGACCCGCGCAGCGACCTGGCTGCGGGACTCCTCCCCCGAGGCGAGAAGGCAGGGATGCCCGGCAGTCGACAATTGCGACGCCAACTGGAGGAGAAGGGTCGACTTGCCGATGCCAGGCGCCCCCGCCAGGAGAACCACGGAACCCGGGACCAGCCCGCCGCCGAGGACGCGATCGACGCCGGGGAACGAGGTCCGGATCCGGGGGTCCTCCGGATCCGAGGCAAGGGTGCCCACCGGGACCGCCCGGGGACCATCGATTCGTGTAGCGGGTGCCGCGACGGGGTGCTCGCTGACCGTGCCCCACCCTCCGCACGACGTGCACTTGCCCGACCACTGCGCGGAGGGCCTGCCGCAATCGCTACAGACGTAGAGCTGCTTGACCTTGCCCACGCATCAACCATAGCCAGGGGGTCTGACACGCTCCGGCCTGGTCGTTCGCCCCGGTAGCGCATTCGAGAATGGCAAGAGCCCAGCGGCCCGAAGGCCCCTGGGCTCTGCCCTTGCGGCCGGCCGGCGTCCCGACCGCCCGCTTCCTCTCCTGTGATCCGGGGTCGCGGAGGAACCGCTAGCGTGTCCATCCGCAGATCACGTTGGGGAAGCTATGAACCTTGGCCCGGCTGCTAGGACTCCTGTCCCGCGAGCTCAACCGGCGGCGTGTCCGGTGGAACCAGGCCGCCATCGAACACGACCTCCCCGTCCCTGGCATCGACGATGATGGTCTGCCCCGCCTTGAACTCCTTCCACAGCAGCTTCTCGGACAGAGCGTCCTCGACCAGCCGCTGGATGGTCCGGCGAAGCGGCCTTGCTCCGAGCGCGGGGTCGTACCCCTTGTCGGCCAGCAGGTTCTTGACCGCGTCGGTCAGCTCGATGTCGACGTCCTTGGCCTTCAGCTGCTCCCGGACCCGCTTCATCATGAGGTCGACGATCGACTTCACGTCCTCGCGGGTAAGCGAGTGGAACACGATGACCTCGTCGATCCGGTTCAGGAACTCCGGCCGGAAGGAGCGCTTCAGCTCGTCCATGACCCGTTCCTTCATCCGCTCGTAGGTCATCTCCGCGTTGGCCGACGCGCTGAACCCGACGCCGGGGCCCTTCTGGATGTCCCGGGTCCCCAGGTTCGAGGTCATGATGATGACCGCGTTCTTGAAGTCGACCGTGTGGCCTTGCGCGTCCGTGAGGTGCCCGTCTTCCAGGATCTGCAGCAAAGTGTTGAACACGTCGGGGTGAGCCTTCTCGATCTCGTCGAACAGCACGACGCTGAAAGGCTTGCGCCGGACAGCCTCGGTCAGCTGCCCGCCCTCCTCGTAGCCCACGTACCCCGGCGGGGAGCCGATCAGGCGGGACACAGTGTGCTTCTCCATGTACTCGGACATGTCGAGCTGGATGAGCGCGTCCTCGTCCCCGAAGAGGAACTCGGCCAGCGTCTTCGACAGCTCCGTCTTGCCGACGCCGGAGGGTCCGAGGAAGATGAACGAGCCACTCGGCCGCTTGGGGTCCTTCAGTCCGGCGCGGGTCCGTCGGATGGCCTTTGACACCGCGGCGACCGCCTCGGTCTGGTCGACGATCCGCTTGTGCAGCTCGTCCTCCATTCGAAGCAGCTTCTGCGTCTCCTCCTCGGTCAGCTTGTACACGGGGATGCCCGTCCACGCGGACAGGACCTCGGCGATCTCTTCCTCGTCGATCTCGGAGAGGATGTCCATCTCTCCAGACTTCCATTCACGCTCGCGGGCCGCCTTCTCCTCGGTGAGCTGGCGCTCCTCATCGCGAAGGCGCGCCGCGCGCTCGAAGTCCTGAGCGTCGATCGCCGACTCCTTCTTGAGCTTCGTCTCGGCGATCCGCTCGTCCATCTCGCGAACGGATGGAGGCGCGGTCATCCTGCGAATCCGCATGCGGGATCCCGCCTCGTCGATCAGGTCGATCGCCTTGTCGGGCAGGAATCGGTCGCTGATGTAGCGATCGGAGAGGTTCGCAGCCGCCACGAGCGCGGCGTCGGTGAACGAGACGCGGTGATGCGCCTCGTACCGATCCCGAAGGCCCTTCAGGATGTCGATCGTGTGAGCGACCGTCGGCTGGTCCACGTAGATCGGTTGGAACCTGCGCTCCAGGGCCGCGTCCTTCTCCAGGTGCTTGCGGTACTCGTCGCGTGTGGTCGCGCCGATAGTCTGGAGCTCGCCCCGGGCCAGCATCGGCTTCAGGATCGACGCCGCGTCGATCGCGCCCTCGGCCGCGCCCGCCCCCACCAGCGTGTGCAGCTCGTCGATGAAAAGGACGATGTCCCCCCGCGTCTTGATCTCCTTCAGCACCTTCTTCAGGCGCTCTTCGAAATCACCGCGGTAGCGGGATCCGGCGACCAATGCTCCAAGGTCGAGCGTGTAGATCTGCTTGCCCTTGAGCGTCTCGGGCACGTCGCCCTTCACAATCTTCGTCGCCAGGCCCTCGACGATGGCCGTCTTGCCCACGCCGGGATCGCCGATGAGGACCGGGTTGTTCTTTGTCCGGCGGGACAGCACCTGCATGACGCGCTCGATCTCCTTCTCACGGCCGATCACGGGATCGAGCTTCGTCTCGCGGGCGAGCTGGGTCAGGTTGCGTCCGAACTGGTCGAGCACCATGGAGCCCTGCGGGGCCTGCTCGCCCGGCTGGCCTTCGCCCTTCCCGCCCGTGTAGCCAGACAGGAGCTGGATCACCTGCTGGCGAACTCGGTTGAGATCGGCGCCGAGCTTCACGAGCACCTGAGCGGCGACCCCTTCCCCTTCCCGGATGAGCCCGAGCAGGATGTGCTCGGTCCCGATGTAGTTGTGGCCGAGCTGGAGGGCCTCTCGGAGCGAGAGCTCCAGCACCTTCTTGGCCCGCGGGGTGAACGGGATGTGGCCCGTGGGCGCCGCCTGGCCCTGCCCGATGATCTCCTCGACCTGGGACCGCACGGCCTCGAGCGAGATCCCGAGGGACTCAAGCGCTTTGGCCGCGACCCCTTCGCCTTCGTGGATCAGGCCGAGCAGGACGTGCTCGGTCCCGATGTAGTTGTGGTTGAGCATCCTCGCCTCTTCCTGCGCGAGGACGACGACGCGCCTGGCACGGTCGGTGAATCGCTCAAACATCTCGCACCCTCCGGGCCCAACGTCCGGCCCGCATCACCTCATTGCCAGCCCCCCGGATCAGCGGACCACGTCCTACCCTCAGGGCCAAAGAGGCGCCCGCGGCGCTTGTCGCGCCCAGAGCGCCCCAAAGCCGGATTATACCCGTGGAGTCTGACCGGACCCTCTGTGCCATCGGCCCCGGTCCTTCCAACTCGGGCTATCCGCTCCTTCGAACCTCGGACATTCGCGGGAACGTCCTCGGTTTCTTCTAACAAGTTATTCGGATGGCGCGTTCCCGAAGATTACCCCTACCCCCCCGCCATGGCGCCTCTTTCCTGTGAACTTTCGTACTTTTGACCCTGCAGGGCAGCCTCAACCCGGGCCGAAAGGCCCTTTCGGTGATATTCAGGTCTGCCCGCCCTCTGGCCTGTGGTGCGGGAAAAGGATCAAATCCCGGAGCGACGAGGCGTCCGTGAGGATCATCAGGAGCCGGTCGATCCCAAGGCCGAGCCCGCCGGCCGGCGGCATCCCGTACTCGAGCGCCTCGACGAAGTCCTCGTCGAAGGGATGGGCTTCCTCATCGCCGGCGAGCCTCGCCTGCCGCTGAAGCTCGAACTTGGCGCGCTGCTCGATCGGGTCCGTGAGCTCCGAGTACGCCGTCCCGAGCTCGATGCCTCCGATGACCGGGTCGACGTGCTCGGTCAGCCCCGGCTGGGAACGGTGCGGGCGAGCCAGCGGGGAGACCTCTCTCGGGAAATCCATGACGAACGTGGGCTCGACAAGCGTGGGCTCGACAAGCTTCTCGAACATCTCGAGGGCGACCTTCCCCGGACCCCAGTTCGGGTCGACCTTGACTCCGTGACGCTCGGCCAGCGGCGCAAGATCCGAGCGCTCCAGCGTCACCTCCTCGCCAACCTTCTCCGAGACCGAGCCGAGGATCGTGATCCGCGACCATTCACCTCCGAGGTCCAGCGTCCGACCGCGGAACGTGACCGTTTCCGATCCGGCCACGGCGAGCGCGGCCGCGCGGACAAGAGCCTGGGTCAGCTCCATCATCGAGTGGTAGTCGCCATAGGCTTGATAGACCTCCATCATCGTGAACTCCGGATTGTGGCTCCGATCGATCCCCTCGTTCCGGAAGTTCCGCCCGATTTCGTAGACACGCTCGAGTCCGGCCACGAGCAACCGCTTGAGGTACAACTCGATCGAGATCCGCAGATACAGGTCGATGTCCAAGACGTTGTGGTGGGTGACGAATGGCTTGGCCATGGCCCCGCCGGCGACGGGCTGCAGCACCGGCGTCTCCACCTCCACAAATCCGCGCGAATCGAGCAGCTCCCGGAAGGCCCGGAGGACCAGGGCTCGGCCTGTGACGAATCTCCTGGCGTGGAGGTCGGCGATCAGCTGAAGATGTCGCTGCCGCTGCTGGAGCTCCGTATCACGAAGGCCATGCCACTTCTCGGGCATCGGTCTGAGCGCCTTCGTCAGAAGGGTCAGCGTGCCCACCTTCACCGAGAGCTCACCGCGCCGGGTCGTTGCCACCTCTCCCTCCGCTCCCACGATGTCGCCGAGGTCGAGGAGGTCGATCAGCCCATACTTCGGCCCCAGCGTGGCCTTGCTCATGAGGAGCTGAACGTCCCCGGTGGCGTCCCGCAGGGTGAAGAAGGTCAGCTTGCCGTGGCGGCGGATGAGCATCACGCGGCCGGCGACGACGACGTGGTCGCCGGTCTCGGAGCCCGGGTCCAGCCCCGCGTAGCGCTCGTGCAGCGAAGCGGCCTGAGCGGTTGGTTCGAAGCGAAGGGCGAACGGCTCGACGCCTTCCGCCCGCAGTCGTCCGAGCGTTTCCCGGCGAGCCCGGAGGACCTCGTGGAGGCGCCCTCGCGACTCCTCGCCTTCGGGAGGGTCACTCATCCCGAGCGGTGTTCTTCTCGAAGATCAGCCGCAGCCCTTTCAATGTCAGCCACGGGTCGTGATGGTCGACCGACGTGCAATGAGGAAGCACCGCATCTGCCAACCCTCCCGTGGCGATCACTGTGGCGTGTCCGCCCAGCTCCTTCTGCACCCGCTCGACCACGCCGTCCACTTCAGCGGCCGTCCCGTGGATGAGGCCTGAGAGAATGCTCTCCACCGTGTTCCTGCCGATCACCGCCCGGGGTTCGCCCAATTCCACGCGCTGCAGACGAGCGGTTGCCATGAACAAGGCGGTGGCCGAGATCTGCAACCCCGGCGCGATCACCCCTCCGAGGTATTCGCCGTTCTCGGACACGGCGTCGTAGGTCGTGGCCGTGCCGAAATCCACCACGATGCAGGGACCGCCGAACTCCGACAGCGCGGCAAGCGCGTTGGCGATCCGATCGGCGCCGACTTCCTTCGGGTTGTCGGTGAGGATGGGCATCCCCGTCTTGACGCCAGGCTCCACCACGACGGGGGAGAAGTGGAAGTACTCGCGGACCATCTGGCGCAGGGCGTGGGTCTGGTCGGGGACCACGCTGGCGATGGCCACTCCGGTGATCTCACGCGAGAACGAAAGCCCCTGCTGAGCCAGGAACCCGCCGAACAGTAGGGCCAGCTCGTCCGAGGTCCGCTCAGCCTGCGTGGCGATCCGCCAATGCCAGGCCAACTCCGCACCGTTGAACACCCCGAGCACCGATTGGGTGTTCCCAACGTCGATGGCCAAGAGCATCGTCACACGCCTCCCCGCTCCTCATTCGTATTGTGCACGGTCGCGGACGCCGTCCACGGCAGGACGAGGTTGTCGATCAGCCGCGTCTCTCCTAGCCACGCGGCCGCCAACGCTCGGGTGGGGCCTGTGATCTCGACCACGTCCTCCCACGAGGCCTCCTCGACCACCGCCAACGAGAGGGCGAGCCCGTCGGGCTCCCGAACCGTCGGGCACGCGACGACGGAGGCCGGAAGCTCCAGGTCGCTCACCATGCGCCGGACCAGCGCCAGCTGCTGGGCATCCTTTTCCCCGAAATACACGCGGCACGGCCCGGCGAGGTGGAGGAGCTTGGCGACCAACGTGAGCACGCCGCGGAAGTGGCCGGCCCGGGAACGGCCCTCCAGCCTGCCTCCCAGCCGTCCCGGATCGACGGTCACCTCAGGGGGGCCACCCGGATACATGGTGGCCTCCGTGGGAGTGAACACAAGGTGGCACTTCGCCGACCGGGCGACCGTGAGGTCGCTCTCCAGCTCGCGCGGATACGCCTTGAGGTCGGCCGGCGAATCGAACTGCAACGGGTTCACGAAGATGGAGAGCGCCACGAACGCGCACTCCGCCGCCGCCTCCTGGAGCAGGCGACTGTGGCCTCGGTGCAGCGCCCCCATGGTGGGCACGAAACCCACGATGGCTCCTGTTTCCCTCGCCTCCTCGCTCGCGGCGCGGAACCGTTCGGGTGACTCCGTTACTTCCACCGGGCCAGCGCTTCCTCCAGCCGGGCCCTGTCCCGTTCCGAGAGCCTGCCGTCCTCGGAAGCCAGCCGCCCGGCCACGCGGGCCAGCGCCAGGTAGGACTCAACGGCGTCCGGAGCCCGGTCGGCGAGGGCCTGCAGATTCCGGGCGACCGTGCCGACGTCGCCGCGGGAGGCCGGACCGGTGAGGGCCCGCCGCGGACCCTGCGCCAGCGCGGCGTCGAGGGCGGCTCGAGCCAGCGGCTCGAAACGAGGCAGCGGCTCCTCAAGGCCCGCCAGCTTGAAGAGACGCTCGGCCATCCCTTCCACCGCGACGAGGTAGTTGGAGCAGAACACGGCGGCTGCGTGATACAGAGGCTTCACGTCGTCGGGGAGCCGGAAGGGAATCGCGCCGATGTCCCGCACCATGGTCTCGCCCGCCTCGTAGCCGGCTTCGCCTCGGGCCGTCACGCCGATCGAGCTGCCGGGAAGCCGCCCGATCCCCATGCTCACATCTGGGAACGTCTGCAGCGGATGGAGCGAGAGCGCCATCGCGCCCTGCCCTTCGGCCGAGCTCAGGGCCGCGAGGCCAACCGAGCCTGAGAGGTGCACCACCGTCTGGCCTTCCCGGAACGCGTCCTGCGAAGCCAGCCCGGCGCAGACCTCCTCGATCCGATCGTCGGGGACGCCCAGCAGCACAACGTCGGCGCCCCGGGTTGCCCTGTGGGCTTCGAGCCAGGGGACGAACGGAGCGAAGATCAGATACTTGCGTGCCCGTTCCCGGGAGCCTTCCCTGCCGCTCGCCGCGACCACGCGGTGTCCGGCTCGCTCCAGCAGCACCCCCAGAGCCGTC
>WNGN01008855.1_pt1 | contig 11512 bp, 7 predicted proteins | sample 5400561 | NCBI WGS metagenome assembly WNGN01 (sample SAMN13153379, study PRJNA577476) | soil metagenome | isolation source: 115 cm soil or saprolite under Garry oak tree replicate 2 | place: USA:California | collected 2016-06-15
GCCGGCCGCGGCACGGCGCTCGCACGATCCACCGACGCCACACGCTCGCTTCCGTTCCCGACCCGAGACAAGGTCTCGGGTCGCTCACCCGAGCATCGACTTCACCTTCTCGAGGAAGCTCTTCGACAGAGGGTGCACCTCCTCGCCCGAGAGGCGGGCGAACTCCTCGAGCAGCTCCCGCTGCCGGGGCGAGAGCTTGCGCGGCGTCTCGACGACCACGCGGATGACCTCGTCTCCCCGGCCGTAGCCGTTCAGGTCGGGGATGCCGCGCCCCTTCAGCGTGAAGACCTGGCCCGCCTGGGTGCCGGCGGGCATCTTGACCCGCGCCTTGCCCTCGAGCGTCGGCACCTCGATCTCCACCCCCAGGGCCGCCTGCGCGAAGCTGAGCGGGACCTCGCACACGACGTCGTTCCCCTCGCGCACGAAGAGCGGATGCTCGCGCACGCTGAGCACGACGTAGAGGTCGCCGGGTGTGCCGGCGTTCGGCCCGGCCTCGCCCTCGCCGCGCAGCTTGAGTCGGGAGCCGCCGTCGACGCCGGGCGGGACCTTGATGTTGAGCTGGTGCGTCCGCCGCTGCACGCCGGAGCCCTCGCAGCTGGGGCACGGATTCGCGATGATGGTGCCCTGCCCGTTGCAGTGGCCGCACGTCTTGGCGATCGAGAAGAAGCCCTGCTGGAAGCGCACCTGCCCCGAGCCGCGGCACTGCGGGCAGGTGCGCGGCGAGGTCCCCGGCTTGGCGCCGCGTCCGCGGCACGTGTCGCACGTCGACAGGCGGGGCACCGCGATCGTCTTCTCGCACCCGAACGCCGCCTCCTCGAAGCTGACCTCGAGGTCGTAGCGGAGGTCCTGCCCGCGCCGCGTCCGACCGCGCCCGCCGCGGGTCCGGCCCGTGCCGAAGAAGTCTCCGAACAGGTCGCCGATGATGTCCTCGAAGTTGCCGCCGACGTCGAAGCCCGCGCCTCCCGGCGCGCCCTGCGCGAAGGCGGCGTGCCCGAAGCGGTCGTAGAGGCTCCGCCGCTCCGCATCGGAGAGCACCTGGTAGGCCTCCGAGATCTCCTTGAAGCGCTCCTCGGCCTCGTGGCGGTCCTCGGGATTGCGGTCGGGATGATACTTGAGGGCGAGCTTGCGGTAAGCTTTCTTGACGTCGTCCTCGGTCGCGGAGCGGGACACACCGAGGATCTCGTAGTAATCGCGCTTCATCGCATAACGAGAGGAGCCCTCACCCGCGCGCGGGTGAGGGCTCCTCTACTCTCTGCACAGGGTCACCGCAAGCGAGAACGGGCGCTTACTCCTTCACCTCCTCGAACTCCGCCTCGACCACGTCTTCCTTGCCCTTCCCTTCGGGAGCCGCGCCGTCGCCGTGCGGCGCCTCGCCCCCCTTGCCCGCCTGCGACGCCTTCGCGTAGATCGCCTCCGCGAGCTTGTGCGCGGCGCGCTCGAGCGCATCCGCGGCGTCGCGGGTGCGCGTGACGTCCTGGGACTCGAGCGCCTTCTTGGCGTCGGCGAGCGCGCTCTCGATGTTGCCCCGGGCGGCGGCGTCGAGCGTCGCGCCGTGCTCGCCGAGCGCCTTCTCGGTCTGGTAGATGACGCCGTCGAGCCGGTTGCGCACGTCGACCAGCTCCCGCTTCTTCTTGTCCTCCTCGGCGTGGAGCGTGGCCTCCTTGACCATGCGCTCGACCTCGTCCTTGGAGAGGCCGCTCGAGGCGGTGATCTGGATCGACTGCTCCTTGCCGGTGCCCAGGTCCTTCGCGTTCACGTGCACGATGCCGTTGGCGTCGATGTCGAAGGTGACCTCGACCTGCGGCACGCCGCGCGGGGCGGGCGGGATGCCGACCAGGTCGAACTGGCCGAGGAGCTTGTTGTCCGAGGCCATCTCGCGCTCGCCCTGGAAGACGCGGATGGTGACCGCCGACTGATTGTCGGCCGCGGTCGAGAAGACCTGGCTCTTGCGGGTCGGGATGGTGGTGTTCTTCTCGATCAGCTTGGTGAACACGCCGCCCAGGGTCTCGATGCCGAGCGAGAGCGGGGTCACGTCGAGGAGGAGGACGTCCTTCACCTCGCCCTTCAGCACCGCGCCCTGGATGCCGGCGCCGACCGCCACCACCTCGTCGGGGTTGACGCCCTTGTGCGGCTCCCTGCCGAAGAGCTTCTTGACGCGCGCCTGAACGGCCGGCATGCGCGTCATGCCGCCCACCAACACCACCTCGTCGATGTCCTTGGTGGAGAGGCCGGCGTCCTTGAGCGCCGTGATGCAGGGCCGCTCGAGGCGGTCGAGCAGATCGGCGCACAGCGCCTCGAGCTTGGCGCGCGTGAGCTTCATGTTGAGATGCTTCGGCCCGCTCTGGTCGGCGGTCACGAAGGGCAGGTTGATGTCGGTCTCCATCGCGGTCGAGAGCTCGCACTTCGCCTTCTCCGCCGCCTCCTTCAGGCGTTGGAGCGCCATGCGGTCCTTGCGCAGATCGATACCCTGGTCCTTGCGGAACTCGTCCGCCAGGTAGTCGATCACGCGCTGGTCGAAGTCCTCGCCGCCGAGGAAGGTGTCGCCGTTGGTCGCCTTGACCTCGAAGACGCCCTCGCCGATCTCGAGGATCGAGATGTCGAAGGTGCCCCCGCCCAGGTCGAAGACGGCGATCTTCTCGTCCTTCTTCTTGTCGAGGCCGTAGGCGAGCGAGGCCGCGGTGGGCTCGTTGATGATGCGGAGCACGTTCAGGCCCGCGATCTTGCCCGCGTCCTTGGTCGCCTGACGCTGGCTGTCGTTGAAGTAGGCGGGCACGGTGATGACCGCCTCGGTCACCTTCTCGCCCAGGTGGTCCTCGGCGGTCTGCTTCATCTTCTGGAGGATGAAGGCGGAGATCTCGGCGGGGCTGTACTTCTTGCCGCGCACCTCGACCCAGGCGTCGCCGTTGTCGGCGCGCACGATCTTGTAGGGCAGGACCTTCATCGCCTTCTGGACCTCGGCATCCTCGTAGCGGCGGCCGATCAGGCGCTTGATGGCGAAGACGGTGTTCTCGGGGTTGGTGATCGCCTGCCGGCGGGCGATCTGCCCGACCAGGCGCTCGCCGCTGTCGGTGAACGCGACCACCGAGGGGGTGATGCGGCTGCCCTCGGCGTTCGTGATGACGACGGGGTCCCCCGCTTCCATGATGGCGACGCACGAGTTCGTGGTCCCCAAATCGATTCCAATCACCTTGGCCATTGCGAGGTTCTCCTTCGGGACGCTTTAATCACGGTCCTTGTCCCTGGCAAGGTTCGGGTCGGGCGCCTTTGCCACGCTCACCAGCGCGGGACGGAGCAAACGTTCCTGCAGCCGGTAGCCCGGCTGGTGCTCCTCGATCACCGAGTTCGGCTCGTGCTCGGCGCTCTCGACGTGCGCCATGGCCTCGTGCTGCGCGGGATCGAAGGGCGTCCCCTTGGCCTCGATCCGCTTGACGCCGTGCCGCTCGAGCACGTCGAGCAGGGATTTGAGCACCAGCGCGACGCCCTCGACCAGGGGCTGCCCGTCGCCCCCGCTCTCCGCGTGCGCGACGGCGCGCTCCAGGTTGTCGACGATGGGGAGCAGGTCCCTGAGCAGGCTCTCGTTGGCGAACTTCATGGTCTCGGCCCGCTCGCGCGCGGCGCGCTTCTTCAGGTTCTCCAGTTCGGCGCGCTCGCGCAGCCAGCGCTCGTGGTGCTGCCGCGCCTCCTCGCGCGCCTTCTCGAGCTCAGTCTCGAGGGCCGCGAGGCGTGCGGCGACATCCTCGCCCGCCTCGGGCGCGCGCTTCGGAGCGTCAGCCTTGGTGAAGCCGTCGTCCGTCATATCGATCCATTGCCCCCGTGGGCCGGGTGTAGCTAGGGACCAAAACCCCGTTTGTCAAGGTTGCGGCTGGTGGCCCCGTGGGGCATAGGGGAGGAAGGTGTCGACGCCGCCCCGTGCCCCGTGAACTCGCGACCTCCGCGCTCGTGCTCCGTACCCGCCCCTACGGCGAGTCGGACCGCATCGTCACCCTCATCACCGAGCAGCACGGGAAGGTCACCGGCATCGCCAAGGGGGCGAAGAACTCGCGGCGCCGGTTCGCGGGCACGCTCGAACCCTTCGTTCTGATCCGCGCCGTCTTCCGGCAGCGCACGACCTCCGACCTGGTCTTCCTGCTGCGCTGCGAGCTGGAGGGCACGCTGCGCGCCTTCACCCGCGACCTCGACTGCTTCGTCGCCGGCAGCTACGTCCTCGAGCTGACCGATCGCATGGTCTTCGGCCGCGAGTCGGGACACGAGGTCTACCGCCTCGGGCTCGACGCGCTCACCCTGCTCGATGCGGGGGCACCCGCGGACCCCGTGCTGCGCGCCTTCGAGCTGCACCTCCTCGCGGCGAGCGGCTATGCGCCGGCGCTCGACCGCTGCCGCGCGTGCGGCCGCGCCGCCGAGCGCGAAGACCCTCGTTACCTCACCCTCGAGCGCGGCGGGCTCGTCTGCCGCCGGTGCGTGCGCGTGGATGAGCCGGTCCGTCCGGTCGCGGCTGCCACCGCCCGCGAGCTGGCACGGCTCGCCCGCAGCCCGCTCGTCGAGGCCGCCGCCGGCACCGACGCGGCCATCCTGCGCGAGGCGGCGGCGGTCACCGCGCAGCTGGTCGCCGCCGTCACCAGCGGGCCGGTGCACTCCCTCGGCCTCCTCGGACGAACCCGCGTTGATTCCCCCGAGGGGGTTCGCTAGGGTCGCCGCCTTCACCGATGCCCGCCCCGACCATGGAGAAGGTGGTGAACCTCTGCAAGCGGCGGGGGTTCGTCTACCCGGGCAGCGAGATCTACGGCGGCCTCGGCTCGAGCCTCGACTACGGCCCGCTCGGCGTCGAGCTCAAGCGCAACGTTTTCACGGACCCGCTCGTCGACTGCAAGAGCTGCAAGCAGCGCTTCCGCGCCGACCAGGTCGCGGGCACGCGCTGTCCCGAGTGCGGCGGCGAGCTCACCGAGGCGCGGCAGTTCAACCTCATGTTCAAGACCTTCGTCGGGCCGATGGAGGACACCGCGCACGTGGCCTACCTCCGCCCGGAGACGGCGCAGAGCATGTTCGTCAACTTCCGGAATGTGCTCGAGACCTCGCGCTTGAAGCTGCCCTTCGGCATCGGGCAGATCGGGCGCTCGTTCCGCAACGAGATCACCCCGGGCAACTTCCTCTTCCGCACGCGCGAGTTCGAGCAGATGGAGCTCGAGTTCTTCGTCCGCCCGGGCGAGGACGAGCAGTGGTACGACTACTGGCGGCACGCGCGCTTCGAGTGGTACGTCCGCCTCGGCATCGCGCGCGACCGCCTTCGCCTGCGCCCGCACGCCCGCGACGAGCTCGCGCACTACGCCAAGGGGTGCGTCGATGTCGAGTACGCCTTTCCGTTCGGCTGGTCCGAGCTCGAGGGCATCGCGAACCGCACCGACTTCGATCTCAAGCGGCACAGCGAGTACAGCGGTAAGGACCTCACCTACTTCGACGAGGAGCGGCGCGAGCGCTACTTCCCCTACGTCATCGAGCCGGCGGCGGGCGCCGACCGCTCGACGCTCGCCTTCCTGGTGGACGCCTACGACGAGGACGAGGTCGAGGGCGAGGCGCGCATCGTGCTCCGGCTCCACCCGCGCCTCGCCCCCTACAAGGCGGCCGTCTTCCCGCTGCTGCGCAAGGACGGCCAGCCCGAGCGCGCACGGCGCATCTACGACGCGCTCCGCAAGCACTTCCCGGTCGACTACGATCAGGCGGGCTCGATCGGGCGGCGCTACCGCCGCCAGGACGAGGTCGGCACGCCCTTCGGCATCACCGTCGACCACGACACCATGAAGGACGGCACGGTCACGCTGCGCGACCGCGACGCGATGACGCAGGTTCGCCTCCCCGAGGATCGGCTGGTCGAGGAGCTCGGCGCGCGCATCGAGAGATCCTAGGAGGGCGGCGAACCGTGGCGAGACCGCAGGCGAAGGTGGTCCGGCCGGCAACCCGGCGCGCGGCGCGCTACATCTACGCGTTCGGCGCGGGCCGCAAGGACGGGCGCGCCGACATGAAGGACCTGCTCGGCGGCAAGGGCGCGAACCTGGCCGAGATGGCGCGCCTCGGCCTCCCCGTCCCGCCCGGCTTCACGATCTCGACCGAGGTCTGCACCTACTACTACGCAAACCGCCGGAGCTACCCGCCCGCGCTCCGCGCCCAGGTCGCCGCGGCCCTGGCGCGCATCGAGAAGGCGCTCGGCCGGCGCTTCGGCGATCCGGACGACCCGCTGCTGGTCTCGGTGCGCTCCGGCGCACGCGCCTCGATGCCCGGGATGATGGACACCATCCTGAACCTCGGGCTCAACGACCGCACCGTACAGGGCCTGATCCGCGCCTCCGGCAACCCGCGCTTCGCCTACGACTCGTACCGCCGCTTCGTGCAGATGTACGGCGACGTGGTCCTCGGCTTGAAGCCCGAGTCGAAGGACGAGGAGGACCCCTTCGAGGTCGCGCTCCAGGAGAAGAAGCGGGCACGCGGGGTCACGCTCGACACCGAGCTCGACGCCGACGCGCTCCGCGAGCTGGTGGACGAGTTCAAGGCGCTCATCCGGATGCGCAAGGGCGTCCGCTTCCCCGAGGATCCTCACGCGCAGCTCTGGGGCGCGATCGGCGCCGTCTTCGGCTCCTGGATGAACCAGCGCGCGATCGTCTACCGCAAGCTCAACAACATCCCGGAGTCGTGGGGCACGGCGGTCAACGTGCAGGCGATGGTGTTCGGCAACATGGGCGCCGACTCCGGGACCGGGGTCGCCTTCACGCGCGACCCGGCGACGGGCGAGAACGTCTTCTACGGCGAGTTCCTCATGAACGCGCAAGGCGAGGACGTGGTCGCAGGCACCCGCACCCCGCTGCCGATCGCCGCCCTCGAGAAGGAGAACCGGTCCGCCTACGCCGAGCTGGTGCGCATCCGCCGCAGGCTCGAGCGGCACTACCGCGACATGATGGACATCGAGTTCACCATCCAGCAGCGGAAGCTCTACATGCTGCAGTGCCGGGTCGGGAAGCGGACCGCCTTCGCCGCCATCCGGATCGCGGTCGAGATGGTGCGCGAGCGTCTCATCTCGCGCGACGAGGCCTTGCGGCGGGTCGAGCCCGAGCAGCTGAGCCAGCTCCTGCGCCCGATCTTCGACGCGCGCGAGAAGGAGCGCACGGTGCAGGAGAAGCGGCTGATCGCCAGGGGGCTCAACGCCGGGCCCGGGGCGGCGAGCGGGCGCGTGGTGTTCAACGCCGAGGACGCGGAGCGCCGGGCCGCGGCCGGCGAGCCCGTCATCCTGGTGCGCATCGAGACCTCGCCCGACGACATCGGCGGCATGAACGCCGCCCAGGGCATCTTGACCGCGCGCGGCGGGATGACCAGCCACGCCGCCCTCGTCGCGCGCCAGATGGGCAAGGTGTGCGTCGCCGGCTGCGAGGCGCTGCTCATCGACTACAAGGCGCGCGCGATGCGCATCACGGGCCGCGGCGAGGTGGTACGCGAGGGCGACTTCGTCTCGCTCGACGGCTCGACCGGCGAGGTGTTCCTGGGCCAGATCGCGACCACGCCGAGCGAGGTGGTGCGCGTGCTGATCGAGCGCACCCTCGCGCCGGCCCAGGCGCCGGTCTATCGCCTCTATGCGCAGCTCATGAAGTGGGCCGACCAGGCGCGGCGCCTCGGCGTGCGCGCCAACGCGGACCAGCCCGACCAGGGCGCCAACGCGCTCGCCTTCGGGGCCGAGGGCGTGGGCCTCTGCCGCACCGAGCACATGTTCTTCGGCGAGGGGAAGATCGGCCCCATGCGCGAGACGATCCTCGCCGGCACGGTGGAGGAGCGGCGCGCGGCGCTCGCCAAGCTCCTCCCCCTCCAGCGCGCCGACTTCGCGGGCCTCTTCCGCGCCATGAACGGCCGCCCGGTGACGATTCGCACGCTGGATCCGCCGTTGCACGAGTTCCTGCCGCACGACGAGGCGGGGCAGCGCGAGGTGGCGGGCGCGCTCGGCATTCCCTTCGAGCGCGTGCGCGAGCGCGTCGAGGCGCTGCACGAGTTCAACCCGATGCTCGGCTTCCGCGGCTGCCGTCTCGGCATCATCCATCCCGAGATCACCGAGATGCAGGCGCGGGCGATCTTCGAGGCGGCGGCCGAGGTGCGTCAGGCGGGCATCCCGGTGGAGCCCGAGATCATGATCCCGCTGGTCGGGCACGTGAAGGAGCTCGCCCTCCAGGCCGAGGTCGTGCGCCGCGTCGCCGAGGAGGTGATGCGGGAGAAGGGCACGCGGCTCCGCTACCTGGTCGGGACCATGATCGAGATCCCGCGCGGCGCGCTCACCGCCGACGAGATCGCGGGCGTGGCCGAGTTCTTCTCCTTCGGCACCAACGACCTGACGCAGACGACGCTCGGGGTCTCGCGCGACGACGCCGCCCGCTTCCTCCGCCCCTACGTCGACACCTTCGAGATCTACGAGCGGGACCCGTTCGAGTCGATCGATCGCGGCGGCGTGGGCGCGCTCATGCGCATTGCGAGCGAGAAGGGGCGGGCGCGGCGCCCGAAGCTCAAGCTCGGCATCTGCGGCGAGCACGGCGGCGACCCGGCGACGGTTCGCTTCTGCCATGAGATCGGCCTCGATTACGTTTCCTGCTCGCCCTTCCGCGTGCCCATCGCCCGTCTCGCGGCGGCGCGGGCGGCGCTCGGTGCTTGAAAGCACCCGCACTCTCCCGGCAGGCTAAAGCCGACCCCGACTCCGACCGATGATGAGTCGGGCCAGGTGTGCCGACGGCCACCTGCGAACGGGAGGCGTGCGTGGCGAGGCAGAACCAGGCTCGGTTGTTCGGGGTCCTCGGCGACCCGGTCGACCATTCGCTTTCCCCGGCGATGCACAACGCCGCCTTCGCCGCCGCCGGCCTGCCCCACGTCTACCTGCGCTACCGGGTGCCGGCCGCCCTCCTGCCCGATGCCATGCGGGAGGCCAAGGCACTGCGCATGGGGGGGCTCAACCTGACCGTGCCGCTCAAGGAGATCGTCCTCCCCCTCCTCGACGCCATCACGCACGAGGCCGAGCGCATCGGCGCGGTGAACACCCTCCTCTTCCCCCCGGGCGGGCGGACGGTGGGCGACAACACGGACGGACGCGGCTTCCTCGCCGCGCTTCGCGGCCGGGTGCGCCTCAGCGGCGCGCGTGCCCTCGTCATCGGCGCGGGGGGCTCGGCGCGCGCCGTGGGGGCGGCGCTCTGCCAGATCGGCGCGGCGCGGATCACGATCGCGAACCGCACCCCGGCGCGCGCCGAGCGGCTCGCGGAGCGTCTGGGTCGCCTCGGGGCCGGGGCGACCGCCGCCGTCGCGCTCGCCGCGCTCGAGCGCGGCCAGGGGCTCGAGGACGCCACCCTGGTGGTGAACGCGACGCCGCTCGGCCTCGCGGGCAGCGGCCCACGCGTGCGTTACGCTGCCGCGCCGCGCGGCTGCCTGTTCGTGGACCTGGTGTACGGCGTGCGCCCGACGCCCTTCCTCGCCGGCGCCGCACGCGCCGGCCGGCCGACGCTCGGGGGCGCCCACATGCTGCTCCACCAGGGGGCGCTCGCCTTCGAGGCCTGGACGGGTCGCCGCGCGCCGCGCGCCGCGATGGCCCGCGCGCTGCGCGCCGCCGGGCTCGCGTTGACTCTGCCACCGGGCGCCGCTACGGTCGCGGCGCGCCGCCCTCCGACACGATGAGCTCCCGTCTCGGAGATGCCCTCCAGAAGCGCGGCGACCTGACCGCCGAGCAGGTCACGCACGCCACCGCGCAGCAGCGGGAGCACGGCGGCGCCCTCTCCACCCATCTCGTCCGCCTCGGCTTCGTGACCGAGGAGAAGCTGCTCTCCTACCTCGAGCGCGAATACCGTCTGCCGGTCGTCGATCCCCTCTCCCTCGACATCCCGCGCGAGGTGCTGGGCATCGTGCCGCAGGCGCTGGTAACGAAGCACCACCTGGTTCCCACCAGCCTCGTCCGCTCGACGCTCACCCTCGCCATGGCCGACCCCTCCAACCTGACGGCCATCAACGAGGTCAAGTTCCTGACCGGCTACGACGTCAAGGTCGCGGTCGCCGCGCCCACCGTCATCCAGCACGCCATCGAGCGCTACTACGACCGCGACACGGACTACGACGCGGTGCTCTCGCAGATCGGGAACGACTCGCTCGAGCTCCTCCACGACGAAGCCGAGATCGATCTGAAGGAGCTCGAGCGCGCCACCGAGGAGGCCCCCGTCGTCCGGCTGGTGAACGCGCTCTTGAGCGACGCCATCCGCAAGCGCGCGAGCGACGTCCACGTCGAGCCGTACGAGAAGATGCTCCGCGTCCGCTTCCGCATCGACGGCGTGCTCTACGAGATCATGCAGCCGCCGCTCAGGCTGAAGAACGCGCTCACGTCGCGCATCAAGGTGATGGCGCAGCTCGACATCGCCGAGCGCCGCCTGCCTCAGGACGGCCGCATCAAGATGAAGCTCGCCGGCAACAAGGATATGGACTTCCGGGTCTCCGTCCTGCCCACCATGTTCGGCGAGAAGGTGGTGCTCCGTCTGCTCGACAAGTCGAACCTCCAGCTCGACATGACCAAGCTCGGCTTCGAGGAGGCGGCCCTCAAGCACTTCAAGGACGCCATCTACAAGCCGTTCGGCATGGTGCTGGTGACCGGGCCGACCGGCAGCGGCAAGACCACCACGCTCTACTCGGCGCTCGCCGAGCTGAACAAGGTGAGCACCAACATCTCGACCGCCGAGGACCCCATCGAGTTCAACCTGGTGGGCATCAACCAGGTACAGATGCACGACGAGATCGGCCTCAACTTCGCGGCCGCGCTGCGCGCCTTCCTGCGCCAGGACCCCGACGTCATCATGGTGGGCGAGATCCGCGACTTCGAGACGGCCGAGATCGGCGTCAAGGCCGCGCTCACCGGCCACCTCGTGCTCTCGACGCTGCACACCAACGACGCGCCCTCGACCGTCAACCGCCTCCTCAACATGGGGGTCGAGCCGTTCCTGGTGGCGAGCTCGATCAACCTGATCATGGCGCAGCGCCTGGCGCGCGTGATCTGCGGCCAGTGCAAGGAGGAGCACCCGGTGGCGCCGGAGGTGCTGCGCGAGCTCGGCTGGACCGGCGAGCCGTTCATGGCCTACCGCGGCGCGGGGTGCACGGCCTGCGGCGGCACCACCTACCGGGGCCGCATCGCCCTCTACGAGGTCATGCCGATGGGGGACGAGCTGCGCGAGCAGGTCCTGGCCGGCGCGACCGCGCTCGACTTGAAGCGCGCCGCGGTCGCGGCCGGGATGAAGAGCCTCCGACAGAGCGGGCTCTCCAAGGTGGCGGAGGGCATGACCACCATCGAGGAGATCCTGCGCGTCACGATGGCCGACTAGCGCGCGTACGATTTTGTTCCAAGGGTGTTTCGCGCCGCGACGCCCCGCCACAAAGCTGACGCCCCGAGCGGGCGCACGGCGTGCCCGGATGAGGGGTAGCAGGTGGCACGCCCCCTGCTTTCCCGAGCGCCATGCCATCCATCGAGGCCTTC
>WNGN01002906.1_pt1 | contig 11510 bp, 11 predicted proteins | sample 5400561 | NCBI WGS metagenome assembly WNGN01 (sample SAMN13153379, study PRJNA577476) | soil metagenome | isolation source: 115 cm soil or saprolite under Garry oak tree replicate 2 | place: USA:California | collected 2016-06-15
CGGGGGACAACATCGAGATGACGGTGGAGTTGCACCAGCCGGTGGCGATGGAAGAAGGGGTGCATTTTGCGATTCGAGAAGGGGGACGCACGGTGGGAGCGGGCGTCTGCACCAGTATCGAGAATTAGGCAGAGGAGAAGGTGACGGAGGCATGGCACCTGCAAGGGCTTGCCCCTCCCATGCCTAAGTGGTATAGTACGAGGACCGGGAGTTGAAACTATACACCCGAATCCCAAGTCAGTGACCCTATCCCCTCAAAGGGATGGGCTTGTGAGTCGGGGTGGCGCTGGAAGCCTGGAAGCTTCCAGCAACCATCTCTTACAAGCTCTCGCTGACCAGACTGAGTGCTTGAGGATGGGGAGCCGAGCAAGCGTGCGTCTTTTCGTTCGATGAGAGCACTACGATAGCAGGAAGTGGTAAAATACTCACCTGGGAATGCTGCCCCAGTTCCCGGCTCTGGGAGTGCTTCTTTAACCAGTGGTGAAGGGAAGCTACCGTGAGGAGCACATGTCCCGCCTGGTATCATTGTCGAGGGGAACGCTTTCACCTGGCGCAAGCCAGTGTTTTACGGTTTGGGCATTCCGTTTCAAAATGCCCTCCCGTAAGGGATATTCCGCCTGCGGGCGGCGTTCTTTCCTCTCATCCCATTCTAGGGGATGAGTACCCAGAACGCAGTTTCTATGGAGAAAGACATGGCTAGTAAAGGCAAAGAGAATCGCACTGTTGTTACGTTGGCTTGTACCAACTGCAAGCACCGCAACTACACGACCTCGAAGAACAAAAAGAACAATGCTGAGCGTCTCGAACTGAGAAAGTTCTGCACTACCTGTCGGGTGCATACCGCCCACCGTGAAACCAAATAGATAGTAGGCTACGGTCACTACTGATCGAGAAAGGTCGAACGTGGCAAACAAAATGGCCGATAAGAAGAAACCTACCAGCCAGAGTCAGACGGCTGAGCCTAAAGCGCGAGAAAGCGCAAAAGAGCAAGCCCCGGGCAAAAACGCCAGGGAGGCAATGCGCGAACGGGACGAGCGCAAAGAGAAGGAGAGCAAGGCCGTGGCACGCGAGCGAGTAAGCAACCGGCGTGAGGACAAAGCGCCTTCTGCGATTATGGTTCGCCTGCGCAGCTATCGGGCCGTGCGTTTCTTGCTGGAGTCTTACTATGAATTGCGCCACAAAGTAACCTGGCCGACTTTTAGGGAAGCCAGGAACATGACAATTGTAGTAATTCTGCTCTCCACCGCGGTCGGTCTGATCTTGGGTGTAGCAGACTTGGGGCTTGGCCAGCTCTATCTCTTGATTACCCATTTGGCTGGCATCAAGTAGTATAGCTACCAAGAAGATATGAGGGGAAATGCTGTGGTTACTGAACATACCACACCACAAAATCAAACAGCGCAGGAAGATGAACGTGCCTGGTATGCTATTCACACTTACTCGGGTTACGAAAATAAGGTGAAAAGCCATCTCGAGGCGCGTATTGCCTCGATGGATATGCGTAATAAAATCTTCCGGGTGATTGTCCCCATGGAAGAAGAAGTAGAGATCAAACAAGGCCAGAGGCGCACAGTACAGCGTAAGGTCTTCCCCGGCTATGTGCTGGTGGAGATGATTATGAGCGACGAAGCATGGTACGTTGTGCGTAATACCCCGGGTGTCACTAGCTTTGTTGGCTCTGGTACCCGGCCCATCCCTCTCCAGGAACACGAGATCAAGTCAATCCTGAAACAGATCACAAAGGAGACGACGGACAAGCCAAAGGCTAAAATCAGCTTCTCTAAAGGCCAGAGCGTGCGTGTCATCGATGGACCGTTCACGGAGTTCATCGGCACGGTCAGCGACATCAATATGGATCGGAACAAGGTCACTGTACTTGTTTCCTTTTTCGGTAGAGAAACGCCGGTGATACTGGATTTCCTGCAGGTCGAGAAAATCTAAGCTATTCCTAGGAGTGTAAAATTGTATGGCAAAGCGTGTTAGAGCTGTAGTGAGACTACAGATTCCGGCTGGGAAGGCTAATCCTGCCCCACCTATCGGCACCGCTCTGGGCCCGCAGGGTGTCAATATCATGGCGTTCTGCAAGGAATACAACGAGCGCACTGCTGCCCAGGTGGGTATGATTATTCCGGCGGAAATCACTATCTATGAAGATCGCTCATTTACCTTCATTACGAAAACGCCGCCGGTAACTGACCTGCTGAAAAAAGCAGTTGGTGTTGAAAAAGGATCGGCTACGCCTAATAAGACGAAGATTGGCACGATTTCGCGTGCCAAGCTGCGCGAAATCGCCGAGATAAAGATGAAGGACCTCAATGCCATTAACATTGAGGGCGCTGAGAGCATGATTGAAGGTACTGCCCGCAGTATGGGTATTACTGTCGACTAGTCTAAGTATCACAATCAAGTTGCCCGCAAGTCACTGCGGTCGGAATTGCAAGGAGGGCATGAATATAATGGCAAAACACGGGAAAAAATACCAGGAAGCGCTCAAACTCATTGAGGGCGACAAGCTGTACCAGCCTCAAGAAGCGCTCTCTCTCCTCAAGAAGATCAACTATGTGAATTTTGATCCCACCGTGGAGGTACATATGAGGCTTGGCGTCGACCCGCGCCATGCTGATCAGATGGTGCGCGGGGTGGCGATGTTGCCGGCCGGTACGGGAAAAGAAGTGAAAGTGCTGGTCTTCGCACAGGGCGAAAAAGTCGCCGAGGCCGAGGCGGCAGGCGCGGATTTCGTCGGCCTGGATGACCTCATCAAACAAATTGAAGGAGATTGGCTTGGCTTCGATGTTGCTATTGCAACACCTGATGTCATGGGCAAGGTCGGCCGGCTTGGTAAAAAGCTCGGCCCGCGTGGTCTCATGCCTAGCCCGAAAGCCGGGACCATTACCTTTGATCTGGCTAAAACCATTCGTGAAGTGAAGGCCGGTCGCGTCGAGTTCAAAGTTGACAAGACCGCTTTGCTCCATATTCCCGCTGGAAAGCTCTCGTTCAGCGAGGATGCATTGATGGCTAATTTCACCTCGGTCATCGATGCGGTGGCGCGTGCCAAGCCTTCCGGGGCGAAAGGCTCCTATGTCAAGAGCGTCGTATTGAGTTCTACTATGTCACCCAGTATTCGCCTGGATGTGCCATCAGCGCTCGCGCTCAAACCAGCATGATTCTCGAGTGAATACACTATCATCGACCGAAGACAGCAAGTATGCCTGGGGCATGTAAACGGTACACTGTACCGGCTTGCCGAGGAGACGTATATATCACTGGCCTTACCATGGGTGCGCTCTCGCACTTGCCATGTTGGTCATTTTGAATACGTATACGATCCCATCGCGGCCTCCGGTCAAGCACCGGAGGCCGCCATTTTCTTTATGGAAGTCCATGTATCTTACTTCGCTTTGAAAGGAGGGGTAGCGTAGATGCCTACACAGGCAAAGGCAGAAAAGATTGAGGAGTTGGCTGAAAAGCTGAAGCATGCAACGATGACGATACTGGTGCAGACGCAGGGCTTGAAAGTCAAGGATATGAATGACCTGCGCAATAAAATGCGCGCTGCTAAACTCGAGTTCCAGGTTGCCAAGAACACACTGTTGCGTATCGCCACCGAGCGTAATAACATGACAGAAGTGGACAAGGGCATCTTTAATGGTCCGACTGCTGTTGCGTTTGGCTATGAAGATGAAGTGGCGGCTGCCAAGACCGTAACCGACTACATTCGCACGTCCAAGGTTGTCGTGCTCAAATCGGGCATTCTTGGCGGCAGGTCGTTGACTGCTGAACAGGTCGAGAGTCTCGGCAAGATACCCGGTGGAAAGAACTATGCCAAGGCCCAGATAGTCGGCGTTATTCAAGGACCGCTGACCACAAGCTATAGCCTGCTCACAGCACCGTTACGTGACTTTTGCTATGTCATTCAAGCGCGCGCCGGCCAGTTGAACGGCGAAGCCGCAGAGTAGATTTCAGGAAGGAGATCATCCATGTCTGTAGATACCATTATTGCCGAAATTGAGAAGCTCAATGTACTGGAGCTGGTTGAGTTGACCAAAACCCTGCAGGATAAGTGGGGTGTGAGCGCTGCTCCTGTCGCTGCCGCAGCAGGCCCGGCTGTCGCCGCTGAAGCTGCCCCTGTCGCTGCGCCTGTAGAAGAGCAGACTGAATTTGACGCCATTCTCACCGAGATAGGACCCAACAAGATCAACGTCATCAAGGTCGTGCGTGAGTTGACCGGGTTGGGGCTAAAGGAGGCCAAGGCCGTCGTTGATGAGGCCCCCAAGCCAATTAAGGAAGCTGTTACTAAGGAAGAAGCTCAGAGGATCGCTGAAAAGATGGCCGAGGTTGGCGCGAAAGTTACTATTAAATAAGCAAACTTTACTCGTATCCGTTCGCATGCTATAATGCGAACGGATACGATCTTTCTCCATGTAACCAAATTAGGAGGTGTTATAGTACGTGGCATTGACAGTCGAAGAAAAAGCGGAGATCATCGCAAACTCGCGCGTTCATGAGTCTGATACAGGTTCACCAGAGGTACAGGTTTCCGTTCTGACCCGGCGAATCAATCAACTCACTGAACATTTGAAGATTCATAAACATGACCTGCATTCTCGGCGTGGCCTGTTGATGCTGGTTGGTCAGCGTCGGCGCCTACTCGCCTATCTCAGCAAGAAAAGTCCGGACCGCTATCGCGCACTCATTGTAAAGCTTGGCCTGCGCCACTAGCCATGGGGTTGTATTGGATGCGGTCGGCACAAACTAGTAAGAGTGCTGCCCGGCCGCTGCTCCACTTTACCTTACCTCGCAAAACGAAGAAGTATCTAGTGTCGATGAGAGATCGAAACGAGTAAACAAAGACAGGCAATTGAACAGAAGGCGTCCCCTACGGTACCCGGTAATCAACACATATGTGAGGCCGCAGCGAAGTAGAACGAAGTACGGCCCAATAGTTGTTAGATCAGGCCTGTGACTGAATGCAAATTGGATACAAGTAGCTTAACGAGGGGATGCTTGTTGGAACACCCCGGCTTGTTGTACTAAGAAAGTCAAGAGCGAGTTTATGGGTGTTACTAATCCGGAGGAAAAAATGATTCACCGTCAAGAAGCTGTCATCGGTGGCCGGGTCATGAGCATTGAGACCGGACGCGTGGCAGAACAAGCCAGTGGCGCAGTGTTGGTGCGCTATGGCGATACCGTTATCCTGGCAACCGTGGTTGGCAGCGATGAGCCTCGTGAAGGCATTGACTTTTTCCCTTTAACCGTCGACGTAGAAGAACGTATGTATGCAGCAGGAAAGATTCCTGGAGGCTTTATCAAACGTGAAGGTAGGGCCTCTGAACACGCTATCCTCGCCTGTCGTCTAGCTGATCGTCCTCTCCGCCCGCTCTTTTCTAAGGGCTACCGCAACGATGTACAGATCGTCATCACCGTTCTCTCCGCAGATCAGGAAAACGACTCTGATATTATGGGCATTGTGGGGGCTTCCGCAGCCCTGTCTATATCGGATATTCCCTTTGCAGGCCCCGTGGGAGCTGTGCGCGTGGGTTACATCGACGATAAGTTCGTGATCAACCCGCTTGAGTCGCACATGCGCCAATCCAGGCTCGATCTTGCCATTGCTGGTACCGCTGATGCAGTGATGATGGTCGAGGCGGGCGCGAAAGAACTGCCCGAAGACCTGATGCTGGAGGCGGTACGCTTTGGCCAGGAGACACTGCAAGATATCATCAAGATGCAGGAAAAGTTGATGGCGGCGGTCAACCGCGCCAAGCGGCCTTTTGAAGCTCCGCCGGTCGACGAAGCACTCAAAGCCAGGGTGACCGAGTTCGTGCTCCCGCGCTTCGAAGCCGCAGTGCATAATCCCAACAAGGCTGCTCGTTCGGCGGCGCTCAACATGGTGCATCAAGAGTTGATACTGGCTCTGGGCGCCGAGTTTCCCGATCGCCTCAAGGATATAACCACTTTCTATGAGAAGGAACTCAAGACCTACGTTCGCAATAATATTCTCGACCATGGTATGCGGCCGGACGGTCGAGACCTGAAAACCATCCGACCCATTAGCTGTGAAGTTGGATTGCTACCACGCACCCATGGCTCCGCCCTTTTCACTCGTGGGCAAACGCAAGTGTTGAGCGTCGTCACACTGGGCTCTCCAGGTGAGGAGCAGGTGCTCGACGGCCTGGGCGCCAGTGAGAGCAAGCGCTTCATGCACCACTATAACTTCCCACCTTTCTCGACTGGTGAGAGTAAGCCCTTGCGCGGACCAGGGCGCCGCGATATTGGGCATGGGGCTCTGGCAGAGCGCGCCGTTGCGGCGGTCATCCCTGCGCATGAAGAGTTTCCTTACACTATCCGCGTAGTGTCCGATGTGTTGTCCTCGAACGGTTCGACTTCGATGGGTTCAGTATGTGGCACAACACTCGCGCTTATGGATGCTGGCGTACCCATTCAAGCGCCGGTGGCCGGCTTAGCGATGGGCCTCATCACCGGTGAAGGTGAGCACAGCGGCAAATGGGCAGTGTTGAGCGACATCCAGGGTATTGAAGATGCGCTGGGAGACATGGACTTCAAGGTTGCCGGTACCGCCGATGGTGTGACTGCCCTCCAGATGGACATCAAAGTCAAAGGCATCACCTACGAAATAATGGCGAAGGCCCTGGAGCAGGCTCGAGAAGGGCGTATGTACATCATGGAAAAGATGCTCGACACTATCGATGCCCCACGCGAGGAATTGTCGCAGTATGCCCCACGTATCCAGACCATTAAAATTAATCCCGACAAGATCGGTGCCGTCATCGGCCCAGGTGGTAAGATGATTCGCAAGATCCAGGAAGAGAGTGGAGCCAAAATCGATATCGAAGATGATGGTTCTGTGAATATCTCGGCCACCTCGGGTGAGGCCATGCAGCATGCTATGGATGCGGTACGAGCATTGACCGAAGATATCGAGGTCGGGCGCATCTACACCGGTACGGTACGACGGCTGGTCGACTTTGGGGCCTTCGTGGAGATTCTGCCGGGAAAAGAGGGCCTGGTGCGTACATCGCAACTGGCTGACTACCAGGTAATGCGTCCCGAGGATGTTGTCTCGGTAGGCGACGAGATTACGGTAATGGTGATCGAGGTCGATCCGCAGGGACGTGTCAATCTCTCTCGTCGTGCTGCGTTGAGTGGCGAAATGCCCTCCCAGGCCGAAATGGATAGTGAGCGCGGTCCTGGTCGTGGCCCTGCGCGCGGCCCTGGCCGCATGGGCGGGGGTTATGGCGGACGCGATCGTGAAGGCACACCTGGTCGTGGTCTTGGTGGCTACGGGGACCGCGGCAACTACGGCGGCGGACGTGAGCGCGGCGGCTATAGTGATCGTGGCAATCGTCCGGGTAGTGGCTATGGCGATCGAGACCGCAACAGCGGAGGCTTTGGACAGCGCCGCCCGATGGGGCCGAGTCGCGGCCCAGGAAACCCACGCCGTGAAGGCGGCTTCGGACAGCGTCCTCCAGGAGGACGCGGCTGGCAGGACTAAGCTGAAGCCCTGGTTAGCGAGCGGCCCAGTTATATGTAGGGGCGGGGCTTGCCCCCGCCCTGTGGTGGCAGGGCGACCGCAAGCCCCGCCCCTACATTTCTTGCGGTCGCCCTGTTCTAATAACGTAGAGAGAGGTAATTATGTCGTCAGAGGACCTACTGAAGGAAATTGCCGCAGAGGTTTCCACCTGCACAAAGTGTAACCTCTGTAAAAGCCGCACCAAGGCTGTTCCCGGCGAAGGCAATCCCCATGCCAGGATAATGTTCATAGGCGAGGGTCCCGGTTTCAATGAAGATAGGCAGGGACGCCCGTTTGTTGGCCAGGCTGGACAATTCCTGGAGGAGCTGCTATCAAGTATCAATCTCAAGCGCTCAGAGGTTTTTATTACCAATGTTGTGAAATGCCGGCCACCTGAGAATCGCGACCCGCTGCCCGAAGAGATCAAAGCCTGCAACGACTATCTTGACCGGCAGATTGCCGCTATCAAGCCTCAAGTCATTGTCACCCTGGGTCGCTACTCTATGGCGAAGTTCTTTGGCAATGAGAAGATAACCGCCATTCACGGGAGGGCTCGCAAATTGGATGGCTACATCTGTATCGCAATGTATCATCCCGCGGCGGGCCTCCACAGGCCTGATCTGAAAGATACCATCCGCGCCGATTTCAAAAAAATTCCCCTCGTCGTTGCCGAGGCGGAACGTTTGCACGCGGAAGGTAGGACGAAAACAACGGAAGCAGCCACCTCAAAAGAAGAGCCACCACAGCAGATGTCTCTGTTCTAAAAGACAAATATATCTTTGCCCTGCTTCTTCTTTGTCGATAGCCCTGAGGCCGTTTTTGATTTGCAGAGCCTCTCTGTCTCATTTACTCTTCGGCCGTGGCACCGACTACAAAGGCGTCAACTTCCGCAAGCTTCCCGCGCCAGTAGGGCACTTTCACTTTATGCCCGCCGCTCAACAGGGTCACATCTCGCATGTGGATCAAACGGAAAACGACCGGTAAACCTTCCGGCCCGATCTCCGGCTGATCGGGTGGCGGTATAAGAGCAGTATAATATTCACGCAGCGCATCAGCCGTATCGGGATCACGCTCTCGATGTAGCTCTTCGTTCAGATCGATATAAAACTGTGCGTAGCGTGCAGTGCTCACTATAACTCCGAAGACGAGCAGGCCGGCCATCTGGAGCATCATTTCGATCTCCAGGTCCTGGGCCTCTACCAGGCGTACCCACATCTGGAGCGCGAAGTCCTGGTCGCCGTACTCCTTCAGCCAGAGATTGCGCCTCTCGTTGCGCGTGAGCGGGCGAAAGCTGGACTCCACTGGCGGCGCTTCGCCAGCAGCCTGCGGCTCGGTATTATCGTTAGTATTATTTGGATCGGGCACCTGCTGGCTTACCTCCTCTATAGATGTCTCCCGTTCAGTGGTGTTTTCTGCAGGTATCTCCAATGCATATAGGTGGTCCAGGTGGAATACAGATATCACCGTCGCACTTCTTGTGGCGCGGCGCATACGGGCCTTGAATAGTGGGCATGGTTCCATCAATGAACCAATCGGTCACAGTCGGTTCGCCAGGGTGCGGCAGCAAGCCGGTATACGCCGATACAGTGCCAGCGTGTACATCAGAAGGCCTGATAAAATCATCGGCAGGGTAGTGATAGCGCTGCGAAGCATACTCCATGACATCATGCCAGATAGGGCCAGCGCCTGTGATGCCAATCACCTGGTTCATAGTGCTATTATCGCTATTCCCTGCCCAGACACCCACCGTGAGATAGGGAGTGTAGCCGAGCGTCCAGTTATCGCGGAAACTGTCGGTCGTCCCCGTTTTCGCCGCAGCCGGTCGATCCAACTCAAGCGGATTGCCTGGGGAGAACTCGTGGTAGCGTGACCTACTGTCAGCGAGGATGCTGCTGACTAAGAAAGCCACGTCCTCTCGCACGGCGCGAATACCCTTTGGATGGGCCGCATCATAGGTATAGAGCGGATGGCCCTGGCTATCAGTAATCTCCAGGATCGACGTTGGCGGTACACGCACGCCCCGGTTTGCAAACGTGGCAAACGCGCCCGTCAGGTGCAACAACGACACCTCTACCGTACCAATAGCCATTGATGGCCCAAGGCTGCTCAAGGGTCGATTGGCCATCTCTGTCAGCCCCAGGCGGCCAGCCATATTCAACACATTGGGAATACCTGCAAATTCAAGCGTGTCAATTGCCGGTATATTGAATGAGTTCGCTATCGCATTGCGGGCTGTCATGGGAAAGCCACTATGGAAAGTCCCGTCATAGTTGCGTGGGGCGTAGTAATCAGGGGGCCGACCCGCGGGATAGATCGTCTTATGGTCGGGGATAATCATCGCAGGATACCAGCCCATCTCGAATGCAGTTGCGTAAATGACCGGCTTGATGGATGAACCCGGTTGGCGCAGCGCCAGGGCGGCATTATATTGTCCTCGTACCTTCCTGCTGTTATCTTTATAGTTCGCGCTTCCATTCATGGCAAGGATCTCACCATTGAACGGGTTCATGACCACTACGGAAGCGTTATTCACATTATGTACTGCACTCAACGAGCCGCTGCCATCGATGTTGCGATAGAGCGAGTTGTAGGTAATCTGCTCAACCTTCTGCTCTAAACCCAGGTCCAGCGTCGTATAGACGTTGTAGCCGCCGTCTAGCAAGTTTTGGGCTCCCAGGAGCGGCACCAGTACCTGGTCGATAACGTAGTGAACAAAATGCGGAGCCTGGATACCATGCGAGATGAGCTTAAACTTGTAATGCGCCATCTCGTTGTGTGCCTGGGTGGCCTGTGCCTGTGTGATCATCCCCAGTTGCACCATTGACTGTAAGACCGTGTTTTGCCGGTCAAGTGCCGCCGACTTATTGTCGATGGGGTTGAGATACGATGGGCTCTGTGGCAGTCCCGCTAGCATCGAGGCCTGTGCGAGATCAAGTTGCGAAGTCGCTGTCTTACACATGGTATGTGTGCAATGCTCCTGCAGGCCAAAGTAGTTTTGTGCGGCTGCCTCGATGCCATAGTTCAGGTCGCCGTAGTAAACAGCGTTCAGGTACATCTCCATGATCTTCCACTTGGGGTATTGTTGTGTCAGACCATAGGCCAGAATAGCTTCCTCGGCTTTGACCTGAAGCGTACGTGGCTGATTTAAGAAGAGTTCTGTCTTGATCAACTGCTGCGTGATCGTACTGGCGCCCTCGACGATAGTCTGGCTTTGCAGATTTGCAAAAGCAGCACGCAGAATACCCTGCAAGTCGATCCCGGCGTTTGTCCAGAAGGTATGATCCTCGGCAGCCACCGTGGCATTGATAAGCACTGGTGCGATATCATTATAATTGACATAGATGCGCCTGCCATATTTGGGATCGTTGAGTTCATAGAGCAGGTGACCAGTGCGGTCATAGATATGCGTTGTCTGAAATAACGAATGGGTAGCAATGCCACTCAGGAGTGGTAGCTGTGACTGGTAGTATGCATAAGCTGCTCCAACGCTTGAGGAGAGCATAAACACCATTACCATCGTGACTATCAGAAAGGTAACTAGCACGCGTGAAGCGGCATTCTGTCTCAGGTCCAGCTGATGGAGGCGGCGCTTCCGCATCAAAATGCGGTTGACCCGAACGCGGTGGACCGCAATGTCCTGCGCAGGCGCTGCAGGGCGGGCAATCGTGAAGACATTGCTTCTGGACCCTACCACAGAAGGCTGCCTGGGTATGAGGGCACCATTGCCGGACCCGTTGGCCGGCTGGGTAATCATATTCTCGATAGGTGTAAGCCCGAGAGGTTCGATAGAGCGAGAAGAAGGAGGAGACGAGGAGATCTGATCCCCGGCTTCTTCCTCAGGTATATCTTGCCTGTCATGCTGCTTATCGTCATATTCGTCCATAAAGTTGCCTTTCTTCGATAGAAAAGAGGCACAGGCGTCCTGTACCTGAGGCGCATTTGTTAAATCATAACATATTTCGTTTGTATAACGTATCAG
>WNGN01007152.1_pt1 | contig 11509 bp, 11 predicted proteins | sample 5400561 | NCBI WGS metagenome assembly WNGN01 (sample SAMN13153379, study PRJNA577476) | soil metagenome | isolation source: 115 cm soil or saprolite under Garry oak tree replicate 2 | place: USA:California | collected 2016-06-15
GCAGCGCCTGGCGCAAACGGTCGCCGAACAGGCTGCGGTTCGGCAGCCCGGTGAGCGCGTCGTGGAGAGCCTGATATTCGAGCGCGTCGGTGTGCGCCTTGCGTTCCGAGATGTCGCGCAGCGTCGCAATGAACAGGTGGCGCGACCCGATCTGCATCGAGCTGACGATGAACTCGAGCGGGAACAGGCTTCCGTTCTTGCGCTTGCCCATCGTTTCGTGCGCCCCGCTGACCGGGATGTCGAGCTTGAGGCGGCGCTGGAGGTAGTTGTCGAACGCACTGCGATGCGTCGTCGCGATCAGGATGTCGGCCTGCTGTCCCGTCAGCTCCTGCTCCGAGTAGCCAAAGAGCTTGACCACCGCGGGATTGGCCGACTCGATGATCCCGGCGGGGTCAATCGTCGCCAGGCCGTCGGACACGTTGTCGAGGACCGAGCGCATTCGCTTCTCGCTTTCCTGCAGCGCGACCTCGGCACGTTTGCGCTCGACGAACTCGCCAATCTGCGAGCCCACGTCGTTCATCACGGCGACGAGGCCGTCGTCGAGGTCCCGCGCCGCCCAGGTGTGAAGGGAGATCATCCCGACCACGCGGCGGCCGCTGCGCACCGGAAAGCCGACGATCCCGTGCAGCCCGACCGCGGCCGCGGCCACCGCACGTGGCGAATTGTCGCCCCCGAGGTCGGGCATGGCGATCGGCGCCCCCGCCTCCCAGACCCTACCGGCGAGCCCTTCGCCGCGGCGATAGGCGGCACTCGCGGCAGTCGCCTCGAATGCGCTCGTGTCACGGCCGGGACGCTTCCACGAAGTGACGAAATGCATGGCCTCTCGTTCGGCGTCCACTTCCCAGTACTCGGCGAGCTCCCAGTCGAGCGTGCGGCACAGGCCTTCGAGCAGTCCTGGCGCCGCCTTCTCCCAGCCAGGCGAGGTGACGAGCGCCTGTGTGACCGCGAACCTCGCCGCCTGCAGGACCTCGGCTCGCTTGCGGTCGCGGATGTCGACGGTGACGGTCTGGAAGTACATCGGCCGCTGGTCCGCACCGCGCACCAAGCGCATCGTGAGGTCCGCCCAGACGTGCTCGCCGTCCTTACGTGTGTAGCGCTTCTCGATCCGGCGTCCTTCGTCTTCCCCCGCGAGCATGCCCTGCATCGCCTCTTGCAGCGCGGCTACGTCATCGGGGTGTGTGATGTCGAGCAACGAGAGCGTCCGCAGCTCGCCGTCGCCGTAACCGACCAGGTCGCAGAACGCGGGGTTGACCGTTGTGATGTGTCCGTCCAGCGTGGTGAACGCCATACCGGCCTGGGCTTGGTGAAACAGGGTTCGGAATCGCGCCTCCATATCCCGCTCCGCCTCTTCGGCGCGTAATCGCTCGCTGATGTCGCTCACCAATGTCAGAAGCTGGTTGCGCCTGGTCGTCACGCGGTGGATCGCGACCTCGACCTGGATCCGCCTGCCTGACTTGGTGATGACAGCCGACGTGTACCGCGCGGGGACGTCTCCGCCCGACAGCCTTTTGGCCAGGTTGGCGGCGAGCTGCTCGCGTTCTTCTTCGGGAGCCAGGTCGATCAGTGACTGCATCGACTCGAGCTCCGCACGCGTGTAGCCGGTGAGCTTGACGTAGGCGTCATTGCCCGCGACGAAGCGGCCGTCTTCGGTGATCAGCAAGCCTTCGCCAAGGTCGCTGAGGGTAGCCAGCAGCGAGCTCTGGCGCGCCACCTGGGCTCCGAGGTCTCGCTGCACGGCGCGGCTTGTGAGCAGCGCCAGAAGCCCGATCCCGACCAGGAGCAGGGTCCAGATCACGACCGTGCTGAGCGACACCATCAGCTGCGTCACCGCGTACGCCCAGAGCAGACTCAGGGCGACGATCGCGACCCCGAACACGTAGCCGAAATGACGCGAATGGAGCCCGGCGTCGAACTGCAGCAGCACGACCGCGAAGCTCACGGCGGCCAGCGGAGGCAGGTCATTGCCCAGCCACTTGCCGGCCACCCCCAGGACGAGGACGGCCAGGGTTGCCGCGCCGGCCATGATCGCCAGCTGCGCGACCAGGCTGGTGGCCAGCTTCGAAATCCTCACCGCCACTGCGACCGCCGCCAGGACGACGCCGAGGGCGATGAGCACCGCCTCCTGGCGCAACACGGTGGCCGGAAGGTTGGCCTCCCAGATCCGGTAGGCCACCCCGGCGATGACCGCCGCAGCCGCGATCGCGTTGATCACCGGCAGGTTCCACGGCCGGGACGCCTGGGGCAGTCCGGCAGCGGCCCAAGCGGCCCCGAACAAAGGATCGGCTGCCGGCGGCCGGGACGCGATCATCTCGTTGGCCAAGTTCGAAGAACGATAACGTTCGGGACCCGAAACTGGTCTCCAGGGACCCCGCGGCCCGGCGCGGTCGCCGGAGCCCGGCTTACTTGCCGGTTTTGGCCTGGGGCCTTTGCGGGACGGTCCGCTTCAGCGGCGGGCGCCGTCCGGCGTGAAGCGGGTTGACCTTCTCGCCGTCGCCATCCTTGCCGGCGCGGCTGGCACGACCGGCGGTCGCGTGGAGAGTGCGCAGCTTCGCCAGGCGCTCCTTTTTGGCCGCGAGGGCGGTCTTGAGGGCGTCCGACAGCTGGGTATCGTTCATGGGGACGACCCGGAGCCGGGCCTCCAGCTCGAGGACCTCTACTTCAGCCCTTGTCAGTTCGAGATCGATGGTTTTTGACACTTTTCCTTCTTCTCTACCGCTCCACGCTACTGAACCAGATAACTACCCCGCAAGGGGCCAAGTTATGCGTTAACCGCTCTCAATTCACCTTGACAGTCGCGACAGACGTGCAATGAACCGTAGTGCCCGGCGCCCGTTGGCGTCCCAGCAACCGTGCCGTCCGTCCCGAGGCTCAACCCGCCGGGGAGCGCGCCGCCGGCGACCGACCACTTGTAAGGCTGGACGCCGCCTACGGCGCTGAGCGAGACGGCCGGATACGCCAGACCGACCTCGCCGGCGTGGAAGCCTGGTCCTGACGCGGCAAAAGAGGCGGTCGGGGTCGGCGATGGCGAAGGCGTTGGCGATTGCCGGACGGCGATGGTTTTGGGCGGCGGTGCGCAGGCAGCAAGGAGGACCAAAAAAGCCGCCATCGCGGCGGCCCACCTTCCACACACCACTTCGCTACGCACGAACTGCGACACGAAGTGTAAGCCGGGTCAGCGAATTTTCAGTCAGTCGAGGCTAATCAAGCGAGATCGCGTCGCGCAGCTTGTCGAAGAATCCTTTGGCCACTTTTTCGGGCTTGCCCGTCAGCCCGCCAACCTTTCTGAGCAACGCCTTCTGCTCGGGGTCGAGATCCTTCGGAATGACCAGCTGGACCACGACGTACTGGTCGCCGCGGCGACCGCCTCGCACGTCCGGCATGCCCTTTCCCCGCAACCGGAAGGACTGCCCGTGCTGGGTCCCGGCCGGGATGGCGATCTCCACCGGCCCCTCCAGTGTCGGGATCTCGATCCGGTCGCCGAGCGCCGCCTGGACCATGTTGACGCGAAGCTCGTACACGATGTCCTGCTCGTGGCGGGCAAGCTGGGCATGCGCCTTGACCCGCAGCACGACGTACAGATCACCCGGCGGACCGCCACGCACGCCGGCCTCGCCTTCGCCGCTGATCCGGATTTGCGACCCCGTGTCGACGCCGGCCGGAATCCTCACGACCAGCCGCTTGGTCTTCTGCAACCGTCCCTGCCCGCGGCACTCGGCACACGGGTTCTTGAGGATCCGGCCGGCCCCGCCGCACGTCGGGCAGCTGGCGGTCGTCATGACCTGGCCGAAGAAAGATTGCGCGGTGCGCCGGATCTGGCCGGAGCCGCCGCATCCGGGACAAGTCTCTTGCCCGGTCCCAGGCTCGGCCCCACTCCCGGAGCAGTGCTCGCAGGTGGCGAGGCCATCACCGCGGTTCGACCGCTCGCGTCGCGCGCGGGCGCCAAACCCGCCGCCGAAGAACGTGTCGAAGATGTCGGCGAAAGGCATGTCCGAGAAATCGACGGCAGGTCCGCCGGAACCGACCGCGGCATGTCCGAAAAGGTCGTAGCTGCGCCGGCGGTCGGGATCGGACAGCACGGTGTAGGCCTCGCTTGCCTCCTTGAAGCGTTCGTGCGCGACGGCGTCGTCAGGGTTGCGGTCGGGGTGCGAGTCCATCGCGATCTTGCGAAACGCCCGCTTCAGATCCTCGGGAGACGCCTGCCGTCCGACGCCCAGGACCTCGTAGTAGTCGCGCTTGACGGCCACTAGGAACTAATCAGTTTGATTTTGTGGCGCGCGCGCAACCTTGACGAGCGCGGGCCTGACGACGCGATCGCGAAGCCGGTAACCGCGCCGCAGCTCCGAGACGACTGTGTCCTCCGGGTGCTCGGCGGACTCCTCCTCCCCCACCGCCTCGTGGAGCTTCGGGTCGAACCGGGAGCCGACCGACTCAATCGGCTGCAAGCCATGCGTGCCGAGCGCCTCCTCGAGCTTGCGCACGCTGAGCTCGATCCCTTTCAGCCATGACTCGTCGATGCCCTTGGGTTTGTGGTCGAGAACGTTGTGGAGGTCGTCGAGCACCGGGAGCAACCGGTTGATCAGCTCGGCGGACGCGTGCTGGATGGTCTCCAGTTGCTCCTGGCGCATCCGCTTCTTGTAGTTGTCAAAATCGGCGGCCAATCGGAGGTGACGATCCTTCGCTTCGGCGAGCGCCGACTCGAGCTCCGCCAGCCTGCTTTCGAGCATGGCAGTCGCGGGCTCCTCCGGTTCGCTTTCGTGAGGCTCGTGTGGATGCTTGCGGGTGGTCATCGAACCCTAGATACCGTGCTGGCCGACCTGCTCAAACCCCCAGCTCGGCCATGCGATCGCTGGCGCCGCGAGCAACGGCCTGCAAGCGCGCCACCGTCTGGCTGTACGCCATCCGTGTCGGGCCGATCACGCCGACCACTCCCTTGAGGCGGTCGGAGGGGCCGTAAGTCGTGAGGACGACGGCGCATCCCTGGAGCTGGCTGGACGTGTTTTCCGACCCGATCACGATCTGCAGGTCGGACTCCCCGATGAGCTGGCGCAGGAGCACGGTCAGGTACCGGGTCTCCTCCAGCACCTCGAGCACCTGGTGGACACGGGAAGACTCGGCGAACTCAGGCTGCCTCAGCAGGTTGCGCACGCCGTCGTGGACGACGAGGTTCTCGGTCCCCTTCTCGTACATGTCGAGGACCGCGATGACTCGGCCGAGCAGCTCCTTTTCCAGCCCCAGAGGCGCGCCGTCGTAGTGTCTGCGCGCTTCGTCGCTGGCACGGCCGCTCAGCGATGCGTTGAACTGCGCGGTCAGGCGCGTCAGATCGGCCTGCGTCGCAGGCTCGCTTGTGTTGACGACCTGCTGGCGCAGGAGATTGCCCTCAAGCAGGAGGATCAGGAGTACCTCCTTGGGCTCGAGAGAGACAAGGTCCAGGTGTTTGATGCGCGCCAGCGTGCCCTGCGGCGCGCTCGCGACAGAGGCGTTCTGGGTGACGGCCGCCACCGTCATGGCGACTCGCTCGACCATTCCCTCGACGTCCCCCGGCGCGGCCTTCAGCTCGTCGCGGATGTAGGTCTGGACGCGGTCTGGAATCGGTTCCAGGTCCATCAGGAAGTCGACGAAGTAGCGATACCCGGAGTCGGTGGGCACCCGCCCGGCCGAGGTGTGCGGCTGGGCCAGATAGCCGAGGTCCGCCAGCTCGGCGAGCTCGCTGCGGATGGTGGCCGAGGAAAGATTGACGAAGTAACGCGACTGCAGCGCCTGGGATCCGACCGGCACAGCGCTGGTCGTGAACTCGTGCACGACCGCCCGGAGGATCGCCTGCTTTCTGTTTTCCATCTCGTTTCAGCACTCTCGGAGCGAGAGTGCCAAATCAGGTTACAGCGCCGACAAGGCGCTTGTAGCTAGGTCTTCTTCGATTTGGGAGTCGCGGCCGGCGCCTGGGCAGGGAGCGGCGCCGAGCAGTTGCCGTCCTTGCCAAGGTCGCTCTGGGCGATGCCGCTCACGTATCCGCCGCCCTTCTTGGAATGGGCGGCCTGCGAAACGTAGAACCCGTGGTTGCAGGGGTGCGCGGCCTTGGCCTGCTTGTCGGGTTTGGCCTTCGGGCTGGCCTGGGCGGCGGCCGGCGCGAGGTGGACCGACGTCTGCCTGGTGATGAGGGCGCCCGCGTACACCAGATCGGCGAGGACGAGCAACGCGATGATGACCACCAACGCGGTGATCGTGCCGCCGAGCCGTCCCAGCCCTGTTTGCGCCATCTGTCTACCCTACCTAACGGAGCCGGCTTCGAAAACAGTCGGTCAGAGGACGGCCAGCGCGATCTGGTTGTGCATGTCCATCCCGCGCCTGGTAGGCACGATCCGGCCCTCGACGCGTCGGATGAGCCCTGCCCTCTGCAGGCCCCGCAGCTCGGAGTCGAAGCCACCTGGGGCGACCATGCCATCCGCCGTCCGCAGCCCGAGCATCAGCGATTCGGCGGTCGCCTTGCGCGATTCCAGCTCCTCGCCGTCGGCCCTGGGCGATCGCGCGGCGGCGACGTATTCGCGTGGTCGCGCGATGTTCCACCACCGCGACGCGCGGCGACCATCGGTGGCGTACGAGTGCGCGCCAGCGCCAGCCCCATACACGGGCCGGCAGCGCCAGTACGCGTGGTTGTGGCGCGACTCGAAGCCGGGATGGGACCAGTTCGACACCTCGTAGCGGCGGAAACCGGCGGCCTCCAGCTCCGCGCACGCGGCGTCGAGCTGGTCCCACTGAAGGTCGGTTTCGACCTCGGGCACCTTGCCCTCCGCGCGCCGGCGGTGAAGGAGTGTGCCCTCCTCGAAAGAAAGGCAGTAGGTGGAAACGTGGTCTGGGCCGAGGGCGATCGCTCGACGCAACGTTTCGAGCCATGTCTCCAGGCTCTGGAAAGGAACGGCGTAGATGAGGTCGATGCTCACGTTAGACATCCCCATCTCGCGCGCGAGACTGAAAGCACGGACCGCCTGCGCAGCATCGGTCTTGCGTTCGAGCACCGCCAGAGCCCTCTGGTCAAACCCCTGCACGCCGAGGCTCAGCCGGTTGACACCGCCCTCCAGCCAGGCCGCGATCTTCGTCTCGTCGGTGCTTGCTGGATTCGCCTCCAGGGTGACCTCGGCGTCCGGCGCGATGTTGAAGTTGCGGCGGATGAACTCGAGCAGCCGCGATACCTCCGCGGCGGGGAGCAAGCTCGGCGTTCCCCCTCCGATGTAGACCGTCTCGAGCTGCTGAAACGGATAACGCTCGCGGGCGAAGACAAGCTCCTGCTCGAGGGCGTCGACGTAATCAGGCATGAGGCGGTCCATCCCGGCATACGCGTTGAAGTCGCAGTAACCGCACTTGTGCCGGCAAAACGGGATATGGACGTATAGATGTCGGAATGCGTGCATGTCTCCTCCCCATTCATGGGGAGGTCGGCCCGGTTCGCGCAGCGAGCCCGAGCGGGTGGGGCTCGTCACTTCGTTAGCGTGTAGCGCTGGCCGCGCGCCGCCTCCAGCTCGCGACGCAGGTGCTCAACCGCCTCCCGATCGTTGGGCACGAGCTCCTTGATCCGCTGGGCGATGCGGTCTTCGACGCGGGCGATCTGCCGCGCGATCTGATCCACGTTCGCGTTGGTAGCGCGATATCGCTCGCGCTTACGCCACAGGCGTGCGTGCTCGTCGCGCAGGTCGGTGACCGAACGACGCACCTGGCAGTCGACGCAGTAGCCTCCCTTCGTCTGGGAGCTCGGCACCTGCTTGCCGCAGTCATGGCAAAAGATCAAAAGCGCGCTCATGGGTTCTCGCCTCGTGAGGAGGTCGGACGAAGCGTGGGTGGGGGCGCGGATTTGCCTGAGGTCTTCAGATCAGCAATCACCGCCTTACTCAATTCCCGCAATCGCTCGGGTGCAATCTCGAATACCGCGTCGGGCCGCCCCGCTGCCGCCCAGACGGCCGGGTATGCAAGCAGGTCGCTGTCCATGAACACCGGCACCTCGGTCGCGTGGCCGAAAGGGGGGACGCCTCCAATTGAGTAGCCGGTCGCGACGCGGGCCGTCTCGGCGTCCGCCTTGCTGACCGGTCCGCCGACGAGCGCCGCGAGGCTTGCCTCGTCGAGCCGGTTCGGTCCGCTCATCAGCGCGATGACCGGGCTGGCGCCGGCCATGAAGACGAGCGATTTGACGATCTGACCGAGCTCGCAGCCGACGGCCCTGGCCGCGTCGGACGCAGTCCGAGTGCCTTGCGGAAACTCTTTCACCGTCACGCCGAAGTCAGTCGTGGCAAGCCACGCCTCGAATCGGTTCATCGCATCTAAGAAGATAGGGTTGTCGCATGCTGAAAGATCCGACGCGTGTCGTGGTGACAGGCGCGGCCGGATTCATCGGCTCCCACCTCTGCGAGCGGCTGCTGGCAGATGGGCACGAGGTGATCGGCATCGACTCGTTCAGCGACTACTACGAGCGCGGCCGCAAGGAGCAGAACCTAGAGACTCTGCGCCGCGACGGGCGCTTCACGCTCGAGGAGCTCGACCTCGTGGCGGCCGACCTCTCGAAACCGCTTCGGGGAGCGAAGGTCGTCTTTCACCTCGCGGGCCAACCCGGGGTTCGCCCGAGCTGGGGCGGCCACTTCGACCGCTACGTGCAGGACAACATCGTCGCGACGCAACGCCTGCTCGAGGCCTTGCGCGAGGTGGCGGTCGAGCGCCTGGTCTTTGCGTCCAGCTCGTCGGTCTACGGCGACGCCGAGATGTTCCCGACCAAGGAGACCGCATTGCCTCGGCCGGTCTCCCCCTACGGGATGACCAAGCTTGCGGCCGAGCACCTCACCTTCGTCTACCTGAGGAACTTCGGCATCCCCGCGACCTCGCTGCGCTACTTCACCGTCTATGGACCGCGCCAGCGGCCCGACATGGCCTTCGTGCGATTCATGGACGCGTTGGTCGAGGGTCATGAGATCGAGATCTACGGCGACGGTGAGCAGACGCGGGAGTTCACATTCGTTTCGGACGCTGTGGATGGAACCGTCAAGGCCGCATCGGCGGACGTGGTCGGCCAGATCGTCAACCTGGGCGGCGGCAGCCGGGTCACAATCAACCGCGTGCTGGCGACGCTGGAGGACATCAGCCGGCTCGAAGCACACCGGAAGTTCCTTCCCGCGGCCCCCGGCGACCCCCGGCATACCGGCGCCTCGATCAACGTGGCGCGCGAGCGCCTGGGCTGGGAGCCGCGCGTCGCGCTTCGCGAAGGCCTGGCGAAGCAGTGGCAGTGGTTTCAGGAGACCCGGGCCGGAGCGCGATCGATGTGTTAGGCGGAAGCCCGCCTTGCGGCGCGGTCGAAGCCCGGCGCTGTCGGGCTACCCCTGACGCTCTAGCCGCGGAACGCTGTGGGCCAGGCGGTCGCTACGGTTTCCAGCGGAGACTCGCAAGCACGCGACGCAGCCTCATTGGCACTGAGCTCCGCTGTCGAGCGGCAGATGAGCAGCCCGATGTGGCTGCCGGACAGGACGAAGTAGTCGTACTGCCCGGGCCCCGTCACGTCGTTGTAGAGCTTCAGCACGCCGTTGGCGTCGACGGTCGAGCTGCCTTTGAAAGCGTCGAACAGCTCACTCGCGGCAGTCGCTGAGGTCAGGGTGAACACCGCTGCCTGAACCTCCATATGGGTGTCAGTGTCGAGAACGTAGTCGCCGAACAGGAAATCGCTCACGTTCTCGGCCTTGAACAGCGTCACCAGCTGGGTCGGTGCGCTGAAGTTCAGCATCAGCGGGACCGCTTCGATCGGGAGCTTCGCCGCACCGAGCAGCGTGATGTACGCGTTCGGCGGAGGCAGGCTCGCCAGGTCGTTCCCTGAGGGCTGCGCGACATGGACCTTGCCGGCGATCGCGTCTTTCACGCCCGAGACCAGCTTCGATGAGACGCGTCCGAGCTGGTCGGAGCTTGGAAAACCATCGTTTTTCAACCACGTGCTCTCGATGACCACGGATCCCACGCGGATGAAGGTCAGCGTTTCGTACGGCGCTCCGCCGCCCGTCAGCTTTTCCCGGTAGTAAAGCGCCTTGTCGCCAACGTTCTTTCCGGTGTCGCCGCTGCCCAGGCTGCTCTCGAGAGTGGTCATGAGCGACGTGGCGGAGCTCGCCTTGTCGAACTGGATGTAGCGGATCCTCCAGCTCTCCGACGTGCCGACGTTCGCGTAGCGGCGCACCACCGCGTACTTGACCTGCGCGGAGAAGTTCGCGTCGTCGAGTGGCCGGACACCGAACGTCGGCGCCGACGGCCACCAATCGCCGCCGAGCAGCGAGGCCGCGTCGGACGCGCTCGGGCTTGTCGCGTAGACGTCCATGATGTTGGCCGGCGGCGCTGACTGGAAGGGCTTCGCACAAGCGCTCGCGGCGATCGCGCCCAGCGCGAGCAGCGCAAGAAGTCGCGGCAGCCTAATCAAGCTTCAACACCGCCATGAAAGCCTCTTGCGGGATCTCGATCGCGCCTACTCGCTTCATCCGTCGCTTGCCTTCCTTCTGCCTCTCCAACAGTTTGCGTTTCCGGGTCACGTCCCCGCCGTAGCACTTTGCAAGGACATCTTTTCTCATTGCGGAGATCGTCTCGCGCGCGACGACCTTGCCCCCGATCGCGGCCTGCAGCGGGACCTCGTAAAGCTGGCGCGGGATGATCGATTTCAGCTTTTCCACCAGGCGCCTGCCCTGCGCCTGCGCCTTGCTCCGATCGGTGATGAGAGAGAGCGCGTCGACCGGCTCCCCGGCCACGAGCACGTCGAGCTTGACGAGGTCCCCTTCGCGAAAGCCGGTCATCTCGTAGTCCATCGACGAGTAACCCTTGGAGCGCGATTTCAGCTGGTCGTAGAAGTCGTGGATGATCTCGCCCAGCGGGATCTCGTACTCGATCACGACCCGGTCGCCTGGCCGGTGTTCGAGGTGCTTGAAGGTCCCTCGGCGCTCCTGGCAGAGCTCCATCATCGGCCCCACATAAGTGGATGGAGCGATGATGGACAGCTTCACGTAGGGCTCTGCGATGGATTCGATCATCGTGGGATCCGGCAGCAGCGCCGGGTTGTCAACCTCGATTACCCCGCCACGTTTCAGCTTGACGCGATACTCGACGGTGGGAGCGGTTGTGATCAGGTCGAGCTCGAACTCGCGCTCCAATCGCTCCTGGACGATCTCGAGATGAAGAAGGCCGAGGAAGCCACAGCGAAAACCAAATCCGAGGGCGGCCGAGTTCTCTGGCTCGAAAGAAAGTGCCCCGTCGTTGAGCTGCAGCTTCTCCAACGCCTCTTTGAGGTCGCCGAACTGCTCTGAGTTCGACGGAAACAGGCCCGCGAAGACCATCGGCTTGACCTGCCGGTAACCGGGCAGCGGTGCCGTCGCCCCGTGCTCGGAGGTCGTGATGGTGTCGCCTACCCGGGCGTCGACCACGTTCTTGATCGCGGCGGTGACGTAGCCCACCTCGCCGGCGGTCAGCTTCTCCGCAGGCCGCGGGCGCGGCGCGAACCAGCCGACCTCGTCCA